>ERZ779877.3477-NODE-3477-length-10178-cov-7.481379_pt1 | contig 10178 bp, 8 predicted proteins | sample MGYA00511556_ERZ779877 | MGnify/ENA primary metagenome ERZ779877 (study PRJEB29588, sample SAMEA2159338) | human gut metagenome | biome: human gut; feature: human-associated habitat; material: faeces | place: Denmark | collected 2008/2010 ... | reverse complement strand
GGTGGCCATCGGCCTGTCGTGCTGGGGCGCCGCCGTGACGGACAACACGCCCCGCGCCGCGCTGACGGCGGAGCAGTGCGCCTATCTGGACGCGGTCAGCGAGGCGCTGCTGGAGGAGGACATCCCCGGTCTGGAGGCGCTGGCGCTGGATCCCATGATGCGGCAGCTCTGCGAGGAGGTCATAGAACCGTATTACTACGACGTGCTGCTGCCCTACGACGCTTCCTACAGCGATATGGTGCGCAAGGACGAGCTTTATACCTACTACCGGGACATCAATTATGACGGGAAAACACTGGGGCCTATTAATGAAGCGCTGGACGGCCTTAAGCTGGGGAGAAACCTGTATATCGACTGCGAGACCTCTGTTGATTGGAATGGTACTGTATGGGAGTATGTTCAGAAGCGCGGCGATGAGTTTAACTTCCGCTGGTTTTACTGCACCAGCGGCGCGGAGGGCCTTAGCTACCTGGAATTCTATACAAATACATGGAAGTGGACATATGGGGACGGAGTAAGATGGCCCACGGATATCCATGATGTCAGACAGTATCGGGCGGCCTATACGCAGGGCGTCTGCCAAAGCGTATGGATCAGTGAGGGAGACGCCGTGTATGTCGTTGAGGACCATCGGGACGGCATGACAGATGGGAGCGTATGTCTGGAAAACGGCAAGGTAACCCTCCGCACCGGAGACGGGCGCTATGAGACGACGTTCCCTGTTGTCAACGGGAGGGCGCAGCTGGGAACGGATGTAGAGGTCGAAATGCAGTCAGATGAAAACGGCAATGCATACGCCTCAGCGCTGCTCTGGCACACGCCGGACGGGGAGACGCTTCGAATAGGGCTGCGAACGCGCCGGGGGCAATCTGCCAATGCGGAAGAGCTGTATCATATTATCGTGCTGCAGGAGCTTACTGTGGAATGATCCCAATAGAAAGACCGGCAGCTTCGCCGGACCAAACGGACCAATAAAAAATATTCCCTTAGGCCAACTGGCCTAAGGGAATATTTTTTATCCGAAATAGGCCACCAGCAGGTCCGTGACCACGCCGTAGCTCTTGCTGCCGTCCGTATCGCCGTTGCTCTTGAGAAAGCCGTCATACACGGTGTCCGAGACCTTTGAGACAACGCCCCGGAACTGCGCCCAGTAGGCGTTGTCCGCCCGCAGGTCGGCCACCACCGTGTCCGGCAGTGCGTCCCGTATGGTCTGCCACGCCTCCCGGTCGGCGCTGTACAGGGCGTTGGACAGATACCCGAACCCCGTCAGCCAGCCGGAGTAGCGGTACCCTGCATCCTCTGACCGGACAGCGGCCAGTATGCCGATGAAATTGCACGCCTCCTCCGCCGTGATGCCCCGCTGGTGCGCCAGCTCATGGCATACAGTGGCCGGCAGAAAGGCCGCCGGACTGTCCATGTTGACGTTCGGCTCGCCGGTGAAGGGAAAGTAGAACCCGGTGAAGCGCAGGGCACTCAGCGCCCGGGAGCAGGCGAAGCCCTTGGCACCGCCTGTTTCCGCCCGCAGGAACGGGAACTCGCCGCAGAGCACATCCAGCGCGGAGGCGCTCCGGTTCAGCACCGCCTGCCGGTCCAGCGTGCAGACACCGCTTTCATCTCTGGGGACGTCATCGGCGCAGGCGGCCAGATTGCCGGCAAAATAGGCCGTTACCTCCGCCAGCGTCTCCGCCGTGGAAGGCCGGGCATGGATGCCGCTTTTCTCCTGGAAGCTGTCGGTGTTGTACCCGATGCCCCAGGTGAGGCAAAAGCCGGCGTACACCGTCAGCACGGCGCAGAGGGCGGTGAGCGTCAGGCGCAGGGCCATGCCCCAATGGCGGCCCCGCGCGGCGATGATGCGCCGGGGCACATTGGCCAGCCACAGTATGGCGCAGAACACCGCCGTCAAGATCAGGACCTCACCTACGGAGAGCGTCAACCTCCCACACAGCCGCCCCAGCCACTGCTCCGCCGGCAGCACGGCGCCGTACCACAGCCAGTTCATGGCGGCGCGGCTGGTGCGCAGGGCGAAATACGCGGCAAAGAACACCGCCAGCGCAATACACCAGCGGCACAGGGCGCGGCGGCTCATAGGGGCAGGGCCCTGCCGGTGAAGCACATGACGCAGTGGGCGCGGACGATGACCTTGCCGGTCTCGTCGGTCATCTCGGCGGAACAGAAGGCCAGCTTGCCGCCCAGGCGGTCCACCTTGCCCACGGTGGTCAGGGTGCTGCCGGCGGCAGCGGCGGACAGATAATCGATGGTGGCGTTCACCGTGACCACCATCTCCTGCCGCAGCGTCATAATGGCCATGCCCATGGCCACATCGCACAGCGAGAACAGGATGCCGCCGTGGGCGCCGCCCCAGCGGTTCAGACTTTCGGTGTGCATGGGCAGCGTCACGGTGGCGGTACCGTCGTCCAGGTCGGTGGTCCGCATAAAGTTGTGGGCGAGAAACGGCTCCCGGTCGTTGCCGAAGACCATTAGTTTATCATAGAGGTCTTTTGTCATGGAGGTGCTCCTTTCAAAGAAAAGGCAGGCGGGCTGCGTGCCCGCCTGCCTGCTATATCACGCGGGGTCTTCGGGTTCGGGCGCGGGCGTATCCTCCGGCGGGGAATCCTTGGCCCGACCCACATAGGCGTAGGCCTCCGTGGGCATATTCCGCTTCCGCAGCCGGCGGTCCATCAGGAATTTCAGCAGTTCCTGTATGCAGGCGAACACCGGCACGCCGATGAACATACCCAGCACGCCGGCGAAGCCGCCGCCCACCAGGATGGCCACGATGACCCAGAAGCTGGAGATGCCCGTGGCGTCGCCCAGGATCTTGGGGCCCAGGATGTTGCCGTCAAATTGCTGCAATATCACGATAAAGATCACGAACACCAGACATTGCTTGGGGCTGACCAGCAGGATCAGGAATGCCGACGGCACCGCACCCAGGAAGGGCCCGAAGAAGGGAATCACGTTGGTCACGCCCACCACCACGCTGACCAGCGGGGTGTAGGGCATTTTCAGGATGGAGCAGCAGATAAAGCACAGGATGCCGATGATGAGGGAGTCCAGCAGCTTGCCGCGGACAAAGCCAGAGAAAATAGCGTTCACCCGCCGCGTGCCGCGCATGACCGCGTCGGCATTTTCCTCCGGCAGCGCGGCGTAGACCGCCTTGCAGCAGCGGGCCAGGCTCTTCTCCTTCATGCCCATCAGATAGATGGACACGATGATGCCCACGATCAGGTCAAAGGCAAAGCCCACCGCGCCGCGGATGCCGCTCCAGATACCGTTGGTCAGCGGCACAATGGCCTTCTGGGCCCAGGGCAGCACCTTGTCGGTCAAAAAGGCCATGCCGTCGGTATAGCGCTCGGTGATGAGCCCCGCCAGCCAGACACCGATCCCACTGTCGCTCTCCAGCAGGTCGTTGGCCCAGCGATAGACCTTGCGGTAGTAGGACTCGGCGTTGTTGATGAGGGTGGTCACGCTGTCCAGCACCTGGGGCACCAGCACGCTCATCAGCAGATACAGCAGGAAGATGACCACGGCCTCGGTCAGCAGGATGCTCACCAACCGCAGCATGCCTGACGGCTGCTTCAGCTCTTTTTTGAAGAGCTTTTTCCACAGCGCCGCGATGGCCCGTTCCAGACAGGACATGATGGGCGTCAGCAGATAGGCGATGGCAAAGCCGTACAGCACCGGCGCCAGGATGGATGCCAGCTTGGACACGAACTGCTGCAGCGTTCCCGCCTGATAGAAGGTGTCGTAGAACACCAGCACGGCACATACGGTCAAAAAGACCGTCAGTCCCCATTTGAAATACTGCGTTCGCTTCATGGCAGGACCTCCCACTGCTGTTTTTTCTATCATACCCGTATGCGCGGCGTTTTGCAACAATTTTCGAACACAAACACCCGCGGCGGAATGTGTATTGCAATCCCGCCGCAACTGTGGTATCATACTCGGACAACCCCGCGCAAAATGCGAGAATTACGATGGTATGGAAGGGTGTTCCTATGAAAAAGCTCTTGTTTATCGTCAATCCCCGTGCGGGAAAGACAAAGTCCCGCGCCCCGCTGTTCGACGCCGTGGCGCAGTTCTCCCGTGCCGGCTATCTGGTACGGGTCTATATCACCGAGGCGGGCGGCCAGGCCCGCGATATCACCGCACGGTGGGGCGGACAGTACGACATGGTGGTCTGTGCCGGAGGCGACGGCACGCTGAACGAGACGCTGTCCGGGCTTATGCAGCTGGAGCAGCGGCCCCTGCTGGGCTATCTGCCCTGCGGCAGCACCAACGACTTTGCCATGAGCCTGCATCTTCACACCATGCTGCCCGCCGCGGCAGAGGCGGCCGCCACCGGCACGCCCTGCCCCCTGGACGTGGGGCGGCATAACGACCGCTATTTCGCCTATGTGGCCTCCTTTGGGGCCTTTACCCGGTCCTCCTACTCCGCCACCCAGGCGGCCAAGAACGCCCTGGGTCATTTTGCCTACATTCTGGAGGGGCTGGGCGATCTGGACTCCCTGCGGCCCTACCGCTGCGCGGTGGATGCCGATGGTGAGCGCTTTGAGGGGGAGTTCATTTTCGGCGCTGTGTGCAATTCCACCTCCCTGGGCGGCCTGGTGAAGCTGGATCCCTCCCGTGTACGGATGGACGACGGAAAATTCGAACTGCTGCTGCTCCGTATGCCAAAGACGGCACTGGATCTGCAGAACCTCATTACCGCCATGACCCGTATGCAGTACGACTATCCCGGCGTGATACTGCGCCATGTCCGGCGCGTTACCCTGACCACCGAGGAGAACCTCCCCTGGTCCCTGGACGGTGAATACTGCCCCAGTGCGCCCCGCGTGGAGATCGAAAACCTCCCCGCTGCCATCCAGCTGGTCCGCTGATGGCAAAATAAGTTGAAAAGACCCGCCATCGGCGGGTCTTTTTCTATACACGCTGCAATTGTGCGGTGAAAATATACAGATCGCGATCAGAAGGACACCATCTCCGGGTCCGGCTTGGTGGTGGCGGCGATGGAGGTGACGTACAGCACGGGGCCTTCGCCCTGATAGGCTTCACAGGCCTCCTTCTTCACTGTGGCGTGTATCTTCACCCACTGCTTGTCCTTATACTGCTCCAGCCCTTCGCCGCGGCACACCAGGGCCAGGAACTGCATATCCTTGTCGCAGCACACCATGGCGAAGCGCCCCGGGCAGTGCACGCCCTTGAACTTTTTGGAGTGGCACATCAGCGCCTTGAAGGACACCTCCACGCCCTCGTAGCGTCCCGGGTTGTCCATCATGTCCACATACCAGATGCCGTAGTCCTCGTCCGGCACCTCCAGCTTGCCGCCGGTCAGGTCGAAGGGCGACATCTCCGGCGTGACGTACTCCTCGCTGGTGCCGTCCTCGTTTTCCAGGTAGATATCCGCCCGACGGTTGGCCATCCGAAGGTTGCGGCTGCGAAGCTGGGCGCGCAGCTGCTCATTGCAGCGGTTGAAGATCAGCATATCGCAGTTGGTGATCTTCTCCATCATCAACTGGCCCATGTTCTTCAAATACATCTCAAAGGTGGTGGCGTCCACCAGGCACATGATCTGATAGAGTATCCAGTTGGCGGGCAGTCCTTCGCGGTACAGCTTCTCCATGCTCCACATGCCGTTGTACTCCACGATGACCTGCTTGGGCCGGTACTGCTTTTCCAGCTTCTTCAGAAAGTCCGGTGTCAGTTGGTCCTCGTCCTCCACGGTATAGGTGAATACGTTGCCCAGCACCTTGGGATCATAGCCGTTCTCGCCCTCCTCGCAGCACAGCAGCAGCGTCCGGTCCTCGGCGGCGAAGCCGTCCCGCAGGATGCCGTTGATGAATTCGGTCTTACCGGCGTCCAGAAATCCGGCGATGAGGTAAACAGGAATATCCATGTCAGCCACTCCTTACAGTCCGAACAGCTGAGAGAGCTTATCCTCTTTCAGCTGGGAGCCGATCACACAGATACGGCCGGTGTAGTCCGCCGGACCGCGCCGCACCTGGTGCTCCTCGGGCACAAAGTCATAGTGCAGCCACTGGCCGCCGTCGGCGGCAGCCACGATACCCTTGGCCCGCAGGATCGCGCCGTATTCGCCGCTGTCCAGCGCCGTCAGGATGTGCTCCAGCTCCGCTTCGGAGTAGGCCTTCACCGTCTCCGTGCCCCAGCTGGTGAATACCTCGTCGGCGTGATGATGGTGATGGTGGCAGCCGCAGTGGGGATCATCGCATTCCTCGCCGTCGTGGTGATGGTGGTGATGATCGTGGTCATGCTCGTCCTCATCGTGGTGATGATGGCAGCAGTGCTCATGGTCGTGGTCGTCATCATCGTCATCGTCATCGTCATCATCATGGTCATGGTGATGGCAGCAATGGTCATGATCGTGCTCATCCTCGTCATGGTGGTGCTCATGCTCGTGCTCCGCCTCATCCGCCTCGTGCTCAGCGCGCATATGCGCCAGCAGCTCGTCCGCCAGAGAGACCTTTTCGATGGCGCTGAGGATGGTCATGCCATCCAGCTGGTCCCAGGGTGTGGTGAGAATGGCGGCATTGGGGTTCTTCTCCCGCAGCAGCGCCACGGCGGCCTCCAGCTTCTCCTGGCTCAGCCGCTGGGTGCGGGAGAGGATGATGGTGCCGGCGGACTCGATCTGGTTGTTGTAGAACTCGCCGAAGTTCTTCATGTATATCTTGACCTTGGTGGCGTCCGCTACGGTCACAAAGCTGTTCAGCTTCATGTCCGGTACGTCCTTCACGGTGTTCTCCACCGCCACGATCACGTCGCTGAGCTTGCCCACGCCACTGGGCTCGATGAGGATGCGGTCAGGGTGGAACTGCTCATGTACGTCCTTCAGCGCCTTGTTGAAGTCGCCCACCAGAGAGCAGCAGATGCACCCGGAGGACATTTCACTGATCTGCACGCCGGAGTCCTTCAGGAACCCACCGTCAATGCTGATCTCGCCGAACTCGTTTTCGATCAGTACCAGCTTCTCGCCGGGGAAGGCCTCGGCCAGCAGTTTCTTGATAAGAGTCGTTTTGCCTGCGCCCAAAAATCCGGAAACGATGTCGATCTTTGTCATAGAAAAAACCTTCTTTTCTCTGCCGCCCACTGCGGCGTAAATTTTGTTCCGTGCCCCGCGTCCGCCGTTCAGAGGACGAAAAAAAGGGGGCGGGGACGTTTTTCACCTATATAATATCCCATTTTTTGAAAAATGCAAGTCCTGCCGTTAAAAACCGCGCGGCGGACATCATGTGCCCGCCGCGCTTTCTGTCATTCGCCGATCCGATTCAGGATCAGCTGACTGAGCGACGCTGCCAGCGCCCGGTCATACCGCCGCGTTTCCACGGTACCGTCCATCTGTCCGTCCTCATCCGCCCGGCCGCTTTCGTTGTGGCCGCCGTTCAGGTCATCTTTGGCGCTGCCGGTGTCCGTACCGTTGGTGTCCGGCTGTGTGGTGATGCTGCCGTTGGGTGTGGTGTCCGGCGCGTTGCCGTTTGTCTTGTCGTCTGCCGCGCCGCAGGCCGCCAGCGTCACCGCCAGCATCACTGCCGCCGCCAGTGCAGCGAGTCGATCTGTCATATCTTTTTCCTCCTTTTCCCATGTGCGCCGGCTGGCCCGCGCAAAACACGCGCACATGCGCGGAGAACAGCCGCCGCCAAACGTAGGTTTTGCCGCGGGCGGTTTTATAGCCCCGACACTTTTTGCCTTTTGCATCATTTGTACAGGAGAAGCCGTATCTTTTGTGGCGGAAGTATTGCATTTTCCGAAAAACCATGATATGATTTTTTCTACCTCAGCGATGGGTAAATGTTTGATTACGAACCGTGTTATTTGCTTAGGACATAACGACTTGAACATAGATGGAGGACGATATATCATGCAGAAGCTGGAAAAGCAGTATCATATCCACTGCGCCGAAGGCGACGTGGGCCGCTATGTTATTCTTCCCGGCGACCCCGGCCGCTGTGAAAAGATCGCCGAGCTGTTCGATGACGCGCATTTTGTTTCTCAGAACCGCGAGTACACCATCTATACCGGTACGCTGCTGGGGGAGAAGGTCTCCGTCTGCTCCACCGGTATCGGCGGGCCCTCCGCCTCCATCGCCATGGAGGAGCTGCACAACATCGGCGCTGACACATTTATCCGCGTAGGGACCTGCGGCGGAATCGAGCTGGATGTCCGCAGCGGCGACGTGGTGGTCGCCACCGGCGCGATTCGCTTTGAGCATACCAGCCGGGAATATGCCCCCATCGAGTACCCCGCGGTGGCGAATTTCGAGGTCACCACCGCACTGGTCCAGGCGGCCAAGGCGCTGGGCAAGCGTACCCAGGTAGGCGTCGTTCAGTGCAAGGATGCGTTCTATGGCCAGCACAGCCCCGAGCGTATGCCTGTATCCTATGAGCTGCTCAACAAATGGGAGGCCTGGAAGCGCCTGCACGTCAAGGCCAGTGAAATGGAGTCCGCCGCCCTCTTTGTGGTGGCTGATGCCCTGAACTGCCGCTGCGGCAGCTGCTTCCATGTGGTCTGGAACCAGGAGCGTGAAAAGGCAGGTCTGGACCAGGATATGAGCGAGGACACCACCTCCGCCGTTCAGGTGGGAGTCGAGGCTCTGAAGCGGCTCATTCAGGCCGATCGCGCGGCCCAATAAGCTTCCCTGAAAAAAGCGCCCCCTGTCATGCGCCCCCGGATGCGGACGGAAAGCTGACCTGCCCCGGTCGGTACCCCATGCGGCTATCCCATCAGAATCATGTCAGTTATACCCCGGCTGACACAGTCCCCGGAGAACAGAAGGAGGCACCCCCACCTCCTTGCCCTCGGCCACGCCGGGGGCGCTTTTTTGACTGGCATCTGAAAAAATTTCAGAAGACCTGACAAAAAGTCTTGTTTTTCCCGTTAAAAAGCGTTAAGATGATACTTGCGCGGAGGACGCGCAGCATTTTACAAAGGAGAAAATCACATGGAGCGTATCTTTCATCTGAAAGAGAACGGCACCTCCGTCAAAACGGAGATCCTGGCCGGTCTCACCACATTCATGACGATGGCCTACATCATCGCCCTGAACCCCAACCTGCTGACCAACTTTGCCGTGGGCACTCCACTGTGGAACGGTGTCTTTCTAGCCACCTGCATCGCCAGTGCCATCGGCACCGTGGTCATGGCCTTCCTCGCCAACAAGCCCTTTGTCATGGCGCCCGGTATGGGCCTTAACAGCTTCTTCGCCGTCATCGCCGGCAATGTGGCCGCCATGTTGAACACCGACTACACCAGCGCTTTCCAGGCGGTGCTGTGCATCATTCTGGTGGAGGGTATCGTTTTCCTTCTGCTGAGCATTTTTAACATTCGTGATAAGATCGTCACCGCTATCCCTTTGGGTGTCCGTCTGGGTATCGGTCCCGCCATCGGCCTTATGCTGATGAACATCGGCCTGGGCTCCAACGTGGGAATCTATGCCGAGGGCAATGGCTATACCTCCCCCTTCTATGTCATGCGTGACTTCTTCGGCGCCATGACCCCCAGCGTGATCAAGGATCACATGGGTGCCGAGTACAGCCAGATGGTCCTGACTGTTATCACCATGTTCATCGGCCTGTTTGTCATCATCCTGCTGGCCAAGAAGGGCGTCAAGGCCGCCGTGCTGGTGGGTATGCTGGTAGCTTCCGTGATCTACTGGGCCGGCTGCTTCATCTTCCTGGGTACCAATCCCTTTGCCTCTCTGGAGGGCGCATCCTTCCTGCCGCCCTTCCATGATATGGTGGAGACCACGCTGTTCAAGTTTGACTTCACCGACTTCTTTAATATCGGCTGGTTCACGGCGATCAGCCTGATCATCACCTTCTGCATGATCGATATGTTCGACACCATCGGCACCCTGGTGGGTACGGCCTCCCGCGCCGGCATGACCGACAAGGACGGCAATATGCCCAACATGAAGGAGGCCCTGCTGTCCGATGCCGTGGGCACCGTGGCCGGCGCCTGCTGCGGCACCTCCACCGTTACCACCTTCGTGGAGTCCGCCTCCGGCGTGGAGGCCGGCGGCCGCACCGGTCTGACCGCGCTGACCACCGCCGTTCTCTTCCTCGCCTGCATGTTCCTCGCCCCCATCGCCGCCATCATCCCCGGCGCTGCGACCTCCGCCGCGCTCATCTACGTCGGTGTGCTGATGCTCCAGGGCCTCAAGAACG
>ERZ779877.3475-NODE-3475-length-10182-cov-4.598302_pt1 | contig 10182 bp, 9 predicted proteins | sample MGYA00511556_ERZ779877 | MGnify/ENA primary metagenome ERZ779877 (study PRJEB29588, sample SAMEA2159338) | human gut metagenome | biome: human gut; feature: human-associated habitat; material: faeces | place: Denmark | collected 2008/2010 ... | reverse complement strand
GGGTTCCGCAGTATTGGCAGACGGCGACAGATTGCTTCGCGTCGATCTCCATCGTCCCGCCACACATTTTGCATCTTAGAATTGGCATACGATTGCCCTCTCTTCACACAATTGTATCAAAACAGATGTGATAGTAACGTATAATTGCTTCAATCGAGGTTTCCTTTTCTGCTATAGTAGCCGCTATTATACTCGCGTATAAATCTGTCAAGTGAGGACTCCTGTGCTGTTGTTGTGTCAGCGGTAGAACCCGATGCTGTCGCTGTTGCGGATGCAGCCCATTGCGCATCCAGCTGCTTCTGGCATTCCTCCGCTTTTTCCTTCGCGTCAGAATACTCGCCGAGCGCTTCAAAGGCCGCTTTTGCATCGGCGTATTTCTTTTCTCCGAGGAGTTTTTCCGCTGCGGCGTATGCTTCCTTATTTGCAGCTTCTTCCTCAGCGGCCTGCTTTGCTGCTTCCGCCTCCGCAGCGCGGTCGGATGCATCGGCGTAATCGCCAAGAGCTGTGAACGCTTCGATAGCAGCGTCGTAATTTCCAACGGTCAGCAACCTTTCGGCGGCTTCATAGGCAGCCCGGTTTTCTGCCTCCTGTTCTGTTTCCTGCTTTTGCTGCTTTGCGGCGGTCACCTGCGTTACGGAATCCGAGTAATCGCCAAGCGCTGTAAAAGCGGCGATGGCCTCGTCAAATTTGCCGTCTTTCAGCAGTTCCTGCGCGGACGCATAGGCTTCCGTGTTCTGCTGCTCCGTCAGTGCAGCCTCCGCTTCGGCGCGGCAAGATTCCGCATCCTTATAACCGTCCAGCGCGGAAAACGCCTCGATTGCCTGCGAATATTCGCCCGCCGAAAGCAGTGCCTGCGCCGATTCGTAGGCGTTGTTCTTTTTTATGCTTCCGGTGATCAGAACGGCTGCGATCGCAAGCACGATGATCCCTCCGGCAGCGATCGCAAGCAGCTTCCAACTCGGCTTCTTCGGGTGGACGGCATCTTCCTGCTGCTGCTGCGCATAGCCTTCCAGCTCTGCTTTGAGCGGCGCGTCGGCATAGCGCAGCGCCAGCCGGTATGTATTGTTTTTCGGCAGCGCGGCGGCGTGCTTCTTGAGTGCTTCGCGTTCGCTGACCTGTAGCTCCGCCATCAGCTTGCAGACATACGCCAGTGCATTTTCGGGTTCCTGGTCAAGAATGCGATCGCAATAGCTCTCCGCGTTTTTCCACTCGCGATTTTCCAAAAACAAGAACGCGCGGCGCAGCAAGGGAGACGTTGCGACGCTTGCTGTCCCCGCAACGCTTTCCGTTCCAAGAATTTTCTTAATGCCCCGAATCAAGTCCTGCATGAACCCGAGCCGTGACATATCAAGCGCCTGCAAATGCGAAAATTCCTCCGGCAAATCATACGGGCTCATATCCCGATACGCCGGAATCAGCACCTTCTGTTCGCCGTTTTTAATGAGTGTCAAAAAGCGCGACCATTCGTTGCGCACCCAGACAGCGGAGAAATACTCCGGTCTGGTGCCAAGCACGACCATGACCTTTGCGCTGTTCAGCGCGGCGAAGATGTACGGTTCATACTCCGTGCCGAGCTTGTCTTCCAGCGTGATGCAGGAAAAGAAGACCTTGAATCCCTCCTGCGTCAGCTGATGATAGAGGTCATTCGCCAGTACAGAGTCCATCGTCCGTCTGCCGTTATCGTCGGTTTCCTTGTAGCAAATAAACACGTCAAACGGCTTTTCCCGCTCGGAGATCGCCAGATAGCCCTTCTGAATCGCTTCAATTGCCTTGGCTTCTGCAATGTAAACAGATTTCTGCTCATCATCAGCATTTTGAAGCGCAGAAAGGTAGTCCGTGTCCTCCAGGATCGAGCCGAATTGCACGCGGTTGATCGTCGGCACGCGCTTATGGTTTGCCGGATCTTCGACATATTCAATTCCGTAGCGACACAGAACGAGCGACCAGTACGCCTCCGCGTCGTTCGGCGCAAGCGAGACGATCTGCTCATAGACGGTCGCAGCCTTGTCAAAATCGTTCCCCCGGCGCAGCAGCTCCGCGCGCTCGTAGAGCCCGGCAACACGCTCACTGTCCAGGCGCGGCAGCGTCTGCCGGGTTCCGCAGTATTGGCAGACGGCGACAGATTGCTTCGCGTCGATCTCCATCGCTCCGCCGCACATTTTGCATCTTAAAACAGGCATAATACCCCCACTTTTCAGGAACTCACTTTGTACGCTTTTGCAGCGCCGACCGCTCTTCTAGCAGACGCAAAATTGTCCCCGCCTGCTTTTCTGCTTCTGCCTCGTCCCCGGTATCGACCGCGCGGGAGAGCCTGTGCAGTGCGGCGGACATATCTGCTTCCACGCTGTCCAATTCTGCGCCAGAAACGGGGTCGCAATAGCGAAGCGCCTCCGAAACACGCGCGCAAACATCCTTCATCGGCTGTGTTCCAGCGCGCGCCTGCAAAGCCGCGGCTTTTTTACGGCAGCCCTGCATGAACGCAGTCTTTTCCTGAATTTGCGCACCGACCTGCCCCGCACGTTCTGCCGCATACAGCGTCAATATGCACTCAACAACGCCAAGTGCGACCAGCCCCAGTCCAACTGCGTTTTGCAGCATCACCGTCCATCCGAACGCAAGGCAGGCCGCCGCCCACAAAAGCAGCAGCACAAAATACTTGACGCCTGAATAGATAAGTGGCAGCCCCAAGAACCGTGCATCTAGGCCGGTTCCGCGTTTTTCTGCAATCTGCATCATCCCAAGTGCGAGTGCCAGCCCCAGCACGACCAGCGTCAGGTTCAGCCAGAAGGGTGCGTCATAGCGCGGCTGGGTCAGTTTCGACGTAATTTTGGTGACAGACGGCGGCAGAAGAATTGAGCGTGTCTGCTCCGATACAGGGAACGTAACCGTCGTAACCGGAAGACCGTCGATGGTTTCCGGAACGACAATATCCACGCTGCTTCCGGTATAGGAGACGAGCGTCACGCTGCCGTCGAGCGTGCTGTATGTAAACGGAATCTCCGCATTGTCAAAATTCACCAGCTCAGAATCGGAAAGATGGGAATAATCGCAGACGATGAATGTTTCCTGCGAGACCCCGCGCAGCTCCTGTTCCAGCCGGTCTTTTTCTTCCTGCGCATCCTCCGCTTCCTTTGCGGCAGCGTCCGCCTGCACCCGCTTTTCCTCGGCAGTCTTCTGCAAAACGTCGATCTGCGTCTGCGCGTCGGAGGTTTCCTCTTGCTCTGCGGCAGCAGCTTCCTGCGCAGCGCGCAATTCGGCTTCCGCCTGGGATGCCTCCGTTTCCAACTGCGCCGCCTTCTGCTGTGCTTCTTCCAGTGCGGTAGGGGCTTTTTCGGCAGCCTCCTTTAAGGCTTCGGCCTGCTCCTTGGCAGAAGCCGCCTGCTGCAATGCCTGCTCTGCCGGAGAACCAGCGTAGATGAGAATCGTATACTGCGCCGTATGCAGCGGCGAAAAGTCCTGCAATGTTTTTGGCAGCACGATTTCCTGCAAGCCGTCGCAGCCGTCAAACGCATGCTCCGCCACAGCCGTTACGCGATGACCGTCAATTTTCTCAGGGATGACCAGTCGGGCGCTTGCACCTTCATAGCCGGTGATGGTACACTCGCTGCCTTCTAGCGTGTATGTAAAGGTCTCCAGCGCGTTCAGACGCGCCTTTTCGGAGTCTCCGAGAAGCGAAACCGCCGCGCCGTGGCGCTTTGCCCAACTGAGGGCAGGCGTATCCGCAAAGCAATAGACGGTAATACTCGCCGAGTGGTCATACGCCGCGGCGGCAATGCCGCAGTACGCCACTGTCAGAAGTACCAGAATGATAACCAGCCACTTTTTTGTCCGCATCGCTTAGTCCTCCCTCTCCGCGCCGCATTTCGGGCAGAATTTTCCGTCTCGTGTAAACCGATAGCCACATTTCGCGCAAGTTTTTTTGTCGCTCGGTACAGCGCGTCCGCAGTTATCGCAGAATGTTGCACCCTGTGGAAGCCTTGCGCCGCAGTTTTCGCAGAAAACGGCTGACTCCGGCGGCTGCACCGTGCCGCGCAGTGCATCACTGACCGTGTTTCCGACAAGACCGCCGACGCTGCCGCCGACCCCTGCCATCGCCCCGATGCCGATACCAAGCCCGGTCAGTCCGCCCGCGCCCGCGTTTTTTGCCGCGTCCTGCGCCACATCAAAACTGCGCTCCTGCTGGTAGGTGTAGCCCTCCTGTACACGCTTCTGTGCAATCGCCTGCGAAGCGATGAGCGTTTTCTGCGCTTCGGTCTGCGCCTGGATTAAATCCGTCTGCTGGCGCAGCTGTGCCTCGGCAATGTCGGCATATTTGCGGAAATGCAGCTCCTTGAATTTCTCATACTGCGCTTCGCCGTCCGGGCGTGCAAGATTTGTCACGAAGAAACGCACAAGCTCCACGCCGTAATCCGCAAAGTCGGGCGCAAGCTGCTGCTGTAGAGCCTGAGAGAAATCCAGCATATGCGCGTCGAGCTCAAAAATGCTGACCGTGTTCGCCTGCATAAACTGCGCGATATAGGTCTTGACCCGCGCCATCAGAAACGCACGGAAGTAGGCGGCAAGCGTCTGTTGATCGAGCACAGGTGCTGTCCCGACCAGTCGGAGCAAAAGCCGCCGGGCGTCCAGCACGCGCAGACTCATTTCACCGCTTGCACCGAGGCTGAGCGGAAAATGGTAGGTCGGCTCAAGAAACTGCGCCTGACTGTCAGTGCCCCAGCGAATTGCCATCTGCTCGGTCTTATTGATAAAGTAGACCTCGCAGTGAAACGGCGTTTCGCCGTTCGTCGTGCGGTTCAAAAGCCCGCTGAGCAGCGGCGTGTTCTGCGTTTCCAGCGTGTGGCGTCCGGGTCCAAACAAGTCGAGCGCCTGCCCATTCAGAAACAGCACAGCCTCTTGCGTCTCGTGGACAATAAGCTGCGTGTAGTTGTTGAAATCTTCGCATGGATGTTTCCAAACAAATGTGGTGTTGTCGCCCTCGTATTTGAGAATATCTGCAATATGTCCCATAATACTTCTCCTTAATTTTTCTTCCAATTATATTTATATTGTATGTCATTATTTTGTGTATTTCAACTAGTAATGGAATGGCTTGCTATAATTTTGATTTCCCACGATGTCCATAGAGAAGCTGCTGCCTGTAAACGCCTGCGCTTTGCTCTGCAACAAAGCTGCGTTTATATATGCATTCTAAAGATGTGCCGTATCTGTGATGCATTCCAATGCACGAACCAATGCCGTTTCCACTGTACAAGCATTTTAGCACCAATTGGGGTCAAAATGGGGTCAAAGCAAGTTTTGTGGAATTGCAAAATGATGTGAAAAGTTAGAAAAACCACCGTATTTCAATCGAAATACGGTGGTTTTATGGTTGCGGGAGAGGGATTTGAACCCCCGACCTCCGGGTTATGAGTTCTGAAAATGCCGTTCTTTATCGTGTTACATCGTGTAAAAAGCCTTGAAAACACTAGCTTTTTTGAATTCTGCGTTTGGTATCGTTTTGTAACTTTGTTGAACTTTTCGTAATGGAGTTGAATTTTTGTTGAACTTTAGAGATACAAGCAGATATATAAAAAGAGGACCGGATTTCTCCGATCCCCTCAAGCATGTATCCGAAAACACATACCCCAATTAATAATTATATTATACAACAGCATCTAAAAAATGCAAGCAAATTTTGCCCTTAAAGAAAATTTTTCAGTTGTGTCAATCTGGCCCCTAAGTCTGGGTGTATTGTCTGCATAGCCACTTGTGGACTAACGGAGTTTCGGTATTCATCTGTTATTGCTTCAAAGTCACGGATGAATGCTTTTATTTCTGTTTTTGTGACATTCAAGATTTTTAAGTAATAGCATACCAAAATCAAATAGTCACCAATCGTTTTGAAATTAACATATGGAAGACCGATTTCTTGCATTAAACATTTTCTCATTGCTGGCTTTGGATCCATATGTCTGAATCTCGTGTCAAAGACAACAGAGTTATGCGCTATCGCGTTGCGCAAATCCTTAAGTGTGTACAGATAGTTATATATCAAATCACGGTTTGTGTCGACCGCAGCATTTGACAGGTTCAGCTTTTCTGATATCGCCGTTCTAGCCTCAAAGGTAAGACATGACAACAGAAACCCAAAATCGCCCATTGTCATGATTTCAAACAACGCCCAGATCGGAACACCGCTATAGCTCATGTTATTATAAAAATGCGTAATTTTTGGATTTCCGTCATTGTATGCCTTCGCCAAGTATTTTTGAACTGTACTCTGCAGATTTAGTTTGTGTTGTTGAAATTTCTTTTTCAAATCAGCCTTCGCATTAGTGGGAGCATTATTGTATCCGCAAACTGCTTTCTCGAACATAGCTGAAATGCTCTCCGAATGCGTGATATCTAAAATACATTCTAACGCATGATTCTTTACTGCTGTTTCTATGAACATGATCTTGCTATAGAATAGCGCTTTAAGCTTCATGTCATACTGGAGCGTTGCATATATTTCCTCATACGACGTAAAGGGTAACCTATTATTTGAGGTTCTAAAAAAACGATATCCCTTGTATCCGTGGAAGTACCCAGTGTTCATTAGCTGGCGCTTTTGCGTACTGCCCGCAATAGAAATTCCGTTGTTGCGCAAATGACGCATTAGACCATTTATATTTTTATATCCCACTTTGATACCTCCAATCATCTTGCTTTTTAATTATACGATTCTTGGAAGAAAAACGCAAGTATTTAACACCTCAGTAATCTTAAGGCTAGACCGCACGATAATGTGTGGCCTAGCCTTTTGCCATAGCTTATTTCGCCTTATCCCGCTCCATCGTCTCCGAGATCGCGCGGTTGATAAAGCTGTTTGTGCTTTCGCCCTGCGCTTCGGCGTGGGCCTGTATCAAGTCTTTCTGGCCCTTCGGGACGCGAATCTTGATTTCGTCATATGCTTTCGCGTTATAGCGGTCTTTCACGGCGCTTGATGTTTTCCCCATATAATCACCTCTTGCAATATTATACCTCATTTATCATAGTGGGTACAGTATGCAAAATTAACAAATCATACTGGGTACATTTGTGCAACATCCCATCTTGCGTACTGGGCCCAGTATGATATAATGAAGCCAGTCAAGGGGAACAAACGAAAATAGTTCAGACACCGGCAGAAGATGGGCGAAGAACATCTACAAGAGTTGGGAAGGAACAGCAAAGTGCAGCAAGGCTCACGAGATCAGTTGAAAGCCCCCAGCCGCCGGAGTTCCCCAGAATCAATAAAAAGCGCCCTGCAAGCCGTAGGAAGCAAACGCAGGACGCAACCGCAAAAAGGGTCGTGTTCAGTGTAACACACCCCGCCGAAAAATGAAAGGGGTTTCCACATGAGCAACACAGAAATTCAGAGCAAGGTCAACGAGCTGCGCGAACTGCGCCGCATGGCCGACGAGCTGACAACCGAGATCGAGAGCATCCAGGATGCGATCAAGGCGCACATGACTGCCATCGACGCCGACACGCTGACGGGCACGGATTACAAGATCACCTGGAAGGCTGTGACGAGCAGCCGCTTTGACAGCACGGCATTCAAGAAGGCTATGCCGGAGCTTGCCGAGCGCTTCACCAAGTCCACCACCAGCCGCCGCTTTACGGTTGCATGAACGGAGCGGGCAACAACCCGCCCCCACCAAATCTGACCGCTGAATTTTCAGCTGTGATATTTTATCAGGAGGAATCAAAAATGACCATCAAGGAACTTTACGAAAAATCTGAAAATATCCGCGAGTGGGATGTCTGCGTAGACGGCGGCTCGAACAAAGTAGACCTCAGCAGCCCTGTCATTATGAAGGGAATCGGAAATTTTGCCGTGAAAACCGTCTACTATGAAGCCGTTGACGGCGGCGTCTGCGCGTCCATCGACGTCCTGACCGAGATCGTGACCGCAGCAAAAAACCCACACAAAAACCCGCACGGGCATGAGAAAAACACACACGGGCGGCTGCGTCAAGTCACGACAGGCTGCAACAGGAAAAACCGCAAAAGCCTTGGCGCGCAAGCGTTTCCGGCGATCACTCACGACAAGTAAAAACAAGCCGCAACAGATCGTTTTTAGCTGGCAGTCATGAGGTCAGCGGTTCGATCCCGCTTATCTCCACCAACTTCTCGGTAAGAAGCAGCGAAAAACTCGTTTCTTTGTGAAACGGGTTTTTTCGTTTTATGCAGCAATTTCAGCGATGTCCAATCCCAAGCTGAACTGCGCAAAGTCGATGTTAAAGTCAATATGCACCCGATAGCCGCGATATACGTCCACCCTGTGAATTAGGCTACTCACAATCATCTTCTTTGCTTCCATGCTGGCGCTGTCATACATTTCCGCCCATGAGATCATTTCGTCGTATTGACTGTTCAATGATTGCAGGGTTTCTTCTCCAGCATCATAGTCCGCCTGTGCTTTTTCAAATGCTGCTTGCAGTTCTTGACATTTCTTTTCGGTGTCAGAAATCAGGCTAGAAAGTAATTCCTTAGAAAAACTGCTTTCACCCTTGATGGCTTTCACAACCTCTGATTTCAAAGCATCCAGTTCGGCAGCCGCTTTTGTATAGTCGGTTTTCGTGCTGCGAAGCAATGCCTTCCGCTCCTCCATCTTTTCTTGGTAGCGGCTGCCTATCACTTCACTTCTCGGCACAGCTTTCATTCGCTCAAAAATCTGTCGCACCACTTTATCAACGATGTCATTCAGGATACGATGAACGGTATGCCGCTGAAGCTGAAAGGCGCAGGCATGCATCACGAAAACGGCCCTGCCGGCGCGATCACGCTGGATTCCATCGAGCAACGAAAAATCCGGATGCTCAAAAACGCCGGGTTCAATGCCGTCCGCACCGCCCACAATCCACCGTCTCCGGCATTTCTCCGCGCCTGCGATAAATAACGGCATGCTTGTCATGCTGGAGCTCTTTGATACCTGGGGCCATGAGAAGGTCTGCTTTGACAATACGCTGACGTTCCAAAACACCTGGGAAACCGATATGGAAGCGGTCGTGTCTATGGCATATTGTCATCCTTCCGTGCTGATGTACTCCGTCGGCAACGAGATTGCTGACACTGGTTCAGCGAATGGGGCCGTTATGGGGCGGGCCATCACCCAAAAGCTCCGGGCCCTTGACCCGACCCGCTACACGATCAACTGTATCAACGGCATGGTCTCCGTGATAGGGATCATCGAGCAGCTCTGGGTTAATTCCAAAGAGAACGTGGAGCAGGGCGGCCAGGACGCGATCAACGGCATGATGAACAATTTAGCAGATACCTTTGCATCGATCATGCAGCTGCCTGTTGTCGGAGATGCTACTGAGGAGGCCTGCGCATATATTGCTGCGTTCCGCCCGGAGAATTACGGAAAAGTGCCGATTCAGTCCCCTTGGGCGTGGAGCGATACCGTTGGTTCCTGGAGCTTTGAAGGCCGCGAAGAAAAGCCTGTACAGCTTGAGGTTTACGCAGACGCGGAGGAAGTGGAGCTGTTCTTAAACGGGAAATCCGCCGGGAAAGCCATAATCACAGAAAAAGACCGTTACAAGGCTGCATTCGAGCTTCTCTGGCAGCCAGGGACGATCGAGGCAGTTAGCGTATCGGTGTGGCACGGTCTGTGGGCGCTGTGCGCTTACAAGCGCCGCGGGCGCGCCGTCGCTTTCTGTCGAACCGGAATGTGCGGAAGTTTCGTTTCGCCAGCGGGATGTGATCTTCGTCCCGATCCGGGCAGCAGGCGAAAATGGGCAGACTTTGCTGCAGAGAAAAGACACTGTCAGCGTTTGCATCGACGGCCCCGCCGAGCTGCTTGGCTTCGGTTCAGATGTCCCGGTCACGGAAGAGGGATTTGCCGCTCCGCAGCACCGGCTCTATGACGGCCGCGCGCTGCTGCTACTCCGCCCGACCAGCACTGGGCAAATCACCGTCACCGCTGTGAGCCAGACTCTCCCCGCCGCTTCAGCATCGATCACCGTGCGGGAATAAGTCTGGCAGTCCGCAACCGTCTTTTTCATCACTCCGAGAAGCCATTCCATATGGGAATGGCTTCTCACCTTTCCCTGTATCTTCCACGTATCTGCAGGTTTTTCCAATGGTTTTGTGAAGTTTATAGAAAAATGCGTGGCAGACAGAAAAGGTTTGAAATCTCGAGTAAATTCGTGTATATTGAAAATTAAGATAACC
>ERZ779877.3470-NODE-3470-length-10193-cov-3.425725_pt1 | contig 10193 bp, 8 predicted proteins | sample MGYA00511556_ERZ779877 | MGnify/ENA primary metagenome ERZ779877 (study PRJEB29588, sample SAMEA2159338) | human gut metagenome | biome: human gut; feature: human-associated habitat; material: faeces | place: Denmark | collected 2008/2010 ... | reverse complement strand
TTGCGTGGCAAGCCTGATGCGCTGGCTCTCTCCGCCGGAAAGAGACACCGACGAACGGTTGAGCGACAAATAGTCCAGCCCCACGTCGAGCAGGAACTTCAGTCGCGAACGGATTTCCTTCAGGATCTCCGGCGCAATCTTCTTCTGGCGGTCGGTCATGTGCTCTTCCACGTGCATCATCCAGTCGTACAACTCACTGATGTCCATGGCCGACAGCTCCGCGATGTTCTTTCCTGCAATCAGGAAGTGGAGCGCCTCTTTGTTGAGCCGCTGCCCCTGGCAGTCCGGGCAGGTCACCGTCTTGGAAAACTGCTCGGCCCACTTCTGGGCGGAAGCCGAGCCTTCGCTTTCCTGCAACATCTGTATGTATTTCACCAAGCCCTCGTAGGCCACATAATAGTCCGACGAAGTGTGCACCAGTTGCGCCTTGATGCGCACGCGGTCCACGCTGCCATACAGTATTTCGTCCAACGCCTCTTCGGGCAGTTCCCTCACGGGCGTCTTCATCGTGGCGTCGTATTTCTCCAGCAAGGCATCTATCTGCCAGAAAATCATGCTGTTCTTATATTTCCCCAAAGGAAGGATGGCCCCTTCGTAGACCGACAGGTCGCGGTTGGGAATCACCTTGTCCATGTCTATCAGGCTGACGTAACCCAGGCCCTTGCACCGCGGGCATGCCCCCTGCGGCGAGTTGAACGAGAAATTGTGTGGAGCCGGGTCGCGGTAGGCCAGCCCCGTCTCGGGGCACATCAGGCGCTTGCTGTAGTGGCGGAGCTCCTCCGCGTCCGCATCGTAGACCATCAGTTCGCCGTCGCCCTGCTGCATGGCCGTGGCCACGCTGGCCCTCAGCCGCTTGTCGTCCTTCTGCTGCACGCAAAGCTTGTCCACCACGATTTCAATGCTGTGGTTACGGTAGCGGTCGAGCTTCATGCCGTGGCCGATTTCCGAAATTTCGCCGTCTACCCTCACGTAAAGATACCCTTTGCGGCGGATGGTCTCGAACAGCTCCTTGTAGTGTCCTTTGCGGTTGCGCACGACGGGCGCGAGCAGGTAGATGCGCCTGCCGTCGTAGTCGTGAATAATAAGGTCTATGATTTGTTCCTCCGTGTAGCGCACCATCTTCTTTCCGGAGAGGTAAGAATAGGCTTCTCCCGCACGGGCATATAGCAGGCGGAGGAAATCGTAAATCTCCGTGGTGGTGCCCACGGTGGAACGCGGGTTCTTGTTCGTCGTCTTCTGCTCGATGGAGATGACGGGGCTCAACCCCGTGATCTTGTCCACGTCGGGGCGCTCCAAGTTGCCCAGGAAGTTGCGGGCATAGGCCGAGAAGGTCTCGATGTAGCGCCGTTGCCCTTCGGCAAAAATCGTGTCGAAGGCCAAGGACGACTTTCCGCTGCCGCTCAGCCCCGTGATGACCGTCAGGCTGTTGCGGGGCAGCTCCACATCCACGTTTTTCAGATTGTGCACGCGCGCACCATATACTTGTATCTTTTCTGTCTCGTTATCCATCATCCCTTCTTGCTCAATCGTTCCCGTTCGTCCCTGTGCCGGAATATCCGGTCAGCACATTGACGTCTCTCCTTATCTTATATTCCCTTCCGTCGGCGCCCCGCGCGTTCACCACCACGAAATAGACGCCGTCCGGCACCGTCTTGCCGTGGAACTTGCCGTCCCATCCGCCTTCTATGTTGTCCCAGGAATAAAGCTTCTGGCCCCAACGGTTGAAGATCACGGCCTTGAAACTGACGATGGACTGGTAGCCCTCCTTCGCCTTGTAGATGTCGTTATACCCGTCGCCGTTGGGCGAGAAGGCGTTGGGCATCTCCAGCACCGACTCGCTGATGGACACGACGAAAGGCTGCGCCTCGCCCTCGGCGGGATACTGTATGGTGTCGTTTCCATGCGAAAAGGTGACGTAAAGCTGCACGTAGAACGTGCCGCTCTCGGTGAACGTGTATTCCAGATTCTCGTCAAAACGGTCTATGATGGGGGTGTCTTCCTCTCCCTCGCGGAACACCTTCCATTCGTAGCGCGCCGTGTACTCGCCCAAATCCGCCACGTTGGACGTGAAATGCCCGGCCAAGGGCGCGGACTGCGGCTCGGAAGCATCGTCGAGTTCCTCACCGTCCGAGGTGGTATAACTGGCAGCCGGGTTGGCCGTTGGGTACACATTCTGCGCCGGGAGAAGGAAAGGAATCGCGCACAGCAGACTCACAAAAACAAGCTTTAAGTTATTCCTCATACCTTAATATTTAATGCAAAATTAGTGTTTCCCGTTGACATAACCACTTTTTTTGAGTAATTTTGTGCCGCCGTTATCAGAAAAAAGTAAAGATGACACATCGAAAAATATCCAGTTGCATCGCAGCGCTATTGTTCTTACTGCAAGTTCCCGCCCAAGGGCAGAACGAAGAGGGAACTTTCGTGCATACCATACAGCGCGGCGAAACCGTATACTCCATCGCACGGACTTACCAGGTTTCGCCCGACGCCATCCTGAAACTGAACCCCTCGGCCAACGACGGCATCAAGGCCGGCGCCACGCTCATCATCCCCCAGCAAGGGCAACGGCAGGGCGCGGCGCAAGAAAAATACCACACCATACAAGCGGGGGAAACCCTGTACCAGCTCACAAAAAAATACGGAGTGGGCGCAGCGGACATCTGCGAGGCCAACCCGGGGCTCACGGCCGACAACTTCCAGATTGGAAAGGTCATCCGGATACCTCTTTCGGCGGCATCGGCCGTCGCCGTCAGCACACCGCCGGAACCCGCCCCGAAGAAACAACCCGAATGCCGCGAGATGTACAAGGTGAAGCGGAAGGAAACGCTCTTCAGCATCTCGCGCCAGTTCGGCATCAGCGAAGCCGAACTTCAGGCTGCCAATCCGGAAATGAAACAACCGGACTATAAGTTGCGCCGCGGCGACGTCATCTGCATCCCCTACCCTTCCAAGGAAAAGGCCGAACCGGTGATAACCTCTGCCAACCCGCAAACGCCGTCGAACGCGGAACTGATGGAGCGGAAAGCGTCTTCGCCCAAACGCCTCATCCGCATGGGCGTGCTCTTGCCGTTCAAGGGCGGCTCGGCTGAAAGCGGGAAGATGATAGAGTTCTATCGCGGCGTGCTCATGGCCGTGCAGCAAATCAAAAAGACAGGCGTTTCGGTCGATGTATTCGCCTACGACTCGGGCAACACGGCCGGCGAAATGAAAGCTGTGCTCGAAGCCCATCCGCTCACGGAACTGGACCTCATCATCGGCCCGCTCCACACAGAACAAATCCCGACGCTCAGCAACTATTGCCAGAGGCACTACATCCGGCTGGTCGTACCCTTCTCTTCGCAAGGAGAAGGCATCTACCAGAATCCTTACTACTATGCCGTCAATCCGCCCAAGTCGTTCTTGCTGTCGGAAGCGGCACACCTCACCACCGAACTCTTCGGCAAGGACAACATTCTGTTGCTGGACGGCAACGAAAGTGACAACGATGCCGCCAACTTCTCCGAAGCCGTCAACAAACGCCTGATGCAGAACGGAAACAAGATGCGCACCATCCGCCTCTCCGACGACAGCCAAACGTGGGCCGACATGATGGTGGCCTACAAGTCGAACGTCATCATCCCCAGCTCCTCCAGCGTCAAACTGCTGAACCAACTGTTCCCCAAGCTCAGGCAGTTTGCCGTAGACCATCCTGAATATGGCATCAAGCTGGTGGGGTATCCCGAGTGGCAGACCTACACGAACAACCATCTGGAGAATTTCTATCGCTTCGACACCTATGCCTACTCCACGTTCTACAGGAATCCGCTGAACGGACGCGCCAGCCAGTTTGAGAACGACTACCAGAAGCACTTCCACGAGACGACCATCACGTCGTGGCCCCGCTTCGGCATGCTGGGCTACGACACGGCTTACTTCTTCCTGAAAGGCCTGTCTACCTATGGTGATGCCCTCGAACTGCACCTGGGAGAGGTGGCTACCACCCCCTACCAGCACCAATTCAAATTCCAGCGCGTCAGCAACTGGAGCGGCTTCATCAACCGCGAAGTAGAGTTCATCCATTACAGCCCGGCGCATAGCATCGAAATCATCAACCTGAAGAAATGAGGAAGAAACTGCTTTCAGCCCTGGCTGTCGCCATGGTGACATGTACGGCCGCATACGGACAAATCGGCGAGCCACGCAACGACTTGGCCATCGGCGTCAATGGCGGCTACACCTTGAACCAAGTCATGTTCAACCCCACCATCCAGCAGAAATTCAAGGGGGCACCCACCTTTGGCTTCACGCTAAGATACACGTGCGAAAAATACTTCAAAAGCTTGTGTTCCGTGCAACTGGAAGTCAACTTCGCCAACTTGGGATGGGAGGAGAACATCGAGACGTCCAACGACACGTACAAGCGGGATATCAGCTACATACAGATACCGTTCCTGGCACGCATGGGCTGGGGATACGAAGAAAAGGGAGCTTTGTTCTACGTCGTGGCCGGACCGCAGGTGGGCTTTTATCTGGGCGACAAAGGGCACCGCGGCGGTGCATTCAACGACTCCACGCTCAATCTGCGGCCGGGGCTCGTCAACCAACAATATGACATGCCGGTGAAAAATAAATTTGAATATGGCATCACAGCCGGACTCGGCATCGAGGTCAACACCCGAAAAGCCGGACACTTCCTGCTGGAAGGACGCTACTACTACGGGCTGAGCGACATCTTCGGAAACGGCAAAAAGGATGTATTCGGCCGCTCGGCCAACGGCACCATCGTGGTCAAGGCCAGCTACTTGTTCGACATCGTGCGCACCAAGCGCAAACCTTCCGCAGAATAAAAAGGCAGCATACACCTCGCGGGCGACTTGCGACGAAGAGTTGCGCAAGTCACCGTAAGGTTTCTTTTTCATTTCACTTTCCACAAATAAAGCGCCGGGTTTGCCATCATGCCCCTGTCGCCCGGATTGACGCCTTGAAACTCGCTGATGGAAGGAAAGCCCGTCTTTCCCGAGATGAGCGCACAGCACTATGGGCATCCGGAAACATAATAGTGGAACAGCGGCGTGCACCTCCTTGCACACGCCGCTGTTCCGCTATTGACGTTATATTCTTCCTGCCTGCCTACCGCAACCGGTTGAGCGAACGAATCATCAGCTCATCCTTCATGATGTTGCGGAAAGCCAAGTAGTCCAAAATCAAAGCCACTGCCGGAAATGCCACCGTCCAGTTCATCGTGAAGTCGGCATCGTAGCGGGACTTGAACACATAAACAAATGTCCCGAAAACGATGTAATACCCAATCAGGATCAACCCGCTGAATACCGACAAGCGGACTTGCAGCATGCGGCGCTTAAACAAGAAGATCGCCACGAACGGGACAAGCGCCGCCAACAGCAGCAGGCCAAACATGGCCCACGGAGAGAACACCTTCGAACCGTCAGCCATGGATAACCACAAATTATAGAACTCCGCCACCTCTATGCCGTCCTGATGGAAATGCCCCACAGGCATGCTCAAGCACACCACCGCGCACACTGCGACGAGCAAGAGATAGACCGTCTGAATCCTTTGAATCATAATGCCTGCACGAAAAACAGTTTACTCAATCGTCTCTTTCTCCTTCAGGGGATTACGGAAGTAGACCTTGCCCTCGACGAATTCCTGCGTAGCAATCAAAGAAGGCTTCGGCAGCTTCTCGTAGAAGCGCGAAATCTCTATCTGCTCACGGTTTTCGAACACTTCATCCAAATTGTCACTTACAGAAGCGAACTCCTGCAACTTCTTGGACAGTTCGTTCTTGATGTCCAAAGAAATCTGGTTCGCACGCTTGCCAATGATAACTACACTTTCATAGATATTACCGGTTTCGTCGCACAGGTCCATAATGTCACGGGTCACTGTGTTTGTAGGCGCATTTGTCTTTTTATAATCCATAATTATTTTAATTGATTTACTGGTTACGATTTTTGGTTCACGTACTTCTCCGACTGGACGAATATCCGTTGCGCATCTTTCAGATACTTGGACTCCGGATATTCGTTCATGAATCCGTAGTACTCGTCAATGGTGTCGCGGTAGCGGTCCAGGCGCTTCTCCTCCACGCTCTGCTGCGCCAGATGGAACTTGGCACGCAAGATCATGATGGAAAACTCCTCGCGGCGCTCAGGACTGGCATAGGGGAAGTCGAGCAGGGCGTTGCGCGCCGTCACGATGCAAGCCTCATAATTGCTGCCCCCGTAAGAACAGTTGCCCATGTAAGTGCCCAAGTCATAATACAGCTTGGCCGCCTCAAACTCCTTCTCCACCATCTTGTCCTGCAAGGAAAAGATCATCTGTTGCGTGCGCTCCTTCAGCGCAGTATAAGGATAGTAGTCCAAGAAGTCTTGGAATTCTTTCACCGCGGCCATCGTGCTGCTCTGGTCCAGCCGCGTGTCCGGCACGCTTTCGTACAAAGAACAACCGGCATAGAAGCGGGCATATTCCACGTAAACGCCCTTGGGATAAGACTGGTAGTACTTCTTGAAATAAGAGTGGGCCACGTCATAGTTCCCGTTGCAAAACTCCGACATGGCCAGCATGTAGAGCGACTCTTCGGCGCGCAAGGTACCCTTCATCAGCGTCACCAAATCCGTCAGTAGCGTGGCCGAGCGGCCGTATTGCCCCTTGATGAAATATTCCTTGGCGGCTTCATACTTGTAGTCGAAGTCCGCAGTCTTCAATACATTATTATATTGATTGCACGAGGCCAACAGCAACGCTGCAGTCCCCAGCAGAATAAATCGAATCCGTCTCATATTGTACAATTGAACTGCAAAATTATGGAAAATCAACGAGCCTGGCAAAGAAAGAATGTTTTTTAATGCAAAAAAAACGGATGGCGCAGCCTTTAAGGGGATAAATTATCTATTTTTGCAAAGAGAAAGGAATATAAAAACCGCACTCAGACATCGCATGCCGAAATTTGAACTGACTTCAGCCTACTCCCCCACCGGCGACCAGCCGGAAGCCATCGCGCAACTGACCGAGGGCGTCCTGCAGGGCCTTCCGGCCCAAACCCTTTTGGGCGTCACCGGTTCGGGAAAGACCTTCACCATCGCCAACGTCGTGGCCAACGTGAACAAGCCCACGCTGATCCTGAGCCACAACAAGACGTTGGCCGCGCAACTCTATGGGGAATTCAAAAGTTTCTTCCCCAACAACGCCGTGGAATACTACGTGTCCTACTACGACTACTACCAACCGGAAGCGTATATTCCCTCCACCGACACCTACATAGAAAAAGACCTGGCCATCAACGACGAAATCGACAAGCTCCGGCTGGCAGCCACATCGGCCCTGCTATCCGGACGGAAAGACGTGGTGGTGGTGTCGTCCGTCAGCTGCATCTACGGCATGGGGAACCCCGCCGCATTCTACGAAAATGTGATTGAACTGAAAAGGGGGAGCATCCTGGACCGCAACGTATTCCTTCGCAAACTGGTGGACAGCCTCTACACCCGGAACGACCTGAACCTGGAGCGGGGCTGCTTCCGCGTGAAAGGCGACACGGTGGACATCTACCTGGCTTACTCGGACAACTTGCTGCGCGTCACGTTCTGGGACGATGAAATCGATGCCATCGAGGAAGTCGACCCGGTGAGCTGCCTGCGCCTGGGAAGCTTCGAGGAATACCGCATTTATCCGGCCAACCTGTTCATGACCACCAAGGAGAGCACGGCACGCGCCATCCACCAAATAGAAGACGACCTGCACAAACAAGTCGCCTACTTCGAGGAGATAGGCAAACCGCTGGAGGCCAAACGGCTGTATGAGCGTGTCACCTACGACATGGAAATGATACGCGAACTGGGGCATTGCAGCGGCATCGAGAACTATTCCCGCTACTTCGACGGGCGCGAGGCTGGCACACGGCCGTATTGCCTGCTGGACTTCTTCCCCGAAGATTTCCTCATCGTCATCGACGAAAGCCATGTGTCCGTCCCGCAAATCAACGCCATGTACGGCGGCGACCGCGCCCGCAAGAAGAATCTGGTGGAATATGGATTCCGCCTGCCGGCCGCCATGGACAACCGCCCGCTGAAGTTCGAGGAGTTCCAGCAAATGGCCAAGCAGGTCATCTACGTCTCCGCCACCCCGGCCGACTACGAGCTCCGGCAGAGCGAGGGCATCGTGGTGGAACAGGTCATCCGCCCCACGGGACTGCTGGACCCCGTCATCGAGGTGCGCCCCAGCCTGAACCAAGTGGACGACCTGATGGAAGAGATACAGCAACGGGTGGAACACGACGAACGGGTGCTGGTCACGACCCTGACCAAGCGCATGGCGGAAGAACTCACCGACTACCTCTTGAGGCACGACATCCGCACCAACTATATACACAGCGACGTGGACACCCTCGAGCGCGTGCAAATCATGGACGACCTACGGGCCGGGCGCTTCGACGTGCTCGTGGGCGTCAACCTGCTACGCGAAGGGCTGGACCTACCCGAAGTGTCGCTCGTGGCCATACTGGACGCGGACAAGGAAGGGTTCCTGCGCTCCCACCGCTCGCTGACACAGACCGTGGGGCGGGCCGCACGCAACGTGAACGGCAAGGCCATCATGTATGCCGACCGCATAACGGAAAGCATGCAAAAGACCATCGACGAAACCAACCGCCGACGGGAAAAACAGCTGAAATACAACCAGGAGCACGGCATCACGCCGCAACAAATCAAGAAAGACCGGAAGATGACCGACCTCATCAGCGCCAACGCGGAAGCCCACCAGGAAACCCGTGCCTACGTGGAGCCGGAAGAAAAAATTGTGGCCGCGGACCCCGTCATGGAATACATGACCCGCGACCAGCTGGAAAAGAGCATCGCGCACACGCGCAAACTCATGCAGGAAGCGGCCAAGAAGCTCGACTTCATCGAAGCCGCACAATACCGCGACGAAATGCTGCGCATGGAAGAACTGCTGAAGACCAAATAAGGGCGGAAGGACTGCAACACGTCCTCCCGCCCCCGTCTGGCCATTCGCCCTTAGCGCGCACGCGCCGTCAGAGCTCCCACTTGCAGGCTATCGTGGGGATGGCATAGAAGCGGTTGTTCTGCCCCCGCTCGTTATAAATGAAATTATTGCTGATTTCCACTTCCGTGCCCACGCTCAGCTTGAAATCGTCGCTCACCCGCTTCAGCGAAGCCAGGTTGAACCAGAACTGAGGTTCGGACAGCAATATCAGGTTGCCGCCCACCGTGTTGTCGTACCACAAATCAGCAAAACCGCTGAACGTGCACAGCCCGTTGGCAAATCGCGTCCGCCACACGCCCGTCAACTGCCAGGCATGGCAGTAAGCTCCCTTCTTGGCCAGATACTTGTACATGGCCTGCACGGAGAACCCCTTGGCGAAATCCTTGCTGTTCCAATTATAAGCCGCTCCGGCCAGATAAGCGTCGCCAAAGGCGTAACCGTCGCCCGTGCCCGTGCCATAGCTCAGCCCGCCGTTGTATTCCACATGGAAGGCCACGGGCATCCTGCGGGTCTGGATCTCCCGCGATATCTCCCCATACGCGCCCCGCAGGACATTGTCCCCGAAGTCGCCATCAATAAAGAAGTAAGTGCTTCCCCACTTGTCGGCCGTAAAATTCTCAACGGTTGCCGTCAGGCGCTGGCGCGAAGAAATCTCGTTGCCATATACGCCGTGACCCAGGTCGTAATGTAACTGGACGTTGAGTTGAGCGGAAGCCTGGGCGGCCCACAGGCACAAAACTCCCGCATAAACAAACTTTCTTACCATTACTTTTGATTTTAAAAAAACGCCGGCAAAGTTAGATAAAAAAAGGGATTCCCATGCCGGCACGCCACGAAAAAAGTCCGGCCCGCCCCCACCTTTGCGCCCTGCGGCCGCCCGACGGGCAAGCCGCAAGGCGCAGCCGGAGGGAAAAAGGCGGCCAAGATGCCGCGCGAAAAAGACAGCCGTCCCCGCCTCCGGCATCCCCGCAACGAGAGGCTGCCCTGCGCCGTACCGGCCTTGTGCTGGACGAGCCGGAGGTGCTGCGCGCCATGGAGCACAGCGCGCTGGAAAAACCCTGCTATCTGCCCATTGGCGTCAAAAAAGACGGTACGCTGTCCGGCAGCGTGGCCTCGGCGGCGCAGCTGGGCCATCTGGGCCGGTATGTGGACCGCCTGCTGCATGAGATCGCCCGCGAGACCGCACAGGG
>ERZ779877.3468-NODE-3468-length-10196-cov-2.233508_pt1 | contig 10196 bp, 8 predicted proteins | sample MGYA00511556_ERZ779877 | MGnify/ENA primary metagenome ERZ779877 (study PRJEB29588, sample SAMEA2159338) | human gut metagenome | biome: human gut; feature: human-associated habitat; material: faeces | place: Denmark | collected 2008/2010 ... | reverse complement strand
TTGAATGTTCAGAAGAGGAAATACAAAAATTGAAGTGTATTGACTTTCTGAATGAAAGAGAGTCGGGAACTGTTGTATTGTGGGAAAATTTCGATATTCTGCGTGAGTCATCAGGAAATGAGTATGCCGAACTGATGGATTATCAGAATAATACGGCGGAATATTTATCGTTTTTTAATGCTTTCAGACTAATAAAAAGATTTCGGGTTTACGATATTCCGATTTTATTCCCTTTTCAAAGAAACGAATATCGTATTTTATTCCTTTTTGTAACAAATCAATATCCGATTTTATTCCTTTTCGGTTGACAATTGCAAAAAAACCGAGTATAATATCGGTAATAAAACCTGATTTCGGAGAAACGTTATGTTAAAAAGAAAAGCATATCAGAAACTTGTCGAGTGGAAAAATACGCATCGGAATAACTGCTTGATGGTGAAAGGTGCAAGACAGGTCGGGAAAACTTATCTTATCCGCGAGTTCGGGAAAAAAGAGTATAAAAGTTTTGTCGAAATCAATTTTATCAAAAATCAGGAATTAAAACAGATTTTTGCGGGAACGTTGGACGCAGAATCCGTTTATAAAAGAATGACGGCTATGATAAACGGCGTAAATCTCGTAAAAGGTGATACGCTGATATTTTTAGACGAAATTCAGGCATGCGGAAGCGCGCGCACCGCCTTGAAATTTCTTGCTGAGGACGGGAGATTCGACGTTATCACTTCCGGAAGCCTTTTAGGATTGACGTATGGTGAAGACGCCGACGAAAATACGGAAGAACCCGAATCCGTTCCTACCGGATACGAAACGTTTCTTACGATGTATTCGCTTGATTTCGAGGAATTTCTTTGGGCGGAAGGGTACGAAAGCGGAATTTCTTACCTGAAAGAACTTTTTGATAAAAAAGAAAAAGTACCTTTCGCGCTAAATGAAAAATACGAAACGCTGTTCCGTGAGTATATGGTGGTGGGCGGTATGCCGGAAGTCGTTGCCGATTATGCTATAAATCACGATTTTACGAAGGTTGCCGCCTTGCAGGAAAAAATTCTCGAAAACTATCGTTTCGATATTTCAAAACACGCAAAGGGTGCAGAAAAAATGAAGGTGCGCAAGTGTTACGACGCTATTCCGAAGCAACTCGCAAAGGAGATTACGAAGTTTCAGTATTCCACCGTGGAAAAAGGGCAGACAAGCAAAAAATACGGCGGAAGCGTTCAATGGCTGAAAGACTCGAATATCGTTAATCCGTGTTACAATATTCACGAGCCGTATCTGCCGTTGATGGCGAACGCTGAGGAAGATCAGTTCAAATTGTATATCAACGATACGGGCTTGCTGTGCGCTATGTATGGTTTTGAAACCAAAAGAGCAATTCTTGAAAATACGATAAAAGGGAATGCCAAAGGCGGTATTTACGAAAATATTATCGCCGAAACGTTGGTGAAAAACGGTTACGCTCTTTATTATTACAAGCCGGACGATTCCAACGAACTGGAATTTCTGATAGAAAAAAACGGGGAAGTGGTCCCGGTGGAAGTGAAAGCGGGAAAAACCGCAACAAAATCGATGAACAGATTTATAGAAGCATATAAACCGTCGGCGGCATATAAAATCGTTGACGGAAACGTTGGCACGAGCGACGTAAAACTCGCTATTCCGCATTATATGGCGATGTTTTTATAAAACACGGTTATATTGCAGTCAATCTAGATTGGCTAAAAATTCAGAAAAAATACTGAAAAACGGCTAAAAAGCACTATATTTTACAATAAAACGTCAGGAAGGCAATCGTTCTTACAAAAGAGCGGTTGCCTTTTTTCTAAAAACGCAGGAAAGTTTGTCGGTTGCGTTTCGGGTATTCCCGTAAAAAATTCTTTTAAGACGCGATCTGTGTAAATTTAGAGAAAATTTCCATATTTCAGAATAAAATAACCATTTATTTTACGCTTCGTATTTGCTATTATAGTAATATGAAAAACAGAACAGAGGAAAGCGGATATACGCTTTTGTCTGTCGGCGGAGATATTAAAAGAAGATTGCTTTTAAACGTCGGCAGGCTGAACGGCGAGGAGTATTCCGAAAAAAACGTTTATAAACCCGATTCCTACGAGTGGTACGGTGACTGGGAGGGAAGGGCCTTACTTGCGGTAACTTCGCTCGGAAAGTATTTTGAAGAAATATCCGAACGCCGCGACGAGCTTTGGTCGGCCCTGGACAAACATTTGAATAAGGACGGATATTTCGGTCCGCCGATAGACGGGAAATCCGTAAACGAGCAGCAATATGCCGGGAACGGTTGGTTTTTGCGGGCTCTTTGTTTAAAATACGATATCACCGGTTCGGAAGAAATAAAAGAAAAAATCAGAAAAGCGGCGTACAATCTTTTCGTTAAATCTTCGGAAGAATTCGTTAAATATCCGATAGACCTGAACGTGGACGAGCATGGCGGAATTGTCGGGCAACTTAACATAAAATATAAGAACTGGAAAATTTCTTCGGATTCGGGTTGCCTTTACATATCCTTGGACGGGCTTGCCGAGGCGTACAGAATTTTAAAGGACGAAAACATACTTTCGGTTGCGGATCTTCTTATAAAAATGATGAACGAAACGACTCTCGGCGGCAAAAATTTTCAATGTCACGCGTTTTTATCGGGCGTGCGCGGAATTATTAAATTCGGAGATCTGCTCGGTGAAAAATATTATGCTGTTGCCGAAAGGTTTTTCGATTACTTTGTAAAGTCAAATTTAAACGCCGTTTACGAGGGAAGCGGTACGCTCGGCAAACAGGCTCCCAGCGAAGGATGCGCCGTGATTGATTCCGAGATGATTTCTCTAAGGCTATATCTCCATACCGGCAACCCGGAATATCTTGAACTGTACAGAAAAATAGTGGAGAACGCGCTCAGGGTAAATCAAAGGGCGAACGGCGGGTTCGGCTGCAATTATTTTACGGGTGCGACGCATCCTTATGTGGAAATATTGCCGGAGGGCAAAGAGGCGTTCTGGTGCTGCACTATGAGAGGGGCAGAAGGTCTTACCGACATTGTCGAAAATTTATACAGCGTAAACGGTGATACTGTCGAGGTGTTGCTTCCGTCCGAAAGCGAGGCTTCTTTCTTTGACGGGAAGGTAATAATAAAACAAAAAACTTCGTATCCCTTCACGGGGGAAACGAAGTTTGAAATAGAAGCCGGAATACCGTTTAAATTAACGGCTAAAGCGTTTTCTGCTTACGACGTTTATATCGACGGAAAACCGTATAACGGCGAATTGCTTGAGATAAACGGCAATTCTTCGGTTACGCTCGCTATGAATGCCAAATTTAAAAACGACAAATTCGAAGATAAGTACAGGTTCTTCAGCGGCGACTTGCTTCTTTGTTCGGACGGCAGAGAGGAATTGCGCGGGAATTCGTCAGAAATAACCCTTTTGCCGATTGCGGACTTCAGCGTTATTCCCATGAAAATGCTGGATAATGCGCGAAAGAGGATACTTTTCGGTGATCCGTCTAAGATAAGGTGGTAGTGGAGTTGTAATTTTTAGGCGGCGTATTTTTCATTTTTTTAAAGATTTTCGAAAAATACAGTTGATCTGTAAAGCCTACTTTTTCGGCAACGTCTTTGATGTATCTGTTGCCCGCGTCGAGCATTTCGCAGGCGCGCTGAATACGGAACACGTTAAGGTACTGCACGAATGTTATGCCGGTAACCTTTTTGAACAGTTGAGATGCGTAATTGTAGTTCAGCCCCATTTCGCCGGCAATGTCTTTAAGGCAAAGCCCGGGATCGGCGTAGTTTTCCTGAATATATCTTATGGCTTGCAAAACGTAGGTTTCGCCGCTTGAAAGACGGGAACTTTGCTCTTTGCAGATTGTTTCTATCATAAGAGAAAACAGATTGTAGAGATGCCCTATAACGGCAATATTCATTCCGTAGGTCATCTTGTGCAGTTCTACCAGGTTCAGCGCGATATTTTCCGCTCCCTCGGGGACGGAAGCGAACACCGGACTTTCGGCAGTCAGGCCTGAAACAAAGTTTGGTTGCCATAGGTCCCGAAAAGTTAATCCAGACGTATTCCCACGGATTATTGCTTTCGGGGTAGTATTCAACCTCCTCGTTGGGGGAAATCACAAATATCTGCCCCTGGTGAATCTGGTAGGTTTCGCCTTTCATTATAAGCGTACCGGAGCCTTTTAAAATAAGGTGTAGCGAATAGCACTGCATAATTTTAGGCCCCTCGTGTTTATCGGGAAAACACTTTTCGTGCCCGATGCCCCACACTGCGATATCGTTGCCCGTTTCGGCATTTACGTCGTAGTACAAAAAGTTCCTGGCGATTATCGTCAACTGAGTTTTATTCATAAAACACCTCGATTTATGGATTTATTATACATTTTTAAGGAGTAAAAGTCAATGAAAATAAAAAGCAAAAAAGCGGAGATAAAACGCAGTCTGAGCTTGTACGCGCTGATGACTCCGTCTTTAATTTTGCTGATACTGTTCAGTTATTTACCTATGTACGGCATAATAATTGCTTTTAAAGATTACAATGCCGTGCAGGGGATATGGGGTTCGCCGTGGACGAAGAACTTCGGGTTTTCGCATTTTATAAGGTTTGTAACGGCGTACAATTTTACCTCTTTAATAAAGAACACGCTTGTTTTAAGTTTATATTCGCTTGTTGTAAACGCCATATGCCCCGTTGTGCTTGCGCTTTTCGTAAACGAAATACAAAACAAGGCTTTCAAGCGTACGGTTCAAACGATATCTTATTCGCCTTACTTCATTTCCTGTGTGGTTATGGTCGGTATGGTGGTAAGTTTTCTTAACGTGGACAGGGGTATAGTCAATAAAGTAATAACGTCGTTCGGCGGAAAGGGCACAATGTTTATGTCCGACCCCGATTGGTTTGTCCATCTATACGTCTGGACGGGCGTATGGCAGGGCGTGGGCTGGAGCTCCATCATATTCACAGCCGCGCTCGCGGGCGTGGACAGATCGCTGCTCGAGGCGGCCGACTGCCGTTATAGACGGCGCTTCCCGCATGAAAAGGCTGTGGCATATAAATCTGCCCGCGATAATCCCCGTTTTTACTATTCAGCTTATTCTTTCCGTAGGAAATATAATGAACGTGGGTTTTGAAAAAGCATATCTTATGCAAACGGACGCAAACCTATCCGCAAGCGAAATAATCGCAACTTACGCGTACAAGATTTCGCTGCTCAAAAAGCAGTACAGCTTCGGAACGGCCGTGGGGCTGTTCAATGCGGCTATCAATATAATTTTGCTTTTTATAGTGAATTTCGTTTCTAAAAAAGTCGGACAGGAATCGCTTTGGTGAAAGGAGAAATATGGTACAGAAATCAAGAGAAAATACGATATTCAATATAATCGTCTACACGGTTATGGTCATATTTCTGTTTATAATGATATATCCGCTGTGGTATTGTCTTATAAACGCCTTTTCCTCCGCAAAAGAGGTTTATTACGGTAACGTTGTATGGCTTCCAAAGGGAATCACCTTGGAAAACTATGTGGCGGTTTTTCGCGAAAAGAGCCTTTTGTCGGGGTATTTAAATACTGTTTTTTATACTTTCGCGGGAACCGTAATCGGTCTTTTCGTAACGTTCACGGCTGCGTATCCTTTATCGAGAAAGGATATGTACGGCAGGGATGTTTTTATGAAACTTTACCTTTTGCCTATGTTCATAAGCGGCGGACTTGTTCCCACCTATATTATAGTAAAGAAACTCGGTTTGTACGATACTTTCTGGGCGCTTGTTCTTCCGGGAGCGGTGGGTGTATGGAACGTTGTCGTAGTAAGAACTTTTATGATTTCGTCCATACCCGGGGAACTTCAGGAGGCGGCAATGCTTGACGGGGCGGGTAATATAAGAATATTTACGTCTATAATAATTCCGCTCAGCCGTCCGATACTCGCGGTTATGACAATGTTTCACATCGTCGGGTATTGGAACACCTATTTCAACGCGCTGATTTATCTCAACGACGAAGCAAAATATCCGATACAACTCGTTCTCAGAAAGATACTGATACAAAACGACATAGATTCTCTTATATCTTCCGGGAACGTAAGCGCGAGTATTCTCGAACAGACGATGCGGGCGGAAGCGATAAAATACGCCGCCATAATAGTGACCGTTACGCCTCTTCTCGTAATCTATCCGTTCTTTGAAAAATTCTTTGAAAAGGGAATGGTAGTAGGCAGTTTAAAAGGCTGAAAACAATATAAAAATATAAAGGAGATTTTGTATGAGAAAGAAACTTTTGTCATTACTTCTTGCCGTTATCGTTTCGGCTTCGAGCGCGGTTTTCGTTTCTTGCGGAGAAAAAACCGATGCGAATTACGATCCCGATAACTTTATTGAGGATACCTCGAATCCGCAGATCGTCAAGGAGCCGGTAACGATAAAATTTTACGTTCCGAAGCACAGCCTTCACTCACATTACAAGGACATGACCGTGTTTAAGGAAGTATCCCGTATAACGAATATCAATATGGAATTCGTGGAGGTAGACAGGGAAGCGTACGACGAGAAGCGCGGGCTTCAGTGGGAAGACGAGGCTACTTTGCCCGATTCGTTTATGTTCTGCAATAATATGGACGAGCAGGTAATGTATTCGGGGCTCAAAATGATTGCTCCGCTGAACGGTCTGATAGACAAGTATTGTCCTAACTACAAAGCGCTTATGGCGAAGTATCCCGAAATAAAAAAGGTCAGCACTCTTGCCGACGGAAACATGTATTCGTTCACCGCGGTGGATAACAAAGGCTCTACCTGTTATCAATACGTCAATCAGAAATGGCTGAACGACTTGTATAACGATAACGTAATCGATTTTACGATGCCCTCTACGGTTGAAGAGTTTAAGGAAATGCTTATAGCTTTCCGGGATAACGATCCCAACCACAACGGCATTGCGGACGAACTTCCGCTTTGCTCCAAGTTCAACTACACGAGCATTTTTCTTTTAAGCGCGTTCGGTCACGTTACGAAAAGCGTGGAAATAACCGACGATAACGATTTTATTTTCGTGCCCGAAACGGAAGATTACAAGGCTTATCTTAAATTCGCAAAAGAACTTTACGACGAAAAGCTTATGAATCAGAACATCTACGAAATAACCGACGGCGACGTTGCTTATTACGGGCAGCAGGGCCGGGTAGGTTGCTCGGAAAACGTTGCGGCGTTCCTTCTCGTAGGTAACGAACTTGCAGACCAGTATGCGACCATAGCGCCCTTGACAAGCGATCGCTCGCCCGTTAAAAACGGCGAAAAACAACGCGTGCATATCTGCTTCTCGATGTTCGATCCAACCGCCCTTATTATAACCGAAAAAACCCCGTATAAGCGTGAAATAGCCCGTCTTGTGGATTTCTTCTATTCGGAAGAAGGCGTCAGATTGTTTCTTACCGGCAAGGAAAACGTAGACTGGACGTGGGACGACGAAACAAAGACAAGCTGGCATACTACTTACCCCGAAGGGGTAGATACCGAAACCTATCGCGGTACCATTACTCCTAACGTAGGTTTGGGCGCGGCGTTTTATAAGGACAAAGAATGGACTAACGGTCAGACGAACGAACTCAGCAAACAGCTCAATAAAGACGCTTCCGTGTACACGCCTTACCTTAAGGTGGCGACGCCCGACCTCATTTTTACGAGCGAAGAAAGCAACGAACTCGCCTTTATCAAATCGGCGCTCGACGCTTACGTGGTAGGGGCGGAAGCAGACTTCATTCTCGGCAGAAAGGATATAGACAAGGACTGGGCGTCTTTCCAAAAAACTTTAAAACAAATGAAAAATCACCCGGACATATCAGAACAGATATGCCAAGCGCACTTGCCACGTGTTGTTTTTAAGGTCGAACTTGTCGACGGCCTCACCGATGCCATCGATTTCGCCCGTCTCGCCCATGGCGATGTTGTAGGTCACGCCCAACTGCAAATGGCTGAGCAGGTTGACACCCGCACCCACGTTCCAGCTGAAGGTGGAACGCTCCAGACGGCCGAAACTCTCGCCGTCGAACAAGAGGTTGCGGCTGCCCAGATACCAGTTGTACTGCGGGCCGGTGGCCAGATAGATGCCCACCAGGCTGCTGAAGCCGAAATGATAGCGTATGTTGATAGGAATCTCCAGATAAGGCATGGACTTGTTGGGCGAAGATTCTCCCTCGGCCTCCAGCTTCATGTACTTCTGCGAATACAAGAGGGCGCCGTCCAGCCCTAAGCCGATGACCGGCATGATGACCTGCGCCTTGGCACCGGCAAACCAGCCCGTGCGGTTGGAGGCGTCGAACAAGCCTCCGTCTCCCTTGACGCTCATCTTACTCAAATTCACACCGGCTTCCACGCCCCAATTGAACTGTGCACTGGCCGGTGCCGTCCACAACCATGCGGCCAAGACGGCCAACACAATACCTATTTTCTTCATATCTCTTTCGCTTTTTGTTATTTGAAGAACAAAGATAGCAACAGTTTGCCGTACTTTCAAACATATTGCCACTTTTTTATCCCTTACCTGCGCTGGCGGCGGACAGTCACCCGAGGCGTGGCCGCACCGGAATTCCCGGACTCACGACGGCTTTTCGAGACTTTCGGGGTGTCTTCCTTCCTCTCCCTCCTGCGCCCAGTCGACGAAGCCGAGCGGCGGGAGCTGCGTTCCGGCTTGGCCGCGGCTTTTTCTTCCGCCTCCCCGTCTTCTGTCAGTGCGACGGAATCGGTCGCCACGGAATCCGTGGAATGGCCCCACACGTGCTGCTCAAAATCGGAAAGTTGCTTTTCTATCCTCTTCTGCTCGTTGGCCATGGCACTGTCCGTCTTGCAATAATTGGCCAAGACCGTCCCCTGCATGTTGTTGGTCTTGTAAATTTTTCCTTCATACATGTTCATGGCGAAGTAATCAGCCGCCGTCATGTTCGTCACATTGTTGTAGTTGCTGGCCATCATCGTGTGGCGGGCCAGATATGTGCTGATGTCGTCATACTTGAGCCAGAACAAGGGATAGGGGGTAGCCTCGCCGCCGAAATCATCGCTGCGCATCAACACCGGGCACAAGGCCACGACCTTGGTGCGGAACGTGGAAGTGCGCTGGTCGAAGTAGGAACTTTCCTTGATATAATAACGGGTGACTTCGGCCGAGGGAATGTCGCTGGCGTTCACGCGCGGCCGCCCGTCCTGCTCCTCATAATAAATATGGTGGCGCGTCATCAGTTCCTTCACGTCCACCTTGTCGCGCGAGGTGAAAGACTCATTCCCGTCGAGCTTGTACTCGTAGGCCGTGATTTTTCCGGTCAACAGCAAGTCGAAGAGGTACGTAAACAAGTTGATCTGTCCGGCAGAAGGCTCCACCGGATAATACATCGGCGCGTTCTTGTCCAACGTCAAATCCAACTGGCGGTACACATCGCGGCGCCAGACCACGTCGTCTGGCATTTCCACCGCAGCAGGAAACTGCAGGCTGGCGCGGTCCACGGTCTTCTCGGCCTGCTCCGTCTCGCTCGTCTTCACCCTGCGTCGGGCGGGTTGGGCATCCATCTGCATCCACAGGGCCAGCCCCGCCAAAACAAAAAACAGACGTCTCATCCTTATCTTATTTTTATTCATAGTCGTCATCTCCATCCTTTGATTAATTGACTATCACTTCCATCGACCCGTCGAGCGTGCGCTCCACCCCGTCGGGACCCACAGCACGAATGCGCGAGATGTAGAAGCGCTTGCCGCGGCCCAGCGAGCGGAACATGTTGCGCTGCTGCTCGGTGAACGCCGCGCTGTTGGACACGGCGGGGACGGCATTACCCATATTGTCGAAGAATACCGTTTCGAAACCTTGCACGCGGAACTCGATGTTCAGCAGGCCGTCGTCGATGGCCGCACCGATGCCCGCCGTGCTCATCAGCACTTGTTTGGACAGGCGCCCGCCGCGGAAGCGTTCGCTGCCGCCCTCGGCAGCATATTCGATGTAGGCCGTCGGGTCGGGCAGCTTGCGCACCCTGAAGGTGTACTGCCCCATCTGTTGCATGCGCCCTTCCATGTTGGCGTTGACCGTGATGACGGCATCCTTGCCCACCTCGGTGGGACGGGCGATATATTTTCCTGCCCCCGTGGGCTGCAACACGCCGCCACTCATCGAGGCCACCACACGGTTGGCCGGGATGCCGGGCACGGACACG
>ERZ779877.3465-NODE-3465-length-10203-cov-3.295920_pt1 | contig 10203 bp, 10 predicted proteins | sample MGYA00511556_ERZ779877 | MGnify/ENA primary metagenome ERZ779877 (study PRJEB29588, sample SAMEA2159338) | human gut metagenome | biome: human gut; feature: human-associated habitat; material: faeces | place: Denmark | collected 2008/2010 ... | reverse complement strand
AAGCCGTCTCACTTCATTTTGAGACGGCCTCCTGGACATATTGGTATCAGATATATTTCCGCCAGTCGTCAGACGGTTCATTCCCATCCTTTACTTTAAGCGGTCTGGGATTGCCGTCCTCATCAAGATACCTGTCTATCAGTTCCTCTACAATCGCGGAATTCTCCATATTGGAAAGGAACACGTCAATCAGGCTGGTCTGCCTGATGGAGAACAGGACACGGGCTGCCTGCATGGCCTTCTCATGGTCGGCTTCATCCTGATGTGTCAGATATTCGCCGAGTACTTCCATGTCCCTGCTGGACAGAACAGGTGATACAGATTCCACTTCGGGAGACCCCGCATCAAGGTCTTCCTGGACTTCCTGCAGGAGTTTCATCTTATCCAACTGAAGGTTGCATTCCACATCTTCCTGCTGCACATCCTCCTCTTCACCGATAAAATTTCTTTCAAGTGGCTGGCTCATGAAGGGAGCGGCAGTCTTTCCGGCATTCTCGTCCAGATAGACATAACGGGTACTTCCCATCACTTCCGCATCTGAAACCGCAGATTCCGTTACGGCAGCTTCTTTCTTTTCCTTCTTCACGCAAGGTTTCTCATAAAGCAGGGTACAAACAGTTTCGATACGCCTTCTCCAGCGATACACGCTGTACAGCAAATAGCCTATACAGACAATCCGTACACAGAAGTATATCAGTTCTTCCATAAAGAATCCTTATAGAGAAAGCATTCAAGTTCATTCTTCAGCAATTCTCCGTGGCGTTTCAAGTGCTCCTCCACGATATTGCTCACATAGACTGAAACACTCATGCCGGGAGCCATAAACGGAATAAGGCGGCTTGCCTTGTTGTACAAACCGCAACGGATACGAATCTGGCGTCCTTTCCCGACTGGAGCATCGTTCAGATACACACGGCTATATTCGGGAAAGTAGTTCGCTATTCCTATTTTCTCATTCAACTCTCTGACCTGTCTTTTCAGTGAACAAATCTTATTGGACAGTACATAAACGCAACATAACAGCAGGCCGCAAACCAATACGGCAACAGTCAATACAATCCACATCATTTTCAGAATGTTTTTGGGGTTTTTCGGCGAAACAGCTCGCCAAGCTCTTCACTATAAGTCTCAAGATGGTGTGCCAGCACATTATCCAAAAAAGCGGGCACACTCATGTCATCACTCAGAAGGGGAAGGATACGGGCCAGCCTGCAATACATGTCATAGCTGATATAGGTCTGCTTTCTGTGTACGGACTTCTTTCTGTCCAGAAACAGTTCCTTATACATTTCCACCTTCTCTTCCAGTCCGGGGTCAGCGCGAATCGTCTTGCGGGACTTTTCCTGTCCCTGTGTCTTTACTTCCGGCACATTTTTTTCCTTTTCTGTGACAGGAAGAACATTCTCGCCGACATCAGTTCCAGATTTACCGCAGGAAATGGATTCACTGGCCATCATGTCTTTCAAGGCATCCTCGTCCACCTTGAATATCTCTCTTTTCTTTGCCATAGCCATTATCCCGGAAATATGATACGTTCCATCTCCTGGGCAAACGCCTCAAGACGGCTGTCTTTCAGTAGTGATTCGGAAGGAGGAAGAAGGGTGCAGCGGAAATGCTGCCTGGAAGAAGGTGTCATTTCCTTGTTGAAGCGTTCAAGATCCGGAAGTACGGTTTCAAAGACCTTCAAACCCATACGGTGCACTATTGCATTATACATTACATACAGTTCCTTGGAAGTACGGCTGTCCATACGGTTCCAGAATAAACGTATGTCCTTCAGGGGAGCTTCCGGATGCTGTCCGATAAAATCCTGAACGGTCGATACAAAGGAAAGGCTGCTCTGCATGACCATACGGTCTTTTACAATGGGAGTGAAAATAAAATCCATGTTCATGACGGACTCAAATACACCACGGGAGTTCACCGTTCCGGGAAGATCGAAGAATATCAGGTCATAATCACCTTCCAGCTTGCCGGGAATCTCTGCGGCTGACTCCGGCGTGGAAGTAACAATCGGATAGGCCTTACGGGAACCGTCTTTAAACTGACGGCAGAAAAGCCGTTGGTGATACTCGCTTTTTTCAAGGTTCTTCAAATCCCTTCCCCTTAGTTTTTCCAGACTGAACTGGGGATAGTCACAGTCAACGACAGCAACTTTCAGACCTCTTACATAATTAAAATAACTGGCAAGAACCGCTGTTACCGTGGACTTGCCCACACCGCCTTTCTGATTGCTGAAGGCGACAAGAATCGGACGTTTGTTCATACCTTTTGTTTTTGGGGTTAATATTCACTTTTTCTTTCACTAATCTTATAATGGCATTACGCTATTGTGATACTATTGTTGCCATGTTATTATGTCATTATGTTATTGCAATACTATGTTGCCATGTTATTATGTCCTTATGTTATTGCAATACTATGTTGTTATGTTATTATGTCATTATGTTATTGCAATATTGCACGCTTAAATCGCGTCAAAAATAAGGTCTTTCAAGCATACAGGTAATATGTAGCCTGCACCATGACATCAGATGTCATCAGACGTCTTTATATGTCATACAATCCACTATTTCACAACTATTTACACGGTAATAATTTTGCAAAGTCAGAACCGATAGACGGTTTGGAACATCTTCCGACGGACAGCAGCACGCCGCTCACGTCGCGCAGCAATCCGCCGGAGGTGGATTCTCTGTTCAAACGAACAGAGCAAGTTGTGTCTTTGTCCGACAGAAAGTATTCTGCCCGACAAAGACCAACTTGCCCTCCCTCACGGTCGGGGGATTTTCCTCCAAAGTCGGAAAATCTGACGGAGAAAGCAAAACAACCCAAAAGCAGAAAAGCATGGAGAAAAAACAGGCTAAAAGGACAGGCAGAAAACCGAAAACTGATCCGGCGGACTACAAGTACAGTTTCCGTCTGAACGCGCAGGAAAAAAGCAAATTTGAGAAACTGTTTATGGAATCCGGAGCAAGGGACAGGACAATCTTTATCAAGAAATCAATCTTTTCAGAACAACTGAAGGTAATCAAGGTGGATAAGGTTTCCATGGACTACTACATCCGGCTCGGGGAATTTTACAGACAATTCCAGGCAATAGGCAACAATTACAATCAGGTCGTAAGGGCCGTACAGAAAAATTTCGGGGACAAAAGGGCGATGTCCCTGCTTTACAAACTTGAAAAGGCTACCCTGGAACTGATACTGCTCAACAAGCAGATTATGGCATTAACCAAAGAATATGAACAGAAATGGTTGCAAAGATAAGTCACGGGGCAAGCCTTTACGGAGCATTGGTCTATAACCATGAAAAGGTATTTCAAGGGACGGCGGAGATCCTTTCCGGACACCGGATGATTTCCGACCGTCCGGGACTGCCGAGCGAGGACATGCGTCTGGCTCTCCTTTCATTTGAGAACCATATGACGGCAAACAGGAGGACGGACAAGCCGGTCCTGCATATCGCCCTCAGCCCGGCACCGGAAGACAGGCTGGACAATGACAAGCTGGCGGAACTGGCAGAGAAATATATGCAGAAAATGGGATATGGTGACCAGCCGTTCATCGTGTACAGACATGGCGATACCTGCAACACGCACGTACATATCGTGAGTGTATGCATTGACGATGAAGGAAGGAAAATCAATGACTCCTATGAACACCGCCGTTCCATGACAGCCTGCCGGGAACTGGAACAGGAATTCGGACTGCGTAACAGTGCGGATACGGAAAGACAGAATCCGAAAGCGGAACTGAAGAAAGTGGATGCCTCACAGGGGGATATACGCCATCAGATTGGAAACACGCTGAAGGCCGTACTGGAGAGCTACCGTTTCCAGACTTTCGGAGAGTATTCCGCACTGCTTTCCACACTGAACATTGAAGCCCGACAGGTACGGGGCGATTACATGGGAACACCCTATACGGGTATCATCTATTCGGTTACAGACGACAGAGGAAAAGTGGTCTGCTCTCCAATAAATAGTGCAAGGTTCGGCAAGCGTTTCGGAAATACGGGACTGTCCGAACGTATGTTACGGCATACACAGGACTTCAAGGAAGGCAGATGGGCTCCTGCCATATCCGGCAAGGTCGTATGGGCCATGCGTAACGCAAAATCGGAACAGGAATTCAGGGAACTGCTGAAACAGGAGCACATTGATGTGGTATTCCGAAGGAACGATACCGGACGTATCTATGGAGTCACATTCATAGACCATGAACGGCGCGAGGCGTTCAACGGTTCACGTATGGGAAAGGAGTTTTCTGCCAACGTATTCAACGATCTTGTCTGCTGGTGGGAAGGAATACCCTGGCAGGAGAGACAACAGTCCGGTCCGGAGGAACTTTGGAAACGGTACGGCCACCGTATGGAAGAAAACAGTGCGCTTGAACAGGTGGCAAGCATCTTCTCCTTTGAGGCAAATCCGGCAGTCGATTACGAGGAAGAAGCGTTCCGTCGCCGCATGAAACGGAAAAAGAAACCGCAGAAACGCAAATCACGCGGTATCTGATCAATCAAAATGAGTCAACAACAGGGGGAACAACGGATTCCCCCACAATCATCTACATCATTATGCAACAGGAAGACGATTTGAGAGCCCTTGCCAAGATTATGGAATTCGGCAGGGCTGTCAGTATTTTTATTCTGGTAGTCCACATTTATGTGTACTGCTATCCCAGTATGAGTGCCTGGCATCTGAATCTGGACGTTATAGACCGGATACTGATGAACTTTGACAGGACAACCGGTATATTCGGCTGTATCCTTTGGACAAAACTGATGGCAGTGCTTCTGCTGGCCATATCCTGCATGGGTACCATCGGAGTCAAGGGTGAGAAGATTACATGGCAGCGTATATGGGCGGTACTCACTGCCGGGGCGGTTCTTTTTTTCATGAACTGGTGGCTGCTTGACCTGCCTTTTCCGCACGAAGCGATTACCGCCTTGTATGTGGTGACTCTCGCTGCCGGTTATCTATGCCTGCTCATGGCGGGACTGTGGATCAGCAGGCTTTACAGGCATAATCTGATGGAGGACGTGTTCAATATGGAAAACGAATCCTTCATGCAGGAGACAAGGCTGATGGAGAATGAATACTCAGTCAATCTGCCCACCAGATTCCAATATGGCGGCAAGCTCAACGACGGCTGGATCAACGTGGTCAATCCTTTCCGCGCGACCATCGTATTGGGAACACCGGGTTCCGGTAAATCATACGCAGTGGTGAACAACTACATCAAACAGATGATTTCCAAAGGATTCAGTGTCTATATCTATGATTATAAATTCGATGATCTTTCTACCATTGCCTACAATACCTTGTTGCGCAACATGGACAAATACAAGGTTAAGCCGCATTTCTACGTCATCAATTTTGATGATCCGCACCGCTCACACCGCTGCAATCCCATCAATCCGGAGTTCATGACGGACATCTCTGACGCATACGAAGCAAGCTATACCATCATGTTAAATTTGAACAAGACCTGGATTGAAAAACAGGGTGACTTTTTTGTAGAGTCTCCGATTATCCTTTTGGCAGCTATAATCTGGTATTTGAAGTGCGCCCATAAGGCGGTGTAATAAATATCTATTTAGCAATAGATTAGGTTAGAGTTCTATGAAAATAAGACCTACTGTCATCCGACTTATCCCAGAGGGAAACCCGAGGGGGAGTGTAGCATGTCGGAGAAGCCATAAGTCAGCCAACTGCCACGCTGCGACTGAATGGCAAGACAGAAAGACGGACATGAGGATGAAGCCTGAACTGGTTGAACAACAATCCAGTGGCACATACCAGGGCTGTGGCGGAAGGCAGTTACCAACGCCATATCGCATGTACCCCAGCAAGTGTTTAGGTTGTATGGGGCAAAGAACTGACTGCGACACGTCTGCAATAAGCAGATTAACGGACGAACGTTGCATCCGACAGTCTGTCATGCTTGTTATTACACCCGCTAAATGGGGATTGCCTAAACCGAAACGCCGAAAGGCTATAGAAGTCGTTCTTGAATATTCGGCATGGCAACGGAGCTTCCGTAGTAGTCCGAGCAGGGTAATGCCCTGCACATGGCGAAGGGAAGCAGTTATATAATCAATATAATCAAAGGAAAATGTGAGAGACATTATGAGAAATCCAAAGAATGTATTGAACAACTTGGTGAAACACAGCAATGTATCGGGCTATAAGTTCGAACGGTTGTATCGTATTCTATTCAATGAACAGATGTTCTATACCGCCTACCAGCGAATCTATGCCAAACAGGGCAATATGACCGCTGGGACAGACGGCAAGACAGTTGACGAAATGAGTATTCAGAGAATAGAAAATCTAATCTCCAAGCTTAGAGACGAAAGTTACAAACCCAACCCAGCCAAAAGGGTCTATATCCCTAAGAAGAACGGAAAGAAACGCCCGTTGGGCATCCCGTCTTTTGAAGACAAGTTGGTGCAGGAAGTGGTACACATGATACTGGAAGCCATATACGAGGGAAGTTTTGAAAATACCTCACATGGATTTAGACCACGTAGGAGTTGCCAGACTGCATTAAACCAAATTCAAGATACGTTTCTCGGAACAAAATGGTTTATAGAGGGGGACATAAAAGGCTTCTTCGACAACATAGACCATAACGTTCTGATTGGCATACTCGAAGAACGCATAGCGGACGAGAGGTTCATAAGGCTCATCCGTAAATTTCTGAACGCTGGGTATATTGAAAATTGGAAATACAGACACACGTACAGTGGAACTCCGCAAGGCGGCATCATTAGTCCCATACTGGCTAATATTTACCTTGACAAGTTCGACAAGTACATGGAGGAATACGCCCAATCTTTCAATAAAGGCGCAAGCAGAAGATTGGATAAGGATTACCGTCGGATTAAAGACCGTAAGAACAAGCTGGAAAAGAAACTAAAATCCGAAACCGATACAAAGGTACGGAAAGACCTTATTGATAAAATCAAAGGGTATTACCGACAGATGCAACAAATGCCTTGTGTCATGGAAATGGATGAAGAGTACAGACGGTTGAAATATGTCAGATACGCAGACGATTTCTTGATTGGGGTTGTCGGCAGCCATGAAGAATGTGGGCAAATCAAAGCGAATATCACACTATTCATGAAAGATAAGCTGAAACTTGAACTGTCGGCAGAGAAAACGCTTATAACCCAAGCACAAGAAAAAGCTAAATTTCTGGGATATGAAATAACCGTACGCAACTCCAAAGCCACCAAGAGAGATAAGAATGGAGTGCTCAAAAGAATGTTCAACCGCAAGGTTGTACTTCTACTCCCGAGAGAGGTGGTCAAGAACAAGTTGATTGACTACAAAGCCATAAGGGTTATACAAACCAATGGCAAGGAGGATTGGAAGCCAAAGGCACGCAGTTATATGATGAACTGCAAACCGGAGGATATTGTAGCCCAATTCAATAAGGAGATAAGAGGATTCTACAATTATTACTCGATAGCGAACAATGTATCTACTCTTTGCAAAAGGTTCGGTTATATTATGGAATACAGTATGTACAAAAGCATCGCCAAAAAGCAAAGCAGCAGTGTACGGAAGATTAAAAAGAAATACTCGAAAGACAAAGACTTTGTAATCAGTTACACGGATGCAAAAGGGCAATGCAAATGCCGTGTGTTCTATAATGAGGGTTTCAAGAGAAAAGACGCTCAATGTGATGCTAAATGCGACATAATGCCAAACACCAATTTTCTGCCAGCCTCAAGTCTTGTTGAGAGACTAAAGGCGGAACAGTGCGAGGTATGCGGAGCGCATGGCAAAACGGTGATGCACCATGTTCGTGCTTTGAAAGACTTGACAGGCAAGAACGAATGGGAACGCATCATGCTCAAAATGCACCGCAAAACATTGGCAGTCTGTCCAGAATGTAATGCTAAAATACATGGCAATGTATAACACTAAGTTGAATTATAACGGAGAGCCGTGTACATGGAGACATGTAAGCACGGTTCGGGGGCAAGCTCTCGGAAACCTACCGCAGAAATGCGGCAAGGCGTCGAGTGCCGAGCCTACAATATACAAAAACGGTATCTATTGCAGTTTTCCTCATGCCGTGGAACTGCTGAATAAACCTTACTCTGATTTGTTTACCATCCTGACATCCTATCCTGAGTTAGAGAATTACCTCTCCCCTTTCATGGATGCATGGAAAGGTGGGGCACAGGATCAGTTGCAAGGCCAGATAGCTTCCGCGAAAATTCCGCTTACCAGAATGATTTCTCCACAGCTGTACTGGGTCATGACAGGCAATGATTTTTCTCTGGACATCAATAATCCGAAAGAGCCTAAAATCCTTTGTGTGGGCAATAATCCGGACCGCCAGAACATCTATTCCGCTGCGCTCGGACTGTATAATTCCAGAATCGTCAAACTGATAAACAAGAAAGGGCAGCTTAAAAGCACGGTCATTATAGATGAGCTTCCAACCATCTATTTCCGAGGACTGGACAACCTGATTGCAACAGCACGTTCCAACAAGGTGGCAGTCTGTCTGGGATTTCAGGACTTCAGCCAGCTTAACCGTGACTACGGTGAAAAGGAGAGCAAGGTGATTCAAAATACATTCGGCAACATATTCAGTGGTCAGGTAGTCGGTGAAACGGCCAAGACACTTTCCGAACGCTACGGTAAGATTTTACAGAAACGACAGTCCATATCCATCAACCGTCAGGATGTTTCCACATCGATCAACACCCAACTTGATTCACTGATTCCAGCATCAAAGATTTCCAACCTATCACAGGGTACGTTTGTTGGTTCCGTGTCGGATAATTTCGGTGAGAAAATAGACCAGAAGATTTTCCATGCGGAAATTATCGTGGATCATGCCAAAGTAAGTGCGGAAGAAAAGGCTTATAAAAAAATCCCGGTTATCAACACGTTCAAGGACAGTGAAGGGAATGACATCATGCTCCAGCAGATACAGCGTAATTATGACCAGATAAAGGCGGATGCCCAGGCTATCATCAACGATGAAATGGAACGTATCAAGAACGATCCGGAACTATGTGAGCGGTTAGGAATAGAAAGTGCAGAAGAGGAGAAAAGAAAAGCTGAATAGATACAGAATGACAAATAAATCCTGAATCAATTTGATTTTCAGAGAACATTCCTTATCTTTGAACTTGAAATAGAACATAACGGCGGATTACGGGATGTTTTCCGTCGATTATATACATAAGTCGCAAGACGTCTCGAACAGGAATCTGACAAATTCATAAACACAGAGGCTATTGCGTGAGGCTTATGCTATACCCTATAGCGTGAGCCCATGCGAGTTTCTGTGTTGGGCTTTGTCAGAGCCTCTGTTCGAAATAAGCATGGGTTTCATGCTTTTTTAACAAGAGGTATGGCAAAAATTCAAGTTATCATGGCACTCACTTTGGACGGGTTTCTTCCGCATGAAGACGAGATGCTTATGCGATGGGTGAGGGAAAACAAACGGCATGGTTTCCCACGCTGGCAGCGACAGGCCACATTCCACATCTACCCCCATTACGGTTTGATGGACTTGCTGAATGTAAAGGAAAAGCATGACAAGGATTGTATTTATCTGGCAGGAGTGGGAGATGGAGGAAGTGCGGAATATGCCGATGGACTTTTTCGGTATAATCTGGTGGATGAGACAGTACTTTTTCTGCTGCCTCTTTCTTATGGCAGTGGAATCCCCCTGACGGGGGAATTCCGGTCTGTCCGCTGGAAATGTCTTGACAGCAGGAATTTCTCCAACGGCATCTGCCGGCTTATATATGGAAGATGCGGATGAGATTTTATTTCAGTCCATGTCTTTCCATCTTCTTATACAAGGTCGGACGGCTCATTCCCAACGTTTCCGCCGTACGGCTGATCTTACCGCCACATTCTTCCAGTGTCTTCCTGATCAACTCTTTCTCACCGGCTTCGTCCTGCAAGCCTTTCTCATATTTCCGGCTTGCCTTACAGACAACCGCGTTAAGTTCCAGATCCTTGTGGGTCAATGACGGAGATGCAGCCAACAATACGGCACGCCTCACCCGGTTAGCGAGCTCACGCACATTGCCCGGCCATGAATGGAAAAGCATGGAGATTCTGGCCTGTTCGGTAAAACCGGAGGTTTCCACATGCATTTCTTCCGAATATTGCTCACGGAAGAAATCTGCCAACGGCAATATATCCTCCG
>ERZ779877.3460-NODE-3460-length-10215-cov-4.197343_pt1 | contig 10215 bp, 9 predicted proteins | sample MGYA00511556_ERZ779877 | MGnify/ENA primary metagenome ERZ779877 (study PRJEB29588, sample SAMEA2159338) | human gut metagenome | biome: human gut; feature: human-associated habitat; material: faeces | place: Denmark | collected 2008/2010 ... | reverse complement strand
CCTCATCCGTCACCAAAGGTGACACCTTCCCCTCAAGCTACGCAGGGGAAGGCAAGGGCAAAACCTCTGCTGCGTACCGTTGTATTAACTGCGCAGATGGATGCAACAAAACGAAGCGGATAAATCCGTTCCCTGCAAGGGTGCAGATGAAAATTTGCACTAATATAGCACAATCCCCCGTGGCGCGAAACGATATGGTTTATGCCAATGTTTCGATACCGGGCAAGCGCAAAAAACGTATCCGTAAAATTTTAATGCGCCACTGAAAAAATGTATAAGGAGCGGCGTTAATTCGCCACTAAAAAGATGGAGATAAGGTTGCAGGCTTTTGAAAGCCTTGATTCGACGAATAATTATTTAAAGAAGCTCGCAGCGGAGGGCGCTGCGGAGGGCACGGTCGTCGTTGCCGACGAGCAGACCGCCGGGCGCGGCAGAATGGGCCGCAGCTTCGCGTCGGCCGCCGGCTGCGGCATATACATGTCGATGCTGCTGCGTCCTGCCGATTGCACGCCCGACTGTGCGCAGAGCCTGACTGCGGTGTGTGCCGTCGCGGTGTGCCGTGCCGTTGAGAAGGTCTGCGGCCGCGCGCCGGGCATCAAATGGATAAACGATTTGTACCTGCGCGGCAAAAAGATCTGCGGCATACTGTGCGAAAGCTCGGTGAAAAACGGCAGGGTCGATTACGCCGTGCTGGGCATCGGCTTGAATGTCACGACACGCATCGAGGACTTTCCCGAGGAGCTGCGCGAAACGGCAGGCTCGCTGCTTACGCAGACGGGCTTCGCTTTCGAGCGCGGCAAGCTTATCGCAGCGATCATCGCGGAGCTTAGCTCACTGTACACCGCGTGGCTCGAAGCGCCGAGCGTATGCCATGCCGAGTATAAGCGCCGCTGCATCGTGCTCGACAGGCAGATATCCGTAAGCTCACCCAAGGGCGAATATGAGGCCGTCGCCGAGGGCATAAGCCCGGACTACGGACTCATCCTGCGCCTTGACGACGGAACGCGCCGCACGGTTCACAGCGGCGAAGTGAAGATAAAAATGTAAACTCGCGAGAGGAGAAGATCATGAAAAAACAGACGGCATATATTTTTGCGGCGTTCATCGTCGTGCTGATCATACTTGCCATAGTAATCATGTGGCTGACCGGCGGCATCGGCGGCGATAAGCCTGAAGCTACCCCGACCCCGGCGACCGAGACGAGCGCTCCGCGCCAGACGCAGTTTGTCATCCCGACTGCAACTCCGCAGCCCACCGAGGCAGTTCCGACCGAGACCCCGGCAGCGACGGCGACGCCTGCTCCGGCCCCCACTCCCGAAGCGCCGAGCGGCACGGTCATCGGCTCCGGCGCGTTTGACTCGGCAACCGGCGTTGGTCTGAACACCCACACCGCATGGACTGCCACCGAGCAGGCCGACGGCAGCGTAAAGCTCACGCTGTCGGTGTATGCGCGCTCGTACACGATGGAGATCGGCCGGCGCTCGATCGCGATAAGCGTAAACGGCTCGACCTCCGGCGGCATGACGAGCGCTTTCAGCGTTGACTCGCCCAACTCGCAGACCGATACGCTTATCTATACCTATTCGACGACCGTCGCAAAGGGCAGCAGCGTTTCCGTCAGCGTCGATTGGAACTACAAAGGCCAGTACAGCGGCCAGGATCTCGACGTGATCTCCTCATCCTCAACGATTTTTTAGCGGCGCTTTTTAGAGGCGAATTGACGCAGCTACAGATACATATATCTCTGGCAGCCCGGTTCGAGGGTGCCGACGAAACAGGGAAGCTTTCGCACTGAATTAGTGTGGTGTTGAAATTTTTGATGCACCACTGTATGGCGCGGCAGCCACGGTTTGGTCAGTAACTTCGACACCGGGCCACCGGAAATAACCGTATCAGAGACTGCGTCAAAGCGCCACTAAAACCCCTCAGTCGGCAGAGCCGACAGCTCCCCTTGCAGGGGAGCCAACGTGGTGCGGTGCAAAATTTCAGTGCCGCAGCTGCGTTGCGCGAGGCACACACGGTTTTGTCGGCAACTTCGACACCGGGTCACCGGAAATAACCGTATCAGTGACTGCGTCAATTCGCCTCTAAAATCATCCAGAGGTTGGAGATTTGAGGGGAGAGGCGGTCGTAGGTCCAGTGCTTTGCGCTGTTATCGGGGCTGTTGGGATCGTTGACGGTAAAGCCGCAGCTGTCGTAGCCGGTGATAACGACGAAGTGTCCGCTGCTTGTGAAGTCGCCGGGGCCGAGCGCGAGGATAATGACCGCGCCGGAGTCCAGCGCGTTTTTCATCGACTGCTCCCACAGCGGAAGCTCGGCTGCGGAAAGGCCGAGCAAAGCGCTGCCCTCGCTGATAAGCGTCCACGAGCTGCCGTTTCCGGGCACGCAGTAGCCGTTTTTCTCGGCAAGGCGTGCAACGAACAGCGGCGAGTACGCGGCGTTTTTCGTGAGATACACCGCCGCCATCGACAGGCAGGTCGGGCCGCAGCCGGAGGTGCCGATAAAGCCGCTGCCGTATGGCTCATAGCCCCAGCGCTCATCCCACTGGATAAACAGCGGAACGGCGCCGCTTTGCGCATCGGCAGAAAGGTCGATGTCAAAGCGCCTGTCCTTCAGCTCCGGGTAGTTGTAGACATAGTCCAGAGTCTGCGGACATTTCTCGGCCGTTTCGACTAAAATTTCGGGGTACTCGTCGCTTGTGCGTATCTTTTCGAGCTTTTCTGCGTCGGTCGGGCCGTCCGATCCCGGAAAGCTCATGCCCGAGCAGCCTGAAAGCTGCGCGGCAAAAATGCATATGCAAAGACAAACGGAAATAAATTTTTTCATAATATCCTCCCTGTGAGTCAAAAAACGCTCCTGTTTTCGCTGCTATCGTAGCAAAAACAGGAGCGCTGTTTATCCGTTTATCCGTATGAAATTGTGACGTTTTTCGCCCGAAAATCTTACGATTTTCTTACGGGCAGAGTGACGGTGAACTCGACTGTCTCATCGGCGCTGCGCGCGTTTATCTTGCCGCCGTGGAGGGTGACGATGTTGCTCGCTATGGCAAGACCCAGCCCGGCTCCGCCGGAGGACGAGCGCGCGGAATCGAGCCTGTAGAACTGCTCGAAAATGCGCCGCAGCTTCTCCTCGGGGATAGTGTTTCCGCGGTTAACGACGCTGACGGAAACGTTCTCGCCTTCGAGCCGCGCGTTTATCACGATCTCCGTGTCGGGATAGCTGTACAGCACCGCGTTGCGCAGGAGATTATCGAAAACTCGCTGCATTTTTCCGGCGTCGCAGCTTATCGGCAGCGCATCCGGCGCGCAGAGTGTGCAGGTGAGCGATTTTTCCTTGAGCATGGGCATGAACTCAAACCTTAGCTGCTCGAGCAGACGCACAAGGTCTATGCTCGAGTAATCGAGCGTAACGGTCGAGAGATTAAAGCGCGTGATCTCGAAAAATTCGTTTATCAGATCCTCGAGCCGCTCGGCCTTGTCGAGCGTTATCGAGAGGTACTTCTCGCGCAGCTCGGGGCTTATCTGCTGCTCGTCGCGCAGCAGCGTGAGATATCCGATGACGGAGGCCAGCGGCGTTTTAAGGTCGTGCGCAAGGTACATCACAAGGTCGTTTTTGCGCGCGGTTTCCTCGCGCAGAAGTGTCTGCGCGAGCATGAGCTTTGACTTTGCGTCGCTCAGCGGAACGGCGATCTCGTTGGGGATGCCGGCCTCGGGCGAGTCGCTGAGCATGAACTGCCCGACCGCATTGCCTATTCGACGGCGCTCGGCGTTCAGGCGAAGCCGCGAAACGACGCCTATGGCAATGACGCAGAACGCAACGACCGCAAGCGCGAGCCTGAATGCAAGGCCTTTTATGGCGATCCAGTCCGGCTGAACGTAATCCGTTGCCATCTCGGAATCGTAATATTCGGTCATGTAGCCCCGGTAAAACCACTCGCGCAGCGTGCCGTTGAGCGTGTTGTCAAAAAAGCTCAGCAGCAGAACAACGAGCACCGCGCCGCAGATGAATATGCCGATGTAAGTGAGCGTCGTGCGGAGCGTGCTTTTAGTTTTCGATCTCATACCCAACACCCCAAACGGTTTTTATAAACTTCGGTTTTCTCGCCGGCTCGTGCATCTTTTCGCGCAGGCGGCCTATATGCGCCATGACGGTGTTGCTGCTGCTCGTGAGGAATTTCTCCTTCCATACGGCCTCGAACAGCTCCTCGGATGCTACGACCCTGCCGGCGTTATCGCACAGATACCACAGAATGTCGAACTCCGTAGGCGTGAGCGAAAGCTCGCGCCCGAACAGCCGGCAGCGGCGTGAAGCGCGGTTTATCGTAAGGCCGCGGATATCCATTTCGTCGTTGGTCTCCGCTCCCCGGCGGCAGCGGCGCAGAACGGTCTTGACGCGCGCGGTGACCTCAAGGGGGTTAAACGGCTTTGTTATATAGTCGTCCGCACCGATGGTCAGGCCGAGAATCTTGTCCGAATCCGTGACGCGCGCGGTGAGCATGATTATCGGAAAATCGTGCTTCTCGCGCATTTTGCGCAAAAGCGCAAAGCCGTCGGTATCCGGCAGCATAACGTCAAGAACGGCGAGCGCAGGCTCGCATTTTTCGACAAAGCTCAGCGCATCGGCGCCGTTGAGGAACTTATGCACCTCGTATCCGTCATTTTCAAGGTACAGGCCGATAAGATCGGCGATCTCGCGCTCGTCATCGACGACGATGATTTTATCAGCCATTTATCCGAGGCTCTTTTCGAGCTTTTCGATGCCGACGCGCATTCTGCGCAGAGTTTCGTCCTTGCCGAGGATGCGGCAGATCTCGACAGCGCCGCCGGGCGTTACGGCCTTGCCGGCCGCGGCGATACGCACGGGCCACATGACCTTCGCATTTTTGCACTCGCACTTTTCGGCCATGCCGGTCATGGCTGCGAGGATGTTCTCGTCGCACCAGTCGGAAATGCCCTCGAAAACGGGCAGCATGGCGCGCAGCATCTCAAGCGAGCCGGCCTCATCGGTCTTGCTCTTTTTGTGGATATAAAGCGCCGTGTCGTACTCGGGCAGCTCGTCGAAGAAATCAAGCTTTTCGGGAATGTCGGTGAGAACCTCCGTGCGCTGCTGCAAAAGCGCGGCGATGGCGGCGGCGCTTATCTCGGGCTTTTTGACGGCCTTGCGGATAAACGGCTCGGCGGCCTCGGCAAAGGCCTCGGGGCTCATGGCGCGGATGTATTCGGCGTTAAAATACTTGAGCTTTTCGATATCGAAGATAGCAGGGGACTTGGAGATGCCCTTTATGTCGAATATCTCGGCAAGCTCCTGCATGGAGAATATCTCGCGCTCGCCGCCGGGACTCCAGCCGAGAAGAGCAACATAGTTGACAACGGCGTCGGTGAGATAGCCCTGCGCGATAAGATCTTCATACGAGGGGTCGCCGTGGCGCTTGCTCATCTTGTTGTGCGCATCGCGCATGACCGGCGAGCAGTGGACATAGGCCGGGATCTCCCAGCCGAAGCCCTCGTACAGCAGATTGTATTTCGGCGAGCTTGAAAGATACTCCGAGCCGCGCACGACATGGGTTATGCCCATGAGGTGATCGTCGATGACGTTTGCAAAGTTATATGTCGGCAGTCCGTCGCGCTTTATGAGCACCTGATCGTCAAGTGTCGAGTTTTCAACGGTGATATCGCCGAAAATCTCGTCGTGGAACGTGGTGCTGCCCTCCTCGGGTATCTTCTGACGCACAACGAACGGCTCGCCAGCCGAGGCCTTTGCGTCGCTTTCCTCGCGGCTGAGGAAGCGGCAGGGATCGGCGACCTTTTCAAAGCCCTCGGTCTCCTCCTGCTTTTCGCAGAAGCAGCGGTAGGCGTGACCCTTCTCGATGAGAAGGTCGGTGTACTTGCCGTAAAGATCGCGGCGCTCGGTCTGAACATAGGGGCCGACAGGGCCTCCGACGTCGGGGCCTTCGTCGTGATCAAGGCCGCACTCGGCCATCGTGCGGTAGATAACGTCAACCGCGCCCTCAACCAGACGCTCCTGGTCGGTGTCCTCGATGCGGAGAATGAACTTTCCGCCGCTGTGGCGCGCGATGAGCCATGTGTACAGCGCGGTGCGCAGATTGCCCACATGCATATATCCCGTGGGGCTGGGGGCAAATCTCGTGCGTACCTCGCCCTTGGGTATGCGAGCTTCCATTTGCTCGAACCATGTCATATCCATAAACTTTTCCTCCGAAAAACATAGATAACAACAGTGTAAAATGTATTTTGGCAGTTGTCAAGTGACAGTTAAAATGGTAATATAGTAAATTAGGTTATTAGTCTTATAGGAGATAACGAAAATGGAAAATGAGATAAAAAAGAAAAGTATGCTGTCCGGCATCCAGCCCTCGGGCGATCTGCACCTCGGCAATTACCTTGGCGCGGTGAAGAACTGGGGCGCAAGAGCCGAGGAATTTGACTGCTATTATTTCATGGCCGATCTGCACACGCTCACCGTGCGCCAGGATCCTAAGCTGCTGCGCCGCCGCAGCCTCGAGCAGCTTGCCCAGTACATTGCCTGCGGCATAGACCCGGAAAAGAACGTTCTGTTCCTGCAAAGCCATGTTCACGAGCATGCAGAGCTTGGCTGGATACTCAATTGCTACACCATGTTCGGCGAGCTCAGCCGCATGACGCAGTTTAAGGATAAGTGCGCAAAGAACGCCGACAATATAAACGGCGGACTGTTCACCTATCCCAGCCTCATGGCGGCGGATATCCTGCTGTATCAGGCAGACTATGTTCCCGTCGGCGAGGATCAGCGCCAGCACTGCGAGCTTACGCGCGATATAGCCGTGCGCTTTAACAACATCTACGGCGAGACCTTCAAGGTCCCCGAGGCTTACGTTCCCAAGGCCGGCGCGCGCGTTATGGGGCTCGGAAACCCCACCTCGAAGATGAGCAAATCCGATCCCAACGGCTGCGTTTTCCTTATGGAAAAGCCCGAGGATATCGCTCGCAAGTTCAAGCGCGCCATAACCGACTCCGACACCGAAAACTGCGTGCACTTTGACCCGGCGAACAAGCCCGGCGTTTCAAACCTCATGAACATCTATTCCGCAGTCACCGGCAAGAGCTTTGACGAGATAGAGCGCGAGTTTAACGGCCAGGGCTACGGCGTTTTCAAGCCTGCGGTCGGCGACGCCGTTATCGAGACCCTGCGCCCGATCCGCGAGGAGGCAACGCGCCTGCTTGACGACAAGGCCTATCTTTGCAGCGTCTACACCGAGGGCGCGCAGAAGGCAAGCGTCATTGCGCGCAAGACCCTCCGCAAGGTATATAAGAAGGTAGGTCTCGTAGAAAAGCCCTTCTAATTTCACTGGAGATATATAGATATGATCGATCTAAGTTTTGATGTCTGGAAGAACATCCTGCTCGCGCTGGCTGTCGCGTTTATCATTTCCTTTGCCGCGACGCCCGTTGTCAGTTCCTTTGCCAAAAAGGTCGGAGCGATCGACATTCCGGACAAAAAGCGCCATATTCACAGCCACCCCATACCGCGCATGGGCGGCCTTGCTATATTCCTGGGCTTTCTGCTGTCGGTGCTGCTGTTTGCAAACATAACGCCGCAGGTTCGCGGCATTCTGCTCGGTGCTATCCTCATCGTCGTTGTCGGCGCGATCGACGACGTGATGAACCTCAACGCATGGCTTAAGTTCTGCGTGCAGATAGTCGCGGCGGTCATCGCCGTTTTGTCCGGCGTTATCATAAACGTTGTGTCAAATCCGCTGCTTATAACGAGCGAGCAGGCCGTGACCATCGGCATCCTCGCCGTTCCCGTGACCATACTGTGGATAGTCGGCGTAACAAACTCTGTTAACCTCATCGACGGGCTTGACGGTCTCGCCTGCGGCGTTTCCGCCATCGCGTCGCTGACGATGCTCGTCGTGTCGCTTCTTGTGTCCGATGCGAACATCAACGTCGCCGTCATCCTCGCCGCGCTCTGCGGCGGATGCCTGGGCTTTATCCCGTATAACCTCAACCCGGCGAAGATATTCATGGGCGATACCGGCGCGCTGCTGCTGGGCTATGTTCTGGCGACGGTCTCGGTCATCGGAATGTTCAAGTTCTACGCCGTCGTTACCTTTGTCCTGCCGGTGCTCGCGCTTGCCGTTCCGCTTTCGGACACGATATTTGCGTTTACACGCCGCATCCTGCACGGGCAAAGCCCCTTCCATGCCGATAGGGGACACTTCCACCACAAGCTGCTGGACATGGGCCTGAGCCAGAAGCAGGCCGTCGCCGTGCTCTACGCCGTTTCGGCCATCCTCGGCCTTGCCGCGGTGCTGCTGACCTCGACAGGTATCATTCGCGTCGTCGTTGCCGTCATCGCCTTTGTCATCGCCGTGTGCATATGGCTGTTCGTGTTCAGAAACAACAACAATATCCATCCGCTGCCGCACGAGAAGCCGGCGGATGAGTCCGGGGAGGCCGACAGCAAAAATGAGTAAGCTTAAAGTCATGTCCGTTTTCGGCACGCGCCCGGAAGCGATAAAAATGGCGCCGCTCGCGCTTGAGCTTCAGCGCCGCGAGAGCATCGAAAGCCTCATCTGCGTCACCGCGCAGCACCGCGAGATGCTCGATTCCGTGATGCACTGCTTCGGTCTGAAAGCCGACGCAGATCTCAATATCATGGGCAAAAACCAGACGCTTACCGATGTCACCGTCAAGGCGCTCAAGGGTCTTGAGGGCTGCTTTGCGGAGTTTCGCCCCGATCTCGTCCTTGTCCACGGCGACACGAGCACGACCTTCTCCGCCGCGCTCGCCGCGTTCTATGCAAAAATACCCGTCGGCCATGTCGAGGCCGGCCTGCGCACCTATGATCGCTACAGTCCGTTCCCCGAGGAGATGAACCGCTGCCTCGTCGGGCGCCTTGCAACGCTGCACTTCGCGCCGACGGCGAAGAATGCGGAAAATCTGCGCGCCGAGGCCGTCACCGGCGATATCTTCGTCACCGGCAACACCGTCATCGACGCAATGAAATACACAGTCGGCGACGGCGGCTTTGCCTCGAGCGAGCTTAAAAGCATCAACTTTTCAAAGCGCGTCATTGCAATGACCTGCCACCGCCGCGAAAACTACGGCGAGCCGATGAAGAATATCTTCTCCGCCGTGCGCACCGTTGCGCTGACGCATCCCGACGTTGAGATCGTCTATCCCGTGCATCTGTCGCCAGTCGTGCGCGGCGCGGCAAACGAGTACCTTGCGAATCTGCCGAACGTGCACCTCATCGAGCCGCTCGACGCGATGGATATGCACCGGCTCATGAGCGCAAGCTACATGGTCATGACCGACTCCGGCGGCATTCAGGAGGAGGCGCCCTCGCTGGGCAAGCCTGTCCTCGTTCTGCGCCGCGAGACCGAGCGCGCGCTCGATGAATTTGAGACGACCGGCAGTTGGGAAGAGTGCATGATCACCGCCTCCCGCTTCGCGCGTGAGCACAAGCGCGCCGTGTACCACATCTACACCTCCTCGCACCGTCTGGAGCTGGAAAAGCATGTGGACCGCATTTCCGGGGAAATGATGCGCAGCTATGTGGAGGCACAGGCCCACGGCTTGCGCGTGAGCGAGGCGGACAAAAAGCTCGTGTGCGACCTCTACCGCTTCGGCATCACGGACATTTTCTACGAATGGCTCGAAAACGGGATGAAAGAGGATCTCGAGGCGCAGATCCGCCGCCTGAGTCTGCTGTTCACCGGCAACATCCGCGCCTCCCTGTCCCGGGTGCAGATCCCGGCCGAATCGTAACCATCCCCGGCGGGCACAGCAGCGTGTCCGCCGGGTCCATTTCACCAGAAAAGGAGATTTGTCATGCCGATTCTCGATCATCTTGAGCCGCGCGCTGTCTTTTCCTGTTTTGAGCAGCTGTGCGCCATCCCACACGGCTCCGGCAACACGAAAGCCATCAGCGATTACCTTGTTCGCTTCGCAGCCGAACATCAGCTGCGCTGCATTCAGGACGCGCACAACAATGTCATCATCTTCGCACCCGGCACGCCGGGGTATGAATCCGCCGCCCCGGTCATCCTGCAGGGGCACATGGACATGGTCTGCGAGACTGCGCCGGACTGCACGAAGGACATGGCCCGCGAGGGGCTCGACCTCTTCGTGGACGGCGACGTGATCGGCGCGCGAGGCACGACGCTCGGCGGCGACGACGGCATCGCCGTCGCCATGGCGCTGGCGATCC
>ERZ779877.3458-NODE-3458-length-10218-cov-3.256224_pt1 | contig 10218 bp, 10 predicted proteins | sample MGYA00511556_ERZ779877 | MGnify/ENA primary metagenome ERZ779877 (study PRJEB29588, sample SAMEA2159338) | human gut metagenome | biome: human gut; feature: human-associated habitat; material: faeces | place: Denmark | collected 2008/2010 ... | reverse complement strand
CAAACGTGCGAGCGTAAGCGAGTGCGCTGCGGCGAGCCGCAGCCTTTTCAAACGAGAACCCAGTGTAACGGTTCTCGTTTGAGAGCGTGTCAAAAAACCTTTTTTGACACGCTCAATGCCCCGGTACGGTTTGTGATCCGTACCGGGGCAGAAAAGCCTTTTCAGGGATAGTATTTGCGGAATACCGCCTGCGCCGCGGCATTGGCGGCGTCAAGCGCCTCGTGATACTGCCGGATCAGCGCGCGCGCCTCGTCCGTCAGGTGCGAGCCGTGCGCGCCCTCGCGGTCGATGAGGCGGACGTCAAATTCCTTTTCGATGGAATTGATGATCTTCCATGCCTTGGAATACGCCATGCCCATGGAGGCGGTGGCGCGGTTGATGGAGCCAAGCTCCTCCACGCCTTCAAGAAGCTGAACGATGCCCCGGCCGAAGCCGAGATCGTTCGGATCGTCGCTGTTGCGGAATTTGATGATCGTTCTGCAGCGCATGGTGTATCCCCCTTTTTATTATCAGCCCTTAACGGTCTCGCGGACAACTTCGGCGATGTGCGAAGCGCAAAGCCCCATCTCTTCGAGCAGCGCCGCCGCCGGGCCGGAATGGCCGAACTCGTCGTTCACGCCGACGCGGCGCACCGGCACGGGATGCTTCTCGCTTACGAGAGAGCACACGGCCTCGCCGAGACCGCCGATGATGCTGTGCTCCTCACAGGTGACGATCTTCCCGCACTCGCGCGCGGCGGCAAGGATGGTCTCCTCGTCGAGCGGCTTGATGGAGCAGACGTTGATGACGCGCACATTGATGCCCTCCGCGGCGAGCGTTTCCGCCGCCTTGAGCGCCTCGGCGACCATGAGACCGGTCGCGGCAACGGCGACATCCGTGCCGGGGCGGAGCACCTCCGCTTTGCCGATCTCGAAGGAATAGTTCTCCTCCTCGTGGATCACGGGCACGGCGGCGCGGCCGAAGCGGATGTACACCGGGCCCTTGTGCTCATAGGCCGCTTTGACGGCGGCGCGCGCTTCCACATCGTCCGCCGGGGAGAGCACGACCATGCCGGGGATCGTGCGCATGAGCGCGAAGTCTTCGCAGCACTGGTGGGAAGCGCCGTCCTCGCCGACGGAGATGCCGCCGTGGGTGGCGCAGATCTTGACGTTCAGATGCGGGTAGCCAACGGTGTTGCGCACCTGCTCATAGGCGCGGCCCGCCGCAAACATTGCGAACGACGAGCAGAACGGCACAAAGCCCATCGTGGAAAGGCCCGCGCTCACGCCGATGAGGTCTGCCTCGGCAATGCCGCAGTTGATGTGGCGGTCGGGATAGGCCTTCTTGAAGATCGCCGTTTTGGTAGCGCCGGCAAGGTCGGCGTCCAGAACAAGGATATCGTCATGCTCGGCGGCAAGCGCCGTTACCGCGTTGCCGTAGCTGTCGCGGGTAGCAATTTTTACAACGTCCGCCATCATTCTGCCTCCTCTTCGCGCAGCGCCGCGGTGAGCTCTTCCATCGCGGTGCGGTACTGTTCCTCGTTGGGGGCTTTGCCGTGCCAGCCCACCTGATTCTCCATAAAGGATACGCCCTTGCCCTTAACGGTCTTGAGAACGATCGCGGAGGGGCGTCCCTTTTCCTGCTCGGCGCGCTTCACGGCCGCGTCGATCGCGTCAAAGTCGTGGCCGTCCACGGTCTGCACAAAGAGTCCGAAAGCGGCGAACTTCTCGTCGATCGGATAGGGGCTCATAACGTCGCTCACGGCGCCGTCGATCTGAAGATTGTTGTTGTCAACGAACACGAGCAGGTTATCCAGCTTATAGTGCGAGGCGAACATCATCGCTTCCCAGACCTGGCCTTCCTCGATCTCGCCGTCGCCGAGGAGCGTATATACGCGCACGCCGTTTCCAAGACGCTTCGCGCCGAGCGCCATGCCCGCCGCCGTGGATACGCCCTGGCCGAGAGAGCCGGTGGACATGTCCACGCCGGGCGTGAGGTTCATATTGGGGTGGCCCTGCAGGCGGCTGCCGATATGGCGGAGCGTCTTGAGCTCGTCCACGGGGAAAAAGCCGCGGTTGGCGAGCACCGAGTAGAGCGCCGGAGCCGCATGACCCTTGGAGAGCACAAAGCGGTCGCGCTTTTCCCAGCGCGGATTTTGCGGATCGATATTCATGTGCTTGAAATAGAGATAGGTGAGCACATCGGCGGCGGAAAGGCTTCCGCCCGGATGCCCGGATTTTGCCGCGTAAACGCCCTCGATGATGCCGAGGCGCACTTTGCAGGCGGCGATCTTCAGCTGTTTCTTTTCGTCCTGCGTCAAAGTATTCGTACCTCCCCGGCGGGATATCCCGCCAAAGTATTTTAACACTCTGATTATAGATTCCTCCGGCGATTCCGTCAAGGAAAAGAAACCGTCTCCGAAGAAAAGGCTCTTCGGAGACGATGATTACTTTTTATTAATTATGTAGTTACTCCAGCGCGGCAGCCAGCGAGCCGAGCCGCTGTTCAATGAACGCCGGAACGTCGTCCATCGAGATCTCCAGCGCGACGGCAAGCTCGCCGAAGAGAAGCTCCTCCGCGCGGCGGAGGTATTTTTCATCCGTGCTGCCGATGCGCTTCTGACGCTTTTCGGCTTCTATCTTCTTCGCGCGGATGGATTTTGCCAGGCGGATAAGATCCATGCTGTCGAACGAGGTGATCTGCTTCTGGTAATAATTGCGCAGCGCGCTGAGATTCTTCTCCGTGCAGATCTCCGCCGGAACGGTCGGCATTGCATCGATGACAGCTTCGGCCTCGCTGCGGTTCATCACCGGGCGGATGGGGACCTTGCCGCTGTCCGCCGGGGTCTGGATGGTGCCGGTCTGGTACATCGGCCGCAGAAGATAATACGGTTTTCCCGGCTGAGAGGCTGAGAATTTCACCGATGTGATCTCCTCCACCACGCAAACGCCCGTTCCGCCGTACATTACCTTCTCTCCGATGGAAAACATTTCGCACCTCCAAAATGCAATCGCCAAACATTCCGCACCCAAAAACCGGCTGGAATGTTCTCCATTATTGAATATTCTAAAGAGATTATACCATATTTTAAACGACTGGCGCAAGCGGAAAATTCACAGAATTGTTGCAATTTAGCGCAAGCGTTCGATATATGTGCAGTTTATTACCGAAAAGGTTAAATTGTTTCCTCTATCTTGTATGATTTTTTATTGACTATAAACGCGCTCTGTGTTATATTGTCATCAAAAGCGGGATAGCGTAACGCAGTGTACCATTAATCAACATAATTCGCTTTTCCGTTTGGAATCGTAAGCAAAAAATTTAAGAATAAGAGGTCGAACACAATGAAAAAAGCAATCTCCGTTCTCCTTCTGGCGTGCATGCTGCTCACGCTGACTGCCTGCGGCAGCCAGCCCGCTGCCCCCGCCACCGATCCCACCGCGGAAGCTACCGAAGCTCCTGCCGCTGAGACCGCCGAAGCCGAGTACAAGCTTGGCATGGGCGTGAGCGTCAGCCTTGACAGCTCCGACACCGATAAAGCTCAGGTCGACGCCACCGTCGCCACGGTCGTCACCGACAGCGAAGGCAAGATCGTCCTCTGCCGCATCGACTGCGCGCAGAACAAGATGGACGTCACCGGCGGCCAGGTCGATACCGCCGCGACCTACACCACCAAGCGCGATCTGAAGTATGACTACAACATGGTCAAGTATTCCGACGCCACGCTCGAGTGGTTCGAGCAGGTCGAGAACCTTGAGAAGTGGGTCGTCGGCAAGACTGCTGACGAGGTCAAGAACATCGAGACCCGCGTCAACGAAGAGGGCTACAACGTCGCCGTTGACGAAGAGCTGTTCGCTTCCTGCTCCATCAGCCTCGAGGCCTTCCAGGAGGCCATTGTGAAGGCCTGCAACGACGAGAAGGGCTCCACCTTCACCGCCGTCCCCGGCTCCTTCACGCTGGGCGTGTCCGCCATCTCCAACTCCACCGAGTCCGTGTCCGCTGCTGATTCCGAAGACGGCAACGCCATGGTCAAGATGTACACTGAGTTCGGCGCCGCTGCTGTCGGCTCTGACGGTAAGATCCTCGCCGCGCTGACCGACGCCATCCAGCCCAAGATCACCGTGAGCGCCGAGGGCGAGATCGTCAGCAAGGACTACACCGCTACCAAGCGTGAGCTCGGTGACGACTACAACATGGTCAAGTACGGCAACGCCATTGCCGAGTGGGATGCCCAGGCCAAGGCTTTTGCTGACTACACCGTCGGCATGACCGCCGATGAGGTCAGCGCCATGGAGACCACCGAGCACAACGGCCATGACGTGACCGTCGATGAGACTCTGTTTGCCTCCTGCACGATGGATATCACCGGCATGCGCGCGACTATCGCCACGGCAGCGAACAACGCCCGGTAATTTCCGCGAAGCAAATGAACCGGAAAAAGAATACCCGCGCGGTCGCCGCGCTTCTCTGCGGCGCTCTGCTCGCTCTTGTTCTTCTCTCCGGCTGTTCAGCTTCCGCCGAACCTGTCAAGGCGCAGGGGAAAAGCTATTTCACCTACTTTGACACGGTGACCTATATTTACAGCTATGCAGGCGATTCGGCAGAACGGTTTTCGGACTGTTCTGCCGAACTTGCTGATATGCTCGGGGAATATCACCAGCTTTTTGATATCTACCACGAGTATTCCGGCATAAACAACCTCTGTACGGTAAACAAAATGGCCGGCGGAGACGCTGTAGCGGTGGATGCGCGGCTGATGGAGTTTCTGCTCTATGCCAAGGAGCTCTATGAGCTGACCGGCGGAGAGATGAACGTGATGATGGGAAGTGTCCTCACGCTCTGGCACAACGCGCGTGAAGCCGCGTCGGAAGATCCGAAGAACGCCTACGTTCCCGCGGAAGAAGATCTCGCCGAAGCAGCGAAGCACACGGACATCTCTCTTCTGGAGCTGGACGAGGAAAACAACACCGTCCGTATCTCGGACCCGCTTGCCTCCATCGACGTCGGCGCGCTCGGCAAGGGCTACGCCACCGAAAGGGCGGCGCAGAAGGCCGAAACACTCGGCTGCGAGAGCTATGTGCTCAACGTCGGCGGCAACATCCGCATCATCGGCACGCGGCCCGACGGCACCGGCTGGAAGACCGGCGTGCGCGACCCGAAGAACCCTGACTCGAATTACTGCGCAAAGCTCCTGCTCGCCGACACCTCCTGCGTCACCTCCGGCATTTATGAACGGTATTTCACCGTGGACGGCGTGAGGTATCACCACATCATCGATAAAGATACGCTCTATCCCTCCACGCTCTTCACCTCCGTCACGGTCGTGACGAAAAACAGCGGTCTTGCCGATGCGCTCTCCACCGCGCTTTTCTGCATGCCCCTTGCCGACGGCGAGGCGCTGTGCGAAAAGCTCGGCGATGTGGATGCGCTCTGGGTGCTCCCGGACGGCGAGCTGCATATGACCTCCGGTATGGAGGCCATTCTCGTTCCGGACGATACGTCCGGCGAATCGCAAAGCTAAAATTACTGCATTACAGCAAAGAAGAAATGAATGGAAAGGTTGGATTCTGATGGCATTCCGTAAGCGCCTTCAGGCGGTTCACGTTCCCCATCACAAGAACACCGCCGGAATGAAGGCCGAAACCCTTCCCCCGCCGAAAGAAGTGCTTCTCCCCATGAACATGCACATGGGCACCCCCGCCGTGCCGGTCGTCAGCGTCGGCGACTATGTCCGCGTCGGTCAGAAGCTCGCCCGCGGCGAGGGCAGCATCACCTGTGAGGTTCATGCGACCGTTTCCGGCACCGTTCTCTCGCTCGATCCGATGCCGGAGCTCTTCGGCAACGATCTGCCGGTCATCCGCATTGAGAACGACGGAAAAATGGAAGTCGATCCCACGCTTGCCCCGCGCACGGCGGAGGATCTCGCCGCGTTCGTGGAGGATCTGCACGAGAGCGGCATTGTCGGTCTCGGCGGCGCGGCGTTCCCCGTTGACTGGAAGTTTGACGCGGCGCTGCGCCACAACGTCAAGACCATGCTAATCAACGGTGCGGAGTGCGAGCCGTACGTCACGAGCGACAACCGCATGATGCTCGACCACGGCGAGGATATCCGCCGCGGTATCGAGCTCCTCAAGAAATACGTCAAGCCCGACAACTTTGTTTTCGCCATTGAAAACAACAAGCCGCACGCCATTGCCGCGATGAAGGAGCTTTTTGCCGACGACCCCACGATGAGCATCGTTGAGCTGCCGAGCTCCTATCCGCAGGGCGCGAAGCAGATGATCCTTTATAACGCGCTCGGCAAGGTCGTTTACGCCGGCCAGCGTTTTGCAACGCTCGGCGTTATCATCATCAACGTCTCGACGCTCGCCAAGGTTGCAAAGTTCATGGATACCGGCATGCCGCTCGTCGACCGCGTCGTCACCGTTGACGGCTCGGCCATCAAGGAGCCGAAGAACCTGCTCGTCCCGATCGGCACGCCGTACCGCTATCTGGTCGAGGCCGCCGGCGGGCTCAAATGCGAGCCGGGCCGTGTTGTGAACGGTGGCCCGATGATGGGTCACGCCGTCCCCTCGCTCGACTATCCGGTACTCAAGACGACCGGCAGCGTGCTGGTCTTCTCCGAAGCGGACAGCGTTATCCACGAGCCGACACCGTGCATCCACTGCGGCCGGTGCGTGTCCCACTGCCCGATGAATCTCAACCCCACCGCCTTCTCGGACGATCTTGAGGAAGAGGACGGCGATAAGCGCGCGCTTCTCCTTGACCGCGACCATGTGAACTTCTGCATCGAGTGCGGCAGCTGCAGCTACGTCTGCCCGGCGCACCGCCCGCTCGCGGAGAACAACCGCGCGGCAAAGAAATATCTCAAAAAATACAAAGCCGATCATGCGGAAGGAGGGAAAAAGTGATGGATAAGCGGTTTGAAACCCCCTCTTCCCCGTTTACTCACTGCGGCGCGAGTACGCAGCGCATCATGCTTGACGTGATCATCGCTCTGCTGCCCGCCACGGCTGCCGCGATCGTGATTTTCGGCGCTCCGGCTCTTGTACCGATCCTCTCGTGCGTGATCGCCGCCGTCGTTTCCGAATTTCTCTTCAATGCGATCACCCACCGCAAGCAGTCCATCGGCGATCTCAGCGCCGTTGTGACGGGTCTGCTGCTTGGTCTCAATCTCAGCACAAACGTGCCGGTCTGGCAGTGTGCGCTCGGCAGCGTGTTCGCCATCGTGTTCGTCAAGTGTCTGTTCGGCGGTCTCGGCCACAACTTTGCGAACCCCGCCATCACCGCGCGCGTGTTCATGCTCGTCTCGTTCACGCAGGTCATGGGCGGCGCGATGCCGAAGGGCGTTGATCTCGTAACGAGCGCCACCCCGCTCGAAGTTCTCTCCACCGGCGGCGAGGGTCTTCCCTCCCTGCTGGATATGTTCCTCGGCGTTCGCGGCGGCGCAGTAGGCGAAACGTGCGTTATCGCGCTGCTCATCGGCTTTGCGTATCTCGTCATCCGCCGCGTGATCCGCTGGTACGTCCCGGCGATCTTTGTCGGCAGCGTGTTCGTGCTCTACTTCGTCACGACCGGCAGCGCCGTTACCGCGCTCTATGAGATCATGGCGGGCGGTCTGTTCCTCGGCGCGATCTTCATGGCGACCGACTATCAGACCTCGCCGATCAACAACAAGGGCAAGGCGTTCTTCGCGCTCGGCTGCGGCATTCTGACGTTCGTCATCCGCGAATACTGCGCGTATCCGGAGGGCGTGTCGCTCTCCATCCTCGTAATGAACATTCTTGCTCCGATGATCGAAAAATGGACGGCGGCTACGCCGCTCGGATTGGGAGGGCCGAAAAATGCAAAATAAAGGCAGCTTTCTCCGCTCGGCTCTGACGCTGATCGTTCTCTTTCTCGTGTTCGCTCTGCTGCTCACCGGTCTCAATGTCTGGGCCGGGCCGCGCATCGAGCTGAGCGAGGCTTCCCAGGCGCTCGGGCCGCTCATGGATATTTTCCCCGGCGCGCAGGGCTTTGATCTTCTCTACAGCAGCGACGGCTCCGCCGGAAGCGAGCTTACCGACGTTCCGGAGACCGTGCAGAGCATCTATACCGAGACCTCCGGTCTCGGCTACGCGATCCTTCTCTCCACCACGCAGGGCTACACCCACGATCCGATCGAGATCTCCATGGCCGTGGATACCGAGGGCAAGATCGTCGGCACGCAGGTGCTCTCCTACCCCGACACGAAGGACATGGGTGTGGATACGTATCCGCAGACCTATATCGGACAGGATTCCACTCTCGCGGACGTGAGTCTCGTCGCGGGCGTGACGTACTCCTCCAAGGCGTTCCATGACGCCATTCTCGACGGCTTCACCGCTCTCACGGCGAATGAACTCGTCAGCGCGGGCGTCAAGGGCGACGCACAGCTTCTCACCGAGCTGATCGCGACCGTGTTCCCCGGCATGATGAACAGCGAAGGCGCCATGCAGGGCGAGGAGACCGAGACCGGTCTCGACGGTGTGACCGCCGCTTACAAAGCCCCGAACGGCGCGGGCTTCGCGTTTATTGCGAACGTGGACGGCGCGGGCGTGCTTGCCATCGCGAACACCTCCGGCAGTGTCTGCGTCTATGATGTTGAAGGCAGCGTTGTGACTGATTCCTACGCCGATCTTGCTGAGACCGCCGCCGCGTATGCGCGCGACAACGGCGATCTCTTCACGGACGACGATATCTCCAAGCTCAGCGCTTACTACTCCAAGGACGCGGATTACGCGGTGCTCGGTCTCGACGGCGTATACAACACCGTGACCGCCGCCTACACCGTGACGGAGAACGGCGAAACGCTCTATGCCTTTGTCTCCCGTCCCTACGGCTACAGCAACATCCCGATGGCCGTCTACTATGTTCTCAACGCTGACGGCGAGATCGTGATGATGAACGCCAAGGAGTTCATTCTGGAAAAGGACTACTTCTCCAACTACACACTCGATCCGCAGAGCTACAAGGAAGGCTTCGTCGGCATGACCGCCGAGACCATGACGGACGACGTAGCGTTCATCTCCGGCGCAACGATGACGATGAACGCCGTCAAGACCGCTACGCACGATGTTTTCGACGCCTTTGCCACTCTGAAAGAGAACGGAGGACTTGGCAATGAATGAGAAGAAAATGACCGTTAACCCGATGTGGGTGCTGTTTCTCGGCGCGTGCCCCGCGCTGGGCGCGACCGGAACGCTCCGGGGTGCCGCTGCCATGGGCATTACGGTTCTCGCCGTGATGCTGCTCACTGCGCTCGTGATGGCGCTGCTGCGCCGCATTCTCCCGGAGCGCGCGGTGATCGCCGCGACGATCCTCACGGCGGCGCTGTTCACCTCCGCTGCGCAGCTCGTGCTGCACGCGGTGCTGCCGTCCGTTTACAAGATGCTCGGCGTGTATCTCGCCGTGGCTGCCGTCAACCTGCTGGTGTTCAGCCGCAGCGCCGGCAGCGCCTCCGGCCTCTGCGTCGGAAAGGTCGTTGTGACCGGGCTGGAATTCCTCGCGGTGATCGCCGTTGTCGCGCTGCTGCGCGAGCTCTTCGGTCTCGGCACCGTATGGGGACAGGAGATCGCGTTCCTCAAGGCGCACGCCGTGGCTTCGCTTCAGAAGCCCATGGGCGGCTTCCTGGTGTATGCCATCGTCGCCGCGATCGTCAACGCCCTCTTCCCCGCCGCCTGTGCCGCGGAGGAAGAGCCCGGCTTTGCCGGTGTCGCCGCCGGTACAGCGGAAGGAGGTAACGAGTAATGACGTTCAAAGCCATTGTCGGTATCGTGCTCGGCGCGATGCTCGCCAACAACTATGCGCTGGAGAAATTTCTCGGCGCGGCTCCCCTGCTCGGCTGGTCCGCGCAGGAGAAGAAGATCACTGTGCTCGGCGTGTCTGTAACCGTCGCCATGGTGCTCACGGCGCTGATCGCCGGTCTTGTGCAGACCTACGTTCTGGACAAGCTGTCTCTCGGCTATCTGCAGACGCTCGTCTTTGCCGCGATCGTGCTCATTGTTGTCTATGCAATGAATGCCGCTGCGAAGGCCGCCTTCAAAAAAGACCTCGGCGTCTACTTCCCCGTCATCGCGCTCAACAGCGCCGTGCTCGGTCTCGCGGTGAACAACGCCGCCGATGCGCTCTCCCTTGGCGAGAGCATCCTCACGGCGCTCGGCGCGGGTCTCGGCTTCGTGCTGGCGATGGTGCTGTTTGCCGGCGTGACGGTGCTGTTTG
>ERZ779877.3453-NODE-3453-length-10234-cov-3.303861_pt1 | contig 10234 bp, 8 predicted proteins | sample MGYA00511556_ERZ779877 | MGnify/ENA primary metagenome ERZ779877 (study PRJEB29588, sample SAMEA2159338) | human gut metagenome | biome: human gut; feature: human-associated habitat; material: faeces | place: Denmark | collected 2008/2010 ... | reverse complement strand
CAGATGGGGCTATGAGCTGCGGGTGGCGGGGATGAACCCCACCGCGGCCCGGACCGCCGTCAGGCCCTTCGGGCCCGTCGGCCAGCGTGTTGCGCCCGCCGAAGATGTTGAGCTTATAGATGAAGTGCACCATCACATAGCTGTTGATGGTATTGGTCCACGTATCCGTGCGCTGTGTTGCCGAGATGGAGCGGCCGATGTTGCTCCGTTCGCGCAAGATATCATACCACTGCACCGACACCGTGGCGGCGTTGCCCCGCAGGAAGCTCTGCGAGAGCTGCGCGTTCCAGATGAGTTCGTCGGTGTTCATCGACTCGTCATCGTATCCGCGGCGGCTGCTCTGGTTGATGTTCGTGGAGAAGACCATGTCCCAAGGCATGTTCACCTGCACGTTGCCGCCGTAGGAGAAGTTATAGGTGTCCAGGTTGGCGTTTTCCTGCAGGTCGTTGCGGGCATGCTGATAGTTGATGTTGCCGTTCACTCCCACCTCGAGCAGGTCGTTGCGGAAGTTGAAGTTCAGCCGCTCGCCGATGTTGGAGCTCTTCGTCGTGCTCTTCTGGCTGAGGTTGACAATCTGGTCGGACGTCACCCCGCTGCCGCCCGCATGCGCGTCGGAACTGATGTAGCCCACGTTGTTCGAGTAGTTGAACGACGTGAAGGTGAAGATATTGAAATACTTTTCCGGTCCGAGGGCCGTGTTGAACATCAAGCCCGTCCACGTGTTCCAGTTACCGTTGATGTTCATCGGCATGGTGGTGCGGCGTCCCGACGCCTCGTCGTAGAGCACGGCCGTGCTGATGCTGTTCTTCGTCATGCTCATGTTCGCATGCACCATCCATCCGCGCTGCAAGTCGGGGATATAGTTATTATAGAAAAGCTCCATACTGTTAGTCCACGACGGCTTCAGGCCCGGGTTGCCCCTCGAGATGTTCAGCGGGTCGGAGTCGTCGGTCACGTCGAGCAGGTTCGTCATCGAAGGCTGCGATGAGCGGCCGTTGTAGCGGACGCGCAACTGCCCCGTTTCGGAGAACTTGTAGCGGAAGTCGATGCGCGGTGCCCAGTTGAGGACGTTGCGCACCACCGACGTGTCCAGTCTTCCCTTCGTGTAGTCCATGTAAGTCTTTTGCGGCTGTACGGACACACCGGCACTGAAGCGGATTTCATCTTTCTGGTAACGGAACATCACCGTAGCGTCCTGGTTGTGCTCCTTGTAGGTGGCATACGTACTGTTCTGCGCATCGAGATAAGCGCCCAGCACGTCGATGCCCGGGATGTAGGCCAAATTCTCGCGGTAGTCGATACCGTGGTTCTGCCACAAGGAGTCAATCAGCTCGGAGAACTCATACATCGAACGGTCGGAGTCGGAATAGCGGTACTGGTAGCGGTAGCTGAACTGCAGGTGCGCTCCCTTGAACACCGGCTCGCTGTAGCTCAGGTCGGCGCTCCCGTTGTAGTTCTTCGATGGCGTCATGTTGTAACGCCGTGTGTAGTCGTTCTCCGCATTGCCTTGCGCGTCCCTGCGCAGGAAGTAGTTCACGTCCGAAATGCTGTGCGAATAGCTTTCCGACTCGGAATATCCGCCGTTCACCCGGAGGGTCAGATTGCGCCCCAGTTTACTGCGCAGCCGGCGGTTCACCATCAACATTCCATCGAACGAATAGCTGTTACCGTTGCTTCGGCTCCAGCGCAGGTTGTCGTTTACCACGATGCTGTCCTTCACGTAGTCGTTATACTGCGACAGAGGGTCGGTCATGCCCCACGCATAGGGGTCGTCGTTGAACGTCACGCTGCGGCTCGTGCTGCGGCTGTAGTTGTCCGAATAAGAGAAGTTGGGTCGGAACATGAGCCGCGTGAGCGTGTCGGGCGACCACTCGATGCGGAAATTGGAGTTCACGTTCGTGTTGCCCGAGCGCGAGTTGCTGGCGTTGTTGGCAAACGAACTGTTCGAGCCCGCGGTGAGGAACGTCTCCGAGTTGGAAGTGCTGAGCTGGTCGGTGTTGGTATGATAGTAGCGCGCGTTTCCGCCCATTCTCAGGCGTCCGGCCTCGTTTTCCTTCTTCCCGTTCTCCCACGTGAAGTCGAATCCGGCCTCCTTGGTGGTCCGGCGTCCTCCCCCTCCCACGTTGTTCAGGCCGCCCAGCCCGGTGACGCGGTAGCGGTCGGTGAAGTGGTTCACCATGACGCGGCCGTCGTAGCGGTCCTCCGTGCCGTAAGCCCCGTCGATGTTCGAAATCCAACCTTTCTTCATTTCCGGTTTCACGGAGAGGTCGATGACGGTTTCCTCCTCGCCGTCGTCGATGCCCGTCATGCGGGTGTAGTCGCTCTGTCGGTCGTAGGCCTTGATTTTCTCAATCATGTTGGTGGGCAGGTTCTTCATCGCCACGCGGGTGTCGTTGTCGAAGAATTCCTTACCGTCGATCATGATTTTCTTCACCTCCTTGCCGTTGATGGTGATGGTCCCGTCGTCCGACACTTCCGCGCCAGGCAGTTTCTTCACCAGCTCTTCGAGCGCCGAGCCTTCGGGCACGCGGTATGCGCCCGCGTTATACACAAAAGTGTCGGCCTTCATCTCCACCTGCGCCTGACGGGCCGTCACCTCGATGGCGTCGAGCACGGCGGCGTTCGTCTGCAGTTTAATGGTGCCCATCGGCACGGTCGTCCTCGCGGACGTCACCTGCAGGTCCTTGAAATAAGGCTTGAACCCCACAGACGTGATGCGGAATATATACTTGCCCGGCTTCACGCCCTTGATGGAGAATTTACCGTCGAGGTCCGAACTTGCGCCGGTGACCAGCGTGCTGTCTGCCGGTTTCAGCAACACCACCGAAGCCGAAAAGGCCGGCTCGTTGGTGTCCTCCTCAATCACTGTTCCACTCACTGTCACTGTCTTGCCGCCAGCTTTTGCTTTTTCGCCAACCGCCCCGTTTTGCGCCCACAGGCATGCGCCCCACAGGCACAGCACCAAGGCCAATACGCATCTTTCTTTCCTCATGATATCTTTATATATTCTTGTTTATTTTGTTTAAAAGCCACACGCAGTTAAGACGGGAGAGCCGCCTTCCGGTTTAATACGCCGTGCGTATTTTAACAAAAATAAATGTTATGTGTCGCCAAACCGACTGCAAAATTAAATAATCCGCAAGAAAAAAGAGAAACCTTCCTACATTATCTTGCAAAAAACTTATCTTTGCATTCAAATTATCACGGACGCAAAGATGGAACAACAAGACATCATCATCTCGCGCGACTTGTCCCAAAGCCTGGAACAGGCCCTCGACGGGCTGGCTTACGACAGGCTGTTCGTGCTGACGGACGAGACCACGCATGAAAAATGCTGGCCGCTCATTGCCGGACTGACGGCCATGAAGAAAGCCACACAAATCGTCATCGGGGCCACCGACGAGCACAAGGACCTCGACACGCTGGCCGACGTGTGGCGCGCATTGGGGCAGGGAGGAGGCACGCGCCACTCGCTGCTCGTCAACTTGGGCGGCGGCATGGTGACCGACCTGGGCGGCTTTGCCGCATCGACCTTCAAAAGGGGAATAGCCTACATCAACATACCCACCACCCTGCTGGCCATGGTGGATGCCGCCGTGGGCGGAAAGACGGGCATCAACTTCGACGGACTGAAAAACGAAGTGGGCGTGTTCTCTCCGGCCGCCAGCGTGGTCATCGACACGGAATTCCTCAAGACGCTCGACAGCAAGAACCTGCGCTCGGGATATGCCGAGATGCTGAAGCACGGGCTCATCAGCACGACGGGCCGGTGGGCGGAACTCATCGGGTTCGACCTGGACAACGTGGACTTCCGCAAGCTGCAGGACATGGTGGCGCAGAGCGTGGCCGTCAAAGAGGACATCGTGGCACGCGACCCCCACGAGCAAAGCATACGCAAAGCCCTGAACCTGGGACACACGGCGGGGCACGCCATCGAAAGCCTCGCACTGCAGGAAGGGCGCACCGTGCTCCACGGATATGCCGTGGCATGGGGGCTGGTGTGCGAGCTCTACCTGAGCACCCTGCGCGAGGGCTTCCCCAAAGACAAGCTCCGGCAAACGACCAACTTCATCAAGGAGCACTACGGCACCTTCGTGTTCGACTGCAAGGAATACGAGACGCTATACCAATTCATGACCCACGACAAGAAGAACACGGCCGGGCACGTGAACTTCACCCTGCTGGGCAACGTGGGCGACATCCGACTCAACCGCACCGCGGACAAGGAGGAAATCTTCAACATGCTGGACTTCTACCGCGAAACGATGGGCTGCTAAACTGATTTTTAACCTAATAAACCCAAAGACCAATGAAAAGAACATTAAGCATTCTCGCCGCGGCCTGCCTCATGGGCATCCCGGCACACGTAGACGCGCAGCGGCCCAAGACGGGCAACCCCGTGCTGCCCGAATTCCACGCCGACCCGGAAATACTCTACGCCGAACAGACGGACAAATACTACATCTACTCCACCACCGACGGAACGCCCGGATGGGGAGGATACTACTTCACCGTGTTCAGCTCCAAGGACCTCACCGACTGGCGCCACGAAGGCATCATGCTCGACCTGAACACCGACCAGGTGCGCTGGTCCGACGGCAACGCCTGGGCCCCCTGCATCATCGAGAAGAAAGTGGACGGCAAGTATAAATACTACTTCTATTACAGCGGCAACACGCCCGACAAGGGGAAGGCCATCGGCGTGGCCACGGCCGACCATCCCTGCGGCCCCTTCACCGACTCGGGAGCACCCATCATCGACCGCCTACCCAAGGGACAGCGCGGAGGACAGCAAATCGACGTGGACGTGTTCGAGGATCCCGTGAGCGGCAAAACCTACCTCTATTGGGGCAACGGATACATGGCCGGGGCCGAATTGCAGGACGACATGATGGGCATCAAACCGGAGACGGAAACCCTCATGACCCCGCAAGGGGGCACGCTGCAGGACTATGCCTACCGCGAAGCACCCTATGTGTTCTACCGCAAGGGGCTCTACTACTTCCTCTGGAGCGTGGACGACACGGGCTCGCCCAACTACCACGTGGCCTACGGCACCGCCAAGTCGCCCCTCGGCCCCATCGAAGTGGCCAAGGACCCGGTCATCCTCATCCAGCGCTCCGACCAGGAAATCTATGGCACGGCACACAACTCCGTGCTCCAGATTCCGGGAAAAGACAAGTGGTACATCGTCTACCACCGCATCAATAAGAACTACATCAAGCACCAGCCGGGCGTGCACCGCGAAGTGTGCATCGACAAGATGGAGTTCAACGACGACGGCACCATCAAACCCGTCGTTCCCACGCACGAAGGCGTGAAGCGGGTGAAGTGACGCCCGCACTGCCATAAGGAACTGTCCCGGGGTGCCGCCAAAAAGCATTCTTGTCCTGTTGCTTTCGGGACTCCGGACAGTTTCTTAACCGGAAAAAGACGGTCCTGCCAGTTTTTTTCAAACGGCTGGCGAGCCTTGGCTTCATAGTATTTTAGTTTTTCTGACAGGGCCGTTCTTTTTTTCGCTGCTCTCCTCCCCGCAGGGGCCCCACCCAAGCATTCCTCCACCTTCTTTTTCCCTGCATGCCGTTGCTGCCCGACTACGTCGGAAAGGCAGGAAAACAGGCAAATGCCCTGCGGAGTGCAAAACCGTACTCTCCGCAGAGTACAATTACGGACTCCGCACCACGCCACGGAACATCGGGCAAAGCCCGGCGCGCCCTTGCCCTCCACCGCACAGCCATCGCCGCCCCACGGCAACAGCAACGGGCGCAGCAGCATGTCATGAAGCAAGGGTTAGCCATTCACCATGCGCTTTTCTTACAAAGAAGAATCCTGTACCATCCACAAAATTGCGCAGACAGACTGAAAAATGCTCACGAAATCCCCATCCTTCCCCTTTGCACGGAAAAATGAGCCCCAACGGACGTAAGCCTATTGCCTCGCCCCCATCGGGTTCCGGGAAAGGAGTTTTCCGACACTTGGAAAACCGTGGAATTTGCGTTCAACAGTCCTTGCTATTATGTTAAAAAGCCCAAGAGCACGTCTGTTTCTCCCTTAAATATTACCAGTTTTAGGTAATTCTTCATATCTTTGCAGCATAATCAGCTACGACATGGAAGTATTATTCGAGGACGAAGCCCTTGAAGAACTCTATCTATCAGGAAAATCTTCTGATAAGAAGTACAAGAAACTTTCTCGCGACCAAAAACTTGTTGAAGGATTTCGGCGCGCAGTGGATGTGATGCGCAGCTTGGACAACGTCACTGAACTGAAGAACTATTCATTTTTACACTACGAACGCCTGAAATACAGAAACGAAAGTTCCGTGAGAATAGCCAATGGCGCATCGAACGGCTGATTTTCATAGAACGGGAGGAAGGAATTGAAGTTTTATTGTTAGAAATAGACAACACGCATTATGGAAACAAAGGTTAATCGGCTTATTCCGTTCAAAGCGACTCATCCGGGCGAAGTCCTGAGAGAAGAGTTGAAAGCCCGGGGCATCAAGCAAAAGGCCTTTGCGGGACAAATCAACATGCAGCCCACCCACTTGAGCGAACTCATCAAAGGAAAAAGAAACATTACGTCCGACATTGCCTTGCGCCTTGAAAATGCACTTGGAATACCCTATAATAATTGGATGAACTTGCAGAGCGGATATGACTACAACTGCAAGATGATTGCTAAACGCGATGAGGAAGAAGCGGAATCAATGCGCACGGAAAGGGCCTACAGGGAAATGCTAAACCTGAACTACTTATATAAAAAGTTCAACATAAAACATAGTTCAAGCCGAGAGCGCATAAAAGCACTGGTTGAGCGTATTGCATTCGACCCCCTGAACCTGCCAAAAATAGAGGTCTGCATCGCCGGATATTTCAAAAGGAGTGACAAACTTATCATTGACGACAAGAATATGCGCACATGGCTCCTGCTTGCATGGGACTCTATCAGAAAAGGAAGCACCGCGAAAGCATATAGCCAAGGTAACGCCCTGCGCGCAGCTAAAGAAATTGCACGAATGGCCAATGATGAGACGCTTTCAATACAAGGAATTAAAGACTGCCTTTCAAACTACGGCATTGTTTACGTGGAAATCGAGAATTTGCCCCACACACCTATTGACGCCTATTCTACAAAAATCAATGAGAAGATGGCCATAGCCGTGACATACAGACACAACGACCTGGACAAGCTTGCCTTTGACATCTTGCACGAGCTTTGCCATTTGGACCGGCACATCACGAATGAAACCAGTTCTTTCATCTCCATCGAAAGGGGCAAGTATTCAGAAAATCAGCAAGAGCACGAAGCAAACAAATTCGCCCAGGATGCCTTGATCCCTCCCGACGTGTGGAACAAGATTCTGCAGGTAAGAAGCGAGAGATTGAACCCATATATCGTAATCAGGTCCATTGCACACGAGGCATCCATTCATGGCATCAGTAAAACCATTGCTGTCGCACGATATAAACACGACACCAACTTTTATGAAACAAATGCCTATCGCTCTCCCAAGATTTTCAACAGCTGAATCCTTCGGTTTTGGCATAGATAGGGGTGATGCCGTGGCATCGCCCCTATCTTATCCCCCCGACAATGTTCGTTACCGCTGAATCGGCAACAAAAAAATCCCCGGGGGATGAATTTGTATACGCTTCGGATTTGGCGGGAGTGAAGAAATGCGCTTACTTTGCAGGCGAAACATTCACTCCATAAAGACGAAACATTATGAAAAAAATCATCTTCCCGGCCATCGCCGTCGCCATCGCACTCGTCGGGCTCGCGGCATGCGGCCACCCCCAGGAACCCGCGGGAGAAGCTTCCCCGCAGAATTGGCGAGGACAACTGCAATACTTAAAGACACACTATGGCAAGAAGGCCGTGCTCAAGAACGATCCTGCTTCCAACCTCTATTTCGAAGACTATACTTATAAAGGTAGGATAGAGGACGAGAAAGACCTTGAAGAGGTGAGGGAGGAACTCTGTGGCGACGATGCCTACACCCTGTCGCCCTTCAAGCCTGCGCCTGACATGCCCTTCGCCATCTCCACCATCGGTGAAATCCGTGAGCTGTGCGCACGGCAGGACATCCCCATGAAACTGGATTCCGTGAGAATATGGCTGAACTGCGTGCTGCACCCCGGCATGGAAGTGTTCAAGCTCGAATGGAACTGCAACGGACGGACCTTCACCTCCACCGCCGTGGCCGAGAAAGACAGCAGTTTCGTGTATGAAACCATCGGATGGTATCTTATGGATCAAAAAGACCGGAACGACGACGAAAACCCGACCTCGCGCATAACGGACGGCGAATATGAAATCCTGACCACCCACCTCAGCAACGAAAACGGCGGACCGAGAAACGCCTTCGGCATACAATGCCTGTCCTACGACATCGTGTGCGCTTCCCGTTTCAGCAAGGACGGCATCCTGAGGGGAAGGCAGATGCAGGCAAACTTCCAGACCATAATGGGATGGAACGGGACCATTGCCGTGCGCCCCCTCGAAGGCGAACCGGACAAGGACCATTACGATGTGTTCGCTTATGGATACGGGTGCTCTCCATGGTATGCCGAGTCCCGATTGACCGACGAAGACAATGGATACACCCTTTCCGGACAATACGGAGCAACCGGCAGCAAGACCCACAGCATCGAACTGCCGCAGTGACAAGGCCCAGTCGCCCGCAATGTCCATGGCATCGGGCCATGGACAACTCATTTGCCAAGCCAGCAAAAAGAAAAGGCGCCAAGCCGCGACCGGAAGTGGAACGCGCTCGTCCGTTCCATACAGGAAACCGACAACCCTGTCCTCTACCGCTTCGCATTCAAAAAGAATCTCATCGACCATCTGGCCGACAAATACGGCCCATTCTGAAACGGACAACCGACACATCCGGCAACGGAGCGCACAAGGCCGCAACAAGACAGTAAGCCGCCAGACGGCGAGGGGTTGGCGGAGGGAAATCGTGCGGAACGCAGAAAAGTACTCTGCGCAAAGTACTCGAGTACTCTCCGCAGAGTACGCTGCGGGCTACCGCATTTTCCCCGTCGGCCAAACGCCTGCCGTTGCCGCTCTTGGCCGACGTTTTTTTTCCCTTCAGCGGCCCGCCACCTCCTTCCTCCGCATTTCCCCACCGCGGAAAACACCGCAAACCCTCCCCCCAACAACCGTCCGCCGACGCCCTCTCCCCCTCTCCACTCCACCGCACAAAAGGCCGCGCCCCGAACGTCCGGGCATGCCTCGGAACGGCACACTTGTAAACATTTACTGCCTTAACGTCTGTTAATTCAACAAACGCCGGAAAAGGATCTTACGTGCCCATTCATTTCCAGTGCGTTGCAAGGCCGTTCCTCGCAAATTTGTCAACAAGAAAATTTGGTTTTCCGGAGTTCCGCACCGTAACTTTGTCCCAAGAGATTTCACGACACGCATGTTAAACCCAAAAACGTATCGACATGAAACACGGAAACAACACTTTCGCCCCCGGGCGCCCCACACCGGACGGCAGGCGCCACATGGCCTTTCCTTTCTACGGTCTGGACATCGCCTCCGACCGCTACACCTTTTGGGAGAACAGCCTCATGCCGTTCGTCCGCAAACTGCATGCGGCGCACGCCGCCCTCACCCGCTCCGACATCACCGTGCTGCTCCTCATCCGCCTGGACTTCACCAACGAACAAATCGCACGGATGCTCCACATCCTGCCTTCGTCCTTCCGCCTGCGCCGCTGGCGGCTGAAGCAGAAGCTCGGACTGCCCGGCGCCGACCTGCGAGACATCGTGATGAGACTGTGAAAGGAGGCTGCGCAAGGCGACGGCCCCGCAGGGCCGCCAGCGGACCGTTTTCCCCCGCTTTTGCAGGCCTGCAATATGTTAATTCAACAACTTCGCGGAAACAATCTTACGTGCCCACTCATCCACAGCGGATTACGCGAGGCCGGGTCACGAAATTGTCAACAAGAAAATTTGGCGGAAGCCTTGATTATTCCGTAACTTTGCCTAAGAGAGTTTGAACATCATACGTCACACTGAAAACAATAAACCGAACATGGCAGTTTTGTTTTTCCTATATTTCGCAACCTGGCCCGGAGGCGCGCCTCGTAGCGTCTCCGGCCACTTGGGCGCAGCCGGCATGCTCCCTGCGCCGTCGCGCATGCCGACGGGCGCAACGGCCTTTTCCGGCCGGGGACGCGCAAAAAAGCCCCATTCCATCGGCACCTCCGCCGCGGCGC
>ERZ779877.3449-NODE-3449-length-10242-cov-3.300874_pt1 | contig 10242 bp, 4 predicted proteins | sample MGYA00511556_ERZ779877 | MGnify/ENA primary metagenome ERZ779877 (study PRJEB29588, sample SAMEA2159338) | human gut metagenome | biome: human gut; feature: human-associated habitat; material: faeces | place: Denmark | collected 2008/2010 ... | reverse complement strand
CACCCCGGCGTCGCGGGCCTGTTCGAAGAGGCGGCGGGCCTCGGCGTCACGTCCCTGCCGGGCGGCCATCACGCCACGTGCGTGGATGGCTTCGGGCAGGTTGCCTGCTTTCTGCAAATAAGCCTCGGCGCGGTCGTAGCGACCCAGTTCAATCATGGTGCAGGCCACATTCAGGTTGGCCACCGGATTGTCGGGATACATGCGCACGGCAATCTCGAACACCTCATTGAATTCCACACTGCCCGGTTCGTAAGTCTGCGCCACCATGAACATCTCTTCCAACGAAAGTTGCTGCGGCTTGGTGTAGAGCAGTTCGCGAGCCTCCTCAGCCGTGAAGGGCCGCACGTGGTAGGTCACCACGTAGTCGGAATGGCGCAAGGCCGGATACCAGTTCTGCAACATGTAGCGATAGTCATCAGGATAGCGCGACTTGATGGCCCACTCTTTGGGGTCGGGCTCCAAGTCGCCGTCAATGAGCGTCAAGATTTCCGCCTTGTGCTCCAAGCCGCTCTCCGCCACATAGCGGCGCAGGCCTTCCCAATCCTCAGGCGTGGACTTCACCTCGAAAAGGCTTTCATCCAGTCCGGAAAGGCGCACCACATAGTCTTTCAGCGTGCGGGCACGCCCCCAAGCCAGCTCGGTGTTGTGCTCATAAGTGTCTTCTGGAGAGGCATAACCATGTATGCTGATGTGAGTGATGGTAGTGTTTTTGTCCTCCTTCACCACGTTAATGGTATTCATAATCTTCTCCAACTCCGTGGGATTGTCGCGATAATCGGGATAGAGCACGGTCTGGTCCACGGGGAAGTCAAGGAAGGCGCGGCCTTCCTCCTTGCGTTCTTTTTCGGCCTCGGCCTCCGGACGGATATAGGCCATGCCATACTGGCGCAAGCGATGCAAGGTGGTGGACTGCTGATCTTCCACCCGTCCGCCGCATCCGCAGAGGTCTTCGGCCAGCACCACGTTGGAATTCTCCATCCACGACTCATAAGGCACCACCCCAGTGTAGTGCACGGTCTGTTCTGTGCCGTTCTTGCGGCGCACGGCCATGGTCTGGTCTGCAAAATCCTTGTGGGCATAACGCTCGTAGGAGATTTGCTGCCTGCGTCCGTTGACCACGAAAGGCATCAGTTGCCTCACATTATCGCCCGACTTCACCAACGGGGTAAACACGAAGCGTTCGTTGCCCGCCATCTTCAGGTCGTTCAGGTTCACGTCCATGTCGACTATAAGGTTGCCCTCGGACCGCTCCACCTTGAGGTTCTCCAATGCCACGGCGTCTGCCGCCACGCGCGGTGCGTCACTGCCCTGCGCCATGGCCGGACATGACATGCCGGCCATACATATATATAAAAGGACTCTATTCTTTTTCATACGTCATCTCTGTTAAGTTCAGAACACATAAAGCACACTTATCGCCGCCTTGGTGGGGCCGAAATAGTTGGAATGGGCGGACTTGAGCTTCTCGCCACACTCGCCGCACTTGAACTTGTCATACTGGATGTAGTCGTAGCCCACACCAATGGAAGCCTCCAAGTTCCAATGCTTGGCCAAGGGCCATTGGTAACCAGCCGTGATGCCGCCACCGGCATACCACCCTTCGTAGCGATGTTCTTTCAGGTTGTCGAACAGCCCGAAAGGCAAGTCTACCTCGCCGGCATTAAACTCTCCGCCCATAAGGTGGACGCCCAAGAACCAACCGTTGAAACTCTCGCAGAACCAATACCGGTATTCCGGCTGTAGCACCCAGTGTTTGAGGCTCTTCCCGCCAGACGGTTCCCACGGATTCAACCCATAGAAGAGTTGCACGGTGTGCTTACGGGCCATGGACGCTTCAAGACCGAGGTTCGGTGTGGCGGCTGCCCAATATAACAAATTGGTCTTCAAGGCCACGTTCTGCGCCGCAGCAGTCCACCACAGCCCCCCTGCCAAAACAGTGAATAACAATAATCTCCTTATCATAGCACGTCAATTGAATAAGATTTCGACTCCACAAAAAACACAAAAGGCCGTCTTCCCCGCAACAGACGGGGAAAACAGCCACTGACCAACCTACCGCAATCCATCAGGGCGCGGAAAGGACGATATAAAGTATGGTTGCGCGCGAAAAACCTTACGCCCTTCGCGCATCGTTTCAAAAGATTATAGGAATCACATATTAATGTGTATGTGTGTGTGTGTGTGTGTGTGTGTGTTATAAATTAAATCCACATCACCAAACATTTTTGCATTAATTAATACACAGAGAAGCCCTTTGACGCATGCCGACCGCATCCACTCCCTCTCATTCCCGTTGTTCCCAACAAGAACGGAGGAGAAATTGCTTTCTATCGACCTTAATTCGTACGTCATGACTCCTTTAGTTTTCATGTACTATTTAAGTTCTCTTTGCAAAAGTAGCCTTTTTATACATTACAAGCAAACATTTCGGCTTATTTTTTCAGAAAAAAACTCAAGTAACATATTTAAAAACGATGTAGCAATGCTATTAATATACTGTATTTCAAAGTATATACACAAGATTATAATATGATACAATAATCTATATATGAAACATTATGAACAGCACAATCACACTTATCAAGACAATTGATAGGCCAATAAGAAAACACAAGAAAGTAGACTTATCAGCATCATGTCTACTTTTTTTCTGTCGTTATACCGAAAATCATACCGAAATACCCTGAATCAGCATAAAAAAAGGACTCGTCCGCATTTCCCGCCCACACGAACAAGGTACAACCACTTTGCTGGCAAAACAGTTTCCCTAACGGACAAGAAAGATTCATATCCGTGTGCAGTGGAAACAAATCCGCCAAAACTTGGCAGGCAACGCCCAATCTGCAAAATGCGCCGGCGCGCCCCGCCGCGACGTCGGGCGGAACGCGCCAACGTGCTTTGCGGAGAATACTTGAGTACTCTGCGGCAAGTACTCGAGTACTCTCCGCAAAGTACGATTCGGGACTCCGCACGCCGCCCGTCCGCCTTCACCGTCCGCGACCGCCGTTTCCCGCTTCCGCGTCCGCGGCTTTGCCACACGCCGCTGCCGGACATGAAGCGCTCCGGAGCGGCAAGAAAGATTCCGCCTTATCGGCCGACCGGCAAACGCCGGCACATTGCGCCCCGCGAACCGGTCTTCCACCTTAATTATAAATTATTACACTCATCTTGGATATTCACAAGATCTCTCGTTCCCTCGGGTTAGGAACCCTTATACTTAGCTGCTGCGAGGTACAAACCCGCCGGAACATACACGCCGAAACAAACCAACCAGAACGAGACAGCGGAAACGGACATACCTCCGCAACGGAGAAAAAGGACGCGGGACGGGCATGGCGGGGACGGACGCAAAAGGAAAATGCCTTCCCGTGCTTCGCAGCTCAGGAAGGCAACACTTAACTTGTACGATCTTGCAACTCCAAGAGACATAAACGTCTCATGTCTCTTCAGTGTGCAGGGTATATATCATCTCACGTGCAACTTTGCGGTCACCGTACGGCCCTCCACATCCTGCACATGCACAATATAAATCTTATCCGGATTCACCGCCACGCGGCACACCTTGGCCCCATCAGGCCGTTCCTCAGCCACTAGCACACCGTCCGCCGCATACACCTTCACGGCCTTCAACGATGTTACCACAGAAGCCACTACGATCTCACCGCTCTTCACACAATAGACGCTTACCCCCTCGCGCCCATCGGCCAGACTGTCGTCCGTCCCGTCGCCCGTCAGGATGTAGTAGCGCCCCGCGTCGTTCGTGGTCACTTCCACCTCCATGCCGTCGTAAATCGCAGTGAGCGTCTGCTCCTTCGTGTCATAAAGTTCTGCCCCCGGACAAGCCTCCACCCCCTCGAAGCGCAAGGCCACCGACTCGTCTGCCGTGCCGTATACGCCCAACGGGATGCACCCGCCTTCTGGAGTGGTATTGATGCTCAAAGCCTGCGTGCCGCCCACAGTGTACACCGTCGGCACGTCGCCCAGGTTCGAGTCGAGGAAGAGTTCGGCATCTTCTTTCGAGGCATATCCATTCGAGGCATTGCCCCTGAAGGCCACAGCCGCGGTGCTTCGTCGCCCGTCATCCGTGGAGGCCACCAGCCGCAGCACGCTCACCGTGGCCGTCCCTGCCTCTTCCGTGGCCGACAGTCGCTGCATGTCCTGCGTGAAGGTCACGGTGACATCGCCCGTCACACCTTCAGCCTTCTTCACGAAGAACGAACGAAGAGGAGCCACCAAGTAGCTGCCCGTTCCCGTCGTGGAAACCCACGTCGTTTCTTCGCCCGTGGTAGCGGCCACGTCCATCACGCCGTTGTCCACCGTCCAATACTTCTGCTCTAACACACTGCTGTTTGCCTGCAGGAAAGCCTGCACGTCCAACTGCGCCATAAACGGATTACCGACCAAGAAGTATTCTCCATTAGCCGATTCCGACAAAGCAACCTCTACCGCTTTGGCTTCAACCGCTCCCCAATTATAATTTGGCTCCACGGAACGGTTAAACATATCACTCACCAACAACTTGCCCTCGTTCTCCGCCGTGCGGGTTATCTGCGTCGCATCCCCGCCTTGTCCACCATTCATATTATAATAAGAGTAAGAAGCATCCGCCTTGGGCAGGCGCACCAACACCTTGCCGCCCGCAGCCTCCGGCACGTCCTGCACCTTCAACGAAAAGCCCTTCCCAGCCTCGTATGCGTCGGCCACGTCGTTGTAGAGCGCACTCCAATTGCCGGCCACGGCCACGTTGGCAGGCAGTCCATCGTTGTTCTGCAGCGTCACGTTCGTGGTGCTGTTCTTCCACGCACGCTGGTAGAAAGAAGGAGCGAAGCGGTCGTTGTCCGTGCCGAACGTGATGTCCTTGAAATACTCACTGTTCTCCGCGCCAGATGCCTTTGTGTAGAAGTCCCCGGCCACCACTTCCTTCAGCGGCGTGGCCAACGTATTCCACCGTCCACAGTCCAACTCGTAATCCACATACGCCTTATTATAATAGAGATATTCAGGATGCAACATCTCCGCTCCCGGCTCGAAATGAATCTGGTCCACGATGTTCACGCGGTAAAGTTCCGTTTCCAATCCACCGCCAGGATGGTCATAGGCCATCAAGTCATACTGGATGTTCTCCGTAGGTGCACCGATATGCTCAGGGCGCTCCTCATCCGTTTCCCATTCATTAGCACTTGTAAATCCAGCCTTATAAAGTTCTACCTCAGCCCCCCTCGGGATAATTACCTTCGAGAAAAGCATTGGCACAAAAGCTTTCGTCGTCTCATTGTCATTAGGATAAGACACCTCAGAAGGCATGTTCAGCCTCGTTTTATCCGCCACGCGCTGCCACATCTCATCATTGTTCCAGTTGTCCGTAGCCGTACCATTCCATTCCATATATTCCGGCACTATCTTCATCGTCACAGGGAACGTACCTCGGCAACTACCGACCACCGCACCACCACGTTGATACTTTTCTTCGAAATGAATGCTGAATGTATAAGTGTAGCCCTCTCGTGGATTGAAAGTAAACTTGCTACCGTCCACCAAAATTTGTTCGTCCAGATCGAAATAGATTTCAGCATAATTATTATAATCGGAAGATGTCCCATAAAAATCAGCATGAAGCGCCTTCAACGTACCAATCGGCAACGAATACTCAGAGAACTCCCCTCCCTCTGTTGTAAGCAGAGCCTCATACTGAGGATCATCCGAAGCTGTAAGGTAAATTTTTGTGTAGTCTGGTTCGTTCTCGCTAACGGCTGTAATCACGCCCAATTCATTAGCCTCTTCACTGGCAAACCGCGCCCCTCTCAACTCCACACGAAGAGGATTTTGTTCATCAGTTCCTTGAATTTGCACTAAACCGATGCGCACATTCGGATTATATCCTTCAGACGGATACTTTATGTGATTAAATCCGGCATGCAATTCGGGCGCTTTTCCATTGGCCTCCAAACGCAACGGAATATAGCCCCAGCAAATTTGAGCCCACCTTTCATTGTCAAGCCCCGATTCCTCCGGCGGCAATTGTGTTTGGATAGGCTTCACAATCAGATCCAAGCCATCAGCCAATATCTTAATATCCAAATTCTCGCGACAAAGGACCAATCGTCGATTCAAACCTCCCTCATCACCCTCGCTTAAAATTTGTTGAATAAGGTCAATCTCCGCCTGAGTCAAAGACACATGCTCCTCATCGCTTTCGTGCGGAACAACGCCTTCCAAACTTGTCGCCTCAGGATACCATGCCCGGAAAGCTTCCAAGGCTTCATCCAGATTTGGATCGCCTGTTGTAAACTCATCCGCCGTACCGAAAAACCAGTCAAAGTTCACACCGCCATTCAACACCTGAAACTCTTCTTGCCCTTCTTCATCATAGTTGCCTGTAGGGTAGCGCACCTGTGCCGTGAAGTTAAACACTTGACCTTCGCAATAGGACGCTTGCGGATCCACCACTTCGCCATTTACTTTCAACAATGTTTCAGACTCCACAAAGAATGTCGTTTTGATACCGCACGGGTCATACAGCACTGCGGCAAAGTCTTCGGCTGTGGCCGTCTCCGAAACGTGGTCAAGAATCAACATCCAATAAGGACGGTTGGGCGACAAATCTGCATAAAAGTCCACCGACAACGCACGATCTTCACCGTCAGCAGTACCTTTACGATAAAAAGAATAGTTTCCATCTACTCGGTTATCAATGGCCAGATTGTATCGACGATTCTCCACGCTGCCCGTGGATTTACTCTCGTCATAGGGAGTGTTTTGCTCAAACGTCTCCACATAATACAAGGTACCAATCTCTTGGTTGTAAGAAGGCTCGGCCGTTCCTTCGAGCGCATTACCAATAAGACAGATGGACTGCTGCAAGGCCTCGGCCGAAGGCGTTCCCTGAGCTACGGCAGTCGTATACTTCACCGTGTCCACGAAACAGAAATCTATAGCACGCGGAGTGTTGTCCGGATGTTCTTCATCAATACCCAATCGCTCGCACAGCTGCTCCCAATTCAAAGAGATATTCATCGGTGTACGGGCGTTAAGGCAAGTATATTCCAATTGCTTGACACTAGCCGTAGGTTTTGAAATAAACACTTCTATATCGTCCAGATAGAAGTCCGCACCGGTCGTAGATGAACTGTTATTGTCTATTCTCACTTCATAAGATGCAAAATTAGCATTGTCCGGGTCATCGTTGATAAACGAAAAATACACCTGATACCAATCATTAGTACCGCTGCCAAAGCCATTGGCCGTAGTATAATCATCATCATTATCATTGCCACCATTATACGCCGTTTTGCGGATTCGGCCGGTCGATTGCTGATACAACACCTTTTTTGTTCCATCCACATTCACGCCGTTAATCGTAAACAACATACCTGGATCTGCTTGGTCGTCAGCACTACAACTTTTCACCCATGCGCTTACAAACAACTCTGTACCGGGACACAAATCTTCCGTAAAAGGCAACGACACAATAGCGCCCGGCAAGTCCGAGGCATCAACATAAAGGAAATATTCCGACCGATCTTCAGGTTCTCCTCTCCCCCCCAGAATTTTCTCCGTAAAACGCAAATTATTAGTAGCATCATCATATCCCATAAACTCATTCGTAATGCAATAACTGCCCCACTCAACATAAGGATTTCCCCCAAATGTTCCAAATCCAGACTCTGTCCATCCTCTATAATCCGCTATTTTAGAACCATCATAAAAAGCATAAGAACTATACCCCCAATCCAATGGATAAGGATAATAATAGTTTTGTATGTCTGCAGTCCGAACTACATCATTAGCAATTTCCGGATCATAATCAAAAGTGCGCGAGGTAAGCAACTGATAATTTGCGCGCAAATAGCGAGGCGTGCGATAGTCCAAATTCCACTCTTTATCCATAATGCCGGCATCATTGTTGTCTATCAACTCCAATTGATGCTGCGTCAGCAAGCGGCACTCCTTCTTAAACCTTAGTCTAAACCTAGCAATATTATAGGTTGGACCACTATTACCTCGCCGTCCGGTCACGACAATTGTGGCCGAATCCCCATCGTTCACGCTCCACCGGGAACCTTGCGTTACCGCATTTCCGTTCCTCCCTGTCCCCCTAAATAGAATAGAACGGGAAACGTCCGTCAATCGCCTATCTGTAATTACAATATCAGCCGTTGTTTCATCTTCAACTATCGACGCACTTAAAGTCAGACCACCATAGAAACCTCCACCTTTGGACAAAGCCACAAGCTCATCCGAGTAAAGGTCGTCATGATCACTAGCATGATATGAGATATGGTCGGCCGGAAATGTGATGTCATATTCCTCCAAGAATTTCTTGCCGCGACCGTTGCCGCCTTGGTATTCGGTTCTCGTCAAACGCCCAAAGCCCTGTTGGAACCACGTGGGAGCATCAGCGACACCGCTACTCGTCAACATCTCATCATCTACGCCCCGGATAACAAATATGGCCCGTAAACCCAATGTCGGTTCCGTCCAAGTATCTGTGAAGGAGGAGCGACTGGAATTTGATGTCCAACTTTCTGTAAAATCAGTGTAAGCAGAAAGGTCGCACGCAACAATATACTCATCATTATTGCCGGCCCTATCGCCTGATCCATTATCAATATTCCAATTCTGGAATTCAGAATCGGTAGGATAATAGAAATTAGCACTAAATATAATACCACTACTATTATTTCTATTATTGTTCCTATTTATCAAATAGGGAGAACCGTTCACGACACCTCCATTTTGACTCCCATGTCCTGAACCCGCTACATAACCATTTTCCAATTGAAAAGCCCGACCTCCTATTCGAAGGTTAGGAGTCAACAAATGTGGCCTATTATAGGTGTTGGTCGTAAACAATCCTTCTGTACGAAAATTATACCACCTTTGATAAAGTTCTGTACTACTATTATTAGCACCTTCTCCTTTGGTCGTAGGCAAAAGCAACAAGCAATCAGAACCTTTTCTCACATATATCGTATCTACATACATATGAGTCGCTTGCATCACATTTCCAGTATAAGGATTAATATATACCCAACCCTCATCATCAAAGGTATCCATGTCCGATGCAGTAGATCCCTCGCGCCATTGATACCATTTGTTTTTGATTTCTCCATTATCATTCTTATGCTGGATAGATATATTGCTATAACGGTCGTCATAGCTTTGCCCCCAAGCCGTCCCTGCCACGCAGCAGCAAGCGGCGAGGAAAAACAAACGATATATTATTGAAAATCTTCTCATAGTCCAATCTCCTTTCATTTTGTATTGTAGCCCAAGTTTACCAATTCGTAGCGGGCGGGCTGGTCTGTCCAGCGGAGCGAACGAGTCCGCACGTTGTATTCATCCATGTCTTTCAGCGGTTCTGTCGTGAGGGTCAACGTGCCGTTCTTGGTGCGTGGCGCGGTGACGCTGAAGTTCATCGTCACGGATTTTTCCGGTAACGCGGTGAAATAGCCCGTCAAGGGTATAGCATCCCATGCCTCAACCACCATTGTGCCATCGGCATTCTGGTCGTCGGGCAACGTCCACCCCCACTGGGTTGCCGGCTGTTCCGTCCGATCCGCCAACACGAACTTGCCATTGATTTCAAAGACGCAGCCTTCGGGCACGGTGGCCTCGTAAATCTCCGTCACTGAAGGCGCCACCGTGATGGGCATAGGATAGCCCCCAATGGGCGAGATATAGGCCGTCACTTCCAGCTGGAAGTTGGAAAGACCCAAGACCAAAGGCAGATAGTGGTTGCGCGGAATAGCTGTGGTAGCCGTGCGGCCGGACATCTCGTCGCCATCAATTGTCAGCGTAACAGAGAATGGGTCGCTACCGTCTGTCTCGTTGACATAAATTTCGGGCACAGACGTCCCGCCGTCACCAGCTACCGTCAGCACATTCTCGCCGTATAAGTTCACAGGATCAGCCCCCACCGTTTTGTCCAAAGTATATCTGCGTTGTTCATTCTGCACCACCTCTCCGTCTGTTTCGCCTTCGAATAGCGCCACGCGGTCGGCGAAGTTACCAATAGAAAGGCCGGTCACCTCCACTTGGTTTCCATTATCATTGGTCAGCACCGGACGAATCTTGCCTACCAGACGCACCAATTCTATACGCACCGTCCCGCTTGTCACGGGAACGCTTACTTCCTGACGTGCTGTCATGGGTATAAACACGTTCGTCAAGTTGACTTTCGCCGCCGGGTCAGCCACCACCAACTGATCCAAGGCGATATCCCAAACACTGCCTTCCTGG
>ERZ779877.3442-NODE-3442-length-10248-cov-2.864613_pt1 | contig 10248 bp, 7 predicted proteins | sample MGYA00511556_ERZ779877 | MGnify/ENA primary metagenome ERZ779877 (study PRJEB29588, sample SAMEA2159338) | human gut metagenome | biome: human gut; feature: human-associated habitat; material: faeces | place: Denmark | collected 2008/2010 ... | reverse complement strand
GGCTCCAATACGTTCTGCTCGCTGTGCAACGCGTGGTGCAACTGCATGAAGCGCGGGTGCTTCATCACGCCGGCCGGCAGGGCGGCGAAGCAGCATGCCGCGAAGGCCGCGGCCTTGAGTCTTTGGATGAATGCGTGTGGGGACTGGTGCATGGTGGAAGTTTTTTTAGAAGAAAGATGCGAGCCGGTCTACGATGTCTTCCGCCACTTCCTTTTTGTCCTTGAGCGGATAGGGGGTGGAGCCGGTGCGCGTGATGATGGTGACTTTGTTGGTGTCGTGACGGAAGCCTGCGCCGGGGTCGTTCAGCGAGTTGAGCACGATGAAGTCGAAGTTCTTGCGTTCCAGTTTCTCGCGGGCATGTGCCGCCTCGTCGTGGGTTTCCAAGGCGAATCCGGCCAGGATTTGTCTCTCGCGTTTCATTTGCCCCAAGGCCTGTGCGATGTCGCGTGTGGGTTTGAGGCGCAGGACGAGGTCGTCCGACTCGCGTTTGATTTTGCGGTCGGCGGCTTGTTCCGGAGTGAAGTCGGCCACGGCGGCGCAAAGCAGTGCCGCGTCCATCGCGTCGAAGGCGGACGTGGACGCGCTGTACATCTCTTCGGCCGATTCCACATCGACGCGGCGGATGGAGGGGTGGCTGCACCGGAGCGGCGTGGGGCCGCATACCAGCGTGACCTCCGCTCCCCGGCGGGCGCAGGCTTCGGCCAGGGCCATGCCCATCTTGCCCGAAGAATAGTTGCCGATGAAGCGCACGGGGTCTATGCGTTCGTAGGTGGGGCCGGCCGTGATGAGCACCCTCTTTCCGGCCAAGTCCTGCGTGGCGGCGAAGTGCCGTTCCAGCACGCGGATGATGTTTTCGGGTTCCTCCATGCGGCCTTTTCCCTCCAGGTGGCTGGCCAGTTCGCCGCTCGTGGGCTCGATGATGTGGTTACCGTAGCTGCGCAGGCGTTGCAGGTTCTGCTGTGTGGAGGGGTGGGCGAACATGTCGAGGTCCATGGCCGGTGCGATGAAGACGGGTGCCTTCATGGAGAGGTAAGTCGTGACAAGCATGTTGTCGGCGATGCCGTTGGCCATCTTGCCGATGGTGGATGCCGTGGCGGGCGCCACGACCATGGCGTCGGCCCAGAGTCCGAGGGCCACATGGCTGTGCCACGTGCCGTCGCGTTGGGCGAAGAAGTCGCTGATGACCGGTTTGCTGGTCAGGGCAGAGAGAGTGATGGGCGTGATGAATTCCTTGCCCGCCGGAGTGATGACCACTTGCACCTCGGCGCCTTTCCTGACGAGGCCCCGGATGAGCAGGCAGGCTTTGTAGGCGGCGATGCTGCCCGTGATGCCCAATACTATTTTCTTTCCTTTCAGGATTTCCATTTATCGTTGTGCTATTTGTTCATTTCCAGTCGGATTTGCGTCAGGATCTGCTTGGTGTTGCGGGCGAAGTCGCCTTGCAGTATCCAGCTGTAGTATCCGGGGTCGGTGCGGAGCACGTCGACCACTTTCTTCCCCTTGTATTTGCCGAAGTTGAAGATGATGTCGTGGTTCTCGTCGTAAATCATGCGCCCGGCGAAGTCCACGTTGTCGGTCATGCGCGAGAAGTCGGACAGGAAAGCCACGTCGTTCGTCAGGTCGTTGGGGTAATGGTCGAGCTGCGCCATGAGCACTTCGTAGGTGGCGCGCGTGTCGGCCAGCGCGGAGTGGGCGTTTTCCAAGTCCTTCCCGCAGTAGAACTTGTAGGCCGCGCTGAGCGTGCGGCGCTCCAGTTTGTGGTAGATGTTCTGCACGTCGATGAACTTGCGCTTGCGCAGGTCGATGTCGATGCCCGCGCGGAGGAACTCTTCCACGAGCATGGGCACGTCGAAGCGGTTGGAGTTGAAGCCTGCGAAGTCGCAGCCCTTGATGGTGTTGGCCAGTTCGCGGGCTATCTGCTTGAAGGTGGGGCAGTCAGCCACATCCTTGTCGTAGATGCCATGTATGGCCGACGAGCTTTCGGGGATGTGCATTTCGGGGTTGATGCGCATGCTTTTCGACTCTTCGTTGCCGTTGGGATGCACTTTGATGTAGCACAGTTCCACGATGCGGTCGGCGGTGATATTGATGCCCGTCGTCTCCAAGTCGAAGAAGACGAGCGGATTTTTCAGGTTCAGTTTCATCCTTTTGTCATTAATCGTTCAGCATCATGGGCATGAGCAGCATGAGCAAATCTTCGTTCTCTTCCTGTTCGGCCGGCACGATGACGCCTGCGCGGCTCGGGTCGGCCAGTTCGATGACCACGTTTTCGCCCGTGATGTTGTTCAGTATGTCGATGAGGAACGTGCCCTTGAAGCCGATGTTCATCGGGTTGTCGGCGTATTCGCACGGCACGTGCTCTTCGGCCGAGGTGGAATAGTCGATGTCTTGTCCCGACACGACGAGCTGGTTGTCCTCCATGTGCAGCTTGATGAGGGCGCTGCTCTGGTTGGAGAAGATGAGCACGCGCTTGAGTGCGCTCAGCAGCGTGAGGCGGTCCACCGTCACCCGGTAGGGGTTGTTGGACGGGATGACGGAGTTGTAGTTGGGGTAGCGTCCCTCGACGAGGCGGCAGATGAGCCGGGCGGACTCGGTGGAGATGTACGCGTTGCGCGCGTTGAACTTCAGGGTGACGTCGCCCGTCTCCTTGGGCAGCAGGTTCTTCAGGATGGTGGCCGGCTTCTTCGGCAGGATGAAGGCGGCGGGCTGGTTGTCCTTCAGGTCATAGAATTTGTTGCGCACCAGCTTGTGGCCGTCGGTGGCCACGAAAGTGAGGTTGTCGGGCTGGATGTCGAAATAAATGCCGTTCATCACGGGGCGCAGTTCGTCGTCGGCCGTGGCGAAGAGGCAGCGGTTGATGCCGTTGAGCATGGTTTCGGCGGGCATCACGAAGGCATCCATGCCGTCTTGTGCGAGGTTCATGTCGGGGTATTCGTCGGCGCTTTGGCCCACGATGTTGAAGCGGCCGTTCTGGTAGCTGGCCGTGATTTCCATGTTGTCGGGGTTGATGTCGAACGTGAGCGGCTGCTCGGCGATTTCCTTGATGGAGTCCTGTATGGTCTTGGCGTTGATACAGAAGCGGGTGTCGGCGTCGCTTTCCACGAGCTCCATGCTGGTGATCATGGTGGTCTCACTGTCGGAGGCCGTGATGTTGAGCATGTTGCCTTGTATTTCAAACAAGAAGCAGTCCAGGATGTGGATAGTGTTCTTGGAACTTATGACGCGGCCGACAGTCTGCAGGCGGTTTAAGAGCGCAGAGCTTGATACGATAAATCTCATGGTTCGGTAGTTTTTAGTTTATAACGAGCAAAATTACACAATTCGGGAGAACGGAACAAAAAAAATAATTTAAAATTCGACAAAGTAGAAAATTAGTTGTAATTTCGCGTCATTTACCAGATAAGATAGAAATATGGAGATAACAGGAAAAATCATCGCGGTGTTGCCCGAACGTGGGGGCATCTCGCAGCGTACGGGGTCGGAGTGGAAAGTGCAGGAATATGTGTTGGAGACGCAGGAGCAATATCCCCGGAAAATGTGTTTCGACGTGTTCGGTGCCGACAAAATCGCGCAGTTCGGCATCAAGATAGGCGACCACCTGACGGTGTCGTTCGACATCGACGCCCGTGAATACCAAGGGCGGTGGTACAACAGTATCCGCGCATGGAAGGTGGAGCGTGTGGCCGATCCGGCGGCTGCCCCGGCGCAGCCCGTGCCGTTCCCGCCCGCTCCGGATGCCGCTCCGGTGGACTTTTCACAGGGCGACTCCACGGACGACCTTCCGTTCTGATGCCTTTGCCGGCCCGTCGCCAGGACGGCGGGCGGGAAGCAGAGAGGCGGCCTCACGGGATTTCTCCCGCGGGGCCGCCTCTCTCCGTTTCGTCCGGGCAACGGGCACTCCGTGTCCGGACGAAACGGAGCGCAAAACGGGGCCGCGGCTTCCGCATGCCGCCGGCGTACTTTGCGGAGAGTACTCGAGTACTTTGCGGCAAGTACAATTTCGTATTGCGCCAGGCCGTCCGTCTTGCGGCTGTCGTCCGCGCGGCGTTGCGGGGGCGAGGGGGAGCATCGGGGCGGCAGGCCGGAAAAGCCGGGGGCGGCCCTCCGGGAAATCTTCCCGGGGGACCGCCCCTATGCGAGCGAGGTCGTCTCGGCCTCTGGTTAGTTCGTGTATCCGCCGCCCAATGCCTGATACAGTTCGATGACGGCCTGTATCTGGCTGAACTGGTTGCTGATTTGCGACATTTGCGCCGTCAGCAAGGTCTGTTGTGCGGTCAGCACTTGCAGGTAGTTGACGGATGAGTTCATCATCAAGGCCTGCGTGCTCTTCACGGCCGTTTCGAGCGATGCCACCTGCTTGTCGTAGAGGCCGCTCTTCTCGTCCGTGGCCTGGATCTTTGTCAGTGCCGCGTTCACTTCCGTCCCGGCGTCCAGCAATGTCTGTTGGAAGGTCAGCTTGGCCTGTTCCTGCTGGGCTTTCGAGATTTTGTATTGGGCGCGGAGGCGTCCGTTCTGGAAGAGCGGTTGCGTGAGCGAACCGAGCGCGTTCCAGATCCACTTGCCGGGGTTGACCACGGCGGCGCCCAGGTCGTTGGTCCAACCAATTGTTCCGCTCAGGTTGATGCCGGGGTAGAAGGCCGCACGGGCTTCATTCGTGGCATAGTAAGCGGCAGCCAGTTGGGTTTCGGCCTGCTTCACGTCCGGACGGTTGCACAAGGCTGCGGCGGGGATGCCGGCCGAGAGGCGTGCGGGCACGGTCCATCCGTCCATCGTGCCGATGTCGTATTTCTGCGGTGCGTCGCCCAGCAAGGCGGAGAACTCGTTCTCCAGGTCGCTGATTTGCTGCTTCAGGTCGGTAATCTGCGTGCAGATGCTGTAGTAGTTGGCTTCGGTCTGCGACACGGCGGCCATGTTGCTCTGTCCGGCTTCCATCAAGGCGCGGGTCGTCGTCACGTTTTCCTTCCACAGCTTTTCCGTCTCGATACTGATGTTCAGCTGGTCCTTCAGCATGGCCAACGAATAGTAGTAGTTGGCGATGGCCGCAATCAGTTGCGACTGCACGGCCTGGCGGTAGGCTTCGCTGTTGGCCAGTTGCGCCTTGGCGCGCTTCTTGGCGTTGTGCAGGCTGCCGAAGATGTCCAACTGCCAGGAAGCCGTCACGGGGATGGTGTAAGTCTGCGAAGCCTTGCCCCAGTCCACTCCGGCGAGCGAGCCTTGTGGCGCGAGCGCCAGGCTGGGAATGTAGGCCCATTTGGCAGCCTTGAGCGAGGCTTCGGCCTGTTCTATCTGCAACTGAGCGCTTTGCAGGTTGGTGTTCTGTGCCAATCCCCTTTCAATCAAGACTTGCAACTTCGGGTCAGTGAACACTTCCGTCCATCCGAGGGCAGCCAAGCCCAGCGAGTCGCCGCCCTGTACGTTTTCGCTGCGATAGAGCCCGTCAGTCTGAATGTCGGCCGGGCGCTCGTAGCTTTTGTATAGGCCGCAGCTGCTCAGCAGGGCAGCCGCGGTCATGGTCATGATTATCTTTTTCATTTCTTATCTTTTTCTTTGTTAAACGCACTCTTTTCCTGCATGTTCCTTTCGTGCTCGGCGCGGATTTGCGGGTCCATCTCCTCGTGCATGGCCGGGCGGATCTTCTCTTGCAGGTATTGCAGGACGATGAAGAACACCGGCGTGATGAAGAGCAGGGCGAGAGTTCCGATGGTGATACCACCGACGACACCCGTACCCAGAGAACTGTTACCGTTGGCACCGGCGCCCGTGGCGAACATCAACGGCAACATACCGAAGATCATCGTCAGCACCGTCATCATGATGGGGCGGAAACGGGCCTGTGCGGCCGTGTAGGCGGCCTCGACGATGCCCATGCCGCGGCGGCGGCGCTCCGAGGCGTACTCGGTGATAAGGATGGAGGTCTTAGCCAACAGACCAATCAACATGATGACACCCGTCTGCAGGTAGATGTTGTTCTCCAGTCCGAAGAGCTTGGCGAAGAGGAACGAACCCATCAAGCCGCAGGGCACCGAAAGGATGACGGCCCAGGGCACGAGGAAGCTCTCGTACAAGCAGGACAGAATCAAGTAGATCAGCACGACGCAGAGCACGTAGATGAACACCGTGTCGTTGGAACCTGCCGTTTCGCGTTCCTCACGCGAGATGCTGCCGTATTCGTAGCTGTAACGGCTGGGCATCGTCTGCTCGAACACCTCTTCGATGGCCTGCATGGTCTGGCCGGATGAATAACCCGGAGCAGGGTTCACGTTGCAGTTGATGGCATCGAACAGGTTGAAGCGGTTGGTGACCTCAGGTCCCATGCCTTTCTTCACCGTCAGGAACTGGCTGATGGGAGCCATCTTGCCGTTGACGCGGACAAAGATGTTGTTCAAGGCTTCTTCGTCGAGGCGGTATTTCGGGTCGGCCTGAATCATGACGCGGTACACCTTCGAGAACAAGTTGAAGTTCGACGCGTAGATACCACCGCAGTAGCCACCCAGCGTGCTCAGCACTTCGGACGGGGAGATGCCTGCGCGCTTGCACTTGGCTGCATCCACGTCAATCTGGTATTGTGGGAAGCTCGGGTTGAACGTGGTGATGGCCATGGCCACTTCCGGACGCTGGTTCAGAGCGGCCAGGAACTTCTGCGCGTTGGCAAAGAATGTGTCCAAGTCGCCGCCCACGCGGTCCTGCAGGTGCAGGTCGATGCTGTTACCCATACCGTAACCCGGAATCATACCCGGCTGGAAGGTAAAGGCCTGCGCTTCTTTCACGCTCTGGAGCATGAAGTTCAGTTTGTTCTGTACGGAGTTCGCGTCTTGGCCCTCGCCTTTGCGCTCGCTCCAGTCCTTCAGACGGATGATGAACGAACCGTAAGACGTACCCTGTCCGGCGATGAAACCGTAACCGGAAATCTTGGAGTAGTGCTCGATTTCGGGAATCTGCTTGAGGATGCCCTCAATCTTTTTCATCGTCTTGTCCGTGGTGGCCAAGCTGCTGCCCGGTGCCATGCTCACGTTCATCATCATGGTGCCTTGGTCTTCCTGCGGCACAAGGCTGGTCTTGGTGGTCTTCATGAAGTAAACCAACAGGACGCAGGACACGACAACCGTGCCCCAAGCCAGCCAACGATGGTTGATGAAGGCCATCACGCCTTTCTTATATTTGGCCAGCAAGGCGTTGTAAGAAGCGTTGTAGGCGTTGCGCACGATGGTGTTGATGTTGTATTTGCCCTTGTTGCCGCTGGCCGGACGCATCCACATGGCGCACAAGGCCGGGCAGAGCGTCAGGGCGTTCAGGCAGGAGATACCCACGGCCACGGCCATGGTGACACCGAATTGCGTGTAGAAGATACCGGCCGTTCCGCCCATGAAGGTCACGGGGATGAACACGGCCATGAACACGAACGTACAGGAGATTACGGCCATCGTCACGTCCGAGAGGGCGTCTTTCGTGGCCAGGTAAGGCGACTTATAGCCGGCATCGAACTTCGCTTGCACGGCCTCGACCACGATGATGGCGTCGTCCACCACCGTACCGATGACCAGCACGAGCGAGAATAGCGTCAGGATGTTGATACTGAACCCGGCTATCTGCATGGCTGCGAACGTACCCACGAGGGAGACGATGATGGAGATAGACGGGATGATCGTACTCTTGAAGTCCTGAAGGAAGAAGTACACCACGAGAATCACGAGGATGATGGCGATGACCAAGGTCTTGACCACCTCGTGGATGGAGGCGAACAAGAAGTCGTTGGAGCTCATCATGGTCATGAATTCCGTGCCTTCAGGAAGGTCTTCAGACAATTCACCCAGCAGTTCGGAGATGCGGGCGTTCACTTCCGTGGCGTTGGAACCAGCCACCTGGAACACCATGAACGTACAGCTCGGATGGCCGTCCACGTTGCTGTCGAATGCGTAGGACTGCGTTCCCAGTTCCACGCGGGCCACGTCTTTTACACGCAATACGTGACCGTCTTCCTTCGAACTGAGCACGATGTTCTCGAATTGCGAGATGTCGGTCAGACGGCCTTTGTACTTCATCGTGAACTGGAAGGTGTTTGGCGAGTTCTCGCCCAATGAACCCGTAGGTGATTCCAAGTTCTGTTCGCCCAAGGCGTTGGTGATGTCAGATGGTACCAAACCATATTGTGCCATGACGTCGGTCTTCAGCCAGATGCGCAAGCTGTAGGTATCACCCATGGCCATCACGTCGCCCACGCCCTCGACACGCTTGATTTGCGGCACGACGTTGATGTCAAGGTAGTTGGCCAGGAAGATCTTGTCGTAGCGGTCGTTCGGGCTATAGAGCGAACCAATCTGCAAGAAGCTCGTCTGGCGCTTGTTGGTGGTCACACCGATTCGGGTTACCTCGGCCGGCAGCAAGCCCTGCGCGCGGCTCACGCGGTTCTGCACGTTCACGGCCGCCATGTCGGGGTCGGTGCCTTGGGTGAAGTATACCTGTATGCTGGCCGAACCGGAGTTGGTGGCGGTGGACTCCATGTAGGTCATGTTTTCCACACCATTGATGTTCTCTTCCAGCGGCTGGACAACGCTCTTCATCACGGCGTCGGCGCTGGCACCCGTATAGGTGGCCGACACGTGCACGGTCGGGGGAGCAATGTCAGGGTACTGCTCGACCGGCAGGGTGCCCAGTGAAATAAATCCTACGATAAGGATGAGGATGGAGATGGACAAGGCCATCACCGGGCGTTTGATAAATATGTTACCTTTCATTGTTTCTGATTAATTGGTTATCCTTTATTTGCCTTGCTTTTCCGCGCCTTGCTTCTCCGCACCCTGTTGTGCGGCTGCGCCGGTGCTGATGGGCGTGCCTTCACGGAGGAGGCCTGCGCCTTCGCCCGGGAGGCCAAGGAACAGGGCTACGGCGCCATCATCTGCGCCGCCGGCAAGGCCTTCGGCCACGATGACGTCACCCACGTTCAGTCCGCCCGTCACGATGTATTCCGTGCCGTTGTTCTGCGGGGCCACTTGGATGTTCACGCTCTGGGCCTTGCCGTCCACCACCTTGTAGGCCAGCACCTTGTCTTGCAGTTCGAACGTGGCGGCCTGCGGGATGACGATGACGTCGTTAAAGTATACCGGCATGATGACGTTGCCGTTCGAGCCGGTGTGGAGCAGGTGCGAGGTGTTGGGGAACGCTGCGCGCAGCTGCGAGGAGCCGGTGTTCGGGTCGATGACGCCGCTGATGGTTTCTACGCGGCCACTGTCGGCATACATGGTTCCGTCGATGAGCTGCAACTGTACATTCGGCATCTTTTCCAGAATTTCCTTGGTGCTACCGCCTTCACGAATCTGTGACAAGAGTTGGCGTTCGGTCATGGAGAAGTAGGCGTACATTTCGGAGATGTCGGCAACGGTAGTCAGCGGGCTGGCTACGGAAGGACTAACCAAGCTACCTACGCGGTAGGGAATGCTACCTACTACACCGTCACTGGGGCTGGTTACACTGGTGTATGACAAATTGTTCTTGGCATTGACCAATTGGGCATTGGCTTGTGCTAGTTGTGCCTTTGTCTGTGCCAGCTGGTTTTCGGCCATTTGCAAATCGTAGTCACTGATGATGTTTTTCTTGTTCAGTTCACGTTTGTTGTTTACAGTCAGTTCTTGTGTGTTTACGGCAGCTTTGGCTGTTTCAACAGCAGCTTTGGCCGAATTTACGGCTGCCTGATACTGTACGGGGTCGATGCTGAACAACACTTGTCCTTTGCGCACTGTTGCGCCTTCATCCACGTGCAATTTTGTGATGAACCCACTCACCATCGGGCGGATTTCTACATCTTGTTTACCCTTGATAGTAGCAGGGTAGCTGTTTGTCAAGTTGGCAGTGGTGGTCTTTGCCTCAATCACTGCAAATTCGGGAGCTTTACCCGTTCCTTTGTCGCCTTGTCCGCAACTGCTGAGCAGTGCCAGGCAACATGCCAATAATACTAATCTACTCTTCATACTCTTTTTTGTTCTCTGTATAATTTTATATTCTTCTTTTTTTCGATTCTTGAAAGGCGTTTTCGTGTGTAATTCATGATTTAGAAATAAGGCAGGAAAAAGAAAACTGAATACTCCTATTCAGTTTTCGTCTGCAAAAATATTCTTTTCTTAGTATATAAGGTGTGAAACACTTCCTTTTTTAACTATGTTTCATACATATCTTATATATAAGTCTCCAATATGCCATTCTAATCAGCTTTTACCTCTCCGGTTTCTATATTACAGAAAGGAATAATATTCCCAT
>ERZ779877.3439-NODE-3439-length-10256-cov-2.696304_pt1 | contig 10256 bp, 11 predicted proteins | sample MGYA00511556_ERZ779877 | MGnify/ENA primary metagenome ERZ779877 (study PRJEB29588, sample SAMEA2159338) | human gut metagenome | biome: human gut; feature: human-associated habitat; material: faeces | place: Denmark | collected 2008/2010 ... | reverse complement strand
GCCGGCGTTCAACGGCTGCTGTCCGCTGCGGCGGAAAGCCCTTGGCGGCGGTAGTATCCCTTTTCGCAGATGCGTTTCCACACGGCCTCATCCAGTGCGGCGGAGGCATCTCCGCCTTGTGCTATGGTGTGGCGGATTTGGGTGGAACTGATGTCAATGAGCGGGGTGTCCGCCAGCCTGACGCCGGGCGGGAGGGTGGCGGCATCCACGGGATAGCCCGGACGGGGATAGACGACGATGCGGTGGTGGCGCAGAATCTCGTCGGGCCTTCGCCAGCGGGCGAACGACAGCCAGTTGTCGGCCCCGATGATGAGCACGAAGTGGCGCGACGGGTAGGCTTCCCGCAAGGCGGCCAGCGTGTCGGCGGTGAAGGACGGGCGCGGCAGACGGAACTCGAAGTCGCAGGCTTTGAGTCGGGGATGGGAGCGCACGGCCATGCGCGCCAGCTCCAGGCGCACGTTCTCGTCGAGCAGTTCGGGGTCGGCTTTCTTGAAAGGGTTCTGCGGCGACACCATGAACCATATCTCGTCCAGTTCCTCGTTGCGGCAGAGCAGGTCGCCCAACTCCACATGGCCTTTGTGGATGGGGTTGAAGGAGCCGCCGTAGATGCCGGTCTGCGTCATGCCTCGGGCGGGTTCTTGTGGCGGAAATGTTCGCGCGGATGGCGCTTGCGGTTGAGCCATACGCAAATCAGGTAGGCCTGCAGGAGGGCGGCGATGGCCATGGCGATGGCGATGAGCACCCAGTCGAAGAAAAGGGCCACCCCGAGGAGCAGGAGGCTCAGGACGCAGAGCACGACGCTGGTGGCCAGGTTGCGTTTGATGGTATTCTCGTTCATGTCGTTAGGGTTTTATGAGTCGAGGAACGCTTTGAGCCTCGCTTCGGCTTCGGCTTCGGCTTGTTCCAGGTTGTCGTTGATGATGACGGTGTCGAATTTCGGGGCGAACGAAAGTTCGTATTCGGCACGGGCGATGCGGTCGTTGATGACTTCCGGGGCGTCCGTTCCGCGTTGCTCCAGCCGGTGGCGCAGCTCGGCCACCGACGGGGGCTGGATGAAGACGCTCAGGGCGCGGTCACCGTAGTGCGCCTTGATGTGGCATGCTCCGTGTACGTCCACGTCGAGCACCACGTTCTGTCCGCTCTCCAGCTGTTTCTCCACCTGCTCCTTCAGCGTGCCGTAGAAGCGGTCCTTGTACACCTCTTCGTATTCCAGGAAGTCGCCGGCGGCAATGCGGCGCCGGAACTCTTCGGGCGAGAGGAAGAAATATTCCACCCCGTCGCGCTCGCTGCCCCGCGGCGGGCGGCTGGTGGCGCTGATGCTGAAGGCCAGGTTCAGCCCTTGCTGCATCAGGTGGTTGATGATGGTGCTTTTCCCGCTGCCGCTGGGCGCGGAAAAGATGATGAGTTTTCCAGCCATGTCGGTCTACATCACGTTGAGCACTTGCTCTTTGATTTGTTCCAGTTCGTCTTTCATCTTCACCACGATGTTCTGCATTTCGGCCAGGTTGCTTTTGCTGCCCGTGGTGTTGATTTCCCGTCCCATTTCCTGTGCGATGAAGCCCAGCTTCTTGCCTTGCCCGTGTCCGTTCTCCATGGTCTCCATGAAATATTTCAGGTGGTTGGCCAGCCGTTGCTTCTCCTCGCTGATGTCCAGTTTTTCTATGTAGTAGATCATTTCCTGTTCGAGCCTGTTCTTGTCGTAGTCCACGCCCGGGATGGCCTCCAACGCCTCGATCAGGCGTTGCCTGATGCGCTCCGTCCGGCTTTGCTCGTAGGGCTCGATGCTCTTGAGCAGCTGGCCGATGTTCTGGATTTTTTCGGTGAATTTTTTCTGTAAGGCGGCTCCCTCTTGCTGGCGGAACGCCACGAGCTGTCCGATGGCCTCCTCGATGGCCGCGCGCACCACGGCCCATTCTTCTTCGTCCAGCTCTTCCGCTTCCGTGCGGGTCATGACGTCGGGGAGCTTCAGCAGGGTGGCAAACCAGTCTTGCGGCAGCGGGATGTTCCGTTCCTCGCTGATATGCTTGATTTGTTGGTAGTAGTTGTCGAGGATGGCGCCGTTGATGGGCGTGGCGGCCTGCGTGTCGTCTTTTTCAGTCCAGAGGGTGAAATCCACCTTCCCGCGCTCCAAGGCCTTCCCGATGAAGGAGCGTATCTCCATCTCCTTTTCGCGGTAGAGGGGGACGATTCGCGTGGAGAGGTCCAAAGCCTTGCTGTTTAATGATTTGACTTCAACGTGTATTTTCTTTCCTTTCACTACGGCGGTTGATTTCCCGTAGCCCGTCATTGATTGAATCATGATTTAATAATTATTTTGTGCAAAAGTAGAAAAATAAAAGGATAAAATTGTAATTTTGTGGCGTTATTCAAGGAAAAAAAGCTATATGTCTTGCATACTGCATATCGAAACAAGCACGAAGGTTTGTTCTGTGGCCGCCACTGAGGACGGCATGGTGTTGTTTGAGAAAGAAGACAAGTCCGGGCCTTCGCACGCTGTGCAGTTGGGTGTCTTTGTGGACGAGGCCCTTTCGTTTGTCGACAATCACGGGATTCCGTTCGATGCCGTGGCCGTGAGCTGCGGCCCGGGCTCCTATACGGGACTGCGCATCGGAGTGTCGATGGCCAAGGGGCTGTGCTACGGGCGCGGCCTGAAGCTGATAGCTGTCCCCACGTTGGAACTGCTGTGCGTGCCCGTGCTGCTTTATCAGGAGGATTTGCTGCCGGACGACGCGTTGCTGTGCCCGATGATTGACGCCCGCAGGATGGAAGTCTACGCCGCCTTGTATGACCGGGCGTTGCGGCCGGTTCGTCCTACGGCGGCAGACATTGTCGACTCGGAAACCTACCGCGCATATCTGGATGAGCATCCCGTGTTCTTCTTCGGCGACGGAGCCGAGAAATGCCGGGCGGCGATAAGCCATCCCAATGCCCGTTTCCTTCCCGACGTGTGCCCCTTGGCCAAGAACATGGGGCCTTTGGCGGAAAAGGCGTTCGCCGCAGGCCGCTTCGAGGACGTGGCCTACTTCGAGCCGTTCTATCTGAAGGAGTTCGTGGCATCGAAACCGAAAAAACTGTTATAATGATATATAATACACAACGCAAGAAGTTGCCCATGCCGGAATACGGGCGGGGCATACAAGAGATGGTGGACTATGCGCTCACGCTCGAAGACCGGGAAGAGCGCCAGTGCTGTGCCCAGACGATCGTGACTATCATGGGGAATATGTTTCCCCATTTGCGCGACGTTCCTGATTTCAAGCATAAACTGTGGGACCACTTGGCCGTGATGGCCGACTATAAGTTGGACATAGACTACCCTTACGGCGACATGCCGAAGAAAAATGCGGGCGGAAAGCCGGCTCCCATGCCTTATCCGATGAAGCGGATAAGGTATCGCCATTATGGCGCTTTGCTTGAGAGCCTGATGCGGAAGCTGGCCGAGATGCCCGAAGGACCGGAGCGCGAAGAACTGACCTTGCTGACGGCCGGGCAGATGAAACGGAGCCTGGAGAATTGGAACCGTGACGCCATGGACGACGACAAGGTGGCCATGGACTTGGAGTCTTATACCCATGGCGCCGTGCATTTGGACAGAGAGAGGTTCCAAACCATGGAGCTGCTCGAGAAGGAACAAGGTGGCCGCATGGTGGCTTCCCGTCCCGTGGGGCGAAAAGGAAGAAAGAAGAACTAAACGTGAGGGCTTGAGCTTTTTATGGCATCGTTTATAATAGAAGGTGGTCATGGATTGAGCGGGGAAATCGTGCCGCAAGGTGCGAAGAACGAGGCGCTGGAAGTCATCTGCGCCACGTTGCTGACCTCGGAGCCGGTGCGCATCAAGAACGTGCCGGACATATCGGACGTGAACCATCAAATCCGTTTGCTCGAGGATCTGGGCGTGAAAGTGACACGGAACGGACCGGGCGACTTTACTTTCCAAGCCGATGAGGTGAACGTGGATTACGCCGAGAGCGACGAGTTCCTGGAGCGGTGCACAAAGTTGCGCGGCAGCGTGATGCTCATCGGGCCGATGGTGGCCCGGTTCCGTCGGGCCATGGTGGCCAAACCCGGAGGCGACAAGATAGGCCGCCGCCGCTTGGACACGCATTTCCTGGGTATCCAGAAGTTAGGCGCCCAGTTTGACTACGATGCGTCCCGCGGCGTGTACCGGATTCATGCCGACCGCCTGTATGGCACTTACATGTTGTTGGACGAGGCGTCGGTGACGGGCACGGCCAACATCATCATGGCCTCGGTGCTGGCCATGGGCACGACAACCATATACAACGCGGCCTGCGAGCCTTACATCCAGCAATTGTGCCACTTGCTCAACCGCATGGGGGCAAACATCAGCGGCATTGCGTCCAATCTGCTTACGATAGTGGGCGTGGAGGCGCTCCACGGGGCCCGGCACGTTGTCTTGCCGGACATGATAGAGGTGGGGAGCTTCATCGGCATGTCGGCCATGGTGGGACAAGGAGTCTACATCAAGAATGTGGCCTACGACCAACTGGGCATCATTCCTTATACGTTCGGCCGTTTGGGGGTGCAGGTCATCCGTAGCGGAGACGACATTTACATTCCCAAGCACGAGCATTACGAGATTGAGTCGTTCCTGGACGGCTCTTTCATGACGCTGAGCGATGCGCCGTGGCCCGGGCTCACGCCGGACCTGCTGAGCGTGTTGCTGGTGGTGGCCACTCAGGCCAAGGGCACGGTGCTCATTCACCAGAAGATGTTTGAAAGCCGTCTTTTCTTCGTGGACAAACTGATAGACATGGGGGCGCAAATCATCTTGTGCGATCCGCATCGCGCCGTGGTGGTGGGCCACGACCACCAAATCCGCCTGCGTGGCGGCCGCATGACGTCGCCCGATATCCGGGCGGGTATTGCCTTGCTGATTGCAGCCATGAGCGCAGAAGGCACGAGCCGCATCAGCAACATCGAGCAGATTGACCGCGGATATGAAAACATAGAATCGCGCTTGGCCGCACTGGGGGCCAGCATCAAGAGGGTGGAAGATTGAGAAAATGATACGCGACGAGGAAGTATATAAGATTGGTATGTTGACCAAGGCGCACGGCGTGTCGGGCGAATTGAACTTCGCCTTCACCGACGACGTGTTCGACCGCGTAGAAGCCGATTATCTGGTTTGCCGCATGGACGGCATCCTAGTGCCTTTCTACTTGGAAGACTACCGCTTTCGCAGCAATTCCGCCGCCTTGGTGAAGTTCGAAGGCGTGGATACCGAGGAACAGGCCCGTCGCATGGTGGGCGTGGGAGTCTACTTCCCGAAGGCTTTGGCCGAAGAGGCCGGCGACGGGGAATACGCCTGGAACTATTTCGAGGGATTCACCGTGGTGGATGCCGGGCGGGGCGAACTAGGGCGCATCGAAGCTGTGGACGACAGCACGATGAACGTGTTGTTCGAAGTGTCGGGCCTTTCGGGAGAGGAATATCTGATTCCTGCCAGTGAAGAATTCATAGACGACATCGACCATAAAGAACGTAAGATTTACATGAGTCTGCCTGAAGGCCTCCTGGCTTTGGGCGAATCGTAAGACAACCTTGCATGGAGACAAAAGAAAAGAAAAGAATAGCGATATTGGGCTCTACCGGCTCCATCGGGACGCAGGCCCTGCAAGTGATAGAAGAGCATTCCGACTTGTACGAGGCTTACGTGCTGACGGCCAACAACCGCGTGGAGTTGCTGGCCGAGCAGGCGCGGCGCTTCTTGCCGGAGGCTGTGGTCATAGCCAACGAGGACAAGTATGCGGAGTTGCGCGATGCCTTGGCCGACCTGCCCGTCAAAGTATATGCGGGCGCCGATGCCATTTGCCAAATCGTGCGGGAAAAGCCGGTGGACGTGGTGCTGACGGCCATGGTGGGCTTTGCGGGGCTCAAGCCGACCATCAGTGCCGTAGAGGCCGGCAAGGCCATAGCCTTGGCCAACAAGGAGACGTTGGTCTGCGCCGGACAGCTGGCGGGGGACTTGGTCAACCGCCTAGCCCACAAGTACCATGCGGACATCATTCCCGTGGATTCCGAACATTCAGCGATTTTCCAGTGCCTGGCCGGCGAGGTGAGCCCCATAGAGAAAATCATCCTGACAGCTTCCGGCGGCCCGTTTCGCACTTATTCCATGGAGCAGTTGGCCACGGTGACGAAGGCGCAGGCCCTGAAGCACCCGAGTTGGTCCATGGGCGCGAAAATCACGATAGATTCCGCTTCCATGATGAACAAGGGATTCGAGGTGATCGAAGCCAAGTGGCTCTTCGGTGTTTCCCCGGAGCAAATCCAAGTGGTGGTGCATCCGCAGTCGGTCGTGCACAGTGCCGTGCAGTTTGCCGACGGGGCGGTCAAGGCCCAGTTGGGCGTGCCGGACATGCGTTTGCCCATACAGTATGCCTTTTCCTATCCTTTGCGGCTGGACAGTTCCTTCGACCGTTTGGACTTGTGCCAGGTGGGCAGCCTTACGTTCGAGGCGCCGGACTTGCGCCGCTTCCGCAACTTGGCCTTGGCCCGCGAGGCTTTGGCCCGCGGCGGCAACATGCCGTGCATTCTCAATGCGGCCAACGAAGTGGTCAACCGGGCTTTCCTGGAAGACCGGCTGGGCTTCTTGCAGATGAGCGACGTGATGGCCGACACGATGCAGAAGGCGCACTACGTGGCCGAGCCTACTTACGAAGACTACCTGCAGACCGACGCGGAGGCGCGGCGGATTGCGGCATCGTGCCTTACAAGAAACTAACTACATCAAAAAAACAAACACAAAATAGATGGATGCAACATTGATTAAAGCCCTCCAGCTCGTGCTGTCACTCTCCATTCTTGTGGTGTTGCACGAAGGAGGCCACTTCTTCTTCTCCAAGCTCTTCCGTGTGCGCGTGGAGAAGTTCTTCTTATTCTTTGACCCTTATTTCCACTTGTTCAGCACGAAAGACAAGTGGTTCACCCGTTTGTTTCCCAAGTGCAAGGACAACGAGACGGAGTATGGCGTCGGCTGGTTGCCCTTCGGCGGCTACGTGAAAATCTCCGGCATGATTGACGAAAGCATGGACACCGAGCAGATGAAGAAGCCGGTGCAGCCGTGGGAGTTCCGCGCCAAACCCGCCTGGCAACGCTTGCTCATCATGGTGGGCGGGGTGCTGGTCAACTTCCTGTTGGCATTGTTCATCTACACCATGATTCTTTTCTGCTGGGGCGAACAGTATGTGCCCGCCAAGGACATGACGATGGGCTTCCAGTTCAACGAGCAAGCCGAGAAACTGGGCTTCAGGGACGGCGACGTGCTCTTGGCCGTGGACGGCAAGGAGTTGAAGCAGTGGGACGGTTCGGTCTACCGCTCCGTGTCGGAGGCTGCCGAGGTGACGGTCTTGCGCCAAGGCCGTGAGGTGGTCCTGGCCATGCCCGAGGACATGAACATGCTGGAGATGCTGAAGGCCAATCCGCCTTTCATGGTGCCTTGGGTGCCTTCGGTGGTGGATTCCGTGTTGCCTGCCACTCCCGCGTGGGAGGCCGGTGTGCGGTCGGGCGACCGCATCGTGGCTTTGGACGGGAAAGCCGTGGCCACGTGGTCCGACTTCGACGTCATCATGCAGGAGCGGCTGGGCCGGTTGGCCGAAGGCTGTTCGCCGGCCGACAGTATGGCGTTGCGGAGCCTGACGGTGGCATACGCCCCGGCGAATGCCGATGGCCGCGTGGACACGGTGTCCCTCATGCTGACGCCTGATTATAAGCTGGGCGTGGTGAAGCGCTCATTGCTGGACTATTATGAACCGGTGAAGGTGGATTATGGCTTCTGGGCCAGCATTCCCGCCGGTGTGTCGCACGGCATCGACGTCCTCTCGGGCTACGTGAGCGACTTGCAGTATGTCTTCACGGCCGACGGGGCGAAGAGCGTGGGCAGCTTCATCACCATCGGGAGCATCTTCCCGGCCACGTGGGACTGGCTCACCTTCTGGGAGACCACGGCCTTCCTGAGCCTGATGCTGGCCTTCATGAACATCCTGCCGATTCCGGCCTTGGACGGCGGCCACGTGTTGTTCCTCATTGCGGAAATCATCCTGCGCCGCCCGCCCAGCGAGAAGTTCATGGAGCGGGCCCAAGTGGTGGGCATGACGCTGATATTCGGGCTCATGCTGCTGGCCTGCTATAATGATATTGTGCGCTTCTTGTTGTAGCACGGCTGTCATATAGTGTATTACATTCTGCCAAATTCTTGATTTAGGTCAAGAATTTGGCAGTTTTTGTTGCAAAATGATTCTGTCTCCTTGCGCAATAGGAGCGTACTTGCTAACTTTGTAATGCGAAAAAGATAAAGGTATAGCCAGTTTAAGGTAAAGATATAAGTAGGTAGTTCTGTTTTGAGGTAAAAGATTGTTTTTCAAATGGATACTCAAGTATGTCAAATCTTGGCCACCAGTGCGGTGATTGCAGTGCTCTGCGTCGGGCTGCTGGTGGCTACCGTGAAAGACGGAAGGTTATAAGGAAAGGAAAAAAGAATGAGGAACGACATGCCACGCGACCCCATGATGCTGATGGGGTTTATCAACATGAAACTGCGCGACTATTACCCTTCTCTCGACGCCTTGTGCGACGACATGGGGGTGGACCGCGGGGAACTTGAAGGCAAGATGGCCGAAGCAGGTTTGGAGTATAATGCGGCGGCCAACAAGTTCTGGTGACACACAAACGCAAATTAATATAGAGCAACATTCCCTCCGAGGCATTATGTCCTGCGGAGGGAATGTTGTTTTGTATGCGGCCGGGGAAATGCGTTCCGTTTTTCGGACGCCGATGGCGGACGCTTGTGAGGACGGGCGCTCCCGGCCTTGCCCGACGGCCGGCCGTGCCGTGCGCAGTCCGCGGTTGTACTTTCCGCAGAGTACTCGAGTACTTCCCGCAGAGTACGCTGCCGCGCTCCGCACGGCAACGGAGCGCGAAGGGCATGGAAGGGAGCGGCACGCAGCTCCTGCATCCAGCGCCGACCATCCTGAAATTGCAGCGAGAATGCAGATGACGGTGGCCATAGGATACAAAAATACCGGGACCGCGCGAACAAACGCGCAAATCCCGGCACCATGCGGCGCGTTGCCACGCCGCGAGTTATGAAAAAGAAAAGTTTTCTCACTCCACAGTGACCGACTTGGCCAGATTACGTGGCTGGTCCACGTTCTTGCCCTTGCATACGGCAATGTGATAGGCCAGCAACTGCAAGGGCACGGAAACGACCAGGGGATCGAAGCATTCCATTGTCTCGGGAAGCTCCACCACCTCGTCGACCAAAGTGCGAATCTTAGAATCGCCCTTCGTCACGAAGGCAATAACCCGGCCATTGCGGGCCTTCACCTCCTGTATGTTGCTGATAAGCTTGTCGTACATCCCATTGCGGGTGGCTATGACGAACACCGGCATTTCGGAGTCGATGAGCGCGATGGGGCCGTGCTTCATCTCGGCTGCCGAATCCCCCTCGGCATGGATGTAGGAGATCTCCTTCAGCTTCAGGGACGCTTCCAGGCCGATGGCGTAGTCCAGGTTGCGGCCGATGAAGAAGATGGAATCGTGGTTGAAGTACCGGGAGGCAAAATACTTCACATCCTCGATGCTTGCCAGCACCCGTTCCAGCTTTTCCGGCAGGGCTTCCAGTTCGTGAAGGATGGTATCGTACTCCGTTTTCTCAATGGTACCCAGCAAATCGCCCAGATACAGGGCAATGAGGTCCATCAGGACCAGCTGGGTGGAGTAAGCCTTCGTGGTAGCCACGGCGATCTCCGGACCGGCCCAGGTATAGAGCACATCGTCCGCCTCCCGGGCGATGGAGGAGCCCACCACGTTGACGATGGACAAAATGCGGGCGCCGCGCTTTTTGGCCTCCCGCAGGGCGGCCATGGAGTCCAGCGTCTCGCCGGACTGGCTGATGACGATGACCAGATCCCCCGGCCCCACGATGGGGTCGCTGTACCGGAACTCGGAGGCGAGGCTCACCTCTACCGGGCGGCGGAGCATCCGCTCCAGGCTGTACTTGCCCACCATGCCCACATGATAGCTGGAGCCGCAGGCCACGATGCAGATGCGGCCCAGCTCCCGGATCTCCCGGTCCGTCATGGTCAGATCGCTGAGCACCACCCGGCCGTTCTGGATGCGGCCGGTGATGGCCCGGGCGATGGCGTCGGGCTGTTCGTGGATCTCCTTGAGCATGAAGTGGTCATAGCCACCCTTCTCCGCGGCGTCCACGTCCCAGTCGATGTGCTGGTGCT
>ERZ779877.3437-NODE-3437-length-10266-cov-8.336206_pt1 | contig 10266 bp, 10 predicted proteins | sample MGYA00511556_ERZ779877 | MGnify/ENA primary metagenome ERZ779877 (study PRJEB29588, sample SAMEA2159338) | human gut metagenome | biome: human gut; feature: human-associated habitat; material: faeces | place: Denmark | collected 2008/2010 ... | reverse complement strand
AATGACCGGCGCGCAGCCGGTTTCATATGTTTCAAAGGCCTCAAAAAACGCGTCGCGCAGGATCTTCTTCTGATAGCCGCGGAAGTTCTTCACGCACCAGCCCAGCCGCGCCACGGCGCGGTCATAGCTTGCAGCACAGTCTTCATCCGAACGCTGCGCCGCAGCTGCCTGTGTAAGAAGCTGCCGCTTCGTCAGACGCTCGCCGCAGTACATACACGAGAAACTCTCCAGTTCTGCCGGGATCTGCAGCGCATGCCCGCAATTCGGGCACAGGCCGGTCGTCATTTCTTCCATTAAAGGCACCTGCTTTCCTTGTATTGCGTTTATTTTTTCACATTTTCGTGCTTCTGTCAAGCCCTTGTGGGCTGACACGGACACGCCGCGTAAAAAGCCTCCCCTTGCCATGCGCTGCATGGTAAGGGGAGGCGGCACTTGTGTAAGCAAATGACGGATGGAATATGCTGCATATTTCAGAGTGCTTCCATTATGCAAATGGGGATCTCCGGTGCTGACGCTTCTGTTACGGCAGCACCAGTACATATGCCGCTTCTTTTTCCGGCAGATCTGAGAATACGTCGTCGGGGGAATAGACCGCCGCGCGATATTCGTCCAGAATCGTCTGCGCCAGCTGGCCTGTTACACGGTACAGCCGGGCACCGTTTTGCTTCGCTTCATATGCAGTCGGTTCCAATTCGGACGGAACGCCTCTGTCCCACACCAGCAGCACGTCCAGCCCAGTCTCGGCAGAGAGCGTCGCGGCCTGCTGCGCGGCGGCTTCCGCGTGGCGACCGAATGGGTCGACGCGGGCGCGATCGGCTATGAGACGGACCCGCATCTGGTGGGCTGGGGCTATCTCGGCATTCTGGCGGGCGTGGGCGTGGTCTTCGCCGTCTGCGCGTATTTGCTGCTGCAGCACCGGGAGATGGAGCGCAGCGGCGACGTGATCGCCGTGCGCCAGCTGCGTCCGGCGGCGCTGTATGGGTTCACGATCGGCTGCGCGCTGGTCATCGGCGTGCTGCTGGTCGAGCTGCTCTCGGGCAACGCGTCGGATAATTTCTGGTACGTGCTGCTGTTTCTGACGGTCGGTGCGTTCGTGGGCTATTTTACCGGAAAAATGCTCCTGCAGAAGACCGTTTTTGTCTTCCGCAGCGGCTGGGGCGGGTTCGCGGCCTGCTGTCTGGTGCTGGCGGTGGTGTTCGGCGCGGCGAAGTTCGACCTGTTCGGCTATTCGCGGTATCTTCCGCAGCGCAGCCAGATCGCGGCGGCCGGGCTGACGAGAAACGAGTATCAGGGCCTCTACACCTCGCAGGATCCCGCGTTCATTGACCGCGTCCTGGCCCTGCACACCGCCGCCGTGGAGGAAAAGCCACGGCAGGAGCAGCGGAAGACGGACTACCAGCGCGGGACCGACCAGACGCAGGGCTTCTACATCAGCTACCGGCTGACGGACGGGCGGCTCCTGCAGCGCTACTACAGCGTGGTCTACAACGAGGCGGACGCGCTGGCGTCCGGCAGCCTCATCTCGCAGTTCTCCTCCGTCTACAACAGCCCCGACTGCGTGCGCATCCGCACGGGCTTCGATACGCCGCGCACGGAGGCGAACGTGCTCTCGTGCTATGTGTATTCCAACGCGTCGGACGCGGATCTGGAGCTGACAGGCGCGCATGCGTGGGAGCTCTATGCGGCCTGTCTGGCGGATATCAATGCGGGGCGCCTCGGCGCGGAGGACGTCAGCGGCGTCGGGACGAAGGACGACGCGGATTACACACCGCTCTACCTGATGTTCATCGTCACGACCAACACCCCGGGTGAGACGGTGAACCTCTACGTCGATTCCATCCCGCTGGGCGCGGACGAGACCGTCCGCGTCCTGGAGCAGGCGGGCGCGGAGATCTATTGGAAGACGAGCTGACGAACGGAACAAAAACTCCGCCCGCGGGCCCTTTGGCCCGCGGGCGGTTTGTCAGTCGAGTACGACGCCCTTTTTCCTGCCGTTTTTCTTTCTCGGATACTCCCGGATCCGGGTGACAAAATCCAGATTGACGATCTCCAGTTCGCCCGTCTTCTTCTCTATGACCATACCGCCGTCATCAATTTCTTTTATCACTCCCTGTACGCTGCCGTCATTTGAAGTGATCGTATAAATGATGCACGCTTCTCCGATAAACCGTTTTGCCAGTTCTTTCATTTCACGGTTCTCCTTGTTCTGCTTTTTTTGATTCAAAATGTGTCTGACTGCCGCCAGTTTCCTTCTTCTTGTGATCCAAGGGATGATCACAAGAAGGAACACGGCAAGCAAAATGAGGTAAGTATTGCCGTTCATTTGCATGTTTCCTTATGGCGCATGATAAAAGCAAGGACCAATTCACCGGCTCCGATGATCAGCCACACAATGCCGATCGTGGTATTTTTCACCCAAAAGAACCAAAGCAGCGACACCAAAAGCCAGGTGACCGCCAAAATAAAACAACCGGTACTGCTGAGCTTCATGACAAGTTCCCCCCTTTGAAAGAAATTACGAGATTTTGCATCCGACCTTGGAATAGCGCATGGCCTCCTTGCAGTACACCGACAAATTGACGATCCAGACGAGGCAGACCGTGAGCGAGGGCAGGAATCCAATATCGAACACAAGCGCACAGACCGCAAGCACAATCGCCAGAACTGTGCAGACCGCATTCGTTGCGGCGTAGGCTTTGAACGCGCACTTGCCGATCATCAGTTTCTCGGCCTCGTCGCAGTCCTCCAGCCACTTCTTCTGAAACTGCATATCGTAGACGGATGCTTTCTTTTCGGGATTGGTCTGCTTGGTGGTGTCCACGCACTTTTGCTGAATCACCGTTGCCTCAGCCATTATGCCGAAAAAAGCAGCAACACCGATGAAAACGATGATCGTGCTGTCCTTGCTGTCAAATGTCGCAAAGCCGCCGGAGTAGGACGCTGCAATCAGAAAATAGGAAAGGATGAAAGCTGCGCTTGTGAGCCAGATCACAGCAGACAGCTTTCTGTCAACCGTATCCGAGATGTCCTCATCCTCGCCATCCCACGCAGCAACCAGTTTCTTTGCACGCCGATAAATCGGGATGCAGACTACCGGCACGATGACTGCCAGCGCCAGCATCAGCCACGGAGCGATGTGCGTTCCGAAGAACGCTCCCGCTTCTTTCATCATGCCAACCAGTTGATCCAACCCGCCTTTTGCTGCACTGTGACCGGAATAATAACCGACCATGCCGCCGACAATCGTACATACGACCGCAAAAAGCAAAAATTTAGGCAGAGCTTTTCGATTTGCCTGTTTGATTTCGTCATTTTTCATTTTCAGTTTCCTCCTGTAAATAGAAGACTTCTTCTACCGTAACGCCGCAGACCTTCGCGATCGTCAGAGCAAGGGTGACAGACGGCGAATAATCGCCCCGCTCGATCAGGCTGATCGTTTGCCGTGATACGCCGCATAAGCGTCCCATTTCCTGCTGATTGACATTCAGTGCAGCTCTGCGCTCCTTCAAACGATTTCGCAGTATCATACAGCACCTCCCTTGCCTGACAATCTTTCATGTCTAAATGACAACTATCATTGTCATAACACAGGATACCACAGGAATTCCTTCCTGTCAATAGAACGCATGGAAAAGTTACGGATAAAGTCGCCATGCCTGTCTGTTTGCGGCAGGAACACGATCAGAGAAAAACAACCCCCGGATGATGCAGCGCATCATCCGGGGTCTTGCTTGTGTTCAGGCCCTCAGGCGGGGCGGGGGAGTTTTACTTGGCTTCCTCGACGGTGTAGGCAGACGGAGCTGCGGGGACGCCGCGCTTCCACTCGATCAGGTTCACAACGTAGAACGTGATGACGGAGACAAGGCTGCCGAAGACGACCGGCATCATGAACCACAGCGTGCCGCCGTTGGACAGGAGCTGCCAGACGACGAAGGCGATGGTGCCGGTGAAGATGGAGATCATGCCGGAGTTCTTCGTGGCCTTCGGAACGGCAAGGCCGAGGCCGTAGGCCGCGAACGGGCCTGCGCAGCGGATGCCGAATGCGAAGGTGTTCATGGCGACGAGGGAGACACCGAACATGGAGATGCCCATGGCGATGAGCGCCGCGATGACGTTGCAGAGACGGGTGTAGAAGATGACCTGCTTGTCCTCGAGCTTCTTCTTGCCGCCGAAGCCGGGGTAGATATCATTGATGATCATCGTGGACATGCACAGCAGGTTGGAGTCTGCCGAGGACATGGTCGCGCAGATGATGGCGGCGGAGATGAGGCCGGTGATGATGCCGGGCGCGTAGGCGCCGGTGACGACCATCATGGCGTTGGAGCCGTTCTCAGCAAGGGCGGGCAGCTGGTCCTTCAGAGCGAAGGCAGCGAGGCCGAGGAGGGTCGGGAAGATGGACATGGCAGCCATCAGGATGGCGCAGAGGAAGGACGCGCGGACTGCAGTCTTCTCGTCCTTGCAGGTCTCGAAACGGGAGACCATCTCGGGGCCGCAGAGGAAGGTGCAGAAGTAGTTGAAGAAGTAGCCGATGATGGAGGCCCAGCCGATCTGGGTCATGTTCAGCTTTTCGCCGGGCAGAGCTGCGGAGATGGCCTGCCAGCCGCCCGCGTACTTCAGGACGATCGGGGTGGCGATCGCCAGGCCGACGAGAATGATGCCGAACTGGATGAGGTCGGAGACCTGGTCCGCGATCATGCCGCCGAAGGTGGTATAGAAGATGGTGACAAAGCCGGCCAGCAGCAGGCAGACGTTCAGGGGGATCGACGGGATCAGAGCGTTGATGACCGCGCCGGAAGCGCCGATCTGGGAAGACGTCAGGCAGAACAGCGACAGAACGCTGAGCACCGCCGTGAAGTTGCTGGAGAGCTTGCCGAAGCGGCGGCCGACGACCTCGGGGATCGTGACAGCCATGGTCTTGCGGATCTTGGGAGCAAAATAAGCCAGGGGGATCATCGCCAGGGACGCCGCCAGGACGTACCAGATCGCGCTGATGCCCCACGCGCCGAAGGCCTTCTGGGCCAGGCCCGTGGTGGAGCCGCCGCCGATGTTGTTGGCGGACAGGGAGAACGCGACCATAAACAGGCCCATTCTGCGGCCTGCAACGAGATAGTCAGCGCTGCCCTTGATGTTGATCTTGCCGACGACATAGCCGATGATCATCATGCCGACCATGTACGCAAGGACAATGATCAATGCACCAGTTTGAATTTCCATATAGTTCCTCCTCAATTTCTTTCCTGAACGATGAATTCACAATTCGTTCATATTGCGTATTTTATCCGACAATGCCGTACTTTGTAAATTGACGATTTCCACAAGGAAAATTGCCCGCTTTCTTGCAATATAGACAAACAGTGAGAAATGCTCAAAAAATTTCTGATTCTTCTTGGAACTGGATATTTTCGTTGTCCCGCGCCGCGTCGCGGAAGACCGCCAGCAGCTTTTCCGCGTATGCGCCGAGCAGAGGATAGAGGCAGCTCGTGCCCGCAAGCGTGACCCGGCACGGCGGCAGGCTCGTCAGCACGTCGTAGAGCGCGTCGAGATTCCGCCCGTAGCCTGCCGGCAGGGAGAATACGCGCGCAAAGCAGTCGTGCGCCGCAGCGCGGGAGACCAGCTCCCGGCAGTCGATCGTAAAGCTCAGCGGCTCCATACGACCGTCCCTCCGTCGACGGTGAGCTCCGTAAAGCTCGCGTAGTGGTCGGACGTGTAGAAATACAGCCCGTCGTTCGAGAAGATCAGCCGCTCTGCCCCGCGGGAATCTGCGCCGTCGGTGTTGATATCGCACTCGGTATAGCTCCGGCCGGTCTGCTCGGGCAGCAGCCCCTCGCGGTTGCCGAAGCGGTCGCCGCCGATGGCGGCCCCTTCCTGATAGACCTCGACGCTGCCGCCCTCCCAGCCGAGCGCGCGGGCCTCGTCCTTCGTGATATAGTTCTCCGGCAGATGGCCGTAGGTGTCGAGATATAGAACGACATGGTCGACATCATAATAATAGGTATGCTCGCCGACGGTGTCCGTGGTCTCGGAGACCTCGTCCGCCGGGGCTGCTTCGTCCTGCGGCGCTTCCGCAGGAGTTTCCGCAGGGCTTTCCGCGGTGACGAACTGGTCGCCGGATTCCGGGGCCTCGGTCTCATCCGACAGGGCGGCGTCCGCCAGCTCCTGCAAAGTTGTAGTTGAGACACCCACTACCTGCACCATATCGCGCACTGTGCAGCCGCCCAGCACCAGCAGCGTCAGCGCCAGCAAAAGCGCCAGTATCCGTTTCTTCATGATCATTCTCCTTTCAGTTCGCGCGCGATGGCCTGCATCAGCGCCTCCGGCAGCTTTTCCACGCGCCGGTCATAGGTCACGAAGCCGTTGACCTCGTCCTCCACGTCGCTCAGCTGCGTGTAGACGTCGGCGGCAAGCCCGGCCTTCCGCGCCGGGATGATCTGCGTCTCATAGAGCTTCCGCACGGCCTCGCCCAGCGCCTCGGGCGTCTGATAGCCCTTGTAGCCGAAGTTCTTTTCGTTCCACGTGTGGCCCGCGACGGGCAGATTGTACCCGCCAAACTCCGAGAGGACAACGGCCCGGCCCTTCTTGTCGGGCCTAAAGCGGTAGGGCTTGAAATATACGTGCAGGCTCCTGACGTCGCTCACGCCCTGGTCGTGCCAGCCGCTGGCGTGGTCGATGAGGCGCGTGGGGTCGAGCTTGCGGACAAGACGCGTGATCTGCTTCGCGTCGAACTGCCCCCAGCCCTCGTTGAACGGCACCCAGAGCACGATGCACGGGCAGTTCTGCAGCTGCCGGATCATCTCCTCCAGCTCCTGCCGGAAGCTGTCGCGGCCGTCCGGGTCGGTGCGGGCGAAGAGGCGGTAATGGCTGTCCTTGAGGTGGATGCCGGTGATGAGCGGGGCGGAGATGGTCAGCAGGTTATATCGCCCGCCGCCGGAGGGCATATCCTGCCAGACGAGCATGCCCAGCCGGTCGCAGTGATAGTACCAGCGCATGGGCTCGATCTTGATGTGCTTGCGCAGCATGTTGAAGCCGAGGCGCTTCATGAGCTGAATATCATAGATCAGCGCCTCGTCCGACGGCGCGGTATAAAGTCCGTCCGGCCAGTAGCCCTGGTCAAGGACGCCGTGGTGGAAATACGGCTCGCCGTTCAGCAGCAGGCAGGGATGCCCCGCCGCGTCCCGCCCCGTGCCGACGGTGCGCATGGCAAAGTAGCTTTTGACGGTGTCGGCCCCCAGCGTGACGGTCACGTCGTAGAGCTCCGGCGTCTCCGGTGTCCACAGATGCAGCTGCTCCGGCGCGATGACGGCACTGCCGCAGCCGTCCGCGTCCGTCCCGCCCTCGGCGACGGGCTCGCCCTGATAGGTGACGGAGACCTTCGCGCCCTGCGGCGCGGCGGAGAAGACCTGCCAGCGGATGCGCCCCTCCGGCAGCTCCGGGGTAAAGAGCAGAGACCCGATATACCGCTCCGGCACCAGCTCCGCCCACACGGTCTGCCAGATGCCGCTTTGCGGCGTGTACCAGATGCCGCCGCGCTTCGTCTTCTGCTTGCCGCGGGCAAGGGGAACGGTGTCCGTGTCGTCGCGCACGGCGACGGTCAGGGTATTTTCGCCCTCCCGCAGCAGCTTCGTGATGTCAAGGGTAAAGGCGGTGTAGCCGCCTGTGTGCGTTCCCGCGAGCAGACCGTTGACGTACACCCACGCCCGCTGGTCCGCCGCCCCGAAGTGCAGCAGCGTCCGCATGCCCGCCCGTTTTTTGAGCGGCAGCGGCCGCCGGTACCAGAGCACCTGCCCCGGCCGGAGCGTCTTCCCCACACCGGACAGCGGCGCTTCCGGCGAGAAGGGGACGAGGATCTGCCCGTCCCACGCGCCGGGGCAGGCGTCGGAGGCCGTGATGGCATAGTCCCACAGGCCATTGAGGTTATAAAAGCTCTCCCGCACGAGCTGCGGGCGGGGATATTCCTGCAGCACCTGCTGCTTGTCCAGCGTTTCGCCCCAGCGTGTCAGCATGCCGCACCCTCCTTTTTCCGAAGCGCCAGCACCGGCGGCAGGATCAGCAGCAGCACCACGGCCGCCGCCAGGAAAATGGACGGCGTCGGCACTGTCTTCACCACGCCGAGGTCCACATACGTCGAGTCGCTGCCGCGGATGACGGCCGCGCCGATCGCGGGCCCGAGGATCATCGGCAGCAATACGCCGAAGATCATCCGGATGCCCTGGAAATGCCCGGCCTTGCCGGCGGGCGTATGGTCACGGATGACGCCGGAGAGGATGGCCGTCACCAGCATGTAGCCCGACATCATCACGCACCCGGTCACGATCACGGCCGGCATCGACCGCGCGAAGAACATGCCGACGAGGCCCGCGAACATCACGCCCGCCGCCGGCAGCACGCACGTTAACGCCCCGAGCCGGTCGATCACCCGGCCGGACAGCACGCTCACCACCGACGCGAAGATCAGCACGATCCCGAGCACGAGTGCATAGCCGTCAAAGTGCAGATAGTTCTGCATATAAATAATGAGATACGGGAAGAAGACCTGTACCGCTACGGAGAACAGGCAGAAGGCCGCGAAGGAGAGGTACAGCGCCGGATTCTCCTTCACCACCGACGGCCGCAGGCCGTAGACGAGCGTCGGCAGATACGGCTCCTTCCGCGGCTCCAGCTTCGGCTCCGGGATGAGGAAGACGGACACGAGACCCGTCAGCACCACCAGCCCGCCGAAGATCCCGAAGAACTTCTGCCATTCGCCGCGCTGCGTCATGCCGTCGAACAGCCCGAAGATGACGAGCATGGAGATGAGCGGCAGGATGGCCAGCACGGATTCGGCCTTGCCCCGGGCCTCGTTCGGCACGGTGTCGGTGATCCAGGCGTTGAAGGCCGCGTCGTTGGCGGTCGAGCCGAAGAAGGTCATCACGCAGTCGAGCACCACGATCATGACCGCGGCTGCCGCCGTGGCCGCGGCCGCGGGGAACAGCTTCGCCGCGTTCTCGACCGTCACCAGTCCGAACGCCGCCGTGGAAAGCCCCCACAGCAGATATCCCCCGCAGATGAACAGCTTCCGCTTGCCCACCCGGTCAGACAGCGCGCCCATCAGAAGCGTCGTGAGCGTGGCAGCCGCCGCGCTCCAGCCGACCATGGCGGAGATGTAGCCGGGATCGGTGGAGATGGTGTTGTAGAGGTAGACGTTAAAATACATATTTTCGATCGTCCAGGCAAACTGGCCGACCAGGCCGACAAGAACGAGCGCCAGCCACACGCGCGGGGAAAGCTTTTTCATATCCGATTCCCTCCGGTCATTCAGATTCTGTGCTGCCGCAGTATTTGGAGTCAAGCGCGATATGGTCTTCGATGCAGAATTCACCCGTCCACGCATTCGCCGTTACGCAGATCACGGACCGGCCGTCCGGCGTTTTTCCGGCGCTCGCGCAGCAGTTCATGGCCTCGGCGGTGTAGCCGGTCTTGGCGGCCGTGATCTCCGCCCCGCCGAGACTGTATTCGTGGTGGACGCGGTAGAGGAATTTATTCGTCATGGCCAGCCCGTCCGGATGCTGCTCCGTCCGGCTCGCACGGTAGTTTTCCGCGCTGAGGACCTCGGCGCAGACCTCGTTCTGCAAAGCCGCCTGCAGGATCAGCGCGATCTCCCGCACGGTCGAGTAGTGGTCCTCGTCGTGCAGGCCGCTGGTGTTCATGAAGTGGGTGCTGGTAAGCCCCAGCGCGGCGGCCTTTTCGTTCATCATGGTCACGAACGCTTCCTCGCTCCCGGCGACGGCCTGCGCCAGCGCCTCCGTCGCCTCCGCGCCGGAGGGGACGACCGCGCCGTAGAGCAGATCCCGCATCGAGACCGTCTCGCCGTCGACAAATCCGGCCATAGACGCCCCGGCCAGATAGATGGGGTCGATGATGGCCTGCGTCATGGTGAACGTCGCGTCCAGATCCGGGAGATTTTCCGCCGCCACCAGCAGCGTCATGACCTTCGTCATGGACGCGGGATAGATCTTCGCGTCCGGGGCCTTCTCTGCCAGTACGGTCCCGCTCTGCACGTCGACCAGCACCGCGGAGGAGGAATAGAGCTCCAGATCGAGCACCTGCGTCGCCTCGGTCGACTGCGCGAGCGTCAGCGCGGGCGCCTCCGGCTCCGGTTCCGACTCGGGCGCAGGCTCGGGCTCCGGTTCCGGCTCGGGTTCCGGTACAGCTGTCTCAGGAGTTTCCGGTTCTGTTTCAACTTCCAGGCTTTCCTGATACTGTGCCGCCGCATCCTCATCCATCAGGCTG
>ERZ779877.3434-NODE-3434-length-10273-cov-10.466530_pt1 | contig 10273 bp, 9 predicted proteins | sample MGYA00511556_ERZ779877 | MGnify/ENA primary metagenome ERZ779877 (study PRJEB29588, sample SAMEA2159338) | human gut metagenome | biome: human gut; feature: human-associated habitat; material: faeces | place: Denmark | collected 2008/2010 ... | reverse complement strand
CGACATAAGTTTTTATGACAAACCAGGTGCAAGTTTTGAAAAAGGAAAAGTATTAATGACAACAGGAAACCTTTATCAGGCAAGCATATATTCAAATATTGATAATTTTGGATTTGTTCCTTTCCCATATCCAGATTATATGAATAAAGAAGATACAAAAATTATTTTAAATGATCGATTCTCATATATGTATATTAGAGGAAAAAAATACCCTGCAATTTCCTCATCTATAGTGATGACATATGAAAGTGTTTGGCAAATAATGAATGAATTATTCATAACAACAAAAAAGAATATGGATAAAGACGAAAACTTTAATTATGAAAATGAAATTGAGAAGAAAATAAGTAAATATATAGATAATCCTGCATCAATAGAGGCTATAATGTTCTATAACGAAAGTAGAATAATGTATGATCCTTCTGAATATATTTTTTCATCAATGTATTCGTTAAAAGAATTTGCTAGTAATGTAATGGCGTATGACAAAGATTATGTAACTGAAGCAAAGAGCAGAACCGAAGAATTGGAATATGCATTGAAAGGACATTATAATCCTTAATTTAATAATATATATTTGAAAAAATGAATTATTACAAAAAGACGTTCATGTTTGTACTAAATATAAATTAATGCTTTGATAGATAACTGGTTTGGCATTAAATTATGGTAGAGGTCATGCTAGCTTATTTTAGTAAATCCTTCAAACGAATTCCTAACCCATCAACGATGTCGAGTAATGTTGTCAAGGGAATGTTGTTGTTATACTGGCCTCGTTCTATTCGGGATATGGTGCTAATGCTTAGGCCTATTTGTTGTGCAAGCATACTTTGAGTAAGTCCTTTTTCTTTTCGGTAGTAGGCAATCAGTCTGCCTATTTTTTTGAACAATATTTTTCGCCTTTTTGCTATGATGACATTTTTCTTTTTCATTGCATATGAAATTCCTCCTTCGCAAATGAATAAAAAATCATACCGAGCAGTAGAAACGATTAAATACAAATATGTATTCATTTATATATTATATATTTGAAAAATCAAACTATTACAATTTATGACTGGAAATATTATTCATTAAACTGCCTCGTTTTCCTATATTTTCATGGTATATAGTATTTATATGTATAAAATAAGAGTAAATAAAAAATACCACTGATATATATAAGCATTGTTAGGAGATTATCAAGCATATATAGGCGAGTTGAAATAAACAAATAGCCAGCATTGTATGACATAATAAATATGTCGTTATCAAGCATATACTTTATATTAGAGAAAGGAGTTTCACACGTGGATACAAAGGAGATGCTGTATAAACTAGTAGGCGCTAAAGTTAGATACTATCGGACGTTAAGTGGTTTAAGTCAGAAAGAATTGGCTAAGCGCGTCCATCTTAGCGAGAGCGCGATTAGCCGTATTGAACGTGGCGACTATAATCAAAGCATTTCATTAGCTACGTTGGTTGATATTTCAACTGGTCTAAAAATTGATATTCAACTGCTTCTATCCATAACGGAAGCAGAAAAACACTTGATGAATTGGCAATGTTAGGGGGGGAGGGGGGAGTTTTTACGAAAGGTAAAGCAATGTAACTATTAAATCCATAATAGAAATGGTAAGTTACAGTTTGTAATGAGTTACGTACTATAGCCGATAAGAATTAAAAAATCAATTATACTACTTATCCTAATATGTAATAAGTAGTATAAAATAAAGCATTTCTTATCCTACATGAATTACAAAATTTATTGTTTATGATAGTACTGTTTTTTGATATGACTCCGCTCTCTAATTGTTGTCTTGATTACGGTTCAAGATGTGCTCTTAACTTAAATTTATTTCTTAATGGATATGTTTTACAAATAGTATGTATAGGAGCCAATATTATGAATAAAATATATAAAGTAGTATATTCCAAGGTAAAAGGTTGTTGGATCGTTGTTTCCGAATTGGCAAAAAGTAATGGCAAAGCACATTTATCCGCACATATTGCGCGTAAGACAGCATTGACGACGGCTATTTTGCTTTCTTTAGGAATGCCGTTTAGTTTTGCTGCTGAGGCTGACCAAAGTATCAATATGGGGACAAATGGCGTTGCTATTGGCAATAATGCTATTGTAACTGGCCAGAATGGCATTGCTATCGGGACAGGTGCCGTTGCTACAGGCGATAACTTAGATGCAGATAAAATTCATGCAATTTTACAAGAAAATGAAGCGCAGCTTCAGCATATCAACGATTTACGAGACCAGATTGCCGAAGAGGAGGAACAGTTTAACGAAGATTATGCCGTGTATCAGCAAGTACAGCAGGCGCAAGCGCAAATTCAAGAAAATACGGAGGCCATTGCCGAACTGACGCCACAGCAACAAGCGGCGCAGGCAGCTGTGGATAACTTTAAGCCGGAATACGATGCCGCTGTGCAGGATATGAATGACCGCCTAGATATGATTAACAGCATTGATTTTACCTTGGCAGGTACAGACGAAGGGCTAGATGAATTGGCAGCTCAACTAAAACAGCAAACCGAAGAAGGCCATTCGTTCCAGCTAGACCAATCGTGGTATAAGCAATATATACAAAATGCCATTAAGGCCGACGCTGACTTGCGGGAAGCGAATAATTTAGAAGAAAATGGTTGGAATTATATTTATTTATCGTATAATCAATATAATGGTTTTTTGGGAAGTTCTAATTCCGGAATAGAGTTAACTGGTATATCCAATTATTTATTGAATAAGACTATACTAGATACAGTTAAGTATTCTACACAAAATAGTATTGGATTAGTAAAAAGTTCTGGAGAAAATATTACTAGCAATCTGAGTGATGACAATTATGTCATCAAGTCACCGATTTCCTTCGATACGCAGCAATATATTAGTACAGAAGTATATACGAAAGAACAATATGATGCGCAGCTACAAGCAATTGATGATTCATTAGCTCTTTGGAATACTTTTGTCGATGGACAAAAAAATATTTGGGCGCAAGACGAAACGTCTAAACAACAATTACGAGATATGTATGCAGAAAAAATGGCTATTGCTAAACTGTATGCGGAAGATATGTACTTACAAGGCGAATACGAACGTAATGGCAAAAATCTGGAAGATTTGCAAAAACGCAAGGAAGTAGACCAGCAAATCGTCGATGCTGTCAATGCTTTTAATGAAAAATACGGTGAAGATTTCCAATGGCAATGGGAAATCAATCACGAACAGTGGTATGAAGAAAATATTGGAAATCCGGTAAATGCTAATACCAATAATAAGCAGGAATTAACGGAAAAATTTGAAGCTGAATTGGCAGATAAACAAGAACAAATGGATCAACTGCAACAGACTTTGGATTCCATTAACAGCCAAATCGACCAGTTAAATAAAGAAAACAGTCAGCTCGCTCCTACAGAAAGTCAATTAGAACAAGCCGCTGCGGCTCAGGCTAGCAAAGAAAAATTAGATGCCGATAAAGCTACTTTGGAACAAGCCTTAGCTGACTTGTCGCTGAACGATTTAACCGACGTCGGGGAAAATGCCATTTCCATGGGGACGAACGCCTTGGTAACTGGTAAAAACGCGGTCGGTATTGGCACAAACGTCCTCGTCACTGGTGAAAACGGCGTCGGTATTGGCAACGGCACAATTATAACAGGAAAAAATTCCGTTGCTGTGGGGTCAGAAAATTCCATTTCAGGTTCAAATTCAGCAGCCCTGGGAACGGCTAATACTCTTCCCGGCAACTCTAGCCTTGCTGTTGGCAATAGTAATTTTGTAGGAACCGACGATTCTATCGTCATTGGGAATACGTCTTCTAGCTCTGCTAGCAGTGCTGGCCCGAATATCATCATTGGGAATGGCACTAATATTACCGGCGGAAAAGGAATTGCTATCGGTAATGGTGCATCAATCAATGCGACAGATACGACCTCTGCTAATCTTGCCCTTGGCGACAAGGCTTCCGTAAGTGGCAGTAATGCAATCGCCCTTGGTACTAATTCAACCGTTGCTGCCGGTGAAAGTAATGTCGTATCTATTGGCAACGACTCCCTAAAGCGTCGTATTCTTCATGTTGACGCCGGCATCAATGATACAGATGCAGTCAATAAAAAACAAATGGAAGATTCTGACGCTACGACGCTTAGCAGTGCTAAAAGCTATGTAGATACTCAGCTAAGTACGGTAGGAGAAAGCATTGAAGGCGTCGTTCGATATACGAAGGACGGTGAAGGGTATGACACATCGTCCATCAAGTTTGCCGGAACGGACTATGATGCTACCGCTAAGACAGGCGGCACACACTTAACCAACGTAGCCTATGCTAGTGGGTCGGATATGTCCGAAGCTGTCAACGTTGGGTATATGAAAGCTACGACAGACCCGATGAAGACGCAAATCGACACCAATACGAGCAGTATTACAACTATCAACCGCGACATCACCAATATCAAGACCGACGTGAGCAACACGAACACTTCCTTGACGGAAATCAATAATAAATTGGATAATATTTCTTCCGGCACCGCAGATATTGCGGGCGTCGTGAAGTACGACAAGAAAGAAGAAGGCGAAGGGTATAATACGTCGTCCATCAAGTTTGCTGGAACGGACTATGATGCTACCGCTAAGACAGGCGGCACACACTTAACCAACGTAGCCTATGCTAGTGGGTCGGATATGTCCGAAGCTGTCAACGTTGGGTATATGAAAGCTACGACAGACCCGATGAAGACGCAAATCGACACCAATACGAGCAGTATTACAACTATCAACCGCGACATCACCAATATCAAGACCGACGTGAGCAACACGAACACTTCCTTGACGGAAATCAATAATAAATTGGATAATATTTCTTCCGGCACCGCAGATATTGCGGGCGTCGTGAAGTACGACAAGAAAGAAGAAGGCGAAGGGTATAATACGTCGTCCATCAAGTTTGCTGGAACGGACTATGATGCTACTACTAAGACAGGCGGGACGCACTTAACCAACGTAGCCTATGCCAATAGCCAGAATTTATCTGAAGCCGTCAACGTGGCGTATCTGAACGATGCGACAGCTTCCTTGCAGACGCAAATCAATACCAATACGAGCAGTATCACAAATATTGATAATAGTATTAGTGATTTATCTGGAAAAGTTACGGGTAATACGAAAGATATTACAGAAATAAATACGTATTTAGATACCCTTGCCAGTGGCAGTATACATATAACTGGTTCTATTGCATATGACCAAAAAGATGGGGTATTTGATTATGGTAGCATCACGCTGGGAGGCGGTGATTCTAATACTTTAACAGTTATTCATAATGTCGGTGCAGGGATTGCTCCTACTGATGCCGTTAATAAACAACAACTGGATACGGCTATCCAATCGGCAAAAGGAGAAGATACACATATTGCTGCTGGAACGTATACTGTAAAAGATGGTAGTGTTTCTATGAATATAGTAGACAATACTGGAAGCACTAAAGGAAACGTTACAATTAGCGGTGTTGCTTCTCAAAGTGAATTAGATACAGTCAAAGGTTCTATCGGCTCTTTAGAATATTCTAGCGTTACAGGAACAGATCTTTCTGATGGAGATACACTCACCACAGCAGTTGGCAAGGTCAATAATAAAGTGACTAAGTTAGAAAATACAGTTAATAATGCTGTAACGGAATCTGGAAAACATACGACAATAAAAGAAGGCGCTGGAATTAGTCTAACCGAAGGAGAGAATGCCAAAGGAGGAAAGGAATATACGGTATCGCTTAATCAAAATGAAATACACTTAGGCAACGATACGCATAATGTGGCTATTCAAGGTACAAATGGTACTCTGGCTGCAACGGACGCTATTAGTGTCGGAAAAACAACTCTTACGGCTTCCGGGGTAAGTGTAAATGGTGCTATGTATGTTACCAAAGATGGATTAAATGCCAATAGTCAAAAAATCTCCAATGTAGCGAATGGAGATATTTCTCGTAATTCTAAAGATGCCGTAAATGGTAGTCAACTATTCGGAGTACAGCAACAAGTTAATGCTAATTCACAAGATATTGGAGCGTTAAGTGGACGGATTAACCAGCTGGATAATGATATTGACCGGGTTGGTGCAGGCGCGGCAGCTCTTGCAGGGTTACACCCTGGAGAATATGACCCGGAAAGCAAGTTGGATTTTGCTGCCGGGTACGGTCATTACCGAGGCGCTAATGCAGCTGCGATCGGTGCTTTCTACCACCCCAATGAAGACACGACAGTAAGTCTAGCGGGTACGGTTGGCAACGGTGATCCTATGATTTCAGCAGGCGTTTCCTTTAAGATTGGGGAAGGAACTACTAATACGTTATCTCGTACTGCACTTACCCAACAAGTTAAACAGGATCGTGAAGTAATCCAACAGCTTGTACAAAAAGTTATGGAATTAGAACAACGACTCGATGGTCAAAACAGTACCGCTCAAAATCAAGAACAAGCATCTAAGGATCGTGAAGAAACAAAATAATTCCTAGCTTTCTTAGCGCATATGTAATAAAAAGTAAGAGTATGTTTATAGAAGAAGATGCCTGCTAGTGGAATAACCATTTTTAAGTAACTATTATATTCAGTGTATGCACTGTATTTTATATTAAATATAATGACCCTAGCCAAGATTGACTAGGGTCATTATATTGCTTATGCCATTACCTTTACATAAACATGTTTGCCGTAAAAAGATATTCCGTATTTCCAAATTTTTGAAATGCCGCGTTTTTCAAATTCCGTATCATAGCGTTTTTCTTCGATTTGACGTAATGCTTGGGTAGCTTTTTTTTCTAATTGAGATTCACTTTCTGCTGCCTTAAATTCCATAATAACACCATTTTTTAACGTATCTTTCGGAAAAATTGCCAAGTCAAACCGACCGTACCCGCTTTCATGATTGGATTCTACCACATATTCTTTCCCTATAAAAAGAGCTGCTATTCCCAACATAAAGCCATGATAAAAACTTTCCTTATAAGTCGTGTCATACGTACTCACAAATTGCAATAGTATTTTTTGTAGCTGCCTAGCAAAATTTTCACACTGACCAGTAAATAGCAAATCAAATAAATCATCAAACGTATCACGATTTATACCTTTGGCAATGGTATTTAAGATTTCTATGCTATAAACTCGTTTAATTTCTTCATTAGGAATCCTCAACCAATATCTATCAAAACTTGTCCGTATATCTTCCGATACGGTTAAATATCCCGTTGTAAGCAGCATCGTATACAGCGCGCTTTGGTCACAGCCAATCTGGCTGTAAATAACGCCTTCGTTTAGGCTAACCGATACAGGTTCGTCATGCAAAAGACCTCGCAATGCTTTAATCCGCGAATCGTCAGCATGAGAAAGCAGTTCGCGAAGTATGGCATTATTGGACGTATTTATCCAATAGGGTTGGGGAAGGCAATGGTTGTCAATATAACTGACAACTGACAACGGATTGTATAACTGGCTATTTCCAAACCGGTAGCCATCATACCATTCCTTTAGTTCCGGCACTGCCTCTGGGACTCCTACATCTTCGGTCATTTTTGTTATCTCTTCCGGGGTAAATCCGAATACATCGCTGTATTTATTTCGCAATATGGAACATACGTCCAAATTATTTAGGCCACTGAAAATACTTTCTTTAGCAATGCGAAGGACACCGGTCAATACGGCAAAATCTAGGGAATTATTTGATTTCAAAGCGCTGCCTAAAAATTTCCGCATAAAACTGATACATTCATCGTAAAAACCATATTCCCAAGACTGCTGTATAGGCGCATCGTATTCGTCAATAAGTACGATAACAGATTTCCCATAGCACATTTTCAGCATATCCGTTAATCGAGATAAGGCAAATGCTCGTTCTGTTGGCGTCGCTTTTTCATACAAGATTTTTTGGAAATATGCTTTCAGTCCCTCATCTATAGCGTTACTTTGCGCTAAATATCCAAATTTTCGGTACAGATCAGAAAAAATGATATTCATATCTTCCAACATTTCGGCCCATGTACGGCCCTGAATATTTTTAAGTGATACGAGTATGACTGGATACTGTCCCTGGTATTGCATGTACATCATGCCGGCACGTTCAATAGTCAAACCTTGAAATAAATTTTTACTTTCGTCTTTTTTGTCATTTGAAAAGAAATATTCTAGCATGCTCATGGTCAACGTTTTCCCAAACCGACGCGGTCGGGTAATTAAGGTTACTTTACTATGTCCATCTATAAGCTGCCGAATAAAATCTGTTTTATCTACAAAATAATATTTCTTGCGAACTTCTCTAAAATCATCAACGCCAATAGGCATAGCTGTATTCATCTTTTCCACCTCCCCAATATCTCTTTGCTTTAATTATAGATAAAGCATTTGCTATTGTCCATAGACCGGGATTGTTTAATATCTTAATTGTACAATGCGCCCTGCCGGATATAACCGGCAGGGGCATACTTGTTATATATTGCTGAGAATTTAATGATGAGACTTCTCGTTTATTATAATAGGCGGTCATCTATTTTAATTTTGCTGTTTTACATTGGCGTTGTATATATTCATATACGCTGCTGCGAGGAATTTTCCATTCCCGGCTGATTTTGAAGCATTTTATCTCGCCAGAATTTAATAGACGGTAGGCCATATTTTTACCAATCATCAGTAGTTGGCAAAGCTCTTCTACGGTTATAAGTTCATCTTGGTATATTTCATTCATAAATCTACCTCTTTTCTTTGCGACGTGTAGAATTGCGACACGAATGGATAAAAAAGTTTCTTCAATTCATAATAATAGCTAATACGTAATATTCACGTCTTGTCATTCATGCGGCTGTTAATGTACTCTTGAATAGAAGCTTCCGGTATTTTCCAAGCTCTGGCTCCTTCATCTTTATATGCTTTCAGTTTACCTTGATGGATCAGTTTATAAATTTGCCCAGAGCTACAACCAAGCAGGCAAGCCGTTTCAGCAACTAAGAGTACTGGTTTCATTAACTGCATTTTAATCACCTCTTTTCATATTGTTACGAGTATGTTGTAAACTTTGTTTATGGTTATATAAATCTTTTGATGAATATTTACATTTACGAGTAAATTGCTAAGAAAAGAGGCCCCCGGCCTCTTTTCTTAGTATTTTGTTTGTTGTTTTTGCGTAGTGGAAGGTAAAAATGGTTAGATAAGTTGTTACTGGGGGCGGAGAGATTAACGGTTTTTGGTGATTTTAAGATGTTAGTATCCGGTTATTGCTTTATCAGTGGAAGTATTTGTGTAAGACATACTAAGATTAGCCAGCAAAAGCGGTAGGGAAGAATACTCATTCAACCGTTTATCGTCGATAGGTGTAAACTGGCAGTAGCACAGCGCCTGATTTACAATATGACGTAATAACCAGAAGTGCTGATTATCCCATGGAAAATGATGACCGTCTCTGGCACTATATACGGGAACAATAGTGTGGGCATGATAGATTGGTTCCTTATCAAAGTGGATTGCCGTAATCACTTGAAATTCTGGTTGCGGTAAATCTGGCCAGCGGCTCAATACCCAATGAAGGATAGGAACGTAGATACAAAAACGCTGTAAGCTGTCTGGCGAGGCGTCTTGTTCCGATAAGATAGTAATGAATTGGTAATAGTCTTTGCGTGGCATTTTATCTTTGGCAAACAGAATTTGAATGAACTGCGCGTCTAATGCTGCGTTATGTTTGTCCGTGCCAGTGGCAAACACGTAGTCAGGGTGTGAGGCAGATGGCCGAGTGATATATTCTATCATGGCGGGTAATGTATATTTTTGTCCATTTACAATCTTGAAAATACTCATGAATAACACCGCTTTCCATGTAAAAAAATTTGAACTATTTGTTCTATAGCATTTTGGACTTCTGGAGTGACGACTGAATTGTTGTTCAGCCCTTCTCTGATAACGTATAACAAATATCCTATATCTTGATGGTCTTGCATGTGGATTGAGTTGGAAAGATCATTGCTATTTATTTTATCTAAAACATAATTAGTAATGGTCTTACCTTTTTTTTCAGCTTGTTGTTGTATTTGCTCCTTTTCTTGAGGCGTTACACGAAACGATATAAGTTTACTCCGCGGCGTTTTTTTCTTATATTTTGAAGGAGCTTTTTCCTTTATGGATTTTACTTGCTTTGCCATGTTTTTTCCTCCTATAAGAGACGTGTATAACACAATACAATCTTGTTTAGATACTTGGATTTAGAACCCGGTTATGTGTTGTTCAGAATCATTAAAAAATAGGCAATATG
>ERZ779877.3430-NODE-3430-length-10281-cov-4.229220_pt1 | contig 10281 bp, 7 predicted proteins | sample MGYA00511556_ERZ779877 | MGnify/ENA primary metagenome ERZ779877 (study PRJEB29588, sample SAMEA2159338) | human gut metagenome | biome: human gut; feature: human-associated habitat; material: faeces | place: Denmark | collected 2008/2010 ... | reverse complement strand
TCTGCGCCACGGAGCTGGCCTTCTGGCCGATAGCCACGTAGATGCAGATCATGTCCTTGCCCTTCTGGTTCAGGATGGTGTCGATGGCGATAGCGGTCTTACCGGTCTGGCGGTCGCCGATGATCAGCTCACGCTGACCGCGTCCGATGGGAAACATGGAATCGATGGACAGAATACCGGTCTGCATGGGGGTGTTGACCGGCTGGCGGTCGATGATGCCGGGGGCGGGGCTTTCGATCATGCGGTACTCGTCCGCCCGGATGTCGCCCGCGTCGTCGATGGGTGCGCCCAGCGCGTCCACCACGCGGCCGATCATAGCGTCGGACACGCCGATACCGGCGGTCTTTCCGGTGCCGCCGTGCCCTCGCTGACCTCCTCCACGCGGCCAAACAGGATGCATCCGATGCGGCCGGGGCGCAGCTCCTGCACCATGCCGCGGATGCCGCCCTCGAAGAGCAGTATCTCGCCGTAGGAGGCGTGCTCAAGGCCGCTGACGTATGCGATACCGTCTGCCACGCGCAGGACTGTGCCGACCTCATAGGCCAGAACCTCCGGCACCCAGCTCTTGACGGTGTCGCGTATCAGAGGGATAACATCCTGCCCGCCTGCGGATATCGAGGCGAGCTTTTCCTTGAGCTGATCGAGACGGCCGCCGGTCGTCCAGTCGATGACCTCGGTGCCAAGCTCGATGCGGAAGCCGCCGAGGATGCTCTTATCCTCGCTCCAGCTCAGCTCAACACTCTGCTGGTATTTCTTTTCAAGAAACGCGGTCAGCCGGCTGCGCTGCTCCTCGCTCGGAGGGCAGGCACTGCGCAGGACGGCCTGCAATTTCACATCGGGTGTGCTCATTACTTGCTCTCCCCTTCAACCGTCTTGAGGAAATCGTCATAGGCGGCGCTGGTGTGCTCGTTCACGAGCTTGTCCATAGCGGCCTCGGCAATGGCCACGGCCTCGCGGTTGGCGTCGTCAACGATCTTCTTGCGCTCACGCTCGCCCTCGGCGCGCGCGGCTTCGATGATCTTATCGGCCTCGGCCTTGGCGTTGGCGCGCTGACGCTCGGCAAGCGCGGAGGCTTCCTTAGCAGCGCTCTCGCGCTGGGCGGTCAGCTCGTTATCAAGAGCGGCGACACGCTCGTCCGCGCTCCTGACCTTCTCCTCAGCCTCGCGCTGCTTGGCTGCGGCGTCATCGTCGATAGCCTGATAGTGCTGCTCACGCTTGGCCATGAAGTCCTTCACGGGCTTGAAGAGAAGCAGGTACAGGCCGCCGACAAGGATGGAAAAATTGAAAAAATGGAGCAGGATCTGCTGCCAATCTATGTTCAGAGGGATATTCATGGTGTCCTCCGTTCATTAAAGCACAAAGATGATAAGGATAACGACCAGCAGGGCGTAGATGATAGCGGTCTCGATGAAGACAAGGCCGAGCATCAGAGTGGTACGGATCTTGCTTTCTGCCTCAGGCTGGCGGGAAATGCCTTCCGCGGACTTCGCGACCGCGAGACCCATACCGACGGCGCCGGCACCGGCCGCGATACCGATGGCAATACCGGCACCGGTGGACTTGCCTGCAACGAGCTGAGCATCGGCAGCGGCAGTATCGGCGGCTGCGGTATCGGCAGCGGCGGCGTCATTATCTGCGTAGGCGCTGACAGGAGCGACAAGGATCATGCAGAGCATTGCAATCATGAGAGCGGCAAGGAAAATTGCTGCGTTTCTTTTCTTGGTGATGGTCATTTCAGATTTCCTCCTAAATATTTCTCAGGTTTCTCAGGCTTTTGCGGGTTTTACCTTTTTGGGCAGCGGAGCATTCAGCTCGCCGTAGAACATTGTGGTAAGCAGAGTAAGTACGTAGGACTGGATAAGCGCATGCAGCAGCGTGAACAGTACGGCGACGATGACCGGCAGAACATAGCTGAGGGATGCATAGTAATACACAAGCTCCGTCACGAGAAGGCCGCTCAGCAGAGCGCCGAAGAGACGGAAGCTCATGGACAGCGGCAGCGAGAACTTCTTGAGGCCGAGGCTGATGCCCTTGACGCCGTTGCCGAGGATACCGCCGGCGAAGATCACGAAATAGGACAGGACGCCCAGCGAGATCGCCGCGTTGACATCGGACAGCGGGGCGGGCAGCGAGACGGAGTGACCCGAGATCGTCATGACCTGAACGCCGAAGAGTTCAAATATCGTGCCGACGAAGATATACACGCCGGCGCCGAAAGCATATACGCCGAGGAAACTGTTGCGGCGGGGACTGTTGGTTTTCGCGAGATTGTCAAAGGTCGACACCAGCAGTTCTATCGCAGACTGGAACTTGCCGGGAACCATCTTGAAGCGGGGGATGGCAAAAATGCGGATCAGCAGCGCCGCGAGCAGGAGGATCCCTGAGACGACCATCGCGGAGATCATCGCCGGGGAAACATCCTTGAGTCCGAAGAGGCTGCATCTGTTCTCCTCATGGAGAACGGCGTCGCGCATCATTACCTTGACTGTCTCGGTCTTTTCCGGCGACGGCACGACGAACGAGCCGACGAGGAAAACGAGCGTGATGACAAGCCAAACAATAAGGAAGCGCGTCTTTTCTTTCTTTCCCATGTTTTTATCACCTTCATTTTCTTGCGTTCTGCGACAGCAAAGCCCGGCAAAACGGGCTGCCGGGATATAAGCTTGCAGCCAGGAAAAATACTCCCTGCTACAGCCCCATAGTATATCTATAAGACGATCAAAAATCAAGTGGCACAGCAGAGAATTTGTTTAGTTTTATACAAAATTAACAAACTTTTCGCGTCAGTTATTGCCGCCAAAATCAACGATAGTTGAAAAAGTCAAAATTTTTAAGCAAACTTACCGGAAACGTAAAATAAATGTTGGGGACAGCTGCCCGGATGGGGTGACTGCTCCCAACGATGTTAACGGATGCTCTGTGAAAAATGAGTGCCGGGAGACGTCAGTCTCCCGGCACGGGTGGCGATACTGATAAATCAGAAATCGAAAAGATTTATCTGGCTGGTCTCGGGCATATCGCCGAGAGCGCCGAGCGCCTTGAGCTGTTCAAGATGGCTCTGGCTGACCTTAGGGCAGGCGCGGCCAAGCTCCTCAATGGAGATGAAGCGCGCCTCGCGCTCCTTGCAGCGGGCAAGGTCGAGCGCGGCGGTCTCGCCGAGACCGGAGATCGACACGAACGGCGGGCGGAGCTTGCCGTCCTCGGTGATGAGGAACTTTGTCGCGTCGGACTTATAGAGGTCGATGGGCGCAAACTCAAAGCCGCGCATATTGAACTCATAGACTGCGTCCATCGTGACGAGCAGATCCTCCTCGTTCGCGGTGAGGTTCGGGCGGCGGCGCATTTCGTTTATCTTGCGGCGCACGGCGTCCGCGCCGCCGGTCATCATCCCGGCGTCGAAGCCGCCTTTCTGGCTGCGGCGGTAGAAATACGCGCTGTAGAACGCGAGCGGCAGGTGGACCTTGAACCACGCGATGCGGAAAGCCATCATGACATAAGCCACGGCGTGAGCCTTCGGGAAGAGGTAGGCGATCTTGCGGCAGGACTCGATGTACCAATCGGGCACGCCCCTGTCGCGCATCTGCTGTTCGGCGTCGCCGGGAAACTCCCCGCTCTTCTTGACCTTGCCCTTACGCACGGCCTCCATCGTCTTGAATGCGAGGGACGGCTCGATGCCGACGGAGATAAGGTAGAGCATGATATCGTCACGGCAGCCGACGGTCTCGTTGACGTTTGCGATGCCGTTTACGATGAGGTCATGGATGTTGCCCGCCCACACGTCGGTGCCGTGCGAGAAGCCGGAAAGCCTGATGAGCGTATCGAACTGCTTGGGCTGGGTGTCGACAAGCATCTGGCGGGTGAAGGGCGTGCCAAATTCCGGGATGCCGATGGAGCCGGTCTTGCCGATGATCGGGTCGTCATCCGGAAGGCCGAGGACGGCGGGGGAGGTGAAGATCGACATAGTATCCGGGTCGGAGAGGGATATCTGCTGCGCGTCGACGCGCTCGCCGAGCTGCTCGGACATATCCTCCATCATGCGGATCATGGTCGGGTCATCGTGGCCGAGCTCATCGAGCTTGAGGAGGTTTGCCTCCATGCAGTGATATTCAAAATGCGTGGTGATTATATCGCTGTTCGGGTCGTCCGCCGGGTGCTGCACGGGGCAGAAGTCCGTCACGTCCATGTCCTGCGGGATGACGACAAGACCGCCGGGGTGCTGGCCGGTCGTGCGCTTGATGCCGACAAGCCCCTGAGCGAGACGGTTCTCCTCGGCCTTGGTGGCCTGCATACCGTGCTCCTCAAGGTATTTCTTGACATAGCCGTAGGCGGTCTTCTCGGCGAGGGTGCCGATCGTCCCGGCGCGGAAGACGTGATCCGAACCGAAGAGGACTTCGGTGTATTTATGCGCCTTGGCCTGGTATTCACCGGAGAAGTTAAGGTCGATATCGGGCGTCTTTTCGTTGCCGGGGAAGCCAAGGAAAGTCTCGAACGGGATATCGAAGCCGTCGCGCCGCATGCGCGTGCCGCACTCGGGGCAGTCCCTCTCGGGCATGTCCGCGCCGCAGCCGTAGCTGCCGTCGGTAATGAACTCGCTGTGGCAGCACTTGGGGCAGACATAGTGCGGCGGCAGGGAGTTGACCTCCGTGATGCCGGACATATAAGCGACGATCGAGGAGCCGACGCTGCCTCGGCTGCCGACCAGATAGCCGTTCTCGAGCGAGTTCTGCACGAGCTTCTGGGCGGACATATATATAACGTCATAGCTGTGGTCAAGGATCGTGTTGAGCTCAATGTCGACGCGCTCCTGCACTATCTTCGGCGGGTTCTCGCCGTAGATGCGGTGCATCTTGGTATAGACGAGGTTCTTGAGGTCCTCGGCCGAGTGCTCTATCTTTGGCGGGAACAGCTCCTTCGGCAGCAGCTCTATCGGCTCGACCTGATCGGCGATGGCGCGGGTGTTCGTGATGACGACTTCCTTTGCGGTCTCCTCGCCGAGGTAGGCAAACTCCGCAAGCATCTCATTCGTCGTGCGGAAGTATATGGGGCAGCTGCGGTCGGCGTCGGAAAATTTCTTGGCCGACTGGAGGATCCTGCGGTACTGCTCGTCCTCGGGGTCGAGGAAGTGGACGTCGGACGCGGCGATGACGGGCTTGCCGAGCTCGCGGCCAAGCTCAAGGATAGTGCGGTTATAGTCCTGCAGGACCTTGACGTCGCTGACTGTGCCGTTATCGACGAGGAAGCCGTTATTGCAGATGGGCTGGATTTCAAGATAGTCATAGAATGAAGCTATCTTCTTAAGCTCCTTCTTACTCGCGCCCTTCATGACTGCGCCGTAGAGCTCGCCCATGCCGCAGGCGGAGCCGACCAAGATGCCCTCGCGGTGCTGGATGAGCAGGCTCTTAGGTATGGTCGGGTTGCGGTGGAAGTACTTGAGATAGGACTGGGAGATCATCTCATAGAGATTCTTGAGCCCGGTACGGTTTTTCACCAGCAGGATCATGTGATAGCTCTTGGCGACGTCAGTGCGCTTGAGCTTATGGTAGATGGTCTCTATATCGTCAACGGTCTTTGCGCCCTGCTGATGGAGCATCGGGAGAAACTTCCCCATCATGCGCGCGACGACCATAGCGTCGTCCGAGGCGCGGTGGTGGTTAAACTGCGGCAGGCCGAGGTGGTTGGAGACGATATCGAGCTTGAAGCGCTTGAGCTCAGGCAGCAGCGCCTGAGACAGCGCGAGCGTATCGAGGAACACCGGGGAGAACTTCAGCCCCTGCCGGTTCGCCGCGGCGGTCATGAAGCCGACGTCAAAATGCGCGTTGTGCGCGATGATGGGACGGTCGCCGATGAAGTCGATGAACATCTGCATGGCTTCTTTTTCCTTGGGCGCGCCCGCAACGTCGCTGTCGCGGATGCCGGTGAGCTGGGTGATGTCCGGCGGGATGTGGCGCTCGGGGTCGACGAAGGTGTTGAACACCTGCTTTATCTCCGTGCCGGAGAAGATGATGGCGCCGATCTCGGTCATGCGGTCGTTCATCGCGTTGAGGCCGGTCGTCTCTATATCGAAGGCGACAAACTCCGTATCGAGCGGGAGCTTGCTCTTGCCGATAACGGCGCTGTTGCCGTCCATGTCGTTTACGAAGTAGCACTCCTCGCCGTAGATGATCTTGACGCCGTGCTTCTTGCCAGCCTTCCACATATCCGGGAAAGCCTGCGCGACGCCGTGGTCGGTGACGGCGATGGCGGGCATGCCCCAATAGGCCGCGCGCGCGACGATCGCATCAGGATCGGTGAGCGCGTCAAGGGTAGAAAAGCGCGTGTGCATATGCAGCTCGACACGCTTCTCCTCGGCGTTGTCGGGGCGGATATAGCGCTTGCCTTTCATTATATTGCGCGGGTCGAGCACCATATCGTCATCATATTTGGAGTAGATTATCTCGCCCTGAACGACGACATGGTCGCCTTTTTTGACCTTGTCGATAATGCTCTGATCGTCCTCGGAGCGGAGGAAGCGCGAGACGCGCACGGAATTCGTGCGGTCGGTGATATCGAAGCAGAGCACAGCGCTGCCGCGCTTTGCAAGGGTGCGGCTCGTGACGTCAACAACGTCACCCTCGACGGTGACCTTGCCGGATTCGAGCGTGAGCGTGTTCATCGGGACGGGGCGCTGCTTTATCGCCCTGCCCATGAGCACATCGCCCGTCGGCTTTGCGCCGCTCTGCGGAGCCGTCGCGGTGACGGCGGGGGTAGATGCGCGCACCGTGCGCGGATAGTCCGGCACGATGCCTACAGCGCTCAGGCCGTAGTCGTCCCGGATGCGGCTGCTTAGCGTGGCGATGTCCACAGGGGAGGGCATGGACGCAAACCAGGCGCAGATGCTCAGGGTCATTTCACCTGAGTCCACCTGCACCTCGGTCACGTATGCTTTATCGAGCCCGCCCGCGGAGCCTGCAAGGCTCGCGCAGCCGGGGAAAATCGTCAGAAACGGGGTATGCTCGCTCATGCCTTACCGTCCGTTCCGTCGCTGTTGATGAGGTCGAGCAGGCGATCGCACAGCTCCTCATACGGATATGTACCGAGAACCTGACCTTTCTTGAACAGAAGCCCCTTGCCCTTGCCGCCGGCGATGCCGTAATCGGCTTCGCGCGCTTCGCCTGGGCCGTTCACGATGCAGCCCATGACGGCGACGGTGATATCGCGGTCGAGCTTGCCGACGCGATTTTCAACCTCAGTCGCGAGGGAGATGAGGTCGATCTCCGTTCTGCCGCAGGTCGGGCAGGAGACGAAGCGCACGCCGCCCGGACGCAGCCCCGCGGCCTTGACGATGGCGATGCCGGCGCTGACCTCCTTGACGGGGTCAGCCGTCAGGGAGACGCGGATGGTGTTGCCGATGCCCTCGCACAGAAGCGTGCCGATGCCGACGGCGGACTGAATAGTGCCGTTCCACTCGGTGCCGGTCTCGGTGACGCCGAGGTGCAGGGGATAATCAAAGGTCTCGGCGGCGAGGCGGTAAGCCGCGATGGTGAGCGGCACGGAGGAGGACTTCATCGAAATGCAGATATCGTCAAAGTCATAGCGCTCGAGCAGCTCCGCGTGACCCTTAGCGCTCTCGACGAGAGCTTCCGGACAGGGGTGGCCGTACTTTTCGAGCAGACCCTTTTCGAGGCTGCCCGCGTTCACGCCGATGCGGATGGGGATATTGTGCCGGCGGCAGGCCTCGGCGACTGCCTTGACGTTCTCGGGCGCGCCGATGTTGCCGGGGTTGATGCGGATCTTATCGATGCCGCGCTCGGCGGCTTCGAGGGCGAGGCGGTAATCAAAATGGATATCCGCGACGAGCGGGACGCTCACCTGCTCCTTTATCGCGGAGACGGCCTTGGCCGACTCCATATCCGGCAGCGCGATGCGCACGATGTCCGCGCCCGCGGTCTGCATGGCCTTTATCTGCGCGACCGTCGCGTCAACATCCCAGGTCTTGGTGTTGCACATGGTCTGCACGGAGACGGGCGCGCCGCCGCCTATCTCGACGCTCCCGGCCTTAATTTTCTTTACTGTGTCTCTTTTATTCATTATCTCGTCACTATCCTGATTATATCGTTGAACATTATGACTGCCATCAGCCCCAGCAGGAGCACCATGCCCGCGGCATGGATATAGCCCTCATACTTCGGGTCGAGCTTCTTTTTGCTTATCGTTTCGATGACCCATGTAACGATCAGCAGGAACACTCTGCCGCCATCGAGCGCCGGGATCGGCAGCATATTCATTATCGCGAGGTTCACCGCGATGAAGGCCGTGAAATAGAAAATGCTGTAGAGCGCGTCGGCGGTCGACTCCGCCTGCTCACCCGTCTCGGCCATCATATCGACAATGCCGACGGGGCCTGCCATATCCTTCATGCCGACGTCACCGCGCACGAGCTCCTTCAGGCCGAGCCAGACCCAGCGGCCGAACTCCATTGTCGTGTTCCATGAGTTCTCAAGCTTTACGCCGAGGGTGGCCTCGTCATAGCCGAAGTAGAAGCCGTACATCTTCTGTGTCTGGCCGGGGTAATCCAGCGGTGTGAGCGCAAAATCGTTGAGCTTCACCTTTTTCCCGTCGCGGATGACGACGAGGTCATAGGTGCCGTCGCCCTGACTGAGAAAGTCGCTGACGTCATAATACTGATAGATCCTATGGCCGTCTATCTTATAGAACCTGTCGCCGACATGGAGACCCTCGCTGCTCTCGTATGGGCAGCCGTCCATGAAGCCGGTGATCTCCGCGGAGCGGAAAGCGTAGGCATTGGAATAGAGGATGATGACGATCAGCAGGCCGAGCAGAAAGTTCATTGCCGCGCCCGCGACGAGGATGATGATGCGCTTCCACGCCGCCTGATTCATGAACGCGCGCGGATCGTCGGACGCTTCGTCCTCCCCGGCCATGGCGCAGAAGCCGCCGAAGGGGATGCAGCGCAGGGAATAGACCGTCTCGCCCTTCTGCTTCTGCAGGATGGCCGGACCCATGCCGAGCGCGAACTCCTCGACTTTGACGCCGCAGGCCTTCGCCGCGGCGAAGTGCCCAAGCTCATGTACGCCGACGAGCACGCCGAAAAGAAGTATTGCCAGTGCGATGTAAAGAACAGTCATTTACCGAAATTCTCCATGACATATGCTCTGGCGGCGGCATCCGCCTCCAGAACGGTTTCCAGATCGGAAGCGTCGACCGCTCCCAGCTTTGCCACGGCTCCTGCCGCGGCGTCATAAATGCGGTTATAGCCCAGCTCGTGACGCAGGAACATACCCACGGCGACCTCGTTTGCCGCGCTCATCACGCAGGGAGCCGTGCCGCCGGTGCGGGCGCAGTCCATTGCGAGACCGAGGCAGGGGGTCTTCTCAAGGTCGGGCGCTTCAAAGGTGAGGTCGCGCAGCTTGGCGAAATCAAGATGCTCAAACATTGAGGCCTTGCGCTCGGGGTAGGTCAGGGCAAGCTGGATGGGAAGACCCATGTCGGGCACACCGAGCTGCGCGATGACCGTGCCGTCGACCAGCTCTACCATAGAGTGTATGACGCTCTGCGGGTGGATTACCACCTGAATATCATCGGGCGTGACGGAGAACAGGTGCATGGCCTCGATGAACTCAAGCCCCTTGTTCATCATCGTCGCGCTGTCGACGGATATCTTCGCGCCCATGCTCCAGTTGGGGTGCTTCACGGCCTGCTCGGGAGTGACGTCCTCAAGCTCGCTCCTTGCCTTGCCGCGGAACGGGCCGCCGGAGCCGGTGAGGAGGATCTTCTTGAGCTCGCCCTTCTTCCTGCCCATGAGGCACTGGAAGATGGCCGAGTGCTCGGAGTCGACCGGGACTATCTCCGCGCCCTTTTCCTTTGCGCGCGCCATGACGATATCACCCGCGCAGACGAGAGTCTCTTTATTCGCAAGGGCGATGCGCTTTTTCTCCCGGATGGCGGCGAGCGTGGGCTTGAGCCCGACCATGCCGGACACTGCCGTGACAACGGTGTCTGCCTCGGGAAGACTTGCCGCGGTCACAAGACCCTCAAGTCCCAGCACGACTGTTATATTCATATCCGAAAGACGCGCCTTTAATTCCTGATATGCGCGCTCGTCCATCATTGCCGCAAGGCGCGGGCGGTATTTGCGGCACTGCGCCTCCATGAGATCCACATTGCGCTCCGCCGTCAGCGCGGCGACGCGCAGTCCCAGCTCATCCGCGACGGACAGCGTCTGCCGCCCGATGGAGCCCGTGGAGCCTAAAATCGTGATCGTCTTCGTCATACCAGCTTCTC
>ERZ779877.3426-NODE-3426-length-10303-cov-2.459309_pt1 | contig 10303 bp, 8 predicted proteins | sample MGYA00511556_ERZ779877 | MGnify/ENA primary metagenome ERZ779877 (study PRJEB29588, sample SAMEA2159338) | human gut metagenome | biome: human gut; feature: human-associated habitat; material: faeces | place: Denmark | collected 2008/2010 ... | reverse complement strand
ATTGAAATAATGGGTAAATATTCTAATATAATTTTTATTGATAAGTCAGGCAAAATTATTGATTCAATGAAACGAGTTGATGAAAATAAATCTCATATCAGAGAAATTTTGCCGGGAGTTACCTATACCGCTCCGCCAAAGCAGGATAAATTAAATATCTTTACCGATGATTTAGAAGTGATAAGAGAAAAAATTGCAAACAGTAAAAAGGGCATGTATAAGGCAGTTATGGAAACCGTTAAGGGCGTTTCACCGGTGATTTGCCGTGAATTTGAGTATGGATTAACCCTTGATGAATTTAAAAAGCAGGCTCAAAATCCTACACCTACTGTTATTTTTACCGATTCACCCAAGGATTTTGCTTTTATGGATATAAAGCAATACGATAATCTTGCACAAATAAGAAAATATGATACTTTTTCCGATCTACTTGATTATTTTTATTATGAACGCGTGCGATTGATGCGAATTAAAGCAAGAAGTGCCGACCTTTTTAAAATTTTGACAACGCTTCAGGAAAGGGCGGTAAGAAAAGCAGTAAACAGAAGCCAAGAGCTTGAAGAATGTAAAGATAAAGAAACATATAAACTTTTCGGCGACCTTATTTCTGCTAATCAATACAGGCTTGAAAAAGGTATGCCATACTATGATTTGGAAAACTATTATGATGAAAATAAAATAGTACGCATTCCGGCAGATGTTATGCTCACACCGTCGCAAAATTCACAGAAGTATTATAAAGAATACAGAAAAAAACAAGTTGCCGAAAGTAAACTTAATGATTTTATTGATGAAGCAAACGCAGAGGCTGAATATTTTGAAAGCGTAATTGATTCACTTTCAAGGGCGGAAACCGACAGCGAAATTACTGCTATTAAAGCAGAACTTGCGTCGCAAGGATATATTAAAAAAGCCAACGATAAGAAAAAAGAGCAAAAAGCACTAAAGCCTATGCATTTTAAAACACGCGACGGTTTTGATGTTTATGTGGGCAGAAACAATGTTATGAATGATAAACTGACTATGAAAACAGCCAAGAATTATGATACTTGGTTTCATGTTCAGTCTTCGGCGGGAAGCCATGTTATTTGTGAAACTTCAGGTATGCAAATAAGCGATGATGCCATTCACGATTGTGCCGTTATTGCCGCTTATTACAGTAAAGCAAGAGAGTCATCAAATGTGGCTGTTGATTATACTTTGGTAAAAAATATACGCAAGCCAAATGGAGCAAAACCGGGCTTTGTAATATATGACACATATAATACAGAATTTGCAACCCCGACTATTGAAGAAGTGGAGAAATTGAAAAATGAGTAATACTGCCATAATATTGGCTGCCGGTAACGGTACACGAATGAAAGCTAATAAAAGCAAACTTCTTCTTGAAATTAACGGTATGACTGTGATTGAAAGAACGGTAAAGACTTTTTCAAAAATCAGTGATATTGATGATATTATTGTAGTTGTTCGTGAAAGTGATATTCCTTTATATGAAAAAGTTCTTTCCGGTTATGATATATCATATTGCATCGGCGGTTCAACAAGGCAGGAAAGTGTTTCAAATGCAGTTGAAACCATTGATTCTTGCGATATGATTATTATTCACGACGGTGCAAGGCCGCTTGTAACAGAAAAAGAAATTCTTAATACTTTACGCTCGGCAGAAAAATACGGTGCCGCCGCTACGGGCGTACCTGTTAAAGATACAATTAAGGTTATTGATAATAATAACAAAATTGTTGATACACCTAAGCGTTCAAGCCTTATCGCAATTCAAACTCCGCAAATTTTTACTTTTAATAAATATGTTGAAGCAATGAATTGTGCAAAAACGCAGGGTAAGGATTTTACTGACGATTGCAAACTTTTAGAAAATATAAATGAGGATGTATATGTAGTAATAGGTGATTATTCTAATATTAAAATAACCACTCCGGATGATATTCCTTTAGCTGAATCAATATTAAAATTGAGAGGTGAAGAATGATGAGAATAGGCCACGGATATGATGTTCACAAGCTTGTTGCCGGCAGAAAATGCATAATCGGCGGTGTTGATATTCCGAGTGATTTGGGACTTTTGGGCCATAGTGATGCCGATGTATTGCTTCACGCAATTTCTGACTCAATTTTAGGTGCAGCTGCAATGGGCGATATAGGCCACCTGTTTCCAGATACTGATGATAAATGGAAAGGTGCAGACAGTTTAAAGCTTTTAGAAGAAGTTGTAAGGCAGGTAAATGCTAAAGGCTATAAGATAATAAATATTGATTCTACTATATTGGCACAAGTGCCTAAAATGGCACCGTATATTTACTCAATGCGTGAAAATATTGCAAATGCTTGTAGTATTGATGTTGACTTAGTATCGGTAAAAGCAACTACTGAAGAGGGTTTGGGATTTACCGGTTCAAAAGAGGGTATAGCGGCTCACGCAGTTTGTTTGGTCGACCGTTATTAGCATATATGATAAAACATAGTTAAACTATTAAAATATAAAAGGAGAAACAAAATGAAAAAGTTATTAAGTCTATTTATGTCAGCAGTTATGCTTTTAAGTATAACTGCAGGGCTGAATTTGACGGCAAAAGCTGAAACCTTAACAGGCAAATGTGGTGAAAATGTAACCTATTCGCTTGATTCTTCAACAGGTGAACTCACCATTTCAGGTACAGGCAATATGGATAATTATAATTATTATGATAGTAATAATCCATTTTATGATAATTATGTCATAAAAACTATTACAATTAGCAGCGGTGTAACGAGTATTGGGGATTTTGCATTTAATGGTTGCACAAACTTAACAAGCGTAACAATACCTGATAGTGTAACAAGTATTGGAGATCGTGCATTTGAACGTTGCACAAGATTAAAAAGTATAAATGTAGACACTAACAATAAAAACTATTTGTCAATCGACGGTATTCTTTTTAATAAAGATAAAACAAGACTTATTGAATATCCTCAAGCAAGTGCCATAACAGAATACAATATCCCTAATAGTGTAACAAGTATTGGAGATGATACATTTTATGGTTGCACAAGCTTAACAAGTGTTACAATACCTGACAGTGTAACAAGTATTGGTTATTCTGCATTTCGTGGTTGCACAAGTTTAACAAGTGTAATAATACCTAATAGTGTAACAAGTATTGGTGATAGTGCATTTTGTGGTTGCACAAGCTTAACAAGTATAACAATACCTAAAAGTGTAACAAGTATTGGCGAAAATGCATTTTATGGTTGCACAAGCTTAACAAGTGCAACAATACCTAAAAGTGTAACAAGTATTGGCGAAAATGCATTTTCTTGGTGCGAAAGCTTAACAAGTGTAACAATACCTAATAGTGTAACAAGTATTGGAGATCGTGCATTTGAAGTTTGCACAAGCTTAGCAAGTGTAACAATACCTGATAGTGTAACAAGTATTGGTAGCTATGCATTTGAAGGTTGCACAAGCTTAACAAGTGTTAATTATAGTGGAACTAAATCACAATGTAAATCGATTGAAGGTTATTACAATATTTCAAAAATAATTAAATGTACAGACGGAATTGTCGGAAACGGAAACACTGTTACAATTGACAATTTAAAATATAAAATTTATGATGATACGGCTTCTTTAGTCGGTTATACAGATACACCTGAAAACTTAATTATTCCTGAAAGTGTTTTGTATGAGGGATATACAGTTACAGTTACAGGCATTGGCGATGAAGCCTTTTATAATTGCACAAGTTTAACAAGCATAACAATACCTGATAGTGTAACGATTATCGGCAACAATGCATTCAATGGTTGCAGAAGCTTAGTAAGCGTAACAATACCAAACAGTGTAAAAAGTATCGGCTCTTCTGCATTTAATGCTTGCTCAAACTTAAAAAGTGTTAATTATAACGGTACTAAGGCTCAGTGGAAGTCGATTAGTGGTTATGACAATGTTTCTCAAATTATTAAATGTACCGATGGTATTTATGCTAACAGTAATACAATTATTATTGACAGTGTAAAATATAGATTAAATGATGATTATACAGCAGAAGTAATAAGTTATTCAGGTACACCTGAAAATATAGCAATTCTTGAAAGTGTTGCTTATGAAGGTTTTACATTTAAAGTTACAAGCATTGGTTCTTCTGCATTTTCCGGTTGCACAAGTTTAGCAAGTGTAACAATACCTAACAGCGTAACGAATATCAGCTACGATGCATTCAACGGTTGCAGTAAGCTTAAAAAAATTGAAGTTCCTGACAGTGTTACTTATATTGGCAGTGATGCTTTTGACGGTACGGCATTTTATAACACCGTTAAAAATTGGAAAGACGGAGTTCTTTATTGCGGTAATCATTTGATAAGCGCTAAATCTGATGTAACTAAAATCACTGTAAAGGCTTCAACAGTTTCAATTGCCGCCGGTGCGCTTGATAACTGTAAATCACTTAAAAAAATCAATGTGCTTAACCCTAAATGTGTTATTAACTGCACAATTCCTAAAACAGCTGTAATCGGCGGTGCCGAAGGCTCAACAGCAGAGGAATTTGCTCAAAAAAATAATATGAGTATTGACTATTTTGAAGAGTGTACACATAGTGACAAAGTTCAAGTAGTTATTGCCGCAACCTGCACCGAGCAGGGTGCTGTTCAAAGTCGTTGTGCAGATTGCGATAAATTGATTTCACAAACTTTTACCGCTCCTTTAGGTCATACAATGGTTATTACAACACCTGCAAAAGCACCTACCTGTACAACAAGCGGTAACACACAAGCCGGATATTGCACCGTTTGCGGATATAATGAAGTTTCAACGGTAATTCCGGCAACAGGTCATAACTTTGGCAATAATTCAGCTAATTGCTTGGTTTGCGGTGTGGCTAATCCTAATTATGTTGCACCTACACAGCCGACACCAAGCCCGACACCGTCAACTACACCGGCACAAGCAGTCAAAAAGCCTAAATCAACCTCAATCAAAAAGGCAAAAGGCAGCAAAAAGGCGGTTGCGCTTGAATGGAAAAAGGTAAGCGGTGTTAATGGATATGAAATTCAAGTTGCAACAGACAAGAAGTTTAAGAAGAACAAGAAAACCGCAACAATCAAGAAGCAAAAGACAACCAAAACCACCGTTAAAAAGCTTAAAGCAAAGAAAAAATATTATGTAAGAATTCGTACATATAAAATAGTGAACGGTAAAAAGGTTTATTCTTCTTGGTCAAAGGTTAAGAGTGTTAAAACTAAATAAGTATAATACTGACAAAGCAGACGGTTGTAAAATCGTCTGCTTTATTTTTTGTTTAATATTGCCAAAAGTTTATAAATATGTTATAATCAACTGTGTGATTTATTATAATGTGTAATTGTTATACCTATTTATAGGTAAACGAATTCTATTGTTAAGGAGGAATTATTTTGAAAGAAGCAAAAGCAATGGCTTATGTAAATATGTATGGAGTTCTTGCTTGCCTTGAAAATCTTTGTGAAATTGATGATGAAGCAAAGGCAATTATTAAATCAATTAAGAAGCCGGTATCACTTTGCTTTGATGTAGCAAACGGCCCGTGCTGTACATTTCATTTTTCGCAAGACGGTTGCACAATCAGTGAGGGAAACTATGGCTGTACCTGCAAAATGAATTTTGCAAGCCCTGAAAAATTTAATGCTCTTATTGATAGCGGAAAGCCGGGTATGCCTACAAAAAATGTGCCGCAGGTGCTTTCATTCTTGCTTGGCCCATTTACAAAGCTTACTGACAGATTAACTAAAATTTTAATGCCAAGTGAGGACGACTTGAAAAACAGAAGTTTTTTTGAAGAATCAACAGTTCTTACTTTTTATACAATAGCCGGTGCGCTTTCGGCACTTGCAAATCACGACAGTGTGGCACAGCATTCGGCATTTTACACTGTTGACGGGGATATTCAAATGGGAATCACAGATGTTTGCTATGCAACTCTTCGGATTCGTGACCATAAGTTTGAAACTATTAAGGAAAAGCCTGATACTCCGCGTGCTATTATGGAATTTAAAACTATTGACCTTGCAAATGCTCTGTTTAACGGAACAGCGTCAACTATGGCTGAGCTTTGCGCGGGCAATATTTATATGAGCGGTATGATAAATATGATTGATAATGTCAACCGTATACTTGACAGAGTAGCTGTTTATTTGGGTTAAGGAGGATTGCAAATGAGTAAATTTCCTGAATATAAACACGAAAAATCACAGGAATGGTTTAACAGGGCTTTAGCTGCTATTCCATCGGGTGTATATGGCCATCTCGGCCCTTCGGAAGGGCTTTTCTTACCTATAACAAAGTGGCCGCTTATGTCTGACCACGCAAAAGGTACATATTTTTGGGATGTTGATGGTAATAAATACCTTGATTTTATGTGTGCTTACGGTCCTAATGTTTTGGGATATTGCGATGATGATGTTGATAAGGCTGCTATGGAGCAGCTTAAAACAGGAAACTGCACAACTTCACCGTCTTACAAAATGGTAGAATGTGCCGAGCTTCTTAAAGATACCGTAAACTGTGCCGATTGGGCATTCTTTATGAAAAACGGTTCTGATGCAACAACATTCAGCGTAATGTGTGCAAGGGCGCATACTGGTAAAAAGAAAATGATGTTCTTTAAAGGATATTATCACGGCGATTTCCAGTGGGCGCAAAAGATTGACTATCCGGGTATTCTTCCTGAAGAAGTTGAAAACAACATTGTAGTTCCTTGGTTTGATATGGATGCTATGCAGGAAGCATATGATGCTTGCGGCGGTGATGTTGCAGGACTTATTGCCCAGCCGTATGACCACGGTAACTTCTTTGATAATGTGTGTGCTACTAAAGAGCAATGGGCAAAAGTTCGCAAGTTCTGTGATGATCACGGAATGGTACTTATTATTGATGATGTTCGCACCGGCTTCCGCCTTGATATTGCCGGTTCAGACCATTATTATGGCTTTAAAGCAGACCTTATCTGCTTTTGTAAAGCACTTGCAAACGGCTATAATATGTCAGCTGTTTGCGGTGGTGAGCATATGAAAAACACAGCTTCTTCCGTTGTATACACAGGTTCATATTGGATGAGTGCAGAGCCTTTTGCCGCTTGCCTTGCTTGTATACCAAAGATGAAAAAGCTTGATACACCTAAAATGTTTAGGGAAATGGGTACAAAACTTACAGACGGATTTAAAGAAGCAGGTAAACAGCACGGTTTTAATCTTGTGGTTTCGGGTGAGCCGGCACTTTTCTATTTGCGAATTGCTAATGATGACAGCCTTATGCTTCACCAAGAATGGATTGCCGAATGTGTATCAAGGGGGCTTTTCCTTGCATCACATCATAATCACTTTATGAATGCGGCTGTAACCGATGATGATATTAAACTTGCAATTGATATTGCAGAAGATGCATTTTCGGTAGTTGCAAAAAGGCATCCTGAAATGCCGGGACTTATTAAATAATTAAATGTAATTGGAAAATTTATATATTTTGGAGGGGTAATTTATGCCAGCTAATTACAAGCCATTTGATAAAGAAGAATGGCTGCGCCTTGAAAAAAAGGCTGACGAATTAAGAAGACTGACTATCCAAACAGCTATTTGGGGCGGTTCGGGCCATTTGGGCGGTGCGCTCAGCGCTATGGATGCAATGACTATTTTGTATCACCGTTTTATGAAGCTTGATGTTAATAATCCCGAACTTCCTGATAGGGACCGTTTTGTTCTTTCAAAAGGTCACGCAGCAGTAGGATATGCACCTGTTATTTGCGATTATGGCTTTATGCCTATTGATGAACTTAAGATTTTTAACCTTACCGGTGCTAAAATCGGAATGCATCTTGATTGCAATAAGGTTAAGGGTATTGACTGCTCAACAGGTTCGCTCGGCCACGGGCTTTCACTTGCTGTCGGCTTTGCACTTGCAGGCAGAGTTAACGGTATTGATTATATGAACTATGTTTTAACCGGTGACGGTGAACTTAACGAAGGCTCAAATTGGGAGGCTGCAATGAGTGCGGCACAGTTCAAGCTTTCAAATGTAGTTGTTCTTGCCGATGTTAACAAATGTATGATTGATGGCAGGGTTGATGATGAAATGAAAGTTGAACCTGTTGACAAGAAGTTTGAAGCATTTGGCTTTAATGTTGTCCGTGTTGACGGTCATAATTTTAAAGAACTTAATGATGCTATTGAAAGCGCTGTTAAAAATCATCAAAACGGCGGCGATAAGCCGACTGCTATTGTAATGGATACTTTCAAGGGTGAAGGTGTTGACTTTATGAAAGATAATTACTTGTGGCATTATGGCTCACTTGATGAAGAAAAAACCAAGCAGGCTTATGCAAGCCTTGATGCATATTATAAAGAACGCTGTGAAAGAGCAGAGAAGGAGGCGTAAGCAATGGCTGGAATGACATATACAATGACTGATACCACAAAACTTTCAACTGCTGAATGTTACGGTATTGCACTTTGTGAGCTTGGTGAGGAGCATAAGGATGTTGTTGCCCTTACTGCTGACCTTGCAAAATCAACTAAAATCGGTATGTTCGGTGAAAAATTCCCTGATAGATTTTTTAATGTGGGTATTGCGGAACAAAATCTTTTCGGCGTAGCAGCAGGTATGGCTAAAAACGGACTTATTCCTTTTGCTTCCACATTTGCAATTTTTGCTTCTGCCCGTTCTCTTGACCAGGTGCATACAGATATTTGCTATCAAAATGTTCCTGTAAAAATTATTGCAACACACGCAGGTACTTCGTTTGGCCAGGCAGGTTCAACACACCATTCACTTATTGATATGGCTTGTATGCGTGTTTTGCCTAATATGACGGTTATTTGCCCTTGTGACGGTTCTGAAACTTATCACGCAGTAAAGGCTGCTTATGATATTCCCGGTCCGGTTTATATCAGAATTAACCGCGGTTTTGACCAGGTTATTTACAAATCACCTGATGATTGCAAGTTTGAATGGAATAAAGCCACACTTATGAATGACGGTACTGATATTACAGTTATCGCTTGCGGCTCTTGTGTGTTTGAAGCTATGCAGGCGGCTCGTATGATGGAAGCTGATGCAGGCTTGAAAGTAAGAGTTCTTAATATGCACACCATTAAGCCGATTGATGAAGAAGCTGTAATGGCTGCAATTATGGATACAAGAAGAATTATTACTGTTGAAGACCACGAAGTTATGGGTGGTTTAGGCTCGGCAGTTGCAGAAGTAGTGGCAAAAAGCGGTAAGGCTTGTGCATTCAAAATGCTCGGCCACCAAAATGCTTTTTCAACTATCGGCTTGCAGGAAGACCTTCTTGCTTTGGCAGGTATTGATGCAAACGGTATCAGCGAAGCTATCGGCGAAATGATGCACGCAGATTTTGAAGCTGATGATGCGTGGGACGACGAATTCTAATTTGTTGCCGTATCATTATTTTGAAATTGAAAGGAGTGTATCTTTATGGCAAGTGACGAAACTCGCTATACCAATAAAATATTTATGGCAGCGGCATTGCCGCTTATGAAAACCATTGCCACAGATGTACCTGAACTTAAAAAGAAATTTGAGGGCGTAAACGCTATTTACCAAGTTTCAGCTAAAGTAAACGCAGAGGATAAAGAGGCGGTCCATTTTATTGTTGAAAACGGTGAATGGAGTGTTAAACTCGGCGAATATCTCGGTCAAGAAAAAATTGATGCCGAACTTGCATTTTCTTCTATGGAGAAAATGAATGAATTTATGAAAGGTAAAATGACTTCACTTCCGAAAATGAAGATTAAGTCATTTGGTAAATTCACAAAGTTTATGGCTGTGCTTTTAAAAATGTCTTCACTTTTAAGCATTGCCGAACCGCCGGAAAATGACGAAGAACTTTCACTGCTTCTTTGCAAGCTGTATTTTTACTTGCTTTCTTCCGGTATATCGCAGCTTAATAAAATGGGTCATCCGCAGGTGCATGATTGGGCGCTTAAAAGCCCTGACCGTTGCTATCAGTGGGCAGTTGAGGGGCATCCTGAATGTACTGCATATATGCGTGTTAAAGCAGGCAAATCAAGAGCCGGCAGGGGCGAATATAAGCGTTCAAAGCCATTTTTCTGTATGAAATTTGACTGTGCAACTTCAGCTCTTAAAATTTTGCTCGGTACAGGCGATATGTTCCAAATGACAGCGAACAAGCAGCTTATAATGGAGGGCGCGCCGGAATTTGGTGTGCAAATCGGTGATTATATGATGCTTGTCGGCAGTTTGGCAAAATAAGATAAAACCAAAAATAAACCTTTCCTCAAGTAGAAAGGTTTAT
>ERZ779877.3422-NODE-3422-length-10323-cov-2.795968_pt1 | contig 10323 bp, 6 predicted proteins | sample MGYA00511556_ERZ779877 | MGnify/ENA primary metagenome ERZ779877 (study PRJEB29588, sample SAMEA2159338) | human gut metagenome | biome: human gut; feature: human-associated habitat; material: faeces | place: Denmark | collected 2008/2010 ... | reverse complement strand
GATCCAAGGATCGTGCCATGGCAAAAGCCTGTCTCGTAGAGGGCAAGGTCGACGGCATCAAGTTCAAGTCCAAGGAATCCAGGATCATGGCAGCCCAGCTGATGTTCACCGAGAAACAGGCCAATGCCATCTTAGAGATGCGTCTGTATAAGTTGATCGGTCTGGAACTGGAAGCACTGATCAACGAACACGAAGAGACCATGGCAAACATCTATCGCTATGAGGATATTCTGGACCGCAGAGATTCCATGGCCCAGGTCATCATGAATGAACTGGACGGAATCAAGAAGGAATACAGCCATCCCCGCAAAACTGTCATCGAGAACGGACAGGAAGCGGTCTACAAGGAAAAAGAACTGGAAGAGGTCGTGGTGACCGGTTACCAGAAGATTGACCGCAAGCTGTTCACCGGCGCGGCGGCCCGCATCTCGGGCGAAGAGGCCAAGGTGGACGGCGTGGGCGACGTGAGCCAGATGCTGCAGGGAAAGGCGGCCGGCGTGGGCGTGCAGTCCGTCAGCGGCACGTTTGGTGCGGCGCCGAAGATTCGTGTGCGCGGAGCCTCGTCGATATATGGCAACCAGACCCCGTTGTGGGTGGTGGACGGCGTGGTGCTGGAGGACGTGGTGGAGGTTTCGGCCGACGACCTCTCTTCGGGCAACGCGGCCACGCTGATCAGCTCCGCCGTGGCGGGCCTGAACCCCGACGACATTGACAACTTCCAAATCCTGAAGGACGCATCGGCCACGGCCCTCTACGGCGCCAGGGCCATGAACGGCGTGATCGTGGTGAACACCAAGCGCGGGCGCAAGGGGCACGCCAGTATCAGCTACACGGGCGAGTTCACCGTGCGCACGCGGCCTTCCTACCGCCAGTACAACATCATGAACTCCAAGGACCAGATGTCCGTGCTCATGGAGCTGGAGGACAAGGGCTGGTTCAACCACGCCCAGATGGCCCGCACGGAGAACGGAGGCGTGTTCTACCTGATGAACGACCTGATATACCGGGGCGAGCTGATGAACACCGAGCCCGCCCGCCTGGCTTACCTGCAGAAGGCCGAGATGCGGAACACCAACTGGTTCAAGGAGCTGTTCCGCCCCACGATACAGAGCAACAACTCCGTGAGCATCTCGTCGGGTACCGACCGCAGCAGCTTCTACGCTTCGATGAGCTTCCTGGACGACCCGGGATGGAGCGTGTCTGATAAGGTACGCCGCTACACGGCCAACGTGAACGCGTCGTACGACATCAGCAAGTGGCTCACGTTGGGCGTGGGCGTGAACGGCTCGGTGCGCAACCAGCGCGCGCCCGGCACGTTGGACCGCACGGCGGACCCCGTGAGCGGCGAATACTCGCGCGACTTCGACATCAACCCCTTCAGCTACGCCCTGAACACGAGCCGCACGATGAGTCCGGACGAGACTTACATCATGAACTACGCGCCCTTCAATATCCTGAACGAGGCGCGGAACAACTACATCGACCTGGACATGACGGACATGAAGTTCCAGCTGGAGCTGACCTACAAGCCTGTCAAGGGACTCGACCTGAGCGCCATCGGCGCCTTCCGCTACGTGAAGTCGACGCAGGAGAACAAGGTGACGGGCGAGTCGAACTTGGCGCAGGCCTACCGCGCCGCCGGCGACGCCACCATACGCGAGAAGAACAAGTTCCTCTACCGCGACCCGGACAACCCGGACGCCGTGCCGGAGGTGGTGATGCCTAAGGGCGGTTTCTACAACACGACGGACAACATCCTGAAGAGCTACTACTTCCGCGCCTCGGCGAACTATAACCGCCTGATCGCGCAGACCCATCCGTTCAACGTGCTGGCCGGTATGGAAGTGAAGAGCGCCGACCGCCAGAGCGGCTTCAACAACGGCTACGGCTTCCAGTGGGACCGCGGCGGCACGCCCTTCGTGGACTACCGCATCATCCAGCAGCTCCTGCTGGGCGGCGACAACTACTACGGGCTTTCGCAGTATTACGACCGCTTCGTGGCCTTCTTCGCCACGGGCAGCTTCTCCTACAAGGGACGCTACACCTTCAACCTCACCGGCCGCATGGATGGTTCCAACCGCCTGGGGCGCTCACGCGACGCGCGCTGGCTGCCCACGTGGAATGTGTCCGGGGCGTGGAACGTGCTGGAGGAAGAGTGGATGAAGAGCCAGAACGTGGTGTCCACCCTCTCGCTCCGCGCCACCTACGGTCTGACGGCCACCATGGGGCCGGCGGACAACGCTCTGGCCGTGTTCCGCAACACCACGACCTACCGCGGCGACGACGGCTATAAGGAGTCGCAGATCTACATCGAGTCGCTCCAGAACAAGGACCTGACGTGGGAGAAGCAGTATGAGTTCAACTTTGGTTTCGACGTGGGCGTGTTGCGCAACCGCGTCAGCCTCAGTTCGGACATCTACAGCCGCCGGGGCTTCGACCTCATCGGCATGGTGCGCACCAGCGGCATGGGCGGGCAGAAGTGGAAATACGCCAACTACGCCGACATGAAGTCGTGGGGCGTGGAGTTCACGCTCAACACGAAGAACATCGAGCGCAAGGACTTCTCGTGGACCTCGAACCTGACGTTCGCCTACAACCACAACGAGGTGACCAACCTGCAGTCCATCTCCAGCATCTTCGACCTGATGACGGCCGAGGGTGCGCCGCTGGAAGGCTATCCCGTGCGCGGCCTCTTCTCGCTGCAGTACAAGGGCCTGACGGACGAGGGCATTCCCACGTTCATCAACGAGAAGGGCGAGCTGACCTCCACGGGCATCAACTTCCAGAGCACGGACCCCACTTACCTGAAATACGAAGGTTCGGTGGATCCGACGGTGACGGGCGGTTTCGACAACCAGTTCAAGTGGCGGGAGTGGACGCTGGGCCTCTACTTCACCTTCCAGGCCGGCAACAAGATCCGGCTCGACCCGGAGTTCTCCGCCTCCTACGGCGACTACTCCTCGATGCCGAAGGACCTGAAGAACCGCTGGATGAAGCCGGGCGACGAGCACCGCACCGACGTGCCCGTCATTCCCTCGTCCTACCAGTACGCCACCATCGAGAACCTGGACATTGCCTACAACGCTTACAACTACTCCGACATCCGCGTGGCAAACGGCGGATTCCTCCGGCTGAAGGAGCTGACGCTGGCCTACGACTTCAAGGGCGACTGGATGAAGACCATCGGCATGAACCGCCTCCAGCTCCGGCTGGTGGCCTCCAACCTGTGGCTCATCTATGCCGACAAGAAGCTCAACGGACAAGACCCCGAGTTCTTCCGCAGCGGCGGCGTGTCGATGCCCTTGCCGCGGCAGCTGACCCTGTCACTGCGGACCAGTTTCTAACCAGACACACAACATGAAAAGAAGAATGAAGACCAAACGACATATATTGAATTATGCGGCCGTGGCGCTTGCCACACTGGCGGCGACGGCCTGCAACGACTTCCTCGACGAGGTGCCGGACAACCGCACGGTCATCGACACGCCCGAGGCCGTGTCCGAGCTGCTGGTGTCCGCCTATCCCGACGGCAACTGCGTGTTCTTCACCGAGTGCATGTCGGACAATGTGACCGACCGCGGCAACACCCTCGACCCCTACGTGCAGGCCGAGTGGGACCGTGCCAACCGCCAGGCTTTCTACTGGGAGGACATTGACATGACTTATCAGGACAGCCCGAGCTATTTCTGGATGGTGTGCTACCAGGCCATCTCCGCCGCCAACCACGCCCTCGAGGCCATCGCGGAGCTGGAGGCCAAGGGCACGGACTGCAGCGTGCAGAAGGGCGAGGCGCTGGTGTGCCGCGCTTACAACCACTTCATGCTGGTAAACGTCTTTTCGCAGCATTACGACCCGGCCTACGCGGACGACGACTTGGGCGTGCCCTACGTGACGGCGCCGGAGAAGGAGGTATTCGGCCATTATGAGCGCCTCTCGGTGAAGGAGACTTACGACATGATCCGCGCCGACCTGGAGCAGGGCCTTCCGCTCATCTCCAACAAGGCCTACGGCGAGACGCCCAAGTACCACTTCACCCGCGAGGCGGCCCAGGCCTTCGCTGCCCGCTTTTATCTCTACGTCGGAGAGTGGGAGAAGGCCGCGCAGGCTGCCGGCGAGGCGCTGGGCGACAATCCCACGCTGCGCGACTGGAACGCCTACATCCAGATGTCCACGGCCAACCGGGAGAAGAACTACACTTCCGTGCAGGAGAGCGCCAACCTGTTGCTGGCTTCCACGTTGTCCATGTTCGCCGTGGACCAGCCCTTCTACCGCTACGGCTATTCCACGGCGGTGAACAACTCGCTTTTCGGGCAGAACGACAACCTCGTGGGGGGCACCTGGGCCTACCGCGCCGAAGCCTACAACCTCTCGAGCGAGGCGTTGACCCTGATGAAATGGAAGGCTTACAAGAAGACCGACGGGGTGAACTCCAACAGTGGATACTATTACGTGATGGTGCCGCTCTTCACCACCGACGAGGCCGTGTGCGACCGCATCGAGGCCTTGGCCATGCAGGGACGCTACACGGAGGCCTGCCGCGACATAGAGCTTTTCCTCACGAACAAGATTCGCGACTACGATGCCGCGAAGCAGCCCGTCACGCCGGAGATGGTGGAGGCCTACTACAAGGACAAGGCGCCGCTCCATCCTTGGTATGAGAGCCGGATGGACGCTCGGCAGATGGCCTTCGTGCAGTGCGCCGCCGACTTCCGCCGCCGCGAGCTGCTGATGCAGGGCGGGCGGTGGTTCGACATCAAGCGCTTCGACATCGAGGTGACGCACGAGGCCTACCAGACGGGGGCCGCCGACGTGCTCGTGCGCCGCGACCTGCGCCGCGCCGTGCAGATTCCCCAGGAAGTGATATCCTATGGCATCGCGCCCAACCCCCGTTGACGCGCGGCCGTGTTTTGTCCATTTAAAAAAAGAACAGAAGAATGAACATGAAAAAGATATTCCTGATGGCCGCGCTCTGCCTGCCCTTGCTGGCGGCCTGCGACAAGGAGGACCTTGGCGCGTCGGACATCCGCGTGCCGGCCTTCGACTACGACGCGCTGAGCCAGACCGACAAATACATCTATGACAACTACACCGTGCCTTACAACATCGACGTGGTGTACCGCTGGAACCAAGGCGACATGTCGTCCGACGACATGCGGCGCAACCTCGTGCCGCCCCGCGAGGAACAGGTGGAGCCTTTCCTGCAGATGATCAAGACCGTGTGGGTGGACACCTACGCTTCTGAAGTGGGGGCGCAGACGCTTCGCGCCTACGTTCCCAAGGTGCTCCTGCTGACGGGAAGCGCCAGTTACAACGACGACGGCAGCACCACCGAGGGCACGGCAGAGGGCGGACGCCAGATTGTGCTTTATTCGGTGAACGACTTCAACTTCCAGCTGGACCAGATCATGTCCTATGCCCACGTGATGCACCACGAGTTCGCCCATATCCTGCACCAGACGGTGGAGTACGACCCGGAGTTTGAGAACATCACTCCGGCCTATTCCTCCTCATGGATGCAGATGAACGACCAGACGGCCCGCTCCAAAGGCTTCATCACGGCTTATGCCTCCTCCAACGCCAACGAGGACTTCGCCGAGATGGTGTCGCAGATGTTGACCCATACGGCCGAGGAATGGAACGCCCTGATAGAAGGGGCGGGCAACGCCGAGGCCGTGGCCGACCTGAGGGCCAAGGAAGCCATCGTGGTGGCCTACATGAAGAACAATTGGGGCGTGGACATGGCGACGTTCCAGGCCAAGGTGGTGGCTGCCATAGAGGCCGCCGCGCAAAACTAAACGCAAAAGGAGGAAATGATGGATACAAAAATATGGAAAATGGCCCTGCCGGCCGTGTTGGCGGCGGGGATGTGCGTGGGATGCGACAACGAAGTGGACGACGTGTACGACCGCAGCGCCACGCAGCGCATCGAGGCGGCGCTGGCCGAGTGCGACGCCATGCTGCAGGATGCCGAGCATGGCTGGCGTTTCGACTACACGCCTTCCAACAGCGCGATGGTGAACTACGTGATGCGCTTCCACGACGGGCGCGTCTCGATGGAGAACGCCGAGGGCGAGACCTCCGAGTCCACCTACAAGCTGGTCAATGCCGAAGGCCCCGTGCTTTCGTTCGACACCTATTCCATCCTGCACGAGCTGGCCGACCCGTCGGAGCAGCCCTACGGGACGGGCAAGGGCGGCGAGTTCGAGTTCATCGTGGCCCAAGTGACGGAAGACACCATTTACGTGCGCGGCCGCAAGTCGGGCAACGCCTTCAAGCTCTCCCGCGCGCCACTGGGCGAGATACACCACGTTCGGCTCGAGGCGCAGATGGATGTGGACGGCGGGCGCGACATAGCTTTCTTCCACACGCTCCAGGCCGGCGGACAAGATGCGGCGACGCTCTTCTTGGGCGACGACAAGCGCAGCCTGGACGTGACGACGGCCGACGGGCAGAGCCGGAACGTCCCGGTGGAGTTCACGGCCGACGGCTTCCGCTTCACGGCACCGGTGGCCGTGTCCGGCGCGTCGGTGACGGAGATGAAGTGGGACAATTCGCTGAAGACTTTCGTCACGCCGGACGGGAACGTGCGGGTGGCCGAGGCTTCCAACAGTCCCTTCGATTTGGGCAAAACCGTGGAGCTCCTTTTGGCCTCTCCTTATTATAAGATGAACGGGGCGAGCGCGGCCATTACGTTGCAGCTGGTGGAGTTTGCCAATGCTTTCCCGGGATGGCAGCGCACGGAGTTCTTCTTCAATGCCGACGCCGTGGTAGACACGCTGAAATATAAGGTAGACACCCAAGAGCAGGTGACGGAACTGGGACATGCGCAGGGCAAGGCCGTGCTCAACTCCATGAGTTTCGTGGTGGATAACACTTACGGACTGCCGGAATGGGGCAACTTCACGGTGAAGCGCACCGAACAGGTGGATGCCGACGAGGTGGTCTTCGTGGAGGGCATCCGCAACGGAGCGCCGGCCAACACGCTCAACCGCAACCTTTTCCTCAAGAACATCAAAGGCGTGCTCTTCGACTCCCGCGGAGTGACGGTGGTGGCCCGCAAGGGGAAGTTCTATGTCGTTTCCTCGTCCGAGCCAAAGCGGTGGCTGATTCTTGAGCCGCAGCCGCTCCCGCAGCCGGCCATGGTGATACCGACCTTAATCGTACAATAAAAGTTTAACTTAGCATAACATAACAGAGAAAAAATGAAGAAACAAACTTTTCTTTTGTGGGCCTTGGCCGGCATGGCCGCCATTCCGGCCCATGCACAGACGGAATATGAAACCCGCGCGGTCGTGTCGGACCTGAAACCCTCGCCGGCCGCCATGCGTGGCGCGGCTGCGGCACAGGCCGACGGCGCCGAGTATGTCTACCCGGTGGGCTTGCGCAACTTGGGAATGATCAGCCAGGATGACAACGCCTGCTGCAATTTCTTGTCCTTCAACACGGTGACCAACGCCGATGCCTACATGTGGGCGCCGATGGGCGAAACGGTGACCTATATTGATTATTCCACGGTGGCTGCCACGGATTACCATTGGTTCATTCCCGGTGCCGATGCCACGGAACTGGAAACGCAGGATGCCGACGCGGTGTACAACACGCCGGGCGTCTATCCGTTCCCCACGATGACGGTGAAGGACGGGGCTGGACAGTCTTATGAATACACTGCGCCCGGCAAAATCAAGGTGGGCGGAAAGGGCGAGATCTGTACGTCCAACATGTTGAACCTGGGCACGGACATCAACGACCCGGCTACCACGGCCGTCGTGGCCCAGCGTCCTTTCGGTATGGAAGGAAGCGGCTGGCTGGGCGGCACCAATGCCTTGGACCTTGTGGGCTATGGCAATCTGTTCATGATAGCCCATCCCGACGCTTCCATCACGGGCGTGCGGGCCTACTTGCCGGAGGTGCCGATGCACGAGCCGGGCGACACGCTGATCATGCAGATATGGTATCCTCTGACGGGCGAGTCGAGCATCCAGCTGATGGGACTTCCGCTGGAAGCCGTCATATTGCCCATGGACGAGATCAAGCCCACGACGGATACCAGGATGAAGAATGTGGCCGTGGCGGAGTTCAACCTGACGACGCCGCTGAAGATTGCCGACAAGCCCTTCTTCTTCGTGACCATCGAAGGCTTTGGCCACGACCCTTCCAAGCAGAACGCCCGTTTGCTCATCGACATCAAGCCGGTGCAGATGGACGAGGCCACGGCCGGCAACCTTTTGGCGCATAATTCCTTCTGCCGCCGCGAGGGCTTCGACGATTACCTCCAGCCCATCAACTATTTCGGTGCCCAGTTGGGCGAGTCGTTCATGATTTGTCCTGTGCTGGACACCCATACTCCCGAGGGCAGCGGCGTGGGCAGCGTGCAAGCCCTGAAGCCCGGGCGTGCCGCTTATGAGGGCGGCGTGCTGTCGCTCAGTTCCGAGGGCGCGGAGCGTGCCGTGGTCTACAACGTGGGCGGCGAGCGCGTCGTGGAGACGTCACTGGACGGCGGACAGGCCGAAGTGCAGGCACGTTTGGCCAAGGGCGTTTATCTGGTGCGCTTCATGAAGGGCGGCAAGGTGTCCGGGGCGGCCAAACTGTTGTGCAATGAATGAAGATAAATGTTGAATCTATAAAAAAGGAGAAAAGAAGATGAGAAAGTTTACGAAAATGTGGGCTGCCGCCCTGTGCGCTTTGTTCGCCGGGACGGTGCAGGCCGAGGATTATGTTTGGAAATATGTGACGGCCGGCGACGCCACCACGCTGGCCATCCGCAGCGACGGCTCGCTGTGGTCGTGGGGTTGGAACGAAAAGGGCCAGGCTGCCAACGGCGTGAGCGAGCGCTCGGCCATCCCGACGCTGGCGGATGCCAGCCGGACGTGGAAGAAGGCCGTGAGCGGAAAGGCATACAGCTTTGCCCTGGCCGACGACGGTTCGTTGTGGGCTTCCGGGACAGGTGAAAACGGCGTGCAGGGAACGGGCGACGGTCTGGCGCACAAGGTGCTCACCCGCATCGGCACGGACAACGATTGGGCCGACGTGGCTTGCAGTCGCTTCTGGGGCTATTGCGGATTCGCCATCAAGACGAACGGCACGCTTTGGGCCTGGGGCGAGAACACTGCCGGCCAGTTGGGCATCGGCAACATGCAGTCGCAGATTCTGCCCGTGCAGGTCGGCACCGACACCGATTGGAAGCAGGTGGCTGCCGGCGCCGCTTCGGTGCTGGGCGTGAAGACGGACGGCTCCTTGTGGGGCTGGGGCCTCAACATGAACGGAGAGGTGTTCGGCCATGAAGGGAAGCAGCTTTCCCCCGTCCGTCTGGGCGACGCCACAGACTGGGCCAGCGTGACGGTCATCGACTACCGCGTGTATGCCGTGAAGACGGACGGCACGCTTTGGGCCTGGGCCGACAACAGCAAGAACCTGTTGGGCTTCAATTCCGGCACGCAGGGCGAGACGACTTCGGAAGGCAATCCGGTGGAGGTCGTGACCGAAGGCAAGGTGGCCGAACCGCGCCAGGTGACGGCCATCGAAGGCAATGTCCTCGTGGTGTCAGGTTGTGAGAACACGTTGAGCGTGGGCACGGGCAAGGACGGCATCATCGACCAGGTGTGGATGCTGGGCTCCAACACCGACGGCGCTCTGGGCGACGGCAACGGCCTGGGCAACGGCAGCAAGGACATCCCCTTTGCGACCGTTCCGGTGCATCCTTCTTTGCGGTCAAGCCTGCAATTCGCCGGCATGTCCAGCGGACAGAACTACACGATGATGCTCACCACGGACGGCGACATCTGGGGCTGGGGCTGCAACCGCGGCGGACAGCTGGGCGACGAGACCCGTTCCGACCAGCTGCAAGTGGCATACGAGGTGAAGCCCACGCTGATCAACTGTCCGCAGGACGAGGTAGGGTTGTCCGTGGCCGACGTGAAGGGCAAGGCCGCCGCTGCGGTGGCCTTCGACGGGCAAGCGCTGTCCATTCAGGCCGACGGCCGCCTGACTTCGGCGGTGGTCTACGGCATGGACGGCCAGGCCGTGATGATCCTGCCGGTGTCGGCTTCGTCGTGGGACGTGTCGGCTTTGGCCCCAGGCGTCTATGTGGCCCGTTTCGTGGTCGATGGCGCGGCCGTGACCTGCAAGTTCGCGGCGGAATAAAGTTCAGACTTCAAAACAAACGATTATGGGAAATGTGTTTAGGGGAGTTTTCTCCTTCGTTATAATGGCATCTTGCGCGCTGGTTTCCAGTGCGCAGGAGCCTGTTTCCGTGGCGGCGGACGAAACGTACGGGCAGGTGTTGCAGATGGCAAACGGGCAGGATCAGGCATATACGCAGACGTT
>ERZ779877.3421-NODE-3421-length-10328-cov-5.610824_pt1 | contig 10328 bp, 5 predicted proteins | sample MGYA00511556_ERZ779877 | MGnify/ENA primary metagenome ERZ779877 (study PRJEB29588, sample SAMEA2159338) | human gut metagenome | biome: human gut; feature: human-associated habitat; material: faeces | place: Denmark | collected 2008/2010 ... | reverse complement strand
TATAATCATTTTGAATAAAATCAATCTCAATCTATGATCAATTATAGATAAATCTTTTAAATACGAAAAATCCAAATCAATATATTTATCAATAAAAATACCATTAACAAAATATTTTTCAAAATTATTCTTATAAGATGTAAGATTATAATAATTATTGTTATTTTTCAAATAATTTTCAGCATCTTTTTCCGAAATTCTTTCAAACTTGATATTTTTTAATTTTAAATAATCGACCATTTCATTAATATGTAACATTGGTTTTAATTCGTTTTTTTCTGCTTTCATATTATCATCCTTACTATAAAAAAAGCCAATACAAATCTATAAATAGACCCGTACCGGCATCTTTCAAAATTAAATGCTTCTATTATATCACATTTCAAATTACAAAAAAAGATTGAATTTAATCAATCTTTAATTTAATACTATGTATTTTGCATTTATATGTGGTAATGTTATTTTAGCCCCAAGAACAGATGTATATGATTTTTCTCCAATAAATTCACCATATAATGTTATTATGTCATCTTCTAATATTTTGCTTTCATTTTCATCTTTGTATTCATAATCAACATATATAGTATCATCCCAAATTCCATATTCACCCTCAGTTACATCAACTCTTAAAGTTAATGAATTATTACTGAATATAGATGAATTGTTTGTTGCTTGTACAACTTTTCCTCTAAAATACACTTTTTTGTTTTTATACATATTAGGATTTCGTGCTAATTCATCATATGAAATTGATTCACAAGAGTTTTTATACTCATCCTCACTTAACTCAGGTATTTCAGTCTTTTCTGTAGTATTATCAATCTTTTCTGTAGCATTAGTAACATTATTATCAGTAGTATTTGTATCATCTGTATCGCCACCAAAAGCCATTGCTAATACAATTATTGCAAAAATAACTATTAATACTATTGCCCATTTAGGAAGTCCACCTTGTTTCTTTCTGCATATTGGACAGAACTTAGCTTTAGAATCAATTTCATTTTTACAATTTTTACATATTTTACTCATCTTTATCCTCCTTTTAGACCATTATATACTTTATTCAACAAAATGTAAAGTTCTTGTTTACATATATTTTTTATTTTTTTTGACATAATATATATAGGTGATCAATATGAGTAGTATTTATGGTCAAAACGATTTATATGAAAAAATAGCATTAAATATTAAAAAATATAGAAAAGAAGCAGGTATAACCCAAGCAGTTCTTGCAGAGCGAGTTGGTGTTTCACATGAATTTATAAGACGAATTGAATCAACTAAAGGAAGAAAGACATTTTCAATAGATACGATCTATAAGATTTCTTTAGCTCTTGATATACCAATTTCTAAATTATTTGAAGGAATATAAACAGATATAAAGAAATATCTGTTTTTTTATTACACAAAAAAAGAAGAATTATAACAATTCTTCTTCTAAAACATCAAGTGGTTCTTCATCAAAGAACTCTTTCTCTAATGTAAATTCAGTATTTCTATATTTCTTAACACCTGTTCCAGCTGGAATTAACTTACCAATTATAACATTTTCTTTTAATCCTTCTAGTTTATCAACTTTACCTTTAATTGCAGCATCAGTTAATATTCTAGTTGTTTCTTGGAATGATGCAGCTGATAAGAATGAATCTGTTTCAAGTGATGCCTTAGTTATACCAAGCATTAATGGTCTTGCTGTTGCTGGTTTCTTACCTTGTAAGATAACCTTCTTGTTTTCATCAGTAAATTTATTAACTGATACAACCTTACCAACTAATAAGTTAGTATCTCCAGCATCTACTATTCTCATTCTTGAAATCATCTTACGAACGATAATTTCAATATGTTTATCAGATATATCAACACCTTGAGAACGATAAACTTTTTGTACTTCTTGTACAATATAATTTTGTACAGTAATTGGGTCAGTAACTGCAAGTAATTCTTTTGGATTTACAGCACCTTCGTTTAATCTATCTCCTGGTTTTACTTTATCTCCTACTTCTACACGTAATTTAACGCCATAGTTAGTAGTTTGTTCTCTTGTTTCTTTATCATTTGTAATACTGATTTTATATTTACCATTTTGATTTTCAATATTAGTGATTTCTCCTGCGATTTCCGCAACAGAAGCTTTAACTTTTGGATTACGAGCTTCAAACAATTCTTCAACACGAGGAAGACCTTGAGTGATATCGTCACCACTAGCAACACCACCTGTGTGGAATGTACGCATTGTAAGCTGAGTACCTGGTTCACCAATTGATTGTGCAGCCATAATACCAACTGCTTCACCAATTTCAACTGGGTTACTTGTTGCAAGGTTACGTCCATAACACATTTGACAAACACCGTTTTCAGTTTTACATGTAAGTGTTGTTCTTATTTCAACAGATGTTACTCCTGCTTTAGTTATCTTATCTGCAAGTTGTTCAGTAATGTAAACACCCTTATCTACGATAACTTCTTTTGTTTCAGGATTAATTACTTTCTTATTTGTATATCTACCAGTAATACGTTCTGCAAGTGATTCAATTACACTTCCATCTTTTTCGTTAATAAATGCTTCAACAACAACACCTTGTATTGTTCCACAATCATGTTCTTTAACTATAACATCTTGTACAACATCTACTAAACGTCTAGTTAAGTAACCAGAGTTTGCTGTTTTTAAGGCAGTATCAACGTTACCTTTTCTTGAACCATGTGATGACATGAAGTATTCTGCCACTGTTAGACCATCAGTATAGTTTGATGTGATTGGAATTTCAACTGTCATACCATTTGGCTTAGCAACTAGACCAATCATACCAGCAACCTGTCTAAACTGTTCCAAACTACCACGAGCACCAGATTTCATCATGATAAATATTGGGTTATTTGGATTTTCTTCAGCAAGTTTACTTAAGTCATTTTTAATTTGTTCATTTGCATTATTCCAAACTTCAATTACTCTTTCATATCTTTCTTGTTCAGTAATTAAACCTCTCTTATATTGTTTACCAATTTGTTCAACTTTCTTTTTACCATCAGAAATAATTTGTTCCTTATTGCTATCAGCAATAATATCAAATGCAGACATTGTAATTCCTGAATAAGTTGAATATTCGAATCCTAGATTCTTTAATTTATCAAGCATTGTAGATGTTTCTGTTGTTTTATATCTTTTAAATACTTGAGCAATTATACTTTGTAAACTCTTTTTACCAAGTGGTTCACTAATTGGAAGATTTTTAATAAATTCTTTTAAATCAGTTCCCATTGGTGCGAAATATTTACTTGGAGTAATTGTATTTATATTTTCTTTACTTCCATCATTTATGTATTGATATGCATCTGGTAAAATTTCATTTAACTTAATTTTACCAACTGTTGTAATTAAGTATTTATCCTTTTGACTATCAGCAAATATCTTATGTTTGAATGATTTAACTGGTACAACTAATCTTGTATGTAAATCAATCTCTCTTCTATCATAAGCCATTAATGCTGCATCTGGACTTTTAAATACTCTACCTTCATCTTCACTTTCTTGTTCCATTGTTAAGTAGTAGTTACCAAGTACCATATCTTGTGATGGTGTAACTATTGGTTTACCATCAGATGGTTTTAGTATGTTATTAGCACCTAACATAAGGATTCTTGCTTCTGCTTGAGCTTCTTCAGAAAGTGGTACATGGACAGCCATTTGGTCTCCATCGAAGTCAGCATTAAATGCAGCACAAACAAGTGGATGAAGTCTTATAGCTTTACCATCTATTAACTTAGGTTCAAATGCCTGAATACCTAATCTATGAAGTGTTGGAGCACGGTTTAATAATACTGGATGTTCTTTAATAACTTCTTCAACAACATCCCATACTCTATCATCTTGATTTTCAATCATCTTTTTAGCAGATTTAATATTATGAACTATTTCTTTTTCTACAAGTCCACGAATAACATGTGGTTTAAATAATTCAAGTGCCATTTCTTTTGGTATACCGCATTCATACATCTTAAGAGATGGACCAACTACGATAACTGAACGTCCTGAATAGTCAACACGTTTACCAAGTAAGTTTTGTCTAAATCTACCTTGCTTACCTTTAAGCATACTTGATAATGATTTTAATGCTCTATTAGATGGACCAGTAACATTTCTACCACGTCTACCATTATCGAATAAAGCATCAACTGCTTCTTGTAGCATACGTTTTTCATTTTGAACAATGATTGAAGGCGCACCTAACTCTAATAATTTCTTTAAACGATTGTTACGGTTAATAACACGTCTATACAAATCATTTAAATCACTAGTTGCAAATCTTCCACCATCTAATTGAATCATTGGTCTAAGTTCTGGTGGAATAACTGGAATACAATCTAGTATCATCCATTCAGGCTTATTTCCTGATTCTCTAAATGCGTCAAGAATTTCTAGTCTTTTTAAAAGTCTAGTTCTCTTTTGTTCTTGAGCTCCTTCTAATTCTTTTTCTATTTTATCAATTTCTTCATCAATATTTACTTCTTGTAAAAGTTTTTTTATAGCTTCTGCACCCATACCTACTTCGAAACCATTACCATATTTTTCATAATATATTCTATATTCTTTATCTGATAATGTTTGTTTCTTTTCAAGAGGCGCATTACCTGGATTAATTACTACATAACTTACGAAATATAGTACTTCTTCCAAATCTCTTGGTGACATATCTAGTACAAGTCCCATTCTTGATGGAACACCTTTAAAGAACCAGATATGTGAGACTGGAGTTGCAAGTTCAATATGACCCATACGTTCACGACGAACTTTAGCCTTTGTAACTTCAACACCACATCTATCACATACTATATCTTTATATCTTAATCTTTTGTACTTACCACAAGAACATTCATAGTCTTTAGTAGGTCCAAAAATCTTTTCACAGAAAAGACCATCTCTCTCTGGTTTTAATGTACGATAATTTATTGTTTCTGGTTTTTTTACTTCACCATGAGACCATTCACGAATCTTTTCAGGAGAAGCAATAGATATTTTTAATCCTTCAAATCTACTAACATCCATTATTCTTCATCCTCCTCTTCTTCGTCATTTTCGAATTCTTCTTCCGAAGGTAATTCTTCATATTCTTCTTCATTATTTTCTTCAGTTTTTAATACATCTTCTAAGTTGTTTTTCTTTATATCTTTTATTTCTATTTCATCAATAGATAATGCTGTATTTTCATTATTTTCTTCTTTTTCAAGTTCTGTAATTCCAACTTCTTTACCATCTTCATCTATCATTGATACATCAAGACCTAATGCTTGAAGTTCTTTAACTAGAACTCTGAAACTTTCTGGAACTCCAGCAGCTTCTATTTTATTTCCTTTTACGATAGATTCGTAAGCTTTAACTCTTCCTACAACATCATCTGATTTAAATGTCATTATTTCTTGTAAGATATTAGCTGCACCATAAGCTTCTAGTGCCCAAACTTCCATTTCACCGAATCTTTGACCACCCATTTGTGCTTTACCACCTAAAGGTTGTTGTGTAACTAATGAATAAGGTCCTGTAGCACGAGCATGTAACTTATCATCAACCATGTGATCTAGTTTAATCATGTACATTACACCAACACTGACTCTGCTATCAAATGGTAAACCTGTTCTACCATCATAAAGTACTGTCTTACCATCTTTATCAAGTCCAGCTTCTTCCATCATTTCAGCAATATCTTGCATACTTGCACCATCAAATACTGGTGTTGAGCAATATACTCCAAGTTTCTTAGCAGCCATACCTAAGTGAAGTTCAAGTACTTGTCCTAGGTTCATACGAGATGGAACACCTAGTGGATTAAGTATGATATCTACTGGTCTACCATCTGGCATAAATGGCATATCTTCTTGTGGTAATACTAGTGAAACAACACCCTTGTTACCATGACGTCCAGCAACTTTATCTCCTACTTGGATTTTTCTCTTTTGAGCAATATATACTCTTATTTCTTTAGATACTCCACTTGCAAGTTCGTCGTTATCTTTCTTAGTGTATACTTTAATATCATGAACGATACCATCTCCACCATGTGGAACACGAAGTGATGTGTCACGAACTTCTCTTGTTTTTTCTCCAAATATTGCATGTAATAATTTTTCTTCAGCTGTAAGTTCTACCATTCCTTTTGGAGTAACTTTACCAACTAAAATATCATTTTCTTTTACTTCTGTACCTATTCTTACAATACCTTCAGCATCAAGATTCTTTCTTGCATCCTCAGATATATTAGGAATATCTCTAGTTATTTCTTCTGGTCCAAGTTTTGTATCACGACATTGGATTGAATAACTTTCTATATGAATTGATGTAAATGCATCATCTTTTACTAATCTTTCATTTAATATAACAGCATCTTCATAGTTATAACCATTAAATGTCATAAATGCTACTGTTAGGTTTTTACCAAGAGCAAGTTCACCTTTATCTGTACTTGGTCCATCAGCAATAATCATATTTCTTTCAACTTTGTCTCCAGCTTTAACTATTGGACGTTGATGATAACAAGTTCCACCATTTGATCCTTCAAAGTTCATTAGTGTATAAACGTCTTTACCACCCTTAGTTTTTACAATTATCTTTTTACCATCTGCGTATTCTACAATACCATCTGCTTTAGCAACTATTGTTGCACCACTGTCTCTAGCAGCAATATATTCTATACCAGTTCCAACATATGGAGCTTCTGCTTTTAAAAGTGGTAATGCTTGACGTTGCATGTTTGATCCCATTAGGGCACGGTGTGCCATATCGTGATCTAGGAATGGAATACATGATGCTGTTACAGATATAATTTGTTGTGGAGATACATCTATATAATTAACTTCATTTGCTTTTACAATTATATTTTCACCACGGAATCTTGCTGTAATTTCATCATCTACTATTTTTTTATCTTTAATATTTATTCTTGCTTGTGAAATAACATAATCTAACTCTTCATCAGCAGTTAAATAATCTATTTCATCTTGTAAAATACCATCTTTAACTCTTCTATATGGAGTCATTATAAATCCATATTCATTAACTTTTGCATAACTTGCAAGAGATGTAATAAGACCTATGTTAGCACCTTCTGGTGATTCAATAGGACAAATTCTACCATAGTGTGATTCATTAACGTCACGAACTTCCATAGCAGCTCTATCTCTAGATAATCCACCTGGTCCTAAAGCAGATAAACGTCTCTTATTAGTTAACTCAGACATTGGATTTACTTGGTCCATGAATTGTGATAACTGACTGCTTCCGAAGAATTCTTTAATAACAGCAGTTATTGGTCTAATGTTAATTAATGCTTTTGGAGTAGCTTCTGCTTCATCTAATGTTGTCATTCGTTCACGAATAACTTTTTCCATTCTAGTAACACCAATTCTAAATTGATTTTGAACTAGTTCTCCAACTTGTTTTACACGTCTATTTGATAAATGGTCAATTTCATCTATACTACCAACACCTGATAAAAGGTTTATATAGTATGAAACTGATGCATAAATATCAGAAATTGTTAATCTCTTTTCAGTTATAGTTGGGTCATTACCTACTATAGTTAATATTTTATCTTGATTATTTGGTGCATAGATTTTAACAACTTGAACCTTATTATAAGTATCAAGGTCTTCATTAATATCTACTTCTTTTAAATTTAAACCTTCTTTAAATAATGGTTTTAATTCATTTAATACTTCTCTATTTATTACAGTTCCTTTTGGATATTTAACTTGTCCATCTACTATAATATCTTCTGCTAAAGTTTGTCCAAATAACCTATCACAAACATCTAACTTTTTATTGAATTTGTATCTACCAACCTTAGATAAATCATATCTAAATGCATCAAAGAATCTTGTAATAATGTGATTCTTAGCACTATCGATAGTAGCTGGTTCACCTGGTTTTAACTTTTCATAAATTTCAATTAAAGCTTCATCTGTATTAGATGTAGAATCCTTTTCAATTGTATTTAAAAGATATTCATCCTCACCGAATAAACTTATAATTTGTTCATTACTTGATAAACCAAATGCACGTAAGAAAGTAGCAACAGTTACTTTTCTGTTTCTATCAATTCTAACATCAATACAGTCTTTACTATTTAGTTTGTATTCAAGCCAAGTTCCTCTATTTGGTATAATTTGAGACGTAAAAATATTTCTACCATTTTTATCCATTTCCATACCATAGTATACACTTGGGGAACGAACTAATTGTGATACAATAACCCTTTCAGCACCATTAATAACAAATGTACCGCTGTCAGTCATTATTGGCATATCACCAAAAAATAATTCTTGCTCTTTTACTTCACCAGTTTCGTTGTTGAATAAACGAGCTTGAACTTTTAGTGGAGCAGCATACGTTGATTTTCTCTCTTTACATTCTTTTATACTTAATCTAGGTTCATCGAATGAATAATCACCAATTTCTAGTGATAAAGAACCAGAAAAATTATCTACTGGAAATAATTCATCTAATACTTCACGTATTCCAACTTCGATAAAGTCCTTATACGAACTTTTTTGGATTTCAAGCAAATCCTTAAGTTCTAGTGAATTCTCACTGCGTGAAAAATCTCTTCTTTCACGATCTTTACATACTTTTTTTACTTTATAAGCCACGTGCTTTCACCCCTAACAATAATATTCAAAGAACATGTTTCCAGGCTAAAAAAAGAAACATAGTACCAATTTAAAATGTTACCAGAAAAGGTTTGTTTTGTCAATAAATATTGAAAAATTTGTTAATCCTTTTTTAAAATGTCACCATATCATTAATAAAAATGTCACCAGTATTAATATATAATATCTCTTTGGAAAGGAGATATTTTTATATGCATAATAAAGAATATGCATTAAAACTTGTTCAAGATAAAATAAATGGTTTAAATAATTATTCTTATTCTCAAATTAGTTCTCTTACTGGATTTACTAAAAGGCATTTAATTAGATTATCCCATGAACTAAATAAAAAGGATATTGATTCTATTTTAGTTCATGGTTTAACTAATAAACCTTCTAATAATTCACCTTCACCCAAAGAAATTGAATTTATTAAGAACTTTAAGAATAAATATCCAGTTATTAGTATATCACAGTTTCAAGATATTTATCATGAAGATGTTATTTGGAATCCAGAAATGAAAAATGTAGTTAAAGAAAATAATCTTAAAGTTAGAAGTTATTCCTTTTACGAATCTTTATATGAAAAATTTCATTGGATTAAACCTATCAAACATAAATGTTTTAAGAAAGAATATGAAACTCATCCATTAAGAGAGCCATCTCCTCAAAGAGGAATACTTATTATGATTGATGGTACTCCTCATGATTGGTTTCAAAATGGTAAAAAATCTTCACTACATTTAGCTATTGATGATGCTACTGGTGAAGCATTATGCGGTTGGTTTATGCCTACTGAATGTTTAGAAGGATATGTTCATATGCTTGAAATATTAGTTACTAGATACGGTATTCCAGAAAACTTATATTCAGATAGGCATACTATACTTATTAATCCTAAGGATGGCGAATTAACTAACTTTGGTCATATGTGTGAAGATTTAGGTATCAATATAATCGCAGCTAATACCCCTCAAGCTAAAGGTAAAGTTGAAAAATGGAATAATACTATACAAAATAGATTAATTAACGATATTAAAAGATATAATATTAAATCTATAGATGAGTTAAATATATTTTTCAATGATTATTATTGCAATTATCTTAACCAAAAATATGCTTATGAACCTAAAGAAAAAGATACTGCTTTTGTTCCTTTAGGTAATATAGATTTATCAAACATTTTATGTATTAGAGATACAAGAACTATCCTTAATGGTAATATGATTTCTTGGAACAATAATTACTATCAAATATTAGATAAAGATAATTCTATTAAGCAAATTTATAAAGGTACTGAAATACAAATATTTGAAAATGTATTAACTAAAGCAGTAAGGATTAAATATTATAATATCTTTTATGAGACTAAAAAAATTGAAGGTCATAGACAAGATCCAATTAAAAGAGAACAAATGAGAATAGATAATCAAAAACAATTAGAACAAGTTTTAAAAGAAAGAGATGAAAGATTAAAAGCAAGGGCGAACTCCAAAGAGTGAGTTTATCTAGACCCTTGCTTTTTAGATTTCATCATTTATAATGTTATGTTTAAACAAAGTTTACCTTTGTTTGTTATCAATATTATAAATCGGTGACATTTTAACTAATGTTTAACATTTTTTTGAAAAGATTATTAATTAAAAAGTCAAGTGCAACTTTTTGAATAATCTATGTATTGTCTATTA
>ERZ779877.3418-NODE-3418-length-10342-cov-2.138330_pt1 | contig 10342 bp, 7 predicted proteins | sample MGYA00511556_ERZ779877 | MGnify/ENA primary metagenome ERZ779877 (study PRJEB29588, sample SAMEA2159338) | human gut metagenome | biome: human gut; feature: human-associated habitat; material: faeces | place: Denmark | collected 2008/2010 ... | reverse complement strand
GGACGGTCGAGCCCGGTGCGCACACGGCCTAAGGCGATGGTCCTTGCCGTAATCATCGGCGTTGTAACGTTTGCCCCGATCGCCGCCTTTGCCCAACAAGAGCAGGCGCAAGCTGCCACACAGGTGACTGTCGATCTATCGGAGATCGAACGCAGCGGCCAACATGAACCCCTAGCGCAAACGGGCGACACGCGACAGCTCCTGGCAGCAGGAATCGCCGCGGCAGGTGCAAGCGCCATCGGCCTTGGCCTGCACGTCAAACGCAGCCAGTAGCCACACAAATCGAGACCGTCCAGAACAGGTAAGGAGAGCCCATGGCATCAAAGAACCTTTTGCCCGTTGCCGCGCTCTGCAGCGCGCTTGTCACCGGCATGCCCGTCGCCGCTCTAGCGACACCCGCCGTAGACGTCCCCTTACCTGCCATCAACTGTCTCGTCACAAACCAGATGAGCACCATCGCGCGCCAACGCCTCTCGCTTGCGCAGGCAAGCATTTCGACCTCGGGGTGCCTCCGTCGCTGCACGAACAGCTCGATAGTCGTGGATACCGAGCGCTCGCGCACAACGGACGGTCCTCTAACGGGATGCGCCATCTGCACATGGCGTGCGGCTGCAACTGATGCCGATGGCGATTCCTGCGACGTGGAGCTGCGCTTCGACATCGCCCTGTCCGATGACTCGGCGGACGGGGCAACGGTCGCCTTCGACAGCACATTTTTCGAAGACGGAGGAGGTGTATGCCTGGGCTGCGTCCCCTCGAGCGCCGATGGCACGCAGCCCGCCATCTCATTCACCGCATCGCTGAAAATGACCAAGGTGGGCACCGACGCCACAGCGAATGGCGAGATCGCCCTGATGTTCTACGCAAGCGACACAGAAAGCCAGGAGATTCGGGACAAACAGCGGACCGGATCGCTCAGCCTGACGCGAGGGGCAAATCCCGGTCCTGTCGACATCAGCACCCAGACGCAAGATGTGCATCACGTCCTTGTCGATCCGGCACTCCTCGAGATGGAATGGAGCGGAGCGGGAGCGGTCGGACTCGCTCCCTCGACAGCTGACATCGCAACCGACTCCAGCGAGAACAGCAGTGAAATGGCGCCTGGGGACAATGGAACACCAGGCGACATAACACCGCCATCGAGCGGTCCTTCAGCCACTTTCAGCGAGCCAAGCGAAACAACCGCCGCAGTGGGCGGCACGCAAGCTGGCGAGAACTTGGGGTATCCCATGCCGGAGGACATCGACGAGGGCAATTGTTGCATGATGGTCGCGCTCGACCGCACGGAAACCGTCGACGCCGCGAGCATTGAGGTCGCCGCCACCGATAAACCCGTCCGCAAAGCAACCCAGCCATTATCGCTTTTCCCAAAACCGTCGAAGTTGCTTTTCTGCCATCGGGCGAGGTCGTAGCCCCCACCCTGCTCACCTTGCTTGGGGCAAAGGGCACGGCCAACCAAATCGACAAGCTCACGGTCGTCGACCCTGCGACCACCGCAAAACTGCACCTGTATGCCGTAACCTCGGACGGAGGCAAAACCGAGGAATTCGACGGTGAGAACCTCCTGAATAACCGGATACTCCATAGAATGGAAGACGTCTCGTATCAAATTGAGCTCGAGGGATTTGACCGAACTCGAGATGCCGATATCATCGCCGCGGCTATTGAGTCCCCGCAGCGACTCATGACGCTGCGTTTCGATTACAGCCCCTATGTCGTGATGGGAGGCTGAGGCTTGAGCACCAAATGCCGTCATTAATACCACTTATATAACGTATAGGATGAGACATGACGCACCATGCAGCCCGGTCTGCTACGATTGCCAGGTTGGCATCAATATGGGAGGGCTCATGCCGGGTTTGGGAACGATCATCAACGTCGCGCTTTTGATTGCGGGCGGACTGCTGGGCCTTATAGGCGGACGCTTTATCACACCCCGCATCCAAGACACGCTCATGAAGGCGTCGGGACTGTGCGTTCTGTTTATCGGACTGGGTGGCACCATGCAAAAGATGCTCGTCATTGACGGGAAAGCGCTGGCGACCACCGGCACCACCATGCTCATCGTCTCGTTTGCCCTTGGCTCGCTCATCGGCGAGGCCATAAACCTGGAAGCCAGCATCGAAAACCTGGGCGAATGGCTCAAGCGCAAAACCGGCAGCGAGGGAGACAACGAGTTCACCAATGCCTTTGTCTCGACATCGCTGACCGTCTGCATCGGTGCCATGGCTATCGTGGGATCAATCCAAGACGGCCTGCTCGGCGACTGGTCCACGCTCGCCCTCAAGGGAGCGCTGGACTGCATCATCGTCTGCACCATGACGGCCTCGCTTGGACGCGGCTGTATTTTCTCCGCCCTGCCCGTCGCCGTGTTCCAGGGGACGATTACGCTGTTTGCCGGCGCGCTCTCCCCCATCATGACCACAGCAGCCCTCGACAGCCTTTCGCTCGTAGGATCCATGCTCATCTTCTGCGTCGGCGTCAACCTCATCCGTCCTCAGACCTTCCGCACGGCCAATATGCTCCCCTCCGTTGTCATAGCCGTCATCTACGCGCTCCTGTTCTAAATCTATCTACGTAGTGGTATCTCGAACACCTGTTTGATGCTGTGCTATGATATGAGGTCACCGTAGCTGCGTTCGAGAGGAGGAGCGGTGGCCGACCAGGACATCAAGATGCTCATCGAGCGCATTATGGCCGAGGCCCGGACCCATCAGTCTGCTCGCTTCTCAAACGAAGTCTATGCTGACGAGCCGATTCTCAAAACCGGTCGTCAGATGCAGAATTTCCTTCCCGACCAGTACCGCAAGATGCGCGAGATATCGCGCTGGCAGGATGACCCCAAAGGCGGCGCGGGTCGCTGGCTTTCGGAAGCCGAGCTTTTTTACCGCCAGGGCCTGCTGATGGCCGACTTTGAGGACGACTGCCCCTACAACGGCACATTCAAGTCGTACTTTCCCACCTACAACGCTATGAGCGACCGACAGCTGCGCGGCTACTTTACCTGGCGTGCCCAAGTGCGCTGCGGAACCGTCGAGGAAACGTCTACGTCCTTTGCCTTCCTGTATCTCTATGAGCTGATCTGTGGCATTGGCGTAGATGACCCACTCGATGGTTTTAACAAAATCAAGGCCTTTTGGGATGCCTATCGCGCCTTCGAGCCCTGCATCAACCGGTTTGCACGCGTGTGGCTGCAGGATTACGCCGTGTTCCACGGGCTCGACCCCAAGCTGCTTCGTGACTCTAAAACCGTCATGTTCGATAACGCCCTTATCGAGCTACGCCGCGCAGCGCGAGACCTCTCGCCTGTACCGGCGCCGTCGGCCCAAGTCCCCAAGCGTCGCAAAACCTCCGAGCCCACGCTCCCCCTTCCGCCCGATGAGGTGCGCGAGGAGCGACTCATGGCCGCCATCAACGCCCTCTCCACGTACAACCTGAATAACTCACGGCTCAACCGTTCCCACCATCGCGACCTGCGCCACGTGACATGCGCCGTGTATGTCCGTATGGCGCGCTACTACGACACGCACCGAAAGACCGGCATCGTAGCGAGCTTGTTTGGGGAGGAGACGGCCATGCCCTACACCATGTTTGCCTCGGCCGTGTTCTTTGCGCCCGAGCGCCACGAGGACTGCGAATATCGCCTGGACCCCATTCACGTCTACCGCTGCCAAAATGGCTTTTGGGAATGCATGCGCATCCACGGCAGCAGACAAAAAAGCAGCAAGCTCGGTGAGATGATGCGCGCCTGCGACCAACGCCTGCGCCTGGCCCTAGACCCCACCCATCCCCTGAAGGAGGAGAAGGTCCCCAAATATCTGGCCAAGATCATCGATGACGAGATCGTGGCATGGCTTTCGTGGGACGCCGCGCACCAGCCCGTCAAGATCGATATCGATTTGAGTCAGCTGGGACACATTCGGAGCGCCGCCGCACAAACGCGTGAGGCGCTTTTGATCGATGAGGAGCGCGAGGACAGCGCGCCTGTGGAAGCCGAGGCGACGCTTATCGAGCAACCGAACACCGAGTCTGCGCCCGGCATGACTGCCGAACCTGGCAAGATGACCATACAGCAAGACGAACCCGACGAGCCGACTGTCTCCACCGAAGAGTTTGGCGTCGTGGCACCGCTCCTCGTGTCTGTACCCGCGCCCGTAACGCCCGCGCCCGCCGAAGCCGCGAACAAACTCGCGCCTGCCGCAACCGCGTATCTGCGTGCACTGCTCGAGCAAAACGCAGCGCAAGCGACATCGGCAGTGGCGCACTCGGGCAAGAGCGAGGACATGCTTGTCGACAGCATCAACGAGGCGCTCTTTGACCTGGTGGGCGACACCGTAATTGAATTTAGCGCGGCAGGGCCGCAGATTATCGAGGATTATGAAGCAGACGTGAGAGGATACCTAGACCATGAGTGATACCGCATCCGCAGCACCCCGCGTGCCCAAGCGCGTCGCTGCCGTCATTCTCAACTCGCTCAAGGGCGGCGTGGTCCCGCGCATCGGCCTTCCCTACATTACCGTAGGGCGCGAGGTCGAGATCCGCGCCCTGCTCACCGATCTGAGTCTCATCGCCGACGGTGGGGCGAGCTTCCGCTTCCTGGTCGGTCGCTACGGCGCCGGCAAAAGTTTCTTGCTCCAGACCATCCGCACGCACGCCATGGGCGAGGGATTCGTCGTCGCCGATGCAGACTTATCCCCCGAGCGCCGTCTGCAGGGCGGGCAGGGGCAGGGCCTTGCCACCTACCGCGAGCTCATCCGCAATATATCGACTAAAACGCGCCCCGAGGGCGGTGCGCTCAACCTTATCCTGGATTGCTGGGTCGCCTCGTGTGCCGATGCCGATGAGTCTGCCGTCAATGCCCAACTGGCCCCGCTCGAGGAAATGGTCCACGGCTTCGACTTCTCCCGTATGCTCCGCCGCTACCGCGCGGCCGTATCCGAGGGCGACGAAGAAGCCATGAGCCGCGTGACCAAATGGATTCGCGGCGAGTACCGCACCAAGAGTGAGGCACGCGCCGAGCTGGGCTCCTCGACCATCATCAGCGATGACGACTGGTACGACTACGTCAAACTCATCGCGCGTTTTTTGGTTTGCAGTGGCTACAAGGGCATGCTGGTGCTCATCGACGAGCTCGTGAATCTGTATAAGATTCCCAACGCCATCACGCGCCAGTACAACTACGAGAAGATCCTGACCATGTACAACGACACACTCCAGGGCAAGGCGCAGTACCTGGGCATGATCATGGGCGGCACGCCAACCTCCATCGAAGACCGCCGCCGCGGCGTGTTCTCCTACGAGGCCCTGCGCAGCCGACTCGCTCAAGGCCGCTTTGCACGCGAGGACCTTAAGGACATGCTCGCGCCCATCATCCGTCTGCAGCCACTCACCTACGAGGAGCTGCTGGTGCTGATCGAAAAACTCATGCAGATCCATGCCGGCTACTTTGGCTGGACGCCCACGCTTACCGAGAACGACTTGGTGGACTTCCTCAAGATCGAATTCGGTCGCGTGGGAGCCGACACGCATCTGACGCCGCGTGAAGTCATTCGTGACTTTATCGAGCTGCTCGACATCCTATGCCAAAACCCCGACGCCAACGTGGCCGAGCTACTGCAAAGCGTTGGTGGCGACGCGCTGGCGCCGGCAACCGCAACAGGCGACACCGACACCGCAGGCGGCGACCGTAACTTCGCCGAATTCACCATCTAACCTGCCAAAAAGGGACAGGTTTATTTTGGCAGGTTTTATCTGGGCAAACGTTGAGGCAGTCATGCAGCAAACCACTGCCCACCGCGTTGAGAGATTAGCTGTTGAAAGGAGGCCCCGTGAACGCCTTTGACCGCTACGCCCCGTTTATCCAAGACTTCATCTATTCCCACGATTGGGAGAGCCTGCGCTCCATTCAGGTTGCGGCGGCAGATGCCATCTTTAACACGCAGGACAATGTGCTCCTGACGGCATCCACGGCTTCCGGCAAAACCGAGGCAGCCTTCTTTCCCATCCTGACCGAGTTTTGGGAGAGCCCGCCCGCAAGCGTTGGCGCCCTCTACATCGGCCCCCTCAAGGCACTCATCAATGACCAATTCGTCCGCCTCAACGATCTGTGCGAAGAAGCCGATATCCCTGTCTGGCACTGGCATGGCGATGTCTCGCAGTCGCACAAGGCTAAGCTCATCAAAAAACCGAGCGGCATCTTGCAGATTACGCCCGAGTCGCTCGAGGCACTCCTGATCCATAAGCATATGGCGATCCCGCGCATGTTCTGCGACCTGCGCTATGCGGTCATTGACGAGGTCCATTCGCTTATGCGCGGCGATCGAGGCGGGCAGACGCTCTGCCTTATTGAGCGCCTGTCGCGCATGGCAGGCGTGCAGCCCCGTCGCATTGGCCTTTCCGCTACCATCGGCGACCCCGAGCGCACGGGCGCTTTTCTCTCACAGGGAACGGGACGCGACTGCGTTATCCCCCGTTTTGAGGAGCCGCGCCGCGTGTGGCGCATCTCCATGGAGCACTTCTACAACTCGGGTCCCCAGGCTCAGCAGCGAGGATTCACGAGCACAGGTCCGCAGGAAGCTGAGGTGCTCGCATGCGAGCGCATTGAGGCGGCACCAACCGCGGCACTGCCCGTCAGCACCCAAGACATGCGCCATAGGGGGCAACTCACACAAGAGGAGCGCCGTCAACGTCGTGAGCGGGCACGGGGCAAGGCCGCTCCCAAGGACCGCCAAACTTCCTCGGCCCCCGAGGGCGAAGTCGACATCCCGCAGGCAACCGAACAGGCACTGCTCAACCCCACCGACACCGCACCCGACAACGCCGACCCCGGCATGGGCTACATCTTTGAACATACCCGCGGCCGCAAGTGCCTGGTCTTTGCCAACTCGCGCGAGGAGGCGGAGGCTGTGTGCTCCATGCTGCGTAGCTACTGCGAGAGCCGACACGAGCCCGACCGCTTTCTCATCCATCACGGCAATCTTTCGGCATCGTTACGCGAGACGGCAGAAGAGCTTATGCGCGACGAGGAACAGGCACAGACGACCGTCACCACCTCTACGCTGGAACTCGGTATCGATATCGGCCGTCTGGAGCGTGCGTTTCAGATCGACGCGCCGTTTACCGTCAGCTCCTTTTTGCAGCGAATGGGCCGCACGGGACGCCGCGATCTTCCACCCGAGATGTGGTTCGTCATGCGCGAGGAAGAGCCCGAGCCGCGCACGATGATGCCCGAGACCATTCCGTGGAAGCTCCTGCAGGGCATCGCGCTCGTACAACTCTATCGCGAGGAAAAGTGGGTCGAACCGCCCGAGCTCGATCGACTCCCTTACAGCCTGGTCTATCACCAGACCATGTCGACCCTCGCCAGCACCGGAGAGCTCACGCCGGCCGAACTTGCCCAGCGCGTGCTCACGCTCAGCTATTTCCATCGCGTCTCGGCCGATGACTATCGCGTGCTGCTGCGTCACCTCATCAAGATCGACCACATCCAGGTCACCGAGGGCGGTGGGCTCATCGTTGGCCTCGCGGGCGAGCGCATCATTAACAACTTTAAGTTCTACGCCGTGTTCCAGGAGAACGAGGAGTTTACCGTTCGCAGCGAATCGGCCGAGCTGGGTACGATTGTCAATCCGCCACCACCTGGCGAGCGCATCGCCATAGCCGGGCACTGCTGGATTGTCGAGGAAGTGGACTGGAAGCGTCATACCGTCTTTGCCACGCAGGTCAAGGGCCGTGTGCCGGCCTACTTTGGCGACTGCCCCGGTGACATCAATACACACGTACTCGAGCGCATGCGAAAGGCGCTCAACGAGCACGCGGCATATCCGTACCTCATGGGCAACGCACGGGCACGCCTTGCACAGGCTCGTCATACCGCCGAGATTTCGGGCGCGGGAACCAAGCCGCTTATCAACCTGGGCGGCGACACCTGGGCGCTCTTCCCCTGGCTGGGCAGCTACGCCTTTTTGGCACTCGAGCGTATGCTCAAGATTAAGTGTGCCGCGGAGCTGGGCCTTCGCGGACTCGACCCATCACGCCCGTACTTTATGCAGTTTAAGATGAAGGCCGACGAGGAGACGTTCTTTGAGGTGCTCGCCGCCGAGGCCGAGAAAGATTTCGATCCTATCGAGCTCGTCTATCCTGGCGAGGTCCCTTACTTTGACCGCTACGACGAGTTTGTCCCCGAAGAGCTCGTGCGCAAGGGCTTTGCCGAAGGCGTGCTCGACATCGAGGGTATGAAGCAGCGTGTCCGCAGCTGGCACGACCACGCCTAAGACCAGTCTTTTTTGGGACGGGGAGACTTACTTGTCGTGAAGGACGGTGCCGAGGAAGTCGGTGTCGAAGGGCACGGCTTCGGCAAAGGCGTAGTTGCCGTCGCTGGCGATGAGCAGGTAGTTTTCCTCGCCGCCGAACTTCGCATCGCCACATGGGACTACCCAGGCGTGGACGAATACCTCGAGTGCCGTGGCAGCGCAGGCGCGCAGGAACGTCGCATCGCTCCCCTCGTTTGCGCTCACGATATTGGCAACGTAGATACCCCCGGGGTTCAGGCTGCCCCGCACCAAACGCAACGCCTCAACCGTCGCCAGCTCGCGTACGGGCTCGGCACCACCAAAGCAATCGCTCACGACCACGTCGTAGCGACGATGGCCCACGCTCGTCACACCCAGATACGAGCGAGCCTCAGCGGTTATCACCCGCAGGCGGTCGCCCGCCGCGCGCTCCAGCTCGTCTAGGTAGAACCAGCGGCGCGCCAGGCGCGTAATCTCTCCGTCATACTCGATGACGTCCACGCGCAAACCCTCGTGCGACATCAGCGCGAACTTGGGATAGGCAAACCCGCCGCCGCCCAGCATAAGCATGCGGTCGATACCGTGACCATAAGCGTCAAGCATCGCATCCTCGGCCTCAAACACGTCGTCAAACGCACGATAGTACGCAAAGACGGGCTCAGCCCAACGCTCGCCAACGTAACTCGCGCTTTGGTAGACGCCGCCTTGCACCAATACGCGGACTTCATCGCCGCCCTCGTCGTGGACGCGCTTCACACGCGCCAACCCATTGCGGGTTCGCGCAACCTGCAGACAGGCAGCACGAACAGCGACGGCGGCCGCACCAAGCGCCGCGGCTCCCAGAGCAACGCCGGCAACGACGCCAGCAGAAACACTCGGCTTGTTCATCTAGAGCTCCTTTTGCAGATAAAGACCATGGTCATAAAATCCAAGATGGCGATAGTACTCGCGTGTGCCAATCGCGCTAATCACGTTGATACGCGCATAACCCGCATCCCGGGCAATCTCGCACGCACGCTCTACGAGCAAACGCCCCAACCCGTGATGCTGCGCCGCCTGGCCCTGATCGCCCACGCGTGCCGCCATGCCATACACGTGTACCTCGCGAATCATCGCCTCGTCCGGCGTCGTCGGTAACTCGTCCGCATGCGCGGCAACAAACGAATGGTCGGGCAGAGACAGGCGCAAAAAGCCCGCGATCTTGCCCCGCGGCGTCACCCACTGCAAAAAGCGCTCGTAAGTCACCGGCGTCTCGTACGCCACTTCCTCGTCAAGAGATAGCTCATCCAAGTCGGCACCCGCGGTACTGATCTCGCGATAGCGAATCTCGCGCACCACCGCGCCTTCTCCACGAGCCGCCAAGCGATTCTCGACGAGCTGACGCAGGTTGGGCTTCTTGTTGCCCACCATAATGTCGTCGGAGCTAAAGTCGCGGATCATGCGACTGATGCGGCAGAACGCCGGCGTCACCACGATGTCGTCGGCCAGCACATCGAGCAGCTCTCCCTCGGTATAGGGACGCCACTCGCCGCGCTCATAGCAGCCCACCAGACGCGAGCCCTCGATGAGCGCACACGGGTAGACCTTGACCTCGTCGGGCATAAAGGCCCCCTCGGTCATAAAGCGCTCGTAGTCGCGCTTGTCCCCCTCGGGCGTGGCGCCCAGCAAGTTGAGCATAAAATGCGCATGAATCTTAAAGCCAAACAGGCGCGCAAGAGAAAACGCCCACTCGACCTGAGCCACCGAAATGCGGCGCTCGTTGATGTCGAGCAGGTGCTGGTCGAGACTCTGGATACCCATCTGAATCTTGGTGCAGCCCAGGCGGCGGATGAGCGTGAGAGCCTGCGGCGTTACGGCATCGGGGCGCGTCTCGATAACGAGCCCCACCACGCGATGCTTCGCCGTCTCGTTGATACGCTGCTGGCGCTCGAGCTCTTCCATCGTTGTCGTTTGCCACTCGGCAACCTCGCCCCACGGCGTACCAGGGCCGTACAGACGACGCACCGCGCGGTTATAGCCGCCCACGGCAGCATCCACACGCTCCTGCTCGT
>ERZ779877.3417-NODE-3417-length-10343-cov-3.044809_pt1 | contig 10343 bp, 9 predicted proteins | sample MGYA00511556_ERZ779877 | MGnify/ENA primary metagenome ERZ779877 (study PRJEB29588, sample SAMEA2159338) | human gut metagenome | biome: human gut; feature: human-associated habitat; material: faeces | place: Denmark | collected 2008/2010 ... | reverse complement strand
CATGCCCACCAGCCTTATATCAAGTTTCTGTACGTCAGGCCAGATGTTTGCCGCCAGCTTCCTTCAGATTCCATCTCACGATGGACACCCTTGCTCTTGGCTATACACTTCCCGCTATCGGGCGTGTTACGGACTTGCACCGGTTAGAGTATGTTCGTGCTGGGCGAACCATCAAAAACAGAGGCCATCTCAATTCATTTTGAGACGGCCTCTTTCAAATAAAATCTTTAGCCTTATTTATCGCCGTACATACGGGCACGCATTTCCTTGATATGGTCGGATGAAATGTATTCGTCGTAATCCATCATCTTGTCGATGATGCCGTTCGGAGTCAGCTCGATGATACGGTTGGCCACGGTTTCGATGAACTCATGGTCGTGTGAAGAGAAGAGCACATTTCCCTTGTAAATCTTCAGGTTGTTGTTGAACGCCTGAATGGATTCCAAGTCCAGGTGGTTGGTCGGAGTATCCAGAATCAGACAGTTGGCATTGCGCAGCTGCATGCGGGCAATCATACAACGCATCTTCTCTCCTCCCGAAAGTACGCTGACTTTCTTCATCACTTCTTCGCCGGAGAACAACATACGTCCCAAATAGCCTTTCATTTCCACCTCATTGCCCTGTCCGTACTGGCTCAGCCAGTCCACCAGGTTCAGGTCGCAGTTGAAATAATCGGTGTTGTCCAATGGCAGGTAAGCCGTGGTAATGGTTACCCCCCAGTTATAATGTCCGGCCTGTGCCTTGCGGTTGCCGTTGATAATCTCGAACAGAGCCGTCATGGCACGCGGGTCGCGGCTCAGGAACACAATCTTGTCGCCCTTCTCTACCGTGAAGTTCACGTCGTTGAAGAGCACCGTACCCTCTTCCGTTTCGGCACGCAAGCCCGATACCTCCAGAATCTGGTTGCCCGGTTCGCGGTCCATCGTAAAGATGATGCCCGGATACTTGCGTGACGACGGCTTGATTTCGTCGACCGTCAGTTTCTCCAGCATCTTCTTGCGGCTGGTAGTCTGCTTGGACTTCGCCACATTGGCAGAGAAACGACGGATAAATTCTTCCAGTTCCTTGCGCTTTTCTTCCGCCTTGGCCTTCTGGTTCTGCTGCTGACGGAGAGCCAGCTGGCTGGATTCGTACCAGAAGCTATAGTTACCGGCAAAGAGGTTCACCTTGCCGAAGTCGATGTCAACCGTATGCGTACATACCGAGTCGAGGAAGTGACGGTCATGGCTCACCACCAGCACGGTATGTTCAAAATTGGAAAGGTATTCTTCGAGCCAGGTCACCGTATCCATATCCAGGTCGTTGGTCGGCTCGTCGAGCAACAGGTTGTCCGGATTTCCGAAAAGCGCCTGTGCCAGCATCACGCGCACCTTTTCCTTACCACTCAAATCACCCATCAGCGTGTAGTGCTTGTCTTCCTTGATGCCCAGCCCGCTCAGCAGGATGGCCGCGTCGCTCTCGGCATTCCAGCCTTCCAGTTCGGCAAACTTTTCTTCCAGTTCGGCTGCCTTGATACCGTCTTCATCGGTAAAGTCTTCCTTGACATACAGGGCCTCGCGCTGCTTCATGATGTCCCACAGCACGGTGTGTCCCATCAGCACGGTATCCAGCACGGTGAACTGGTCATATTGGAAGTGGTCTTGGCTCAAGACGGAAAGCCGTTCGCCCGGTCCCATCTCCACGTTGCCCTTCGTGGGTTCCAGTTCGCCCGATATGGCTTTCAGCAGGGTGGATTTCCCGGCCCCGTTGGCTCCGATGACGCCGTAGATGTTTCCGTTGGTGAACTTCATGTTCACGTCTTTGTACAACACTCTTTTCCCGAATTGCACGGCAAGATTCGTTACGCTAATCATATTCTCCTTATACCTTATTATATATTATAGTCGCAAAAGTGCAATGACGGGTGCAAAGGTACGAAAAATATCTCATTCGTTCATGGTTTCGCCCGTAAACTGTAGCGGAAGCAGGGCTTTGACGGAGCTGACCACGTAGGTGCCTTCCGTCCCGAAGAGCAGGATGCGGACGGGGTGGGCGTAGCGCTCCTCTATGCCGAGGATGACCTGGCGGCAGGCGCCGCAGGGCGGGATGGGCGCTTTCAGAAAGGCGCCGTTCGCGTATGCCGCCACGGCCAGTTCCACGACGCTCTCTTCCGGATGGCTGGCGTTGGCGTAGAAGAGCGCCGTGCGCTCGGCGCACGTGCCGGAGGGGAAGGCGGCGTTCTCCTGGTTGCTGCCCGCCACGATGGTGCCGTCGGAGAGCCGTGCGGCGGCCCCCACGCAGAATTTCGAATAAGGAGCATAGCTGGTTTGCGTGGCCGCCTTGGCCCGGTCCACCAATTCGCGGTCGCTGTCCGTCAGTTCATTGTAGTCGTAGATGCGGACTTTGCTGGTGATTTCTATTTCTTTCATGGCGTGGCTGTTTTGGTTTGACAGCTACAAATATAAGTTTTTTTTCGGGATTAATGGGCCTTGGGGCGAAACAAATGCCGGGAGCGACGGTTGCGGACGGCGCATTCCGCCGCCGCGCCGTGCGGAGTCCGCCGGCGTACTTTGCGGAGAGTACTCGAGTACTTGCCGCAGAGTACGCTGCGGGTATGCGGCACGCCGGCCGCGGGACGGCTCTTGCGGGACGGCGGGCTTCATGTTTTTTGTGTTTTTTTTTGAGTTTGTCATACAGCAGATGCAATAAAGCCGTCGTAAGTTCCCGCTTTGGTTAATAATGCACAAAACTGTGCATTTTTATTCAGAAAGAGGAAAAAAGAGGTAACTTTGTGTCACGTTAATCATTCACGAAGATGCGAAATATGAGATTGAAAGCGATTTTTCTCGTTTGGGTGTTCGGATGCCTCGTCGCCGGGCTCCAGGCACAAGGGCTCAGCCGCCAGTATCTGGACTATATCGAGCGCTACAAAGGCATGGCGGTGGACCAGATGCTGCGCTACAAGATTCCGGCCAGCATCACCCTGGCACAGGGGCTGCTGGAAAGCGGGGCGGGCACAAGCACCTTGGCCCGGAAGGCCAACAACCATTTCGGCATCAAGTGCGGGCGGGCCTGGAAGGGGCCGTACATCCTGCAGGACGATGACGCGCGGAACGAGAAGTTCCGCAAATACCGCAGTGTGGAGGAGTCGTACGAAGACCATTCGCGTTTCCTGCTCCAGGCGCGTTATTCCTCGCTCTTCGAACTGTCGCCCAAGGACTACAAGGGTTGGGCGCGCGGACTGAAGCGCTGCGGCTATGCCACGAACCCGCGCTATGCCTCGCTGCTCATCGACTTGGTGGAACGCTACGAGCTGGACCAGTTCGACAAGCACAAGTCGGGCAAACTGCATTACGACTACAGCGGTATAGACCGCATGCTCGACAGCGAGTCGCTGCCCTCGCATCTGGTTTACCACAATAACGAGAACTATTATATCATAGCCCGCGAGGGGGACACCTTCGACCTGCTGGCCGAAGAAACCGGCGTGTCGGCCCGCGACATACGGAAATTCAACGAACTGCCCAAAGGCTACGTGTTGCAGACGGGCGACGTGCTCTACCTGGAGCGCAAGCGGAAGAAGGCAGCCAAGAAATACAAGGACGTGCCGCACGTGGTGAAAGCCGGGGAGTCGATGTACACGATTGCCCAGCGCTACGGCATCAGGTTGGAAAGCCTTTACGACATGAACAACCTGCCGGACGACTACGCCGTGCAGGTGAACGACATCTTGCGGGTGCGTTGAGAGAAAGGAGGAAAGCATGATGGAGAAGAAATGGTGGGACAGGATGGTGGCGGCCCTGGCGTTCGGGGCTTGTGTGGCGACCGTACAGGCACAGGAACCCTTGCGGCGGGACACGTTGGCGCAACCGGGCGCTGAAGGCTTTCAGGCCGAAGCACCGGCGGGGATGTCCGGCATGCGCCCCTCGGATATGGGGCGCGAGGCCTTGGCGCCCGACTCCGTGGTTGCCGACACGCTCGGCGGCGGGCTCAAGTTGCGGCTTCCGGTGGCTTGTCCCAGTGTTGCCGCGGCCCATTTCCCCATGGGATATTATGGCGGCTATTGGGGGCTTTGGGACCTTCACGAAGGCTTCAATGCCACTCTGGACATGAGCGTGATGGCCTCGTTCGGCAAGAACCGTTTCCCCGGAGTGGGCTTCGGCACCGGGATTTCGGGTATGTACGTGCACAGCCTGAACGACCGTTGGGTGCTGGGCGCGGGAGGGTTCTACGACCGTTTGTCGTGGGGACCGGTCTCCGAGAACCGCTTCGGCATCAATCTGCTGGCCGGCTACAAACTGACCGACCGCGTGAGCCTCTACGCTTACGGCAGCAAGGCATTCTATCCGAAGGGCGGAAACGGGATGTGGATCCCACCGATGCCGTGGATGAACAATTTCACCGAGCGTTTCGGGGGCATGTTGCATTTCAAATTGTCCGATGCCGTGTCGTTCTCTGTCAGCGTGGAAGAAAACCGGTGGAACAGGTAGGGCGAAAGTGGCCCTGCATGCGCCGGCCAGACGGGACGGTTGCGGAGTTTCCGGCGCAATGGGTCCCTCGCGGGGCGTCTGTGGCGTGCGATGCAGTGCTTTCTGCGAGCCGCCGCGCAATTTCTCGCTGATTCCAAGCTTTTTGTGTTTTGCCGGATGGAGGCTGTTTCGCATCGGTGAATGGTGCGCGGTGTCACGATGGGCCCGGAGAAAGGCCCGTTGGATGCTTTTCCGTCCTTTTCCCGATAGTCGGGTGCTATGTTTCTTCAAAAATGTCTGCGCAGGTGCTTCCGTTTGGCACAGGTCACGGTCTATCTTTGCGGCCGATTGAGAGTGGGGCCCGACGGCGTGGAGGGCTTTTGACAAGATAAGGCGTGGCAGTTCATGATATCTCACGAATATTCTTTCTCCTTTAAAAAACTTTTTGTAGTTTTGCAGTAAACAAAAAAAAGGACTATAGGGTAGAATTGACAGAGTGACATATTGCATAACTTGCTGACGAATTATTGAGACCCGGTTAAATCTGGTAAATTAAACAAGGGAGTCTGAGATAATTGGTTAAGTATGTTCTGTATCCTTCACGAAGGACATGAACTGCTTTTCCTTATGTGGACTCCAAGGTTGTTCCAGAACCGTACCGGGCAAATGAGAAAAGTGTAAGTGCGTGTCCTTTTTTGCTACGGGGACATTTTTTGAGAGATATTGAAAAACAGGAAAGAGGAGCGGAAGTAAAGTTTGCGGCGTGGAAGGCTCCTTAACTTAACGAGGACGATGAGACGATGGAAAAGCATTATAACCAGAACGAATCGGGGGTTTGGCGGCGCTATGGTGCGCACGGGGCGGATGGCGATGGCCGGCAGGAGGATGCAGGTTGCAGAACTGCGGACGGCGACGGGAAACCGGGGCGGAATAAGCCCGCGGTGGAACAATCCAGAACCTACAAGTTTCTCCGCATGGCCACGAAGTGGATGGACCGTTATTATCTGGACCCCATATTGGGGTTTGTCATCCCGGGGGGCATGGGAGACTCCCTGACGTCGCTTCTGGCTTTGCCTTTCATCTATGTGGCGGCTTGCAAGGTGCGCTCCTTGCCGCTGACGCTGGCCGTCGTATTCAATATCATTTGCGACCTTGCCATCGGCTTGATTCCTTTCTGCATAGGCGACATGCTGGACGTGTTCAACCGTTCTTATTTGCAGAACATGCGTCTGATTGTTGGCTTCGTGGAGGGCGACAAGAAAATTGTTGCCGAAGTCAACGGCAAGGCTGTGGGGACGGCTGTGTTCATCGTGGTGTTCTGCGTGATAATCTACTATCTTGCCTCGTTGGCTGTGAAGGCGGCCGGATGGGGCGCTGACTTCGTCTCCTACCTTGTGGCTTGAGCCGTCCCGGCGGGGAATCATCGCTTTTGCGACAGGAAACTGAGGAACGCTTGCATCACCTTGTCCCGGTCGGCCGCATACTTGATGCACTCGAAGGGGAAGCCCAACGTGATGGCACGGTAGTCCTTGCCCGGATAGGCCACGGCAGCAGAGTAGTTGGCCGGCGTATATAATAAGGTGGAAAAGGCTTCGGGGAGCGGGACAAGGCAATCGGCGTGGGTCACGGCATAGTGGCGGTCGTTGAGTTCCGAATACAGGCTCAGCGTGGTGTTCATTCCGCTCGCCTGGGTATAGGCATCCAATGTCACCGGGGCATGGGCGTCGATTTTCAATGTGTGGCGCAAGAAATCCAATCCTTCTTTCTGGCGCGTGTCGCGGGCCACGTAGGCGCCGCTCACCAGCAGGCTGCCCCTCATGCGGGTGAACTCCTGCAAAGCGTTGCACAATGCCGGGGTGAGCGCAGGATAGAGCCGCGTGCTGTAGCCGTCGTTCTTTTGCAGTCCGAGGATGAGGTCCACGATGTGGTAGTCGTTCAAGTCCACGTCTTCCGCTTCCACGGCGGAGCGCGAGGCCGAGGCGAAAGAATATCCGGCAACGGTGGCGATGGCTTCGCCGTGTGTGCGTGAATGGTCGAACATGTTGCCGGCCATCATTCTGCCCTCAAACTCGTTTCCGCTGCTGCCCCATGAGCTCTTGGGGTTTTGTTCCGTGTTGAAGACGGTTTGTCGGCCGCAGAAGCCCGGGCTTTTGAGGAAGGGCACTCCGGGGTCGACCGAGAAGTCGAATCCTCGTGTCGAGTCGGTCCATACCACCTGGGGGCCGGCCACCCGTTGGAATCCGTCGATGATGAGGACGCTGGCTGTTGATTTCTTTGCCAGCATGGCCGAAAGTTCTTCCGAAGGAAAGCTTTCACCTCCGTCGTTCACGGCCGACACTTTGAAGGAATAGATGACATTTTCTTCCGCGGGGCAAGTGAAATGCGGGGCATGCACGAATGTGCCGTTGTCGTAGTCGCGGTTGCCTTGTTTCGTATAGACGATGTATCCTTTGGGCGTGGCCGATGGCTCCAATGCGTCTTCCGTTGGTTGCCATGACAATGCGATTTCTTTCCGGTGCGGGTCCAGGCGGGTCTGGAAGCGGGTGACGGGAAGTGGCTGAACCACGTAATCGGCCTCGTGCTGGTAGGACGTATATTTCAGGATGCCTTTATAAATAGCCCGCGCCAGCTGGAACTTGAAAGCCGGGTCGTGGCCGAGTACCATGTCTCGGAAGTTCTGATGCGAAAGCATTTCCAATATCATCGAGGGAACTTGCGGTTCGCGCGTCTCGCTGTAGTTGCGGTCGAACATCTGCCGTCTTTTCCACTGGCCATAAGTTCGGCTCAGGTCATTCTCCACTTGCGTCATGACGATGTCGCAGAGGTCGCGGGAGGTCATGCGCGAGAGGCCGGCGGCCAGCATGCCGTCGTTGAAGTCGCTGGTGTAGATGCCCAAGGTGCCGATGAACGTGCTGTCCGGCGCTATGCCGGCATCGCTGTGCAGGGCGATGCACATCTCGATGGGCACATGCAGTCCGCTGTCGGCCGGGAAGTAGGAAGAGCCTCCGGCCAGGTAATTGGTCATATACGAGCGCACGTTGATGTCGTCCCCGTAGTCGTTCATGCCGTTCTTGCTGTCATATACGTAAGCAGGCATGCCGCTCCATTGCGCATTGTAGCGTGCGCCTTCCAGATAGCGCGGCATGCCGCTGGTGGTTTCTTGCAAGGAGTCGCCGCGGGCGATGTTGCCCATGCCCCCGCCGAAGCGCACGGCGTCGGCCGAGATTGTGCCCCGGTGGTCGCTCAGGTTGCTCAGGCTGACATAATTGGATTGCGGGTCATCCTTCCCGAAATAGAACGTGCCGAGGTAGACCCACGTGTTTCCACCCATCCGCTGGTTGACTTTGAAGGTGGTGGAGATGCCGCCGTGGCGGACGACATAGCGGGCGTCCGGCACGCTGGTGGGCAGTGTGGCGTAGGAAACGTAGACGGCATATCTGCCCGGTTCTGGCAGATTGGGCGTCCAACGGATTTCCGATGCCTGGCTTTTCTTGTCCACTGCCGGGGCGCAACGCACGGTGCCTTGTGCGAAAGGGTTCTCGCCATTGAGGTAAGTGGCTTTGAGCGGTGCGAAGCCCACTCCGCCGTAGGCCCATTCATATTTGTCTGTTTGTTCGGCATACGTGCCGTCCTTTCCCGGCGCGTCGTTGTCCACGACGGCTTCCAACGGTTGCCAGTCGCGCTCACGCGGGGAAAAGACTATGGCTCCGGCATGCTCCAACATGGGAATAAGAAAAGGGATGACGATGGTTTGTGTGAACAAGTCTTCGGTGGTGCAGTACAAATATGGCCGTTGCCACGACCAAGCCTTCTTGTCGTTCTTGTAATACCGTCCGTGGCTGGCCCATACGGACAAATGCCGGTGTTGCATGCCCTTGGTTACAGTGTAGGGGCGTTGTGCCCTTTCCACCCATGGCGCTCCCCGGTATAAGGCTTGTCCCCACTTCTTGTGCAGGAGCGGTTTTCCCGTCCCGATGTCTGTAGCCAGCTCTTCGATGGGTACGTTGTTGCCGTAGATGGTAAGGGCGTATGCGTCGTAGGGTTTCGGGAGCAGCTGCCGGACGGCATTGTAAATGCTTTCCACTTTTTCCCGGCTGAAGGATTGTCCGGCGAAGAGTTCGTTGGCATAAATTTCCACCCGCTTCCCGGCGGCGTCCACTTCGACGCTTTCAATCCGGCAACGGTCCCGTTCGGTGGTATAGGTTGTCTGGAAATCCAGAAAATAATTGTTTAAACTGGATTTCACCAACTTCTCGCCACGCTGTGAATAAACGGAGAGTCCCAGCAAGAGCAAACCGGCCAAGACCACGAGCCTCTTCTTCATCCTTTTCTCATTTAAGTCCGGTTGCGAATTTTTCCGGATGCCGTCCCCTGAAGTCTTTGAAGTACATTTTGATGTCGTGCATCTGTTGGTCGGCATTCCCGTCGGGCACGACCGCCTGCGTGCAACGGATGGTTTTCGACGGATAGTCCACGCCATAGAGCAGGATAGGCAGTCCGGCCTTCAGTGCGATATAGTAGAATCCTTTTTTCCATTCCGTCGTGCGCGACCTTGTCCCCTCGGGCGTGACGCAGAGATGGAAGGACGAGCGTTCGCGGGCCACCGCTGCCAGTTGGTCGGTCAGGCTTGTTTTCCGGTCGCGCCGCACCGGGATTCCCCCCAGCCGCTTCATCAGTATGCCCAGCGGCCAGAAGAACCATTCACGTTTCATCAGGAAATCGCAACGGAATCCCATGGCACGGCTGTAGAGCAAGCCCAAAATGAAGTCAAAGTTGCTCGTATGCGGTGCCAGGGCGATGACGTATTTGTCTCCCATAGGGACGGTCACCACGGCTTTCCATCCCATTACCTTGAACAGGAGGAAGCGGCAAAGCTTGCGCGCCATTTAGCAGAGCTGGCTGATGACGCCCACAACTTCGTCCACTTGCGTGTTGAAGTCCGCGCGCAGTTTCTTATAGTACAGTTTTGTGCTGCCCGGTTCGGTGTGGCTGATTCTCCTTATGAACTCGTCGTGCATCAGCAAGATGCGGGTCATCACGTTGTCCAAGTCTTTTTGTTCCACCTTTATCTGGTAGTGCGACAAGGCCACACATTCGGCGAACAATTCGCTACAAATATAATTGATTTGCTTCTTTAACGTTCTTCTGTTTGCCATGATTCTGAAGTTTTAACTTACGCAAAGGTAAGGAAATTAGGCGAAAGGGGGAAACTTTTGGCTATAAATTATGTAACTTTACGCGCAAAAACGATGCGATGAGGACGTTTGCCAGAATTTTGTTTTTCTTTTGTTTCGGGATGTCGGTGCTCGCGGCCGGCGCACGTGATGTGGTGTGGACGGAACTGCCCACGCAAGGGCAGTTGCCCGTGGCCAACATCCACCGGTTGTTGCAGGACGGCGAAGGTTACATGTGGTATGGGACGGAAGGCGGCGGCCTTTGCCGGGACGATGGCTACGATGTGGATGTGTTCCGTTCGGACGCCCTCACGCCGCGCCTGCTGGGGAGCAATTCCGTGACCTGCTTGGCGGAGGACGGGCAGGGGCGCATATATATAGGTACGACAGAAGGACTCTACGTGCTGGACAAGGCGGACTATGGGATTAAACCGTGGGCTACCGGCATCCCGTTGGCTCGTCTGCGTACCGAGGCCGTGATGGCGGCAGCCGACGGTACCCTGTGGCTGCCGGCGGGACGGTCTATCATTATTCCTTCCAAGGACAGTTGCTGGAAGAATTTCCGTCAGAATGGGACGGAAGCCGTGTGAGCGTGTCCGGGTTGTGTGAAGACCGCGGGCGGCATGTGTATGTCTCGCAATGGGGTGGTGGCTTGCTGCGCTACGATCCGGCCCGTCGGCAGATGGAAGCTTGTGCGTGGCCGTATGCGTATTCTCCCATA
>ERZ779877.3413-NODE-3413-length-10356-cov-5.422677_pt1 | contig 10356 bp, 10 predicted proteins | sample MGYA00511556_ERZ779877 | MGnify/ENA primary metagenome ERZ779877 (study PRJEB29588, sample SAMEA2159338) | human gut metagenome | biome: human gut; feature: human-associated habitat; material: faeces | place: Denmark | collected 2008/2010 ... | reverse complement strand
CTAATATAGAAAATGCGGAATCATTTGGTTTATTGCAAATTGTTAGTTATGATGAAGAAATTGTTAGTTCTCCAGCCAGAATTTATAAAAAGAGAAGTGTAAACATTAATAATAGAAAATGCGGTAAAATAATTGATTTATAGGTGATTTTATGAAAATATTAGTTGTTTGTGATAATTATTCTAAGGGTGGATTAGAAACTCAAATTGATACTTATTATAATAATATGTTTGGAAATAATAGTATGATATTTGCGTTTGGAAATTATTTTAAAACTTCTCTACTTAAAGATGCTAAAATTTATGATGGATTTCATTTTTCATATAGTGATACTATTAATGATTTTTGTTCTGATGTTAATAGATTAGTTGATATAATAAATAAAGAACAAATAGATGTAATTCATGTTCATCCATATTATTGTTTTTTTGCTTGTTTGTTTGCTAGTCAGATAACTGGTGTAAAATTAGTTTATTCTTATCATGGATGTGGTAGCTTTAATTTTGCTAAAACTTATATTAGTCAACCTTTATTTTTATATTCGTTTGAATGTGGTGCTGTTGCTAGGGTATTTACAGTTAGTAAAAATGGGAATAATTGTTTTAATAATATTGGTTATGATAACGTTATTTTATTACGTAATCCTATTGATTTTAGGAAATTTCCTATTGCTGCTTCAGTTAATAATAATAAATGGTTACTTGTTTCTAGAATTGATAATGATAAAATAGATGAAATTAAATTGATGATAAAAAATATGAGAAAATTTAATATTGATAGAATTGATATTGTTGGTGATGGTAACGAGTTGGATAATTTAAAAAAATTTATTTCTGATAATAAATTAGATAGTGTAGTTAAACTTAAGGGATTCTCTGATGATATTTATGGTGATTTTAATAATTCTTATACTGGTATTATTGGTATTGGAAGAGTTGTATTAGAAGCTTTAGCTATGAATATACCATGTATTCTTATTGGTTATGGTAAAATAACTGGTTTTGTAAATAAAAATATATATGATATTGTTAAAGATGTAAATTTTGTGAATAAAGATATAGTTTTATATAATGATTTATTACCAACAGAATATGATATGGAATATATTCATTCTGATATAGTGAATTGCTATGATGTTAATGTCATTTTAAAAAAATATTTTAATGAATTAGAAAATTGTAAAAGCATTTTTATGTTAAATCTTATTAAGCTATACGAGGAAATAAGAAATATAAATAAAAATGTTGAATTAAGCAAATGTTATTTTCATAAAGAAAGGTTAGTGTATAATTTAATGGATATATATGTTAATAAATATAGTTTGAATTGTGATATTAATAATATTTTTGTAAATGCTAATTTAGTTTATGAATTATATGATTTAAATACTTATAGAATTAATCTTATAAAGGAGGATAAAAATGATTAAAGTAATGAGTATATTTGGAACTAGACCTGAAGCTATTAAGATGGCTCCACTAGTAAAGGAATTAGAAAAAAGAGAAGAAACCGAAAGTATTGTATGTGTTACAGCACAACATAGAGAAATGCTTGATCAGGTACTTGAAACTTTTGATATTAAGCCTGATTATGACTTGAATATAATGAAACAAGGTCAAACTTTAGGTGATATAACCACTAGAGCTTTAACTGGACTTGAAGAGGTAATTAAAGAATGTAAACCTGATATTGTTCTTGTTCATGGTGATACTACAACTACGTTTGCTGGTGCACTTGCAGCTTTTTATAATCAAGTTATGATTGGTCATGTAGAAGCAGGACTTAGAACAAATGATAAGTATAGTCCTTTTCCAGAAGAGATGAATAGACAAATGGTTGATTGTATGACTGATATGTATTTTGCTCCTACTAATTTAAGTAAGGAAAATTTACTTAAGGAAAATATTGAAGAAAGTAAAATATATATTACTGGTAATACGGCTATTGATGCTATGAGTACTACTATTGATGATAATTATAGTAATTCGGAGTTAGATTTTGTTAAAGATGGAGAAAGATTAATTCTATTAACTGCTCATAGAAGAGAAAATTTAGGAGAACCTATGCGTCATATATTTAAAGCAATTAAGAGAATTGTAGATGAGTTTGACGATGTTAAGGTTATTTATCCTATTCACAAAAATCCTCTTGTTAGAGAAGTTGCTAATGAGGTATTTGGAGATTGTGAAAAAGTTAAATTGATTGAACCTTTAGAAGTATTTGATTTTCATAATTTTATAAATAAATCTTATATGATTATGAGTGATAGTGGCGGTGTACAAGAAGAGGCACCTAGTTTAGGTAAACCAGTGTTAGTATTAAGAGATACTACTGAAAGACCTGAAGGAATAGATGCTGGTACATTAAAACTTGTTGGAACTGACGAAGAAACTATTTATAATGAGGCTAAGAGATTACTTACAGACAAAGAAGAATATGAACGTATGAGTATGGCTTCTAATCCTTATGGTGATGGCCATGCTAGTGAAAGAATAGTAGATGCTATTATAAAAAAATGTATAAATAAAGTAAAATGGTAGTTAAATCTGAAAAGCTATTTGGTTTTGGTGGATATTGTTTACCAAAAGATACTAAACAATTAAAAGCTAATTATAAAGATGTACCTGAAAATATTATAAGTGCTATAGTAGAATCTAATAGAACTAGAAAAGATCATATTGCTAATATGATAATTAAAAGAAATTATAAAGTAGTAGGTATATATAGATTAACTATGAAGGCAGATTCAGATAATTTTAGATTTAGTGCAATTCAAGGAGTAATTTCAAGATTAAAAGAGAAAAATACTAAAATTATTATTTATGAACCAACATTGAAGGATGAAGAATTTAATGGATGTAAAGTTATAAAAGAATTTAAAAAATTTGCGAAAAAAGCAGATGTAATTATAGCTAACCGTTATGAAGACCAATTATTTGAAGTTAGAGAAAAAGTATATACACGTGATTTATATAGTAGAGATTAAGAAATAGATATCTTAGTAATTGGTGTAATAGTAAATAAATTCAAAATCAAGATGTCTAGAAAATATCTTGAATTTTTGACAAAAATACAATAAAAATCTTGCAAAAAAAGTAACTTAAATGTATACTATAGAAGTGCAAAAAAGAAGAAAATAAAACAAAAGAAAAAACAAACAGAATAAAAGGGGAGGAAAAATGGAAGAAATAGATTTAAAAGAACTATTAAAGATATTTTGGACTAAGAAATTACAAATAATATTAATAATACTAATATTTATGGGAATTGGAGTAATATATACAGTAGGATTTAAAGTACCACTATATAGTGCAGAAACAACACTAATATTAGCATCACAAAACAACAATCAATCAAATTCAAATACAATAACAACATCAACAGCAACAGACATAACAGTAAATTCAAAATTAGTATCAACATACAGCGAACTAGTAAAAAGTAAAAATATAATAAGACAAGTAATAACAAATTTAAATTTAGGAACAACAATAAGCGAAGATGAATTAAAAAATAATGTAACGGTAAGTTCTGTAAAAGATACAGAAATAATTAAAATAACAGTAACAACAAAAGAGCCAGTAAATTCTGTAAAAATAGCAAATGAAATAGCAAAAGTATTTACAGAAAAAGTAAAAGAAATATATAGCATAGAAAATGTACAAGTTGTAGATAAAGCCGAAATATCATATACTCCATCAAATATAAATCATAAAAAAGATATAATAATATTTGCATTTATAGGTGCAGTTGTATCAATAATTTATGTATTAGTATCAAATATGTTAGATACAACAGTAAAAACTGCAGAAGAGATAGAAAAGGAATTTAAATTACCAGTAATAGCTTCAATTCCAATATATAATGCAGAGCCACAAAGAAGAAATGGAGGTAAAAGATAATGAGAAAAGAAGTAATAACACACCAAGATCCAAAATCTCCTATTTCAGAAATATTTAAGACATTAAGAACTAATATACAATTCATGAGTACAAAGGGAAAATTAAAAACAATATTAGTGACATCAACTTTGCCAGGAGAAGGAAAAAGTTGGGTTTCATCAAACTTAGCAGTAACATTTGCACAAGCTGGAAAAAGAGTTGTATTAATAGATGCAGACATGAGAAAAGGAAGACAATATACAATTTTTGGAGTATCACCAAGACCTGGATTATCCAATTACTTATCAGGAATAATTGATAATGAAGAAGCAAGTGATGATTTAACAAATTATATTCAAGAAACAGAAATTGATAATTTATATTTAATTTCAGCAGGAAATATACCACCAAATCCATCTGAATTATTAATTGCACCACAAATGGTAAATTTATTAGAACAATTAAAAGATATGTGCGATGTAATAATAATAGACGGAACACCTAGTCAATTAGTAACAGATTCATTAATACTTACAAGATTAGTAGATTCTACAATAATAGTTACTGCAAATAAACAGACTAAAAAAGAAGATTTAAAAAAGGTAATAAATAATATTCAAAATGTTGGAGGAAAAATTTCTGGAATAGTATTAAATAAGATACCAATGTCAGCTAAAAAATATGAACAAAGTTATTATTATGGTTCAACATCAACTAGGCATACAAAAACTTCCAAAAGAACTCAAACCCAAAGAAATGAAAAACCAATATATAATAGAACATCAGATTTATTAAAAGAAAATTCTACAGTTAGTAAAAATAAAAGAGTAGAAAATGGACAGAAAGAAGAAGTTGATAATAGAACAAAACAAGAAACACTAAACAAAGAAATAATAGTAAATAGTAAAGAGGAAATATCAATAGAAAAAACAAACGAGATATTAAATGAAATAAACAAATATCTAGATGAGGAAAAAAAGAAACTAAATTAAGAAACAAAAGGAGAAAGCTATAAATGATAGACATACACACACATATACTACCAAACATAGATGATGGTTCAAAAAGTATAGAAGAAACATTTAATTTAATAAAAGAAGCAAAAAGTGTAGGATTTGATTCAATAGTATTAACATCACACTATATGGAAGGATATTATGAAACAAATTCACCAGAAAGAGAAGTATGGCTTGATGCTATACGTGAAAATTTAGAAGCAAAAAATATAGATATAAAACTATATTTAGGAAATGAAATATATATGTCAGAAAATATTATAAAATTATTAGAAGAAGGCAAAGCAACTACGATGAATAATACAAGTTATGTATTATTCGAAATGCCTTTAAATGCAGAACCACTTAATTTATATGATATTATTTATGAAATGCAACAATATAAAATAGTACCAATACTAGCGCATCCTGAAAGATACAGTTTTGTACAACAAGATCCAGAATTAATATATGACTTAATACAAAAAGGTGTTTTAATGCAAGCTAATTACGGAAGTATAATTGGGCAATATGGAGAAAAAGCACAAGTAATAGTAAAAAAATTCTTTGAAAACAATATGATTCATATGTTAGGTTCAGATGTGCATAGGCAAAATACAATATACCCTAAAATTCCAGAGATTTTAATGGAAATAAACGAATTAATAGGAGAAGAAAAGTTAAAAGAATTAACAACTATAAATCCAAGACTAGTATTGCAAAATAAAAGAATAGATATAGAAGAGCCACATAAAATAGAATTAAGTTTTAAAGAAAAACTTGCAATGTTAAAAGGCGAGTCATTAAGAACAATGTTAATGAATTTAGTAAGAAAAGATTAAAATATTTTTGGGTTAGGAAGGAAGTAAAAATATGAGAAAATATTTTGGAACTGATGGAATCAGAAGAATTGCAAATACAGAATTATCACCAGAGCTAGTATACAAAGTAGCAAAAGCAGGTGCATATGTATTATCAAAACATACAGATCATACACCTACAATTTTAATAGGAAGAGATACTCGTATATCTGGAACACTAATAGAAAGCGCTATGGTAGCTGGATTTCTAAGCTATGGAGCAAATGTTAAATTATTAGGAGTAATACCAACTCCAGCAGTAGCATATTTAACAAGAAAATTAAATGCAGATGCAAGTGTTGTAATTTCAGCATCACATAATACATATGAATTTAATGGAATAAAATATTTTAGTAATAAGGGAATGAAAATACCAGATTCCCTAGAGGAGGAAATAGAAGAAGTTATGGAATCTGGAAAACTAGAAGAATTGACAGCTGTTAATGATAAAATAGGAGTTTCAGAATATGCATTAGAAATGTTAGATGAATATGTATACTTCTTTAGGAAAAACTTTGATGATGATATTGCAAAATATAATAGAGAAGATTTTGTTGTTGGTCTTGATACAGCAAACGGAGCTACTTCAGTGGTTGCAGAAAAAGTATTTAAAGCATTAGGAATAAAATATAAAATTATTAATAATCATCCAGATGGAATAAATATTAATCATAATTGTGGTTCAACTCATTTAGAAGGACTAAAGAAATTTGTTGTTGAAAACAAATTAAGTTTAGGGGTTGCTTATGATGGTGATGGAGACAGATGTTTAGCTGTTGATGAAAAGGGAAATGAAATAGATGGAGATAAATTATTAGCTATTATTTCTCAAAGCTTAAGAAAAAAAGGAAAATTAAACAAAGATACAATAGTAGCAACTGTTATGAGTAATTTAGGACTTAATAAATATGCCAGAGATAATGGGTTAGAGTTATTGCAAACTCAAGTTGGAGATAGATATGTACTAGAAGAAATGTTAAAAGATGGATTTAATCTAGGAGGAGAACAATCAGGTCATGTTATCTTATTAGATTATAATCCAACAGGAGATGGAATATTAACATCTTTAATGTTAATAAAATCAATATTAGAAGAAGGAAAAAAAGCTTCAGAACTTGGAGAAACAGTAAAATTGTATCCACAAGTATTAATAAATAGTAAAGTAAATGCAAACAAAAAATATGATTATGATAAAGACAAAGATATTAAAAATGCAATTGAAAAGTTAGAAAAAGAATTTGCTGGTAATGGAAGAGTATTAATTAGACCTTCAGGAACAGAGCCATTAGTAAGAGTAATGATAGAAGGCGAAGACCAAGAATATATAACAAAAAAAGCGAAAGAAATAGCAAAATTGATTGAAGAAAAATTAAAATAAGCAGATTTGCAAATTATATATAAATAAGTAATAAAATTGTAATGAAAATGTAATATTAAAATGTTGATAAAAAGACAAATTAATGATATTATAAATTTATAAAAAAAGACAAAAGAAAAAATGGAGGGGAAAAATATGTTTATATTTGATATGTCTAATCCACTTACATTATTATTAATGTTAGCAGTAACTATATTATTAATATTTTTATCTCAAGAGGTAAAACAAAGTTTTATTGGAGCAATTATGTTATTTGCTTATTTAATAATATTAGTAGTGCATGTTGCACAAATAGCAACACTATCAGAAGAATATAGATATTTGTTGACAACATTATCGAGATGTATTGTAATTGATTTTATTTTTGTTTTAATGACGTTTTTCTCATACTTATGGGTAGATGATTTAGAAGCAAAAAGTAAAGGCAAAAAAAGTATAGATAACAGTTTAGATTGGTTTTGGAAAAAAATCTAGATAATGAAAAATAAAATAATAATCATAGCGTAATTCGAAATTTTATCAGTTTTTACTGAAAAAGTTTTTGAATTACGTTTTTTATATTATAGGAAAATTTTGCATATTTAAGTTTGTAACTGAATATATATACATATAAGAGACTTAAGATAAGGAGAAAAATATGTTTAATGTTACAGTATTAAAAATGCGAGATATTTTTAAAGTTATAATAGGAATTACTTTTTTAGTGGTTGTTGTACTAGGGATTAGTAAAATTTTTCATAAAGACACAAAAGAAAACTCAAAAGTTGTACAAAAAATAGAAAATGGAATAAAAGCTTTGTCACAATTTAGTATGATAAATTGTATGGATCAGACAATTCCAACTATGTCAAGTATAAATGAAGAATATAAAAATATAGCAAAAGAAGATGATCAAAAAGAAAATAAGAATATACTACAAGAAATGTTAAAAACACAAATTAGTTCAGTGAATGCAATTAAGGAAAGTGAAGAAATAACTAATAAAGAAAATAACGAAAATATACAAGAAAATGAAAAAAATCAAACAGAAGAAAAACAAGAGATACAATTAGCTCAAGAAGGGTTACAAACGCAAGTAATTACGCAAAATCCAATTAGTGAGAATAGTAATGTAACTTACAAAAATGTGAAAATAAAAAATCAGACGAGCTATACTTTAACAGAAGAAATGTTAAATCCAGATATAACAATAGAGAACAAAAATATTATACTATTTCATACGCATAGTTGTGAAAGTTATACTTCAAGTGATAAATATCCATATACACCAACAGGAACATTTAGAACTACAGATTTAAATTTTACAGTAGTAAGAGTTGGTACAGAACTAGAAAATCAGCTAAAGCAGTATCAATATAATGTAATACATAATACAGACTATCATGATTATCCATCATATAATGGTTCATATACACGTTCACTTGCAACTGTAGAGAATATATTAAAGACAAATCCATCAGATATAATAATAGATGTACATAGAGATGCAGTAGGAAGTAGAAGCGATTATGCACCAACAGTAAAAATAGGAGATACTGATGAAGCAGCACAGATAATGTTTGTAATTCGGAACAAATGAAGGAGGTTTATGGCATCCAAATTGGAATCAGAATTTAAAATTTGCAATTAAAGTACAAGAAAAAGCAGAAGAAATGTACCCAGGGTTATTTAAACCAATAATGCTAACAAAGTCTAGATATAATCAGCATTCTGGAAAATATGCTAGTATTATAGAAGTAGGAGCAACTGGAAATACACTAGAACAATGCTTAAATAGTATGAAGTATTTAGCAAAAGTTATGAATGAAGTTGTAAAATAAATTTTAGTCTTATATTGATTATTAAAAAATACTGAAACTTAATTTTTATTTTACTTGAAATAAAAAAGTATCTTATATATAATATAGCTATAATTCAAAAAAGAGGAGGAATAATAATGGCAGAAATTAAGTTAGACTTTAAAAATAGTGGAGTAACACAAAAAAGTATAATGGAGTATAAGGCACAAGTAGAAATTATTCATAAAGATTTGCATAGAAGAGCAAATGATGAAAAAGACTTTGTAGGATGGTTAGATTTACCAACTAATTATGATAAAGATGAATTTGAAAGAATAAAAAAAGCAGCTAAAAAAATAAAAAAAGAATCCGATATTTTGGTAGTTATTGGAATTGGTGGTTCGTATCTAGGTGCAAGAGCTGTAATAGAAGCATTAACTAGTTCTTTTAATAATATGTTATCAGCAAAACAAAGAAAATATCCTCAAATATTATATGTAGGAAATAATTTAAGTCCAAATTATATTAATGAATTAATTGAATATATTGGAGATAAAGATTTTTCTATTAATGTAATATCAAAATCTGGTACAACAACAGAACCTGCAATCAGTTTCAGGATTTTTAGAGAAATATTAGAAAATAAATATGGAATAGATGAAGCAAGAAGTAGAATTTATGCTACAACAGACAAAGCAAAAGGAGCACTAAAAGTACTTGCACAAAACGAAGGATATGAACAATTTGTAGTTCCAGACAATGTAGGCGGAAGATATTCAGTATTAACTGCTGTTGGACTGCTTCCAATTGCAACAGCTGGAATTGATATTGATAAACTTATGGAAGGAGCTAAAATAGCACAAGAAAGATATGATGATCCAAATCTAAAATATAATGAATGTTATCAATATGCTGTTATAAGAAATATACTATATAAATTATATAAAAATACAGAAATACTAGTCAATTATGAACCTAAAATGTATTACTTAACAGAATGGTGGAAACAATTATTTGGAGAAAGTGAAGGAAAAGAACAAAAAGGAATATTCCCAGCAGGAGTGAATAACACAACAGACCTACATTCAATGGGGCAATATATACAAGAAGGTAGAAGATGTTTATTTGAGACAGTTCTTGCAGTAGAAAATTCTAATTCTGATATAAAAATTAATTCAGATGATGATAATTTAGATGGATTAAATTATTTAGCAGGAAAGACATTAGACTATGTTAATAAAAAGGCTATGGAAGGAACAATAAAAGCGCATGTATCTGGTGATGTGCCTAATATTAAAATAACTATGGACAAATTAGATGAAGTTAATATAGGAGAATTAATATATTTCTTTGAAAAAGCGTGTGCAATGTCAGGAAGTATTTTAGGAGTAAATCCATTTAACCAACCAGGTGTAGAAGAATATAAAAAGAATATGTTTAAATTATTGAAAAAGCCAGGATATT
>ERZ779877.3412-NODE-3412-length-10358-cov-3.292148_pt1 | contig 10358 bp, 9 predicted proteins | sample MGYA00511556_ERZ779877 | MGnify/ENA primary metagenome ERZ779877 (study PRJEB29588, sample SAMEA2159338) | human gut metagenome | biome: human gut; feature: human-associated habitat; material: faeces | place: Denmark | collected 2008/2010 ... | reverse complement strand
CCTTGAACAAGTCCTTGCGCCCTTCGAAATAAGCATGGATGGTGCTTGTCAGCAAAGATTTCCCGAACCGGCGCGGACGGCTCAGGAACATGTATTTGGAGGCGGAATGCGTCATGCGGTAGACATATTCCGTCTTGTCTATATACAAATAATTCTTTCCCCGTATCTCGGAAAAAGTCTGTATTCCTATTGGATATTGTCGTTGTGGCTGCATCTTCGCTCCCTTTCTTTTTTGTTCCGGATCTTCTGCAAAGCTATGAAAACCTTTGCAGAATTGCAAGTTGTGCCAGACCTTTTCTGAGCGTGTGGTGAGAAAATCTTAGATACTCGGGACGGCTTCAAGCGGCAGAGGAAATGAATCGGCAAAAGCGTACAGAATGGCCTACGGCCTTTTGTAATGCCGATGGCTATGCCGCTGGAGGCGGGCAAATGCCTTGCGGACTTCCGGATCGTACTTTCCGCAACGTACTCGAGTACTCTGCGGAAAGTACTCGAGTCTTCTGCGCTGAGTACGGAAATGACGTCCGCACGACGCTATGGGGCATCGGGCAGGGCCGGTTGCATTCGTGCTCTTTGCCGTCCGCCCATCGGCCATTCCATGAGGATATACCGTCACAAGTCTTTTTTCCACTCCACGCATGCTTGCCAGACGGTCGGCGTGGCATCGGGAAAGTTCCGGCAGCATCGTGGGGACAGACGGACGGTGTGCCTTTTGCCGTCCGGATATATTGATGTGCGAAAAAAACGTCAGCCCTGCGGGGATGGAGGGCTGACGGGTGATAGATAAATCTGGATCGCGCCAGAAGTCAAAGGGGAATCAGTTGCGTTTGCTCCCGTCGGGATTGTAGAGCAAGACAATGTCGCGCGGTTCGCGGTCCAATTCGATGCGATAATATTCGCCTGTGGCATTTCCTTCGGGATATTCTATACGGTCGACATCATCTTCGTAGGCGTTGAATGTGTAACCTTCGCTTGTGAAAGCCGTCACAACAGCTTCCGGAAGAGACGCGTAGGGCATGTCCTCAAACTCCGTGAAGAGCCACTGCAGTCCGGCATCGAAATGCATGTCCGCTTCCATCCTGTTGATGATGAGTTCCGCTTCGTATCCTTGGGCTGTGCGGTCGATTTCCGTGATGCGTGCGTCCGGATAGCGCGCGTTCACGGCTTCGGTGATGGCTTGCTGCGTGGTCCCGGTTTGAGTGTTTCCACCCGGATAGATGTCGCCATAGTCAGGATATTGACCTTGCGTGGGCTGATATTGGGTCCCGTCGGGGTTGTATCTCAGCACGATGTCCTGTGGTTCGCGGTCCAATTCGATGCGGTAGTACATGCCGGTCGTGTTCCCTTCGGGGAATTCTATGCGGTCGACATCGTCTTCGCGAGGATTGAATGTGAACCCGTCGGCAGAGAAAGCCGTGGTCACGGCCTCGGGCACTGATGCCCAAGGAATGTCTTCGTATTCCGTGTAGAGCCATTGGTATCCGGCATTGACGTGCATGTCCACTTCGCCATTGTTCATCCACAGTTGTATTTCGAATCCGCCCGGGGTGCGTTCCACTTCCCGGATTTGTGCGCCGGGGTAGCGCGTTTGCGCGGCCTGTGTGATGTTCGGGTCGTTCCTGAGTCCGCCATCGTTATCGTCGTCGTCATCGCAGGCGAACAGCACTGGGGCAGAGAGCACCATCAGTGCCAAGCCCGGTTTCCATATTTTCTTCATCAAGTCTTTCATTGTAGTACATTTTTATGGGTGAATAGATAAGATTTAGTGTTCAATAAGTTGTTGAAAGAGGTCAGTCCACCTCCCGAAGCCGGAATCTCTTGTCGAATTTCAGTTCCACGCCATTGGACAGTTCCACCTCATATTCGCGCGAATCCTTTTCGATTTTTGTGATGGGCTCTCCGGGAAACATGTCGTCCACTTGGCTTTTGATTGCCTCCGGAATGAAGGTTGCCGGGACGGCCTCGCGCTTGCAGTCCACTTCAATCCACTCGCCGTCACTGTTGAAGCAGACCTCCGTCCCGTGGACGAACTGGACTTCATAGGTGGTGGACTGGAAGATTTCTTTCTCGATTTTGATGTAAGACACTTTCTCCTCGGGGAATTCCTTGTCGAGGGTGGCCCGTGCAGGGGCGGGCAGGTCGCCGGTGTTACGGCTGAACACGTCCTTCCGGTCGGCACATGCCGTGGCGGAGAAAGCTAAACCGACGGCCAGTATGGCAAAGATCTTTTTCATGACGGTACGTTTTAGAGGGTTAGTAATCTCATTTCTGTATCGCAAAGTAAGGAGATGAATTGGGAAAGATTTGGGAATATTCTTCCCGTCGCGCCTATTTTGGGAATTTTAACACGAAATGATGCCGCCCGTCGTAGTGGTAGGCGACATCTATATTATATAAGGAGGCGATGGATTGCACAATGGAGAGTCCCAGTCCGGTGGAGTCCTTGTGGTTCGTGTCGCCCTTGTGGAAACGGCGGAACATCCGCTGCTGGTCGAGAGCGGCAGAGCCGTCGTTGCTGATTTCCACGTCACGGCTGCCAATGCGCACTTCCACATGTCCTTTGTCCGGACTATGCACGATGGCATTCTTGACGAGATTGTTCAGCAGGGTATGGGCCAGCGACTCGTCCATCTCTGCCGTGCAGTGCCCCTCCTCCCGCAGGTCGTAGGTCAAGGCTTTGTCTTCGTAAACATCGGAAAGCAAGTCCACAATTTGCCGCACGTGCATGTTCACGTCCACCGTTGTGGTCTGGGTGAACTGCCCGTTTTGAATGCGTGAGAGCAGAAGGAGCGATTTGTTGAGCTGTACGGCACGGTTCAGGCTGCGGTACATGTCGTCGATTTCTTTCAGTTCCTCCTCAGTCAGGTTGTCGTGGTCGGCCAGCAGTTCCAGTTTGCTGCGCACGATGGCCAGCGGTGTCTGAAGCTCGTGCGAAGCATTCTCGATGAACTCTTTTTGCTCGCGGTAAGCGCGTTCCGCCCGTTCGTGCATCTCAAGTGCGGCGCGATTCAAGGTGCGGAATTCGATAATGCGGGTGTGAGGGTCCAACGGAGGGGCGGACTGTCCGGGAGTGGCGCACTTGAGCCATTCCTGCAAACGGTCGAGCGGACGGAACACCGACTGCAGGATGAGGCGGGTGGAGAACACGAGGCAGCAGAGCAACACGACATAGAGCGCCACGAGATATTTGAGGATGGCGGCGATGAGGTCGTCGCGTTCCAACGTGGAAAGCCGCAGTTCCAGTTCGTAGTATTGGAGGTCGGTGGCCATGAAGCAGGATTTCATGATGCGTACCGGCTCGAACTCGTTTTCCGTCTCAATGTATATTTTTCCGTCGTAGAACCGTTCGCGGTAATCGGCCGCTTTCTCTTTTGTTATCGGCCGTATGCTGTAGCTGTGGATGACTTGGTCTTCCGCTTTCAGCAGGGTGGAGTCGGCCAGGATCTTGCCTACGATGATGTCGCGGTAGTTGGCCAGCGAGTCGTCCGTCTCGTCCATCACCTCGTCGATGACGGCGAAATAGAAAAACGTGCCCCACCCATCGAGCAACAAAAAGAGCAGCACGGAGAGGTTCAAGTGGGTGTAGCGCAGGAGTTTCATGTCGTTCGCAGGATGATGTTAAGGCTCGAAAGAAAGTTTGTAGCCGAAGCCGTAGACAGCCTTTATTTCTGCTTGTGCTCCGGCGGTCTTCATCTTCTTGCGCAGGTTTTTAACTTGCGAATAGATGAAATCGAGGCTGTCGGCCTGGTCGATGTTGTCTCCCCATACCGATTCGGCCAATGCCGTGCGGTTGATGAGTCGGTTGGGATTGCTCATGAAGTAGTATAACAGGTCGAACTCTTTGCGGTTCAGGCTTAGTTCCGTTCCGTCCACCGCCACTTTCCTTGTGTCGGGAGTCAGGGTCAGGTTGCCCAACACGATGCTGGTGTCGCCGCCCGCTTTCTTGCGACGGAGCAAGGACTTCACCCGCGCATTGAGTTCCGCCAGGTGGAATGGTTTGGCCAGATAGTCGTCCGCGCCAAGGTCGAGTCCTTCCACCTTGTCCTCGATGGAGTCCTTGGCCGAGATGATGATGACGCTTTCCTGCTTGCGCATGTGCTTGAGACGTGACAAAACGGAAAGGCCGCTTCCGCCGGGCAACATGATGTCCAGCAGCACGCAGTCGTAGTCGTAGTCGTTGATTTTGGACATGGCCGTGGGATAGTCTTCCGCGCACTCCACGACGAACTTTTCACGTTCCAGATAAGTCTTGACCGTATCGCGCAGTTCCTTTTCGTCTTCTACGAGCAGAATTTTCATGATTGTTCCGTATCTGTAACAGGTTCCACGGGGAGAATGTCCTTCTTGCGATATCCCGAACTGGTCATGATGGCGATGAGCGTGCCGTCTTCCTGCGCAATGCGGACCTCAATGTAAGGGATGCGGTTGTGGTGGTGCACTTCGCGGGCTTCGGCATAAAGCCAGCCGTTGGAAGCGGCTTTCAGGAAGGTGATGTTGGCCGAGAGCGAGAGCGTAATTTGGCCGTAGCTGTTGGCCACGGCTGCGAAAGCCAGGTCGGCCAAGGTGAAGAGGGCACCGCCTTGGCATACTCCGGCAGCGTTAAGATGGTCGGGGGTGACTTCCATCCGGACTTTGGCATAGCCGGGTTCGATGGTGAGGATTTCCGCGCCTGCCTGGCGGGCGAAACGGTCGTTTAAAAGGAATTCTGAAAGTTTCATGATGCTGAATGTTTTTTAGGATTTGCGAGAGCAGGCTTCCGCCTTCGAGAACGCGCGGCTCACCTCTTCCCATTGGTCGCAGAGAGCCTGCATGGAGGGGAAGAGCAGGTCGGCTCCGGCGTCGAGCAAAAGATGGTCGGGCAGCGGGCCTGTGTTGACGGCAATGGTGAAGATGCCGGCCGCCGTACCGGCTTGCACCCCTAAGGGCGCGTTTTCCACCACGATGCCTTCCCACGGTCGGATGCCGGCTTTCTGCAACCCCATGAGGTAGGGCTCAGGAGCGGGTTTCCCATGCTTCACGTCGAAACTGGTCACCATGAGCTCTTTCCGAAAGATGCCGGGGAAGTTGCGGTTCAAGCGGTCGATGAGGCTCAATTGCCCCGAACCGGTCACCAGAACGGGTGTTATGCCATCGGCTTTCACCTTCTGCAGCAACTCGTAAGCTCCTGGCATTTGAGGGGCTTCCGGACATTGCTTGAACAGTTCCGACTTGGCGTCGTACATCCGTCTCCACTCCTCTTCGGTGGCGTCGCGCCCCCATTGGCGGCGGGTCAGGATGTTGATGGTGCCGTGTCCGGTACGTCCTTCGTTCTCGTATGCCTCCTCGGGCGTGATGTGCAGGCCGAACTGTGCCATGGCACGGGTCCAGGATGAAGCATGATTGGGCATGGAGTCGAAGAGCACGCCGTCCATGTCAAAAAGCACGGCCTTGAGGCTGGCCGCCCCAAAGCCGTGCTTCTTTAAATATTGGTCTCTTTCAGTTTCAAACATGGGGTTACTTGTTTAAACGGGCGCGGATGGCTTCGCTTTCCTTTTCGTAACCCGGCTTGTTGAGCAGGGCGAACATGTTCTTCTTATAGGCTTCCACGCCCGGTTGGTTGAAGGTGTTCACACCCAGCAGATTGCCGCTGATGCCGCATGCTTTCTCGAAGAAATAGATAATCTGTCCCAGATAGTATTCATTCAGTTGCGGGACGCTGAGGCGCATGTTGGGCACTCCGCCGTCCACGTGAGCCAGTTGCGTACCCAGTTCGGCCATCTTGTTCACCTCGTCCACGCGCTTGCCGGCCAAGAAGTTCAGGCCATCCAGATTTTCTTCATCCATGGGGAAGAGCACTTTGTGGTTCGGTTCCTCGATGCTGATGACCGTTTCGAAGATGGTGCGTTCGCCGTCCTGGATCCACTGTCCCATGGAGTGCAGGTCGGTAGTAAAGTCTACGGCTGCGGGGAAGATACCTTTCTGGTCCTTGCCTTCCGACTCTCCGAAGAGTTGCTTCCACCATTCGTTCAGATAGTGCAGCTTGGGCTGATAGTTCACAAGTATTTCAATCTTCTTGCCTTCGGCGTACAGCGCGTTGCGGCATGCCGCATATACGGCAGAGGGGTTTTCCATGAAAGGAACATCCACACCTGTAGCCTTTTCCATGTCGGCAGCACCCGCCACGAGTTGGGCAATGTCGAATCCGGCGACGGCAATGGGGAGCAAGCCTACTGGAGTGAGTACGGAGAAGCGCCCGCCCACGTTGTCGGGGATGACGAAACTCTTGTATCCTTCTTTGTCTGCAGTGGTGCGTGCCGCGCCTTTCTTTGCGTCCGTAACGGCGACGATGACCTTACGGGCCATATCCTTGCCACGCTGTTCCTCGCATTGCTTTTTCAGGAGGCGGAAAGCCAGTGCCGTCTCGGTCGTCGTACCGCTCTTAGAGATATTGATGACACCAAACTTCTTGTCCTTCAAGTAGTCGCACATTTCGGCCAAGTAGTCTTCGCCAATGTTGTTTCCTGCAAACAGGATGACAGGGTTCTTCTTGTCGCCGAGCAACCATTGGAAACTGTTGCTCAGAGCTTCTATGACGGTGCGTGCGCCCAAGTAGCTGCCGCCGATGCCGGCTACGACCACCACTTCGCAATTCTCGCGGAGCACTTGCGCCGTGGCGTTCAGCTCGGCAATGAATTCCGGCGTGATGGACGACGGCAGATGCAACCAGCCTAAGAAGTCGTTGCCCGGACAAGTGCCGTTTTCCAAAGCCTCCTGTGCGGCTTTCACTTGCGGTTCGTAGGCCGCAATAGCGTCCGTGTGGAGGAACTGGGCCGCTTTTGTAATGTCTAATTGGATATTCTTCATCTTTTTACACTTTTTAAAATGAGTTTATCGGAATGAGTCTGTGAGCAGTTTAATCTCGATGCTCGGCGAGATGCGTTCGTAGAGAATATTATATACTGCGTCCAAAATGGGCATGTTCACGTGCAGGAGTTTGTTGATGTCCTTCATGCACTTGGTGCCGTAATAGCCCTCGGCAATCATTTCCATTTCTATCTGCGCGCTCTTCACGCTGTAGCCTTTGCCAATCATCGTGCCGAACACGCGGTTGCGGCTAAAATTAGAGTAGCCCGTCACCAGCAAGTCGCCCAGATAGACCGAGTCGATGATGTTGCGCCCGATGGGGTGCACCACGGTGAGGAAACGGTTCATTTCCTGCACGGCGTTGGCCATCATGACTGCTTGGAAGTTGTCGCCGTATTTCAAACCGTTGCAGATGCCCGATGCTATGGCGTAGACATTTTTCAGCACGGAGGCATATTCTATGCCGATGACGTCGTCGCTGACTTTGGTCTTGACGTATTCGCTCGAAATCATGTCGGCAAACATCTGGGCCTTTTCCAGGTCGGCGCACCCGACGGTCAGGTAAGTCAACCTCCCCAAGGCCACTTCTTCGGCATGGCTGGGGCCTCCCAGCACGGCCAAGTTCTCGTCGGGCACATTGTACACTTGGTGGAAATATTCCGAGCACACCAAGTTTTCGTCGGGCACGATGCCTTTGATGGCCGTGACGATGAACTTGTCGCGGATGCGCGTCTTGAGCTTTTTCAGGTGGCTCTTGAGGTAGGGCGAGGGTGTGACGAAAATCAGCGTGTCCGCCTCTTCCACGATTCTGTTGATGTCGGAAGAGAAAAAGATGCGGTTCACGTCGAAGTGCACGCTGGTCAAATAGGCCGGGTTATGGCCCAAGCGGCGGAACTCCTCGATGCGGTCGTCCCGCCGCATGTACCAATGTATGGTGTCGTTTCGCTCCAGCATCATCTTGGCGATGGCGGTAGCCCAGCTGCCGCCTCCCATGATGGCTATGGTTCCACAATCTCCCATGTCGCGCGGTTGTTACAGATTGGCAATCCATCCGGCCACTTCGTCGACCGAAGGTTTCTCCATTTCGAGCTTATACTTCTTGATGATTTCCCCGATTTGCTGCTGTATCTTCTGCGGGTTCACGCCCTTCAGGTCTGTCACTAAGTTGTAGCCTGCCTTTTGGAGAACGGGCACGATTCCTTCGTTGATGCCCACAGCGGCAAATTTGGCCGGGCTGTCTTTGGGTATTTTCTTTTCCGGACGCATTTGCGGGAAGAAGAGCACTTCTTGTATGGTGGTCTGCCCCGTCATGAGCATCACAAGGCGGTCGATGCCGATGCCGATGCCGCTGGTGGGAGGCATGCCGTATTGCAGGGCGCGCAGGAAATCCTGGTCGATGAACATGGCTTCGTCATCGCCCTTTTCGCTGAGGCGCATTTGTTCTACGAAGCGTTCTTCCTGGTCGATGGGGTCGTTCAGCTCGGAATAGGCGTTGGCCAGTTCCTTGCCGTTCACCATCAGTTCGAAGCGTTCAGTCAGGCTTGGGTTCGTACGGTGCTTCTTGGTGAGCGGCGACATCTCGATGGGATAATCGGTGATGAACGTAGGCTGTATGAAAGAACCTTCGCAGAACTCGCCGAAGATTTCGTCGATGAGTTTGCCTTTGCCCATGGTGTCGTCGATTTCCATGTTCAGAGCCTTGCAGATGCTGCGGATTTCCTCTTCGCTCTTGCCGTCCAGGTCGTATCCCGTCTTTTCCTTGATGGCTTCCAGGATGGGCAGACGGCGGTAGGGGGCCTTGAAGCTGATGGTCTTCCCGTCCACCACGCTTTCCGTGCTGCCGTTCACGGCGATGCAGATGCGTTCGAGCAGGCGCTCGGTGAAATACATCATCCAGTTATAATCCTTATATTGCACGTAGAGTTCCATGCAGGTGAACTCCGGGTTGTGGCTTTTGTCCATGCCCTCGTTGCGGAAGTTCTTGCCGATTTCGTACACGCCTTCGAATCCGCCCACGATGAGCCGCTTCAGGTAGAGCTCGGTGGCGATGCGCAGGTAGAGGTCGATGTCGAGGGTGTTATGGTGCGTGATGAACGGGCGGGCGCTGGCTCCGCCGGGGATGGATTGCAGGATGGGCGTCTCCACCTCGGTGTAGCCGGCCTCGTCGAGGGCAGCGCGTAAGGTTTTCAGCACGGCCGACCGCTTCAGGAAGGTCTCCTTCACGCCCGGATTGACAATCAAGTCCACGTAGCGTTGGCGATAGCGCAATTCCGGGTCGTCGAACGAGTCGTAGACCTCCCCGTCTTTCATCTTCACGATGGGAAGGGGCTTGATGCTCTTGGCCAATACGGTCAGCTCTTGGGCATGCACGCTTATTTCTCCTGTTTGAGTCTTGAACACAAAGCCTTTGATGCCCACGAAGTCGCCCAAGTCGAGCAGTTTCTTGAACACGGTGTTGTACAAGTCTTTGTTTTCTCCGGGACAGATATCGTCGCGAGTGACGTAAACCTGTATCCGCCCTTTGGAATCCAGCAATTCGATGAACGAGGCCTTTCCCATGATTCGGCGGCTCATGATGCGGCCGGCGATGCACACTTGGCGCTTTTCTTCGTTCGTTTCGTCGTATTCGGCTCGGATGTCGGCCGAATAGGCGTTAGTGGGATATGCCGCGGCCGGATACGGGTCGATGCCCATGGCGCGAAGGGCGTCCAGGTTGTTCCTCCTGACGATTTCTTGTTCGCTTAACTCTAAAACATTCATTTTTATTCAGGTTTCGATATTCGGGACAAAATTACAAAAGTTTTTTGAGTGCCCCAATGTTTCTTGCGTTTATTTATAGAAGGTAAGGGGCATTGGCGGTGTGGTCGGGCTGTAGCTTTTGTAGATTTGCGCCAAGTGCTGGCCTTGGTTTCGGTAACAGGCCTTCCTGTTTTTTTGTGGGGGTGCGGATGGCCCAAGTGATAATGGTTTAAAAATATTCCCTTGTGCAATGAAACATCGCCCCCTTTGCCGGGCTTGCCGTTGCGGCAAAAGAGCGGATGCCTTGCGGAGAGCCGAATTATACTTGCCGCAAAGTACTCGAGTACTCTCCGCAGAGTACTGTGACGGCTTCGGCACGGAACCGCGGAGCATCGTGCACGGACAAATGCCGCCATCAAGTGAACATGGCGCAAGAATGACCTTGCAGTTTTTGGAAGATTGAATATTCTTGCCACAAAGATTTGCCCCGACAGATTTGTGTTTCTGCAAAGGTTTTCATAGCTTTGCAGATGATACGGAACGAAAAAGAAAGGGAGTGAAGATGCAGCCGCAACGACAATATCCAATAGGAATACAGACTTTTGAGAAAATCAGAAGCGGGAACTACTTATATATTGACAAGACAGAGTATGTCTACCGCATGACCCATTCCGCATCCAACTATATGTTCCTAAGCCGTCCGCGCCGGTTCGGGAAATCCTTGCTGACAAGCACCATCCATGCTTATTTCGAAGGGCGCAAGGACTTGTTCAAGG
>ERZ779877.3411-NODE-3411-length-10361-cov-4.759363_pt1 | contig 10361 bp, 8 predicted proteins | sample MGYA00511556_ERZ779877 | MGnify/ENA primary metagenome ERZ779877 (study PRJEB29588, sample SAMEA2159338) | human gut metagenome | biome: human gut; feature: human-associated habitat; material: faeces | place: Denmark | collected 2008/2010 ... | reverse complement strand
TTCAGATCGCGGCGTCCGGCCTTGGCTACCGGCAGGAACTGCTTTCGGCACTGGCGGGGCCGCTGGTCAATGTGATCTGCGGCGCGGCCTTCTGCATGCAGCGGCCTTCCTTCGCCGCATACAGTCTGATGCTGGGGATCTATAATCTGCTGCCGGTCTGGCCGCTGGACGGCGGGCGGGTGCTCCGTTGCGCGCTGCTGGCGCGATTGCCAGTCGTGCAGGCGGAACACGTTTCAGAAATCGTAAGCTTTGCGTCGTGCGGCGTTCTGCTTCTGGCCGGTTTGGTTCTGACGTTTATCAAAAAAGCAGGCCTCTGGCCGCTTGGAACTGCGGTGTATCTGACCGTGCGCTTGCTGATGCTTGCAAGACGCGCGGATGCGGAACGGTGAACCGGCAAGCTTTTTGTTGCATTTTCCGCCGCGAACAGGTACAATAGAATGAATCACAAAAGAGAAGGAAAGCTATCCATGACAGATCAGTTCCACAGAATCCTCATGCGCGTCCAGAAGCCTGCGCGCTATGTGGGCGGAGAATATAATCAGATCATCAAAGACAAAAAGGACGTCGATGTGCGTGTTGCGTTCTGTTTTCCGGATACCTATGAGATCGGTATGTCCAACATTGGCATGCGGATTCTCTACGGCGTAATGAACGAGATGCCCGGCGTCTGGTGTGAACGTGTCTTTGCGCCGTGGGGCGATATGGAAGACGAAATGCGTGCGCATGGGATTCCAATCTGGACGCTGGAAAGCCATGACGCGGTCAGTGACTTTGATATGATCGCGTTTACGCTGGGCTATGAGATGTGCTATTCCAATGTTCTGAACATGCTGGAACTGGCGCAGATTCCGCTGCTGTCCAAAGACCGCGATGGATTGGAAAACATTGTATTTGCGGGCGGCGTATGCGCGGTCAATCCGGAGCCGTTGGCGGATTTTATTGATTTTTTTTCCGTCGGAGAAGGAGAAGACAGCACGACGGAGATCATCGAATGTTATCGCTCTGCAAAAAAACAGGGCCTGACAAAGCAAGAATTTCTGCATAAGGTTGCAAAGATCGAGGGCATCTATGTGCCGTCCTTTTATACTCATACCTACCGCGCGGATGGGACGCTTGCCGCCATCGCGCCGGAGCCCGGCGTGCCGGAGCGCGTCTAAAGGGGCATCGTACAGGATATGAATACGGCATATTTTCCGACGAAGAGCATTGTGCCCTCAACTCAGATCGTTCATGACCGGTCGAATCTGGAGATTTTCCGCGGCTGCATCCGCGGCTGCCGGTTCTGTCAGGCGGGCTTCTGCTACCGGCCGATCCGCGCCAAATCCGCGGATACCCTGTGCAGACAGGCGATCGAATCGCTCGAGGATTCCGGCAACAGCGAGATCACCCTCGCCAGCCTCTCGACCTCCGACTACCGCGAGCTTGAGGCGCTGGCCGACGGTCTGCTCCGCTACTGCGAGCCGCGCAAGATCAACCTCTCGCTGCCCAGTCTCCGCGCGGACAATTTCTCGCGCGAGCTCATGCTGCGCATCCAGAAGGTGCGCAAGAGCGGCCTGACCTTTGCGCCCGAAGCCGGGACGCAGCGTCTGCGCGACGCCATCAACAAAAACGTCACCGAGGAGGAGATCCTCTCCACCTGCGCCACGGCCTTCTCCGGCGGCTGGAACAGCGTGAAGCTCTATTTCATGCTGGGCCTGCCGACCGAGACGGACGAGGACGTCATCGGCATCGCCGAGCTGGTCTATAAGATCCTGCAGGTCTGGCGGGAAAACGGGAGCGGGAAGAAGCGCGGCCTGTCCATCAATCTGGCCACGGCCTATTTTGTCCCCAAGCCCTTCACGCCGTTCCAGTGGGCGGCGCAGATCACGCCGGAGGAATACCTGCGGCGCGTGCACCTGCTGCAGGCGAATCTACACGCCAAGTGCGTCGACTACCGCTATCACGAGTCGGATCTCAGCCGCCTCGAGGCCGTCATGGCCCGCGGCGACCGCCGCGTGGGCAGAGCCCTGCTCGAGGCGCACAACCTTGGCTGCAGGCTCGACGGCTGGGACGAGTATTTTGACTATGAAAAATGGCTCGAGGCCTTCCGACGCGCCGGGCTCGACCCGGACTTCTATACGACCCGCGGCTACGGCGTGGACGAGATCCTGCCCTGGCAGACCATCGACGTCGGCGTCACCACGAACTTCCTGCTGCGCGAGCGCGAAAAGGCGCTGCGCTCGGAATCCACGCCCGACTGCCGCACGCACTGCAATGGCTGCGGCGCCCGGCGTCTGAGCGAAAGGGGGCTGTGCGATGAATCGCCTGCTGTTTGAAAAGACCGGCGACGCGGTCTATATCTCGCATCTTGACCTCATGCGCATCTTCCAGCGCGCGTTCAAGCGGGCGGACATCATGATCTGGCACTCACAGGGCTTCAGCCCGCGGGCCTATGTCTCCATCGCCCTGCCGCTGCCCGTCGGCTCGGAGAGCTGCTGCGAGATCCTGGACTTTGAGATCCAGGACGGCTCAGTCGACCTTGAAAAGCTCCCGGCCCTGCTCAACCGCACCATGCCCGCCGGCATCCGCGTGCTGCGGGCCTATGAGAGCGCGGTCAAGATCAAGCACCTGACCCGCCTGCAGGCCGAGATCACGCTTGAGTATGACGCCGGCGTGCCCGAGACGGCGCAGAGCCGGATCGCGGCACTGTTTTCCGGCGGCCCGGTGCTGGTCAAGAAGCGCACCAAGAGCGGCGGCGAAGCGGAGCTGGATCTGCAGCCGATGATCTTCGCGTGCAGCCTCCGCCAGCCGTCCCGGCAGGAGCTGGAGCTGACCGTCCTCGTCTCGGCGCAGAATCCCAGCTGCAATCCGCAGCTGCTGGTGAACGCCATCGAGGCCTATCTGCCCGAATGCAAGCCCGACTTCGCCCGCATCCGGCGGCTCGAGGTCTACGACGAGCAGGGCGAGCCATTCCGATGAACTCCAAACGTACCGCAACCGCAAGAGAAAGAGAGGACCCACGATGCATGGACATGTGACCCTGATCAGCTGCAGCCCGGAAGCGGCTGCGATCATCGCCTCCGGCGGCCGGATCTCCACGATGGACGGCACGGCGGATGAAATCTACGCCAAGTCCCTCGCCGCCGGGCAGGAAAAAAACGAAAAGCTCATCGGCAAGGTGCTCTCCTCCGGGCACACATCGGTGCTGGAACATTGTTATGTAAACTTATCCTTCGAGAACGTCTCCGTCCTCGCCGAGCAGTTCCTGATCGAATTCCGGCTGGCGTCCTTCACGGTCAAATCCCGCCGGTATGTCGATTTTTCCGGCGCGGGCTATGTCGCGCCGGACTTTTCCGACCCGGCGCAGGCGGCGGCCTTTGATGCGGCCGTCCGGGCGCTGTTCGGGATCTATGACGAGCTGGAGGCCGCGGGCGTGCCGAAGGAGGACGCGCGCTTCGTCCTGCCGTACTGCTTCTGCAGCAATTTCTTCTGCTCGATGAACGCGCGCGAGCTCGTCCACGTGATGAACGAGCTGACCTACGGCCGCGGCAGCGGCATCCCGGAGCTGCGCGCGCTCGGCGAGAGCCTGTTTTCCCAGTGCGAGGCACGGCTGCCGTTTCTGGCCCTGCGCAAGCCGGAGGTCTACCGGCGCACGCCGGACTGGACGCCGCAGGCGGCGCAGCCGCTCGTCCCGGACGCACCCGTCACCGTGCTTTCTGCCGCGCAGGATGCCGGGCGGAAGATCTGCGACGCGTATCTGCTCGCGCACGGCCTGGCCCCGCAGCCGCTGCGGGAGGACGAGCAGACCGAGCTTCTGAAGACGCTCCTTGCCCGGCCCCGCCGCCGGGAGCTGGAACAGGCGAGTTATACGCTGCTCTTCGGCGGCCTCTCGCTCGCCGCGCTCACGCACCTGACGCGACACCGGATGCAGTCGCTCTGCCCGCCGCAGCTGCTGCAGAATATCCGGTATGACCGCTATGTCCTGCCGCAGAGCGTCCGGGACAAGGGGATGGAGGCGCGCTACCGCAGCGCCTTCGAGCTGGCCGGACAGGCCGCGGCGCAGCTGCGCGATCGCGGCGCGGACGAGTCTGCCCTGTGCTACCTGATGCTCAGCGGCCAGACGGTCCCTGTGCTCACGACGATGAATGCGGGCGAGCTCTATGTCTTCTTCCGCCTGCGCTGCTGCACGCGCGCGCAGTGGGAGATCCGCGACGCCGCCTGTCAGGCGCTCGCCGCCCTGCGCGAGGTCTCGCCGGAGTTGTTCCGCCTCTATGGTCCGACCTGCTTCTGCACCGGCAAATGCCCCGAAGGCAAAATGACCTGCGGCCGCCAGGCCGAAATGAAGCGGAAATTCAGCGAATAAAAAGAACCGCCCGCCGAAATGGGTGGCCGAATAAGACAGACAACAGGCACAGCGGGATCATCCGTTGTGCCTGTTCTTGCATCATTTGATTTTGCGCGGGCATCCCTTGCCTCTCCCTTTGGGAGAGGTGGCTGAGCGCAGCGAAGACGGAGAGGGGAGGCGCTGCAGGTGATCGCAGCAAAGCCCTCTCAGTCGCCTGCGGCGACAGCTCTCCCAGAGGGAGAGCCAAGGCTCTGGGGCTTTTGCCACGCATAGAAAAAACCAGCCGCCTTTCAAGCGAAAGGCGGCTGGCGGGGTATTTGCTTATTTCTTCATGGCGATGGCCTGCTTGGCCTTGGCGGCGATGCCGTCGGCGTTGATGCCGTAGGCGTCGAGGACCAGCGGGGCCTTGCCGCTGCGGCCGAACTCATCGTTCACGCCGTGGCGGACGACGGGGATGGGATAGGTCTCGCCCAGATACTCGGCCACAGCCGCACCCAGACCGCCGAGGACGTTGGCCTCTTCGGTGGTGACGATCGCGCCGGTCTCCTTCGCAGCCTTCAGAACCAGCTCGGTGTCGAGCGGCTTGATGGTGTGCATGTCGATCACGCGGGCGGAGATGCCTTCGGCAGCCAGTTTTTCTGCGGCGGCCAGCGCCATCTGCACGTTCATGCCGACGGCGATGATGGTCACGTCGGTGCCGTCGCGCAGCGTCGCGCCCTTGCCGAGCTCAAATTTGTAGCCGGGGATGGAATCCGTCACGGTCTCGACCGCCAGACGGCCCAGACGCATGTAGGCCGGGCCCTCGTAGCCCACGAGCGCCTCAACGGCCAGCCGCATCTCGTTGCCGTCGCACGGGCACAGGACCAGCATGCCGGGGATCGCGCGCATGATGGCGAAATCCTCGATGCACTGGTGGGTCGCGCCGTCTTCGCCGACGGACAGACCGCCGTGGCTGCCGACGACCTTGACATTCAGGTGCGGGTAGGCGACGGAGTTGCGGACCTGCTCCCACGCGCGGCCGGCGGCGAACATGGCGAACGTGTTGACGAACGGCTTGAAGCCGCACAGGCTCATACCGGCGGCAACGCCGACCATATCGGCCTCGGCGATGCCCATATCAAAGAAACGCTCCGGGCAGGCGGCCTTGAAGAACTTCGTCATGGTCGCGCCGGCGAGGTCTGCGTCGAAGCAGACAAGATCGGGATATTTGTCGGCCAGGGCGGCGAGCGCCTTGCCGTAAGCCTCACGGGTTGCGATTTTTTCAGCCATTGTTTAACCCTCCAGTTCCTTGATCTGCGCTTCGAGCTCTGCCTTGGCCTGGGCCCACTGCTCATCGTTGGGCGCCTTGCCGTGCCAGCCGGCGTTGTTTTCCATGAAGCTCACGCCCTTGCCCTTGATGGTCTTGGCGAGGATCATGGTGGGCTGACCCTTGGTCTGCTCGGCTTCCTTGTAAGCGGCTTCGATCTGGTCAAAGTCGTGGCCGTCGATCTTGATGACGTGCCAGCCGAAGGACTCGAACTTCTTGTCCAGCGGCTCGGTGGGCATGACGTCCTTCGTCTCACCGTCGATCTGCAGACCGTTGACGTCGACGCAGGCGCAGAGGTTATCGAGATGATACTTGTTGGCAGCCATCATGGCTTCCCAGACCTGACCCTCGGCAACTTCGCCGTCGCCCAGGATCGAATAGACGCGGTAGTTCTTGCCCGCGACCTTGCCGGCCAGCGCCATGCCGACGGCAACGGAGATGCCCTGGCCCAGAGAGCCGGTGGACATATCGACGCCGGGGACGTATTTCATTTCCACATGGCCGGACATATGGCCGTCGATGCGGCGGAACATCTTAAGATCCTCAACCGGGAAGAAGCCGCGCAGCGCCAGCACCGGATATACAGCGGGTGAGCAGTGGCCCTTGGACATGACGAAGCGGTCACGATCGGGGTCGTGCGGGTTCTTGGGATCAACGTGCATTTCTGCAAAGTACAGGTACGTCAGCACGTCCATGCAGCTCATTGAGCCGCCCGGATGGCCAGAGGCCGCGTCGTGCACCATCTGGACGCCATAAAGACGCGCCTTGGCCGCGTTCAGTTCCAGCGCCTTCAGTTTGGTTTGTTCCATATGAATTCCTTCCTTTGTTCATAGAATCGGAATTTTTCCTGCGTTTATGTGGGATTGATTTGCCTCGCAGGAAAATTCATTTTGCTTCTTGTTGCATTCCAGCTTCTATCATACAATATCCGCGCGGATTTTTCCAGTGGTATTTACAAAAAAACAGGTTTTTGCGTTCAACTCAGCTGTTTGCCGCCTCCGCCTCCCGGCACAGGGCGACGAACGCCTCCCGGACGGGTTCCGGCGAGAGGATCTGCGCCCGCGCGCCGAACGAGGCGAGCCAGCCGAAAAAGTTCGGCGACACCGCGACCTCGACCGTGCAGACAAACGCGTCCGGCCCGTCCGGGACGCAGGGGGTGCCGCGTCCGAAGCGGTCGATCACGACGCCCGTGAGCGAGCGGTCAAAGCGCAGCCGCAGCTGTTCGCGGCTGGACGCGGACAGTGCGAAGACATTCTTGCCGTATTCGGACAGATCAAGATCGCGCATCTGTGCGTCCATATAGCGCGGCTCCCCTGTCAGACTGATCGAAGCCATCTTATCCACGCGGTAATGCGTCAGCCCGTGACGTTCAGAATGCGCGATGAGATAATAATTTTCATCCTGCCAGCACAGCGCATAGGGGCTGGCGGCATAGAGGCCCGGCCGATAGCGGCGGGCTCCGTTCAGATCATAGTCAAAATAGCGGAACGTGATACGGCTGTTTTTCTGGATGGCCTCATGCAGCAGATCGACGGAATAATAGACGCTCTCGTTCATAGTCTTGACGCGCCCGGCGACCGTGACCTGCCGCCGCAGGCTCCCGGCGGCATACTGGCTGGCAAGCGTCTCAAGCTTGGCGATCAGCTGCATGGACTTCCGCTCCGACAGGAATTTGCTCGACTGCACCGCATCGACCAGAAGCTTCAGTTCCGGCAGTTCAAACGTGCGCGAAGCGAGAAAATACCCGCCGTGCCGACCCTTGACCGTCACGATATCCATGCCGAACTGCTGCAGACACAAAATATCGTCGTAGACGCTCTTACGCTCGGCACGGATGCCCCGGGCGGCAAGTGCGTCCAGAATATCCTGCATGGAGAGCAGATGCTCCTCGTCCGACTGCCGCTCGAACAGTTCCTTTAAATACAGCAGCTTCAGCTTCTGATTCTCCGTCCTTCCCATCGTCTGCGCCTCCTGTCAGTGTGGTATATGTGGTATAGTTATTGTACAGATTTTCCGCGCCGGGAGCAAGTGGAATTGCGGATTTTCCGGAATTGTGATAAAATACAGAAAACTGATTCCGGGAGGCCGCTTATGCTGTATCTGGGCTGCCATTTGTCCTCGTCGAAGGGCTACGCTACAATGGGAAAAACCGCGCTGTCCATCGGCGCGAACACTTTTCAGTTCTTCACGCGCAATCCGCGCGGCGGCGCAGCAAAAAGCGCCGACCCGGCGGACGCCGCCACGCTCGTACAGATGCAGCGGGACGGGCGGCTGGGCCCGCTCGTGGCGCATGCGCCGTATACGCTGAACCCCTGCTCCAAGGATGAGCGGACGCGCGAGTTTGCCCGCGAGGTTTTTGCAGATGACCTGCTGCGCATGGAACTGACGCCCGGCAATTTCTACAATTTCCATCCCGGCAGCCACGTCGGGCAGGGCATCGAAACGGGAATCGACCTGATCGCCGCATGTCTGGACGCAGTCGTCCGCCCGGAGCAGCACACGACCGTTCTGCTCGAAACGATGTCCGGCAAGGGAAGCGAGGTCGGCGGCAGGTTTGAAGAACTGCGCGCGATTCTTGACGCCAGCCGCTGCGGAAAGCTTCTCGGCGTGTGTCTCGACACCTGTCATGTATCGGATGCAGGCTATGACATCAGAAACGATCTGGACGGCGTGCTGGCGGAATTTGACCGCGTGATCGGCCTTGACCGGCTGAAGGCACTGCATCTGAATGACAGCAAAAATCCCTGCGGCGCGCATAAGGACCGGCACGAAAAAATCGGGCAGGGCTATCTGGGCCTCGAAACATTCCGGCGCATCCTGCACCACCCGGCCCTGCAGGGGCTGCCCATGATTCTCGAGACGCCCAATGAACTGCCGGGCTATGCGGAGGAACTCGCGCTGCTGCGCACATTAGGAGAATCTCTGAATTGACGTTTTCCGCCAAATATGATACCTTAAATAAAATAATACGGAAACAAAAAAGGAGAGTCGCGCATGAACGAACACCGGGACAAGCCATACATCAAATGGGGTCTGACAGCGCTCGTTGTGATCTTTATCAGCATTCTGCTCGTCGTGATCTTTACGAATCTGCCGGGCTTCTTCGGCGTTCTGACCGCGTTGGAAACGATTCTGGAGCCGCTGATCTTCGGCGTGGTGATCGCGTTTCTTCTGAACCCGATCGTACGCTTCGTTGACAGCCGCCTTCTGCCGCTGCTGAAACAGAAAACGAAACTCAAGCCCGCGCTCGTCCGCAATCTGAGCCGCGCAGCGGGCATCTTTGTCGGCGTTGTCGTGGCCGTTCTGGTTTTGTACGCATTCTTCTCCATGCTGCTGCCGCAGCTGTATGAGAGCGTCGTCGGAATCGTGGACAACGCGGAGACATACTATACCAGTATCGACCGCTGGGTCACGACCATTCTGGAGGATAATCCCGAAATCCAAAGCTACGTCGATACAGCGCTCGGCAAAATCTACGACTTTATCAACAACTGGATCACCACGACGTTTTTGCAGGACGTGCAGAAGCTGCTGACCACGCTCACCAGTTCCGTAGTCGCCTTTGTCAAGGGCTTTATGAACTTCCTCATCGGCTTTGTCGCGTCGATCTATATTCTCTGGTCGAAGGAGACATTTCAGGCGCAGAGCAAGAAAATCATCGTCGCCCTGTTCCCTCCCAAGGGAGCCGATCATATTTTCTACCTCGGCCGCAACATCTACCGCGTGTTCAACGGCTTCGTCATCGGTAAGATCGTCGATTCCGCCATCATCGGCATTCTGTGTTACATCGGTATTCTGATCCTCAAAATGCCGTACCCGGCTCTGATCGCCACGGTCATCGGCGTGACGAATGTCATCCCGTTCTTCGGGCCGATCATCGGCCTTGTGCCGTGCGCGTTCCTCATTCTGCTGGTGAACCCTCTGCAGGCGTTCTATTTTGTCATCTTCATTCTTGTCCTGCAGCAGGTGGACGGCAACGTCATCGGGCCGAAGATTCTCGGCAACACCGTCGGCATTTCGGGCTTCTGGGTGCTTGCGTCCATTACCATTGCCGCCAGCCTCTTCGGCTTTACGGGCATGATTCTGGGCGTGCCGGTGTTTGCGATCATTTACCTGCTCATTTCCGACTCTGTCAACAATAAGCTTCGCAAAAAGAATCTGACCACCGACACGACAGCCTACTGTTCCATCAGCGAAGTCGCCGACCTGCCCGGGGAGGCGCAAAAGACCGACGTTTGAACAACGGCTGCTTCATGGAGAATTTCGCATGCAGGACGCACTGACTACGTTTTTTTCACAATTTGAGCCCGTCCCGTGGCTGTGCTATCTGTTCCCGGTGCTCGCGCTCGGCATTCTGATCCGCTGCGCGGTGAGTCTGCTGACGTTCCGGCCGGAGCCGGAGGTTTGGGCATGGCTCACTACGCCGGACGGCGCACACATCCCTGTCACGCACTGGGAAAGCCTTATCGGCCGCGGTGCAGGCTGTGATGTACAGCTTGGCTACCCAACCGTCTCGCGCACGCACGCAGTCTTAACGCGCTACGACGACGGCAGCTGGACGATCTCGGACGCGCACTCCAAATCCGGCGTATTTGTCAACGGAAAGCAGACGGCTCTCTCTGCGCTGCGCTTCGGTGATGTCATTACGATGGGCGGTATAAATTTTACGCTCATCCCTCTGACAAAGGAGCAGGAGCGCATTCAGGCCGGCACCCGCACGCGGGCCGGCCA
>ERZ779877.3406-NODE-3406-length-10372-cov-2.545895_pt1 | contig 10372 bp, 7 predicted proteins | sample MGYA00511556_ERZ779877 | MGnify/ENA primary metagenome ERZ779877 (study PRJEB29588, sample SAMEA2159338) | human gut metagenome | biome: human gut; feature: human-associated habitat; material: faeces | place: Denmark | collected 2008/2010 ... | reverse complement strand
CTGCCGTCCATCCACTCCACCATGGCCTCCTCCCCCGTCAGCGGGCGTGTCTCGACGACTTCGTCGCCCTTGATCGTGCAGAGGCCGAGGACAATCGTCTCCCGCGGGGTGACGATCCTGTGGGCTGCCACCTTCCTCATGGCGAACTCATCGATTTCATGGGCCGTCCGGCTTCCGACATGGGCCGCATCTTTGACGTGCTCTGTGGCTGCGGGGTCAACTGGCGCACGGGTGTGGGCGGCTGGGGCGTGCCGCGTTGCGGGGCCGTAGGCTCGGGGATTCCCAGTTCGGGCGCACTCGGTTGCTGGTCAGGCGGTCCGGGACGGTCGGGGGCCGAGGGAGATCCCACGTTGCGGATGGGCGTGGAGGGATTCATCGGGTTGGAACTGTCCTCCCAGGGCTGGCCCTTCTGCGGGTGGATGCGCATGAGCTTCACGTTCTCGGCAAAGAAGAGCGTCAGCGTCGTCGTGGGCGGCGGCGCGTTGCGGCCCAGGAGGAAGAAACCTCTCACGCGCTTGATGCCGATACTGTCGCGGTCCTCCACGCTCAGCGTCTGCCGCATGTCGCTCGCCACCTCCTGCACCTGCTGCACCGTACTGTCGTTGGCAAAGGTCACGATCAGTCCGACGGTCAGGTTGCGCATGCCTTCCTGGAGAAGGAAGAGCGCGTCGTAGCTCAGCACGAGGCGGTCGCCCTTGTGGTAGGCCGTATCGCCCTTGAGTTCGAAAGTGTATTTGTTGTAGGGCGCAAAGGTGCTGAGCATGAGCGTCTTGCGACCAGACCATACGTTGGTCGTGTCGCCCCGCGAGGCGATGGACCCATACTGGCTCAGTTCAGCGTCGGAAGCACCCAGAGAACGGGCCTCCTGGCCCATGCGGTCGGCGAGGTGCTCGTAGATGGTCTGCAGGCGCTCGGTGTGGCGCATGTAGTAGGCCATGGAGCGATCAAACTCCTGCTCGCTGACGCCATGCTTTTTGAGCACGGCCAGTTGCCACGACTTGCGCTGCATGTCGCTTGCATTGCTGTTTTGTGCCATGGCCACGGCCAGGTGGTAGTCGTAGAGGATGTCCTCCATCTCCGAGGGACTGAGGTAGTCGGAGGGGACGGTGGGCTTGCACCCTACGACGGCCAGCAGCAAGGCCACGATCGGCAGCAGTAGTCTATGATCGATGAGTCTCCGCATCCAGTTCTTTGCGATAGAAAATCAAAAACAACGCCACACCGACACTGATACAAGCGTCGGCGAAGTTGAACACGGGCGAGAAGAAGATAAACGGTTCTCCACCCCAGAACGGCATCCATGTGGGGAAGGTGCCATGGAAGAGCGGGAAGTAGAACATGTCCACCACGCGTCCCATGAGCATGGGCGCATAGCCCTCGCCCCAAGCCACCAACTGGGCGGGCTCGCCATAGGGCACCGACTCCGTGAAGATCTGTCCGTAGAACAGGGAGTCGAAGATGTTGCCCGCGGCGCCGGCACAGATCATCGTCAGGATGAGGATGAAGCCCAGCGGGCGCCCTTGTCGTATCTTCTTGCCTATATACCAGATGATGAAACCGACGGCCACGATGCGGAAGAGGCTTAGCAGCAGTTTGCTGCCGATCTCCATGCCAAACGCCATGCCGCGGTTCTCGATGAAGTCGATTCGAAACCAGTCGAATACGACAATCTGCTCGCCCAGCCCCATGTGGAGCTTGACGGCCACTTTGATGCATTGGTCAATGGCAATGAGCAAAATGCCCATTGCCATAGCTATCCATGCGTTTCTTTTCACGCTTTAATGATCTTTGTAGTTCTGTTTCGACTGCACGCTGAGCGTGGCATGAGGCACGGCGCGGAGGCGCTCCTTGGGGATCAGCTCGCCCGTGATGCGGTCGATGCCGTACGTCTTGTTGTCAATACGCAGCAGGGCAGCCTGCAGTCCTTGGATAAACTTCTGCTGGCGCATGGCCATGTGGACCAGTTCCTCCTTGGTCTGTGAGCTGCTTCCCTCCTCCAGGGCCTTGTAGGTGGGCGAGGTGTCGTCCACGTCGTTGGTGTCCTGGTTGGTGAGCACCTTCATGGTCTCAGCATAGTCGGCCTTGGCCGTCTCGAGGCGGCCGAGGATAATGGCGCGGAACTCTTCCAGTTCCGCGTCACTATAACGTCTTTTAATCGTATCCATTTTATATAGTGAAGGCTCTTATGCCTTCGAGATTGCGATATGGGTCGTGAAGTCGCCGAGGTCGATCTCGTCCCCGTCCGTGGGCTTGACGACGATCTCGTTGGCGAGGACCTGCTGGCGCACCAGGTCGCCGAAGGTCTCCAGAGCCTCGTCGGTCTCCTTGTGCGGGTCGATGCTGACGACGATACGGTCCGTGATCTCCAGTCCGCTCTCCTTGCGGAGGTTCTGAATGCGGTTGATGAGCTCGCGGGCCATTCCCTCGCGGCGCAGGTCGTCGGTGAGCTCCACCTCCAGGGCCACGGTCAGGTTGCCCTCGTTGCTGACGAGCCAGCCCGGCATGTCCTCGGAGATGATCTCCACGTCGGTGGCATCCACGCTAATGGGCTGCCCCTCGACCTCGAAGCCGATGCTGCCCTCGCGCTCCAGCTGGGCGATCTCGGCCTGGGAGAGGGTGTTCATCTTGGCGGCGACACCCTTCATCAACTTGCCAAACTTCTTGCCCATGACGCGGAAGTTGCACTTCACTTTCTTGACCAGAAGTCCCTCACCCTCAACGAAGTTGAGTTCCTTCACGTTGACCTCGCTCTTGATGAGTGCGGCCACGGCCTCGATATGGCGGCGCTGCTCCTCGTCGATGGCGGGCACCATGATCTGGGCCAGCGGTTGGCGCACCTTGATGTTGACCTTGCGGCGCAGGGCGAGCACCATGGAGGTGATTTTCTGTGCCATGTCCATACGGGCCTCGAGGTCGGCGTCGATGCGGGCCTCGTCGGCCTTCGGCCAGCGGTCGAGGTGGATGCTCTCCAGTTGGCCTCCGAGGTCGTGGTAGAGCTCGTCGCTCACAAACGGGGCAAACGGGGCGAGCAGGTGGGCCACGGTCATCAGGCAAGTGTAGAGCGTGTCATAAGCCGAACGCTTGTCGTCGCTCATATCCTTGCCCCAGAAGCGTTTGCGGTTGAGGCGCACATACCAGTTGGAGAGTTCGTCGTTGACAAACTGCTCGATGAGGCGTCCGGCGCGCGTGGGATCATAGCCGTCGAGTTCGCGGCTTACGCCCTTGACGAGCGTGTTGAGACGCGAGATGATCCAGCGGTCGATCTCGGGAGCGTCGGCGCGAAGCTGGGCGTCCTTGGGATCGTAGCCATCCACGTTGGCGTAAAGGGCGAAGAAACTGTATGTGTTGTAGAGCGTGCCGAAGAAGCGGCGGCGGCACTCATCGACGCCATTCTCGTCAAACTTGAGGTTGTCCCAAGGTTCGGAGTTGGTCATCATATAGAAGCGGACGGCGTCGGCGCCATACTTTTCGATCATCTCAAAGGGTGGGACGACATTGCCCACGTGCTTCGACATCTTGTTGCCCTTGGCGTCGAGGACGAGGCCGGTGGAGATGACGTTGCGGAAGGCCACGCTGTCGAAGACCATCGTGCCGATGGCGTGGAGCGTGAAGAACCAGCCGCGGGTCTGATCGACGCCCTCGTTGATAAACTCGGCGGGGAAGAAAGCGGGCGGCACGGGTGTGCCCTCGTAGCAGGAGTGGATGAGCTGGTCGCGGTATTCGGCCTCGCTCTTGCCCGTGGCAGCGAGTTTCTCGGCATTGAGTTCGCCCTCGAAGGGGTAGTGGAGCTGGGCGTAGGGCATGGAGCCGCTGTCGAACCACACGTCGATGAGGTCGCTCTCGCGGTGCATGGGCTTGCCCGTGTCGCTGACGAGGACGATATCGTCCACATAGGGACGGTGGAGATCGATGCGGTCGTAGTTTTCCTGGGCGTTGTCGCCGACCACGAAGCCGCGGACCTTAAGCGGGTTCTCTTTCATCACGCCTGCCTTGACGGCCTTCTCTATCTCGTTGTAGAGCTCCTCGACGGAGCCGATGCATTTCTCGTTGCGGTCCTCGTCGCGCCAAATCGGGAGCGGTGTGCCCCAGAAGCGGGAGCGCGAGAGGTTCCAGTCGTTGAGGTTCTCGAGCCAGTTGCCGAAACGGCCTGTACCGGTGCTCTCAGGCTGCCAGTTGATGGTCTTGTTGAGTTCTACCATGCGCTCCTTGCGGGCTGTATCCTTGATAAACCAGCTATCCAATGGATAATAGAGGATAGGCTTGTCGGTACGCCAACAGTGAGGATAGTTGTGCACGTGCTTCTCGCTCTTGAAAGCCTTGCCCTCCTGCTTCAACTCGTAGCAGAGTACGATGTTCAGGTCTTCAGCCTTATCAGAAGCCTTCTTGTCCCAGACGCCATCCACATTAAACTGTGGGTCGTAGGCATTCTTCACGTAGTCGCCTGCGTGATGAGCATATGCCTCCTTGTTGACGCAAGCGTTCACGAAGTTGGCATCGAGGTCTTCGATGAGATAGAACTTACCCTGGAGGTCAACCATTGGGCGGGTCTCGCCCTTCTTATTAATAAGGTAGAGAGCTGGGATGTTGGCATCCTTAGCCACCTTGGCATCATCGGCACCGAATGTAGGAGCGATGTGAACGATACCTGTACCGTCATCGGTAGTAACGTAGTCGCCGAGGATTACGCGGAAAGCCTCACTCTCCATCTCGACGAACTGATCGCGACCATCCTCAGAAGCGAACACCTTCTCAGGATGAGCAGCAGCATATTCTGTTACGAAAGCCGGTGCGAAGAGATCAACCTTCTCGCATGGCTTTACCCATGGCAGGAGCTGCTCGTAGTGCATGCCTTCGAGGTCGGTACCCTTCATGTGGTCGACAATGCGCCAAGGGCACTGCTTCTTCTCCTTGTCGAATGGCAGGAGATCGCCTTCCTTGCACTCCTGGTCTGCCTTCAGATATGAACCAACCAGAGCCTCAGCCATCACGAGTGTCATAGGCTCGCCATTGTAGAGGTTGTAGGTCTCGATGGCTACATAGTCAATCTTAGGACCCACACAGAGAGCCACGTTTGATGGCAGAGTCCAAGGTGTAGTGGTCCATGCGATGAAGTATGGCTTGCCCCACTTGGTCCACTCAGCCTTAGGATCCTTGATGAGGAACTGGGCTGTGGTGGTGAGGTCCTTAACATCGCGATAGCAGCCAGGCTGGTTCAACTCGTGAGAGCTCAAGCCTGTACCTGCACCTGGAGAGTATGGCTGGATGGTGTAACCCTTGTAGAGCAACCCCTTGTTGTAGAGCTGCTTGAGGAGCCACCAGAGAGTCTCGATATACTTGTTATCGTAGGTGATATAAGGATGATCGAGATCTACAAAGTAACCCATCTTCTCAGTCAACTCGCGCCACTCAGCGGTGAACTTCATCACGTTCTCGCGGCACTTGTGGTTGTAATCCTCAGTAGAGATATACTTCTCTGAAGCCTTGTTGTCGATATCCTTCTTGGTGATGCCGAGTTCCTTCTCGACACCGAGTTCAACAGGGAGTCCGTGGGTATCCCATCCCGCCTTGCGGTGAACCTGGAAACCCTTCATGGTCTTGTATCTGTTGAATGTATCCTTGATACTACGTGCCAACACGTGGTGAATACCCGGGTGGCCATTAGCTGATGGAGGTCCCTCGAAGAAGATAAACTGAGGGCAGCCTTCACGCTCGTCGATAGACTTGTGGAAGATATCATTTTTCTCCCACGCTGCTAGTACGTCATTGTTTGTCTGAGTCAAATTCAGACCGTTGTGCTCGGCAAATTTCTTAGCCATATTATCTTATATTTTTATAATGTTTTTACTTTTGGGCGCAAAGTTACAAAAAAAATATGTTTTACCCAAAAATAGAAAGACTTTTTATATAATTATTTTATTATAAACGAAAAAGTTAGGAGTTGGAACAGCGCCCCGACTCCTAACTTTTTATTTCCCGTTTTATTAAAACTTCGCTGGCATGTATTATAAATTTTCAGCCTCTTGCAGCCAGATGGCAGATGCAGCATCACTAGGCATACGCCAGTCGCCACGAGGGCTGAGGCTTACGCTACCTACTTTCGGACCATCTGGCAGACAGCTGCGCTTGAACTGCTGATTGAAGAAACGGCGCACGAAGGTCTTCAGCCACTTTTTGATAGTCTCCTCATCATAGCTGTCTGGATCATTATCACTGATCTTTACACGCTCCAGTTCGGAATCAATAAATGCCTTCTTTGCCAACATGTAAATCTTGGAAGGACGGAAACCGAAACGCAGGAAATAGTAGAGGAAGAAATCATGCAGTTCGTATGGTCCCACCAAATCTTCCGTCTTCTGCTTGATATTTCCATTCTCATCTGCCGGAATCAACTCTGGGCTAATAGGAGTGTCGATGATATCACGAAGAGTGATGCGGCTCTGTTCGTCTACCCCACTCTCAGCTACATGATTTACGAGATGACGGATCAGGGTCTTAGGAATGCTGGCATTCACGCCATACATACTCATGTGGTCGCCATTATAGGTGGCCCATCCTAATGCCAACTCAGAAAGGTCGCCGGTACCGATAACCATACCACCCATCTTATTGGCTAAATCCATCAGGATCTGGGTACGTTCACGAGCCTGGGAATTCTCGTAAGTCACATCATGCACACTGGCATCCTGACCGATGTCCTCAAAGTGCTGGGTTACAGCCTTGGCGATGCTGATTTCCTTAATGGTAATACCAAGACTCTGCATCAGCGAGATAGCATTATTGTAGGTTCTGTCTGTGGTTCCGAATCCCGGCATAGTGACACCTACGATACCCTTTCGGTTCATTTTGAGTTTATCAAAAGCTTTTACACAAACGAGTAAGGCCAGCGTAGAATCCAAACCGCCGCTAATACCGATTACTACGGTCTTGGCATGGGTATGAACGATACGCTTGGCTAGTCCCATGAGTTGGATATTGAAAATTTCCTCGCAAGAGGCATTCATATCGCTGCTGGTAGGAATAAACGGATGAGGATTCACCTCACGTTCCAACACAAAATCGCATTCATTTTCGGTAGGATCGGCTTCGATATTACGGATATTGAACTGACCGCCGAGAACAGAATACTTAATATTGCGCTGGGCATTTACATAAGTAGAATTCGTACGACGCTCAGAGCGGAGTTTCTCTACATCTATCTGTGAGATAACCATCTGCGGTTCAATAGAGAAACGTTCACTCTGTGAAAGTAAAACTCCATTCTCATAAATCAGGGCATTTCCACCATAAACCACATCCTGCGTACTCTCACCGAATCCGCAGGAACTGTAGATATATCCAGTCATGGTACGGGCACTCTGCTGGCTGAGCAGACTCTTCAGATAATGATGTTTTCCGATGAGTTCGTCGCTTGCAGAAAGATTGAAAATCAGGTCTGCTCCTGCTAGCGCCAGTTTGTTGCTAGGAGGAGCCGGAGCCCATACATCTTCGCAGATTTCCACACCAAACTGTACGCCATCGAAAGTTTGAAAAATCTGAACATCAGGCGTCAGTTTCACCTTATGTCCGGCATAACGGACTTCGCAATCTCTCAGGTCCTGAGCCGAAGCAAACCAGCGTTTCTCATAAAACTCGCTGTAGTTTGGAAGATATGTCTTCGGTACAATACCGAGAATCTGTCCATGCTGGATAACGATACCACAATTGAGCAACAAGTCGCCCGCTATCACCGGCGCACCCACGATAGAGATGATATCGAGTTTGCGTGTGAAATCGAGCAACATCATCACCGCCTGCTCAGATGATTCAAGAAGCATCTGCTGACGGAAGAGATCCTGACAGGAATAGCCCGTAACAGAGAGTTCCGGAAATGTAATGATCTCTACACCCTTTCCCTCAGCCAGCGCTATCTGTTCCTCTATCTGCTGGGTATTGAAAATGACATCCCCCACCTTTACGGCAGGGATGGCACTAGCTATCTTAATAAATCCGTACTTCATAATAAATTACTTTATTGTTACCTGTGTAGCACCATAGCCATACTCCTGGAAAGAAGCATCCTGATAGGTGCAACTCTTATAGCGATAGTTCAACTCATGAATGAGAGTCTGGCGCAACACACCTTCGCCCTTTCCATGAATAAAGATAATTTTCTGTCCCTTCTTTTTCTTATATTCCTCCATGGTCTTCTTAAAGATATCCATCTGATAATGAAGAATATCTGCAGAATTCATTCCAGCAGTTGTTTCAAGCACTTCATCCGCATGAAGATCTATCACAAGGGTACCATCATCCTTCTTGCTTTTCTTCTTGCTGGTGTTGGCGACAAACTTCTCATCCTTATACATCTGCTCTTTCAGACGCTTGGAATCGATAACCAGCGGACGGGCTATTTCATCGTTCTCTACAATCGTAAAGAGATAGGCTGGAGTCTCGAAGAAATCGTTCTCTTCGAAAAGATGAAGTTTGTAGAATTTCACGGGATCGAGACGGAACTGAACATCTGTTGCCGGCTTCAGAAGGAATGGCTTGTCCTTCTTGTAAGCTATCATCTGGATGGCGATATGCTCCATCTCGTTCAGAGTCTCACGACCGAATTCCTCGATGAAGAGTTTGGTGTTCGGTTCTATTTCTCCCTCTGCTTTCAGAGTCCATGCATTTCCCTCAGCCACGAGATAGGTATAGTGGAGATAGTAGTTGCTGTCATTCACCATATAGGTCTCGAAACGGGTATTGGTTACGTCCTTGATGTTGATAGGTACAAAGGCGAGATAAGCACTGAGTTTGTTGCCACCCGTACGTTCCTGAACCGGTTTCACAAAGGTTATCTCACGGTCGGCAGCATCATATTCCTCTACATCCATATCCACGTCATCGTGATCATTCAAGATAGCCTTGATACTCCGGCTGTCCTGATGCAGTTCGGTATTGGCATGCTCCTCAGCCTTCTGCTGCGCATCCATCTTAGCCGAAATCATCTTGCCCATGGAGTATTCATCCTGCTCCACCACAACCACCTCGTTGATAGGCATCGGAATCTCAAAACCATCCTCATCCTCAACGAGCACAATATTTTTACCTTGGAAGCCGGCAACCTTTCCGCCACCCACTTCGCTCAAGAATCTGACTTTATCTCCTTTTTTCATAATCTATTAATAATTTGTAATTGCAAAGATACAAAAGATATTGCAAAACAGGGCTTATTTTAATATTTTTAATGCTACAGATAAAAATAATCCTGTAAAAGATGCACCATGTTAGATATTTTTCCGTATCTTTGCAAAGAAAAAGAAATAGTAACGAACCCTTTAAACTGAAAAGTTATGATTACATTTCCTTGCGCCAAGATTAATCTTGGTTTAAATATAGTTAGCAAGCGGAAAGATGGATACCACAATCTTGAAACGGTGTTCTACCCTATTCCGCTGACCGATGCACTTGAAATCAAGCTCATGGGCGATGAATTCCCTAGCGATGTTCCTTGTGATCTGAAGATTACAGGTAACGCAGTGGACTGCGATGAACAGAACAATCTCGTTGTAAAAGCTTATAATCTCCTGGCTGCCGACTTCAGGATTCCACGCATCCATGCTCACCTGGTGAAGCGTATTCCTTCGCAGGCAGGTTTGGGTGGCGGTTCTGCCGATGCAGCCTTCATGATTCGTTTGTTGGACGAGCGTTTCCGCCTCAACATCGGTAATGCGGAGATGGAAAAATATGCTGCCAAACTGGGCGCAGACTGTGCCTACTTCATTTCTGCTGACCCCGAAGATGGTGACACTGCATGCTATGCAGAAGGCATCGGCGAAGAACTGATGCCGGTAAGTGGTCCTGGCGATAATCTGAGGGGCTATCATCTGGTTGTGGTGAAGCGCGATGACATTGCCGTCAGCACCAAAGAGGCTTATGCAGCCATCACCCCACAGGCACCAGCCAAATGTTGCCGCGACATTGTACGCCAGCCTATCAAGACTTGGAAAGAGGAACTTGTCAACGATTTTGAGGCACCTATCTTCAAGATGCACCCGGAACTGGCAGAAATCAAACAGAAGCTGTACAACCTGGGTGCCGTATATGCAGCGATGAGTGGTAGCGGAAGTGCCATCTTCGGTATCTTCAAGCATAAACCTGCAAATATAGAGGAACAGTTCGAAGGAATGTTCTGTAAAATAATGAAACTATAATTTAGTTAATAATTTACTCTAAATATAATGAACGAAGAAACACATCAGAAACTGATGACTATCAAGCGAAGCTTCCGCTTGCTGATGAATGGTCCGGGATCGCAATCTATGCGCGATAAGGGACTGGGATATAAACTGAATTGGGGCGTGCCATTCTATGAACTGAAAAAGATGGCTGAGGAATATGGTAA
>ERZ779877.3401-NODE-3401-length-10384-cov-2.819634_pt1 | contig 10384 bp, 10 predicted proteins | sample MGYA00511556_ERZ779877 | MGnify/ENA primary metagenome ERZ779877 (study PRJEB29588, sample SAMEA2159338) | human gut metagenome | biome: human gut; feature: human-associated habitat; material: faeces | place: Denmark | collected 2008/2010 ... | reverse complement strand
CGAAACTATGTGCCAGTGTACTGAATTCTCTGTACAATACATCCTCCTTGCCACTGTTGTAGGCATAGTCGATCAAGGCTTTTGCATACCGCATTGAAACAATTCCTATATCCATCTTTTCCTTATTATCTCGTTAGTCCTTTTTGGGCGCAGCCAGCATTTCGTCGAGCATGCGGTCTATCATGCCCATCTGTTCCTGCTTTTCGTCCAAATTCTTTCGAAGCACTTTCTCGGCGATATCCACCGAAAGAACAGCTACCTGGCGGCGGATGTCACGGATGGCTTCCTCCTTTTCCTGCTGGATCTGCATACGCACTTCGTCCAGCTCCTTTTGTGCAGCTTTTTCGGCCTGCTTGCGTGCGTCGGCGATAATCTTGTCACGTTCCTGCATCGCCTCCCGCAAGATGCGTCCCTGCTCCTTGTTGGCCGAAGCTACCAGGGCGTCGCTCTCTTCTTTGAGGCGGGCAAGCTGGGCGTTGGCTTCCTGGGCAACTTTCATGGACTGGTCAATGTAGGTCTTCCGCTCTTCCACCATTCGGGTGATGACGGGAAAACCGTATTTGGCCAGAATGACGAAGACAATGCCGAAGGACAGGACCATCCAGAACAGCAGACCACTGTCGGGTAATAACAATGACATACATTCAATGTTTTTGTCAAACTGCAAGTACTGGCCGTTTCCCGTTGCTATGGAACTCGGCCATAACTTGCCGTTTGAAGGTTGTACAATCTATTAGATGAGGAATACCAGCAGACATACAACGACTGCCAGCAGGGCGACACCCTCGATCAAGGCTGCAGCGATAATCATGTTCATACGGATGTCTCCGGATGCTTCCGGCTGGCGGGCAATGGCCTCCATAGCCGAACCACCGATTTTACCGATACCTAAACCAGCACCAATCACAGCGAGACCGGCACCCAGTGCAGCTCCCAGTTTTGTAACTCCAATACCTGCCGCAGCAGCTTGTAATAATACAGATAGTAACATAACTTTCTAAAATTTTAAAGGGTTATTTTATTAATTGTTTTTCTTCTATGTTCGCTTCTTCTTTGTGCGTATGCTCTTCCTGTGCCAGTCCGATAAATACGGCCGACAGCATGGTAAATACGTAGGCCTGGATAAAGGCTACCAGCAGTTCGAGGGCATTCATGAACAGGTTGAACACAACTGATGCGAAAGTCAGTGTGCCGTTCAGGGCCGGCCCCATGCTGGCAGAGATGAAAATCAGTCCTGTCAGTACAAGCATGGCTACGTGTCCGGCCAGCATGTTGGCAAACAAACGGATCATCAGGGCAAACGGCTTGGTGAAGATGCCGAAGAACTCGATGAACGGCATCATCGGTACCGGCACTTTCAACCACCAGGGAACGTCGGGCCAGAAGATGTCTTTCCAATACGTCTTGGTGCCGAACAGGTTGACGGCCAGAAATGTGCAGACGGCCAATACCATGGTGATGGCAATGTTTCCCGTAACGTTGGCACCACCGGGGAAGAAGGGCACCAGGCCCATCAGGTTGTTGATGAAGATAAAGAAGAAAGCTGTCAGCAGGTAGGGAGCAAACTTTTTGTATTTGGGGCCTACGCAGCTTTTGATAATATCGTCATTGACCATCATGATGAGCATTTCCATTAGCCCGACAAAGCCTCCGGGAGCCGCGCTGTCCTTCGGGTGTCTTTTGTACCAGCGTGCCACGCAGAGAATAATGACCGTCAGCAGCACACTGTTCATCAGCAGAGCCAGAGTGACTTTGGTGATTGAAATGTCGAACGGACGGATTTCATTGCCTGCGGCGTCATGCTCTACCAGTTTGCCTTCGTAGGGACTGCCGGCAGGAGCGATGGAAAGTCCTTCGTAGCTGCCGCCGTTCTCTTCCAGACGTGCAGACGAGAATACATGCCACCCTGTTGTATGGCTGTATACGATAATCGGCAGGGGGATGGTGAGGTGTGTGTCGCCCCACGAAGTGATGTGCCATTCGTATGAGTCACCAATGTGTCCGAATACGATTTCCTTGATGTCGACTTTCTCTTCGGCCGGTTGTCCGGTCGATGGCTCTTCGGCCGACGAAGCGGAAAGGGGACATAGGAGCAGAAGTACTGCCATGACGCACCATCCGGTCCATATTTTACGTAATCGTTTCATTTTTGTTTCTCTTTTTGTGACTTCTTGTTCACTTCAAAGGTGAAGAAGAACCAGGAGTCATACGTTAGATATATCAGATAATTGGCAATGAATGTCAGCAGGAAGGATTGGGCCTCGTCGCGGACAATCACGCAATAAAGTACCATCAGAATAAAAGAAGCGAGCATTCGCATGACGCGGAGCAACAAATACGTCTGCAACAGCTTTCCCGGCATTTTCCTCCGGCTCCATTCTACAATGTTAATCATCAGCCAACCGAACAGAAAAAAGAAGGAAGGTATCAGCGGATAACCGTCAAAATAGTGGTGTGGATTGGTCTTGAAATAGATCCATCCTCCCACACCTCCCAGCAAAATGGTCAGTATCGCTGTTTGTATCAGGTAGTTGCGCTTGGTCTTGCTCACGTCATTATCCGTTTTTTGATGTTCCTTATATAATAATGTAATGCTGCTTTATCAGTTGATGCAGACAGACACATTGTTGTCATTCATTTCAATGAATCCGCCTTTTATCTCTTGCTCCTGCGCTGCACCTTCGGTCGTGACGTACGAGAGTTTGCCTCGTGTCAAGGAGGAAACGATGGGAGCATGTTGTGGCAGAATGGTAAAGGAACCCATGACTCCCGGCAAAGTGACTTGCTTCACTTCACCTTCGAAGAGTTTCTTTTCCGGCGATACGATAGTCAACTGTAAATTCTTCATTGCACTTCTCATTTGATATTTGGTTCATTGCCGGCAGAAGTAAGCGATTTCTGTCGGACAATGTGTTATTGTTTGGCTTGCTCCAGCAGCTTTTTGCCTTTTTCGATGGCTTCCTCGATGGTTCCCACATTCAGGAAGGCCGGTTCGGGCAGATAGTCCACTTCGCCGTCCAGAATCATGCGGAATCCTTTGATGGTATCTTCGATATTCACCATCGTGCCCGGTACGCCGGTAAACTGTTCAGCGACCGCAAACGGCTGTGACAGGAAACGCTGGACACGACGTGCACGGTTTACCAACGTACGGTCTTCGTCCGACAGTTCCTCCATACCCAGAATGGATATGATATCCTGCAGTTCCTTGTTGCGTTGCAGAATCTGTTTGACACGTTGGGCTGTCTGATAATGCTCTTCACCGACAATATGCGGATCCAAGATACGTGAAGTGGATTCCAACGGGTCAACAGCCGGATAGATACCCAGCTCGGTAATCTTACGGCTCAGTACGGTTGTGGCGTCCAGGTGGGTGAAGGTCGTGGCCGGTGCAGGGTCGGTCAAGTCGTCGGCCGGTACGTATACAGCCTGTACGGAAGTAATGGAGCCGTTGCGGGTAGATGTGATTCGTTCCTGCATGGCACCCATTTCTGTTGCCAGTGTCGGTTGGTAACCTACAGCCGAAGGCATGCGTCCCAGCAGGGCCGATACCTCTGAACCAGCTTGGGTGAAACGGAAGATGTTATCGATGAAGAACAGAATATCGCGAGGTCCGTCTGTCTCCGAACCCATGTCGCGGAACGATTCTGCCACCGTCAGACCCGACAGAGCAACCGACTGACGTGCTCCAGGGGGTTCGTTCATCTGTCCGAATATCAGGGATACTTGTGATTTAGCCACTTCGTTATAATCTACCTTGGAGAGATCCCAGTGGCCTTCTTCCATACTTTTCTTGAATTCTTCGCCATAACGGATGACACCCGATTCAATCATCTCTCTCAGCAAGTCGTTACCTTCACGGGTTCGTTCACCTACACCGGCAAAAACGGAAAAACCGTGCTGCTTCTTGGCAATGTTGTTGATGAGTTCCTGAATAAGTACCGTCTTTCCCACACCGGCACCACCGAACAGACCGATTTTACCACCTTTGCTATAAGGCTCTAGCAAATCAATCACTTTGATGCCCGTGTAGAGCACTTCTTGTGTCGTGGTCAAATCTTCGAATTTTGGGGGCTCGCGGTGAATGGGATAGGCACCGGTACGGTCCAATTCGCGCATACCGTCAATGGAGTCGCCTACTACGTTCATCAGACGGCCTTTGATCTGGTCGCCTACAGGCATCGTGATAGGGCCGCCCAAGGGGTATACTTTCATTCCTCTCTGCAGACCATCGGTGCTGTCCATGGCTACCGTACGGACGGTGTTTTCACCAATATGCTGCTGCACTTCCACAATCAGGCGTTTGCCGTTGTGTCTTCTTATCTCGAGGGCGTCGTGGATGGCTGGAAGAACGGTCTCGGCTTCCGTACCTTCGAAATAAACGTCAACCACAGGTCCAATGACCTGGGAAATATGTCCGACAATTTGTGACATAAGCTTATTATTTTCTTCTAATTAGTAAATTTCCGCTTTTATTTGTGCAAGGGTTGGGAAAAACTTGTACATACGGGCCGTCTCTCTCTCTGCTTGCCATGCAAAATTAAAAACATTTCGGCATGAAATGTGTTTTTCAGCACTTTTTTTAAATTGATTATACTATTTTGATTGTTAAAACGTACTTTTGGAACAATATGTTTTAACTCCGGCAAGGTACATTAACATTCGTTGCATACACTTTTTTACTAATCATGTTATCAAACATATTATTGGATGGTTTGTAAATGAAAATAGAGTGTTACTTTTACACTCAAAATAAAATGAACTTAAACTTCGTTATCATGAAAAAGCATTTTCTGTATGCTGGAGCATTGTTGATGATGCTATTAGCTTCTTGTGTGTCGCAAGTGGAAACGGCACAGTCCGGTTTGAATCCGGAGAATTTTCGGACGAAAGTCGGAGATGCACAAACTGATTTGTATGTGCTGAAGAACCAACAAGGAATGGAAGTCTGTATCACAAATTTCGGAGGACGTATTGTTTCCATGATGGTTCCGGACAAGAATGGGGAAATGAGAGACGTCGTGCTTGGTTTTGACAGCATTGCCGATTACATTCATATTCCCAGCGATTTTGGGGCTGCTATTGGTCGTTATGCCAACCGTATCGACCACGGTCGTCTGGTGCTTGACGGTGATACCATCCAACTGCCTCAAAATAATTTCGGCCATTGCCTGCACGGAGGGCCAAAGGGATGGCAGTATCAAGTATATGACGCTAAGCAGATTGATGGATCGACGCTCGAACTGACCCGTTTCTCTCCGGATGGAGATGAAAATTTCCCGGGTAATGTAACGGCCAAGGTCATTTATAAATTGACAGACGACAATGCCCTTAACATTAAATATACTGCCACGACAGACAAGAAGACAGTCATCAATATGACGAACCATTCATATTTTAATTTGTCGGGTAATCCGGCCAAAGCAGCTACTGACCACATCTTATATATTAATGCTGACTATTATACGCCGGTAGACAGCACGTTTATGACGACGGGTGAAATTCTTCCGGTAAAAGATACTCCGATGGATTTCACTACTCCGAAAGTGATAGGTCAGGATATTAACAACTATGATTTCGTTCAGCTGAAAAATGGTAACGGATATGATCATAACTGGGTATTGAATACCCAAGGTAACATGGCACAGGTGGCTGCTCGTCTGACTTCACCCGAATCGGGCATCACCTTGTATGTATATACCAATGAGCCAGGTATTCAGGTCTATACCGGTAACTTCCTTGATGGGACAGTGAAGGGTAAGAAGGGTATCGTGTATAACCAACGCGCTTCTGTATGTTTGGAAACACAGCATTATCCCGACAGTCCCAACAAACCGGATTGGCCGTCTGTGGTTTTGGAGCCGGGAAAGACTTATAAAAGTGAATGTGTCTTTAAGTTTTCTGTAGAAGAATAACCTTGAATAGAGTACTAACAAAAACATAAAATGATATGAATTGGAATTCGCATGAATTTGTTTGGCTGGACTGGGCAGTTCTGGCCGTGGGAATTATCCTGGTAGCATGGATGGTCTATCGCTCTGTACGTAAGGACAAACTGGCCATGAAAGGTGCAGACAGTCAGGACTATCTGTTTGGAAAGGGAGAACCCTGGTATGTAATTGGTGCTGCAATTTTTGCTGCCAATATCGGTTCGGAGCATTTGGTAGGACTGGCCGGTACTGGAGCTAAAGATGGAGTGGGAATGGCCCACTGGGAAATGCAGGGATGGATGATACTTATTCTTGGTTGGCTTTTCGTGCCTTTCTATCAGTTGTTGAACAATAAAATGGGCAAGATTATCACGATGCCTGATTTCTTGAAATACCGCTATACCAAAAAAACCGGTTCTTGGCTGAGTATCATTACCTTAATTGCCTATATCCTGACCAAGGTCAGTGTGACGGCCTTTACAGGCGGTATCTTTTTTGAATACTTATTTGGACTGCCGTTCTGGTGGGGAGCTCTTGGCTTGATTGCCATTACGGCCATCTTTACTGTAGTTGGCGGTATGAAGGGAGTAATGACGATGTCGGCCATCCAGACGCCGATTCTGATTGTCGGTTCCTTCCTGGTGCTTTTTCTCGGTTTGTCTGCTCTGGGACAAGGCAGTATTGTAGATGGTTGGACTAACATGATGGATTATGCCCGTTCTGCTCATGACGGATATGGCATCAACCACATGTTCCATTGGGAAGAGGGCGACCCCATGTATTCCAAGTTCCCCGGTTTTGCCGTGTTCATCGGTGCATCCATCATCGGTTTCTGGTATTGGTGTACAGACCAGCACATCGTTCAGCGTGTACTTGGTCAGCAGAAGGGGGAATCTGACGATGTGGTGATGAAGCGTGCCCGTCGCGGTAGCATCGCAGCCGGTTACTTCAAAATCCTTCCGGTATTCATGTTCTTGATTCCCGGTATGGTGGCTGTTGCCCTTGCGCAGAATCCGGATAGTGGCATTGTGATGGATCTCGCCAATCAGCACGATACGGATGGCGCTTTTGCCATGATGGTGAAGAATATTCTTCCGGCCGGTGTGAAGGGATTGGTTACCATCGGCTTTATCTGTGCGCTTGTCACTTCACTGGCAGCGTTCTTCAACAGTTGTGCCACTCTGTTTACGGAAGATTTTTACAAGCCGATGCGTCAGGGCAAGAGTGAGGCTCACTATGTGTTTGTAGGCCGTGTAGCTACTGTCGTTGTCGTGCTTTTGGGTTTGGCTTGGCTGCCCATCATGATGAATATGGACAATCTGTATAGCTATCTGCAAGATATCCAGTCCTTGCTGGCTCCTGCAATGGTTGCCGTATTTACTCTTGGAATTTTCTCGAAGAAAATTACTCCAAAGGCCGGAGAATGGGGACTTATCGGAGGCTTCCTTATCGGTATGCTTCGTCTGGTAACCAATGTCATCACCAAGAGCGGTAATGCTGTTATGGAAGGTTCTTTCTGGGAAGCAACTTCCTGGTTCTGGCAGACCAACTGGCTGATTTTTGAAATTTGGTTGCTTGTCTTCCTGATTGTCCTGATGGTAGTAGTGTCCTGCTTTACTCCGAAACCTTCTGTTCAGCAGATAGAAGCCATTACGTTTACTGGTAGTTACAAGGAACTTATCAGAAAGAGCTGGAACAAGTGGGATGTGATTGCTTCGTTGGGTGTTGTATTGCTTTGCGCCCTGTTCTATGCTTATTTTTGGTAATTTCTTTATTTAAATTTGTATTGAATGACTAAATATTATAGTGTAAATCCAAAGTTCTACATTTCGGTAGACTGCATCATATTCGGTTTCAGCGGAGGAGAGTTGAGTCTCCTCCTGTTGAAGCGAAACTTTGAACCGGCCAAGGGCGAATGGTCGCTGATGGGAGGCTTTGTGCAGGAAAACGAGAGCGTGGACGATGCCGCCAAGCGAGTGTTGGCCGAACTGACCGGATTGAATCAGGTCTACATGGAGCAGGTCGGTTCGTTTGGTGACGTTCACCGCGATCCGGGTGGTCGTGTCATCTCCATCGCCTATTATGCATTGGTCAATGTCGATGAATACGACCGCGACCTGGTGCATCAGCATAATGCTTTCTGGATTAACATCAATGAAGTGCCTCCGCTTATCTTTGACCATTCGGAGATGGTGGAGAAAGCTCGGGCGCTGATGCAGCAGAAGGCGTCGACCGAACCTATCGGATTCAATTTGTTGCCCAAGCTTTTTACGCTGTCGCAGTTGCAGAGTCTATATGAAGCCATTTATGGTGCTCCACTTGACAAACGTAATTTCCGAAAACGCATTGCCGAGATGAATTGCATTGAAAAAACGGACAAGATTGACAAGACTGGCTCCAAACGGGGAGCCGCCTTGTATCAATTCAATGAGAATGCTTATCGGAAAACTCCGAATTTTAAATTGTAATACAAACACTTCAATATGTTATTTATATGCTGGAAGAATTGAAAGAAAAAGTTTTTCGTGCCAATCTTGAATTGGTGAAACACGGACTGGTTATTTTTACTTGGGGAAACGTGTCGGCCATTGATCGTGCAAGCGGACTGGTAGTCATCAAGCCCAGTGGTGTAAGCTATGACACAATGAAGGCTGAAGACATGGTTGTGGTCGACCTCGACGGCAAAGTGGTGGAAGGCAAGTTGAGACCATCGTCTGACACACCTACCCATGTGGTACTCTATAAGGCTTTCCCTGAGATTGGTGGAGTGGTACATACACACTCCACGTATGCTACGGCCTGGGCTCAGGCCGGATGCGACATCCCCAATATCGGTACAACGCATGCCGATTATTTTCACGATGCCATTCCCTGTACGGCCGACATGACCGAAGCCGAGGTGAAAGGCGAATATGAACGCGAAACGGGTAACGTAATTGTAAAACGCTTCGAAGGATTGAATCCTGTACATACACCGGGCGTACTGGTCAAGAATCATGGTCCCTTTGCCTGGGGAAAGGATGCGCATGATGCGGTCCACAACGCTGTCGTTATGGAACAGGTGGCCAAGATGGCTTCCATAGCCTATGCGGTCAATCCCAACCTGACGATGAGCCCATTGCTTATCGAGAAGCATTTCAGCCGCAAGCACGGGCCGAATGCCTATTACGGACAAAAGTGAAAAATTTCCGGGTGACAAGCTGAGGACCGCAAGCATGTGAGGGCTCGTCGCTTGTCGCCCATAACCCCAATAACAACAACTTAATAATATTATAGTATTATGAACGCATTTGATCAATATGAAGTATGGTTCGTTACAGGTGCACAGCTCCTGTACGGTGGTGATGCCGTGATTGCCGTTGATGCACACAGCAACGAAATGGTAAAGGGTTTGAATGAATCGGGCAAGCTGCCTGTAAAAGTTGTATATAAAGGTACTGCAAATTCTTCCAAGGAAGTGGAAGCTGTGTTCAAAGCAGCCAACAACGAGGAAAAATGTATCGGTGTCATCACTTGGATGCACACTTTCTCCCCAGCTAAAATGTGGATTCACGGTCTGCAACAGTTAAAGAAACCACTGTTACATCTACACACTCAATTCAATAAGGAAATTCCTTGGGATACCATGGATATGGACTTCATGAATCTGAATCAATCCGCCCATGGTGACCGCGAATTCGGACATATCTGTACCCGTATGCGCATCCGCCGCAAAGTAGTGGTAGGTTACTGGAAAGACGAAGACACCCAGCACAAGATTGCCGTTTGGATGCGCGTTTGTGCAGGTTGGGCAGACTCTCAGGATATGCTGATCATCCGTTTCGGCGATCAGATGAATAATGTAGCTGTAACTGACGGTGATAAAGTGGAAGCAGAACAACGTATGGGGTATCACGTAGATTACTGTCCGGCAAGCGAACTGATGGAATACCATAAAAACATCAAGGATACAGATGTAGAGGCACTTGTAGCAACTTACTTCAACGAATACGACCACGATGCTTCATTAGAAGATAAATCAACCGAAGCTTATCAGAAAGTATGGAACGCTGCAAAAGCCGAATTAGCTCTTCGTGCCATCCTTAAAGCCAAAGGCGCCAAAGGATTCACTACTAATTTTGATGATTTGGGCCAAACAGACGGCAGCTACTTCGATCAGATACCGGGACTGGCTTCCCAGCGTCTGATGGCTGAAGGCTACGGATTCGGTGCGGAAGGTGACTGGAAATCAGCAGCTCTCTACCGTACCGTATGGGTGATGAACCAAGGACTTTCCAAAGGTTGTTCTTTCCTGGAAGATTACACATTGAACTTCGATGGTGCAAACAGTGCTATCCTGCAATCACATATGCTGGAAGTTTGTCCTCTTATCGCCGCTTCCAAACCACGTCTGGAAGTACACTTCCTAGGCATAGGTATTCGCAAGAGCCAGACAGCCCGTCTTGTATTCACTT
>ERZ779877.3397-NODE-3397-length-10391-cov-5.416118_pt1 | contig 10391 bp, 14 predicted proteins | sample MGYA00511556_ERZ779877 | MGnify/ENA primary metagenome ERZ779877 (study PRJEB29588, sample SAMEA2159338) | human gut metagenome | biome: human gut; feature: human-associated habitat; material: faeces | place: Denmark | collected 2008/2010 ... | reverse complement strand
ATGTACACGACTTGCCGTTATGTCCCCAGCCGATGGCGACGTGGTCGCGCTGCGGGTCGCGGCCGATAAAAAGGGTGTGCATCGTGTACTCGGGGCTCTGTTCGCGAAGCACTTTGTCTTTGATGCCCGAGAGATCATCCACGACCCAGCAGCGCGTGCTGCTTGCATAGATGTGCCCCGTATCCACGCTGGTGTAGTCGAAGGTCACAAATTTGTTCCCAACGCGGTAGTAGTTGAAGACATGACCGCCGTTTGCGCTGTTTGTAGTCTGGTCATAGGTGTCCCAGATGACATAGCCTTCCTCGTCGTAGTCGTCCTGTAAAATGTAGCGCGTCAGATTGGAGACCGCGCCGCAGCTCGGGCAGCTGGACAGCAGCGCGCCCTGCGCCGACTTATTGACCGACCACGTATAGCCGCCGTGCTCAAAATGAATATCATTTTCCCATTTGGGGTCGATGCCGTAGCCGCTTTCCACGATGTACTGGATCATATCCGGCACGGTGCAGATCGCGTCGCGCAGCTCATCCAGCGAGTAATCCAGCATCCGGCGGATCTCCGCCTGAGAATACTGCGGCTTGCCGAGAAGATCCGGCAGACGCAGCGTGTCGAGGTATTTTCCGTAGCCTGCTGCGGCGCGCGAGGTGTCGCGCTTCGGGGTCCGGCCTGCAAGCTTATCCACGGTCTCAGCCAGCGCCTGCGGCATTTTTACGCCGAAGATCGTCTCATAGAGCGTCTTCCCGGTTTTCCCATTCGCGTCCAGCGCAAGGCACGAGACCATCGCCGCGTCTGCACGCAGGAAGCTGCCGTTCGTTTTTGCATGATACTGCCCGTTTGTGATGCCGAGCGTGTCCGTCAGCGTCCACGCCGTGTCCCATGAAAAGTCCTTCCCGCTCTCGTAGCCCAGCGCGCGCAGGGTGAAGGTCAGAAACTGCGCCGCGGTGACGGTTTGACTGCCGCCGAAGCGCGTCTCGCTCACGCCTGTAGTCAGGCCGTTTGCATACGCATATCTGACCGATGTGGACTACACGACGTATTCGTACGTCTACTCCTTTGACGGAGAGGGCGCGATCACGTCGGCCATCGACTATGTCATTTCCGACGAGCTGCCGAAGCTCTATTCGCTCGAAGGGCACGGCGAGGCAGAGCTTCCTGCGGAATTCCAGACGCAGATCGAGAAGGAAAACATGGAGCTGGAAAGCTTCTCGCTGCTCAATACCGATGAGATCCCCGAGGACGCGGACGCGCTTTTGATCTATGCGCCGGAGAGCGATATTTCTGCGGAAAAAGCCGAATTGTTGGAAGATTATCCGGAAAACGGCGGCAAGCTGCTGGTCATTGCCGGACCGACGGAGGACGGCACACTCACGAATCTTTACAGCGTGCTGGAAACCTACGGCGTAGAAGCGGCAGACAGATTGGCCGTCGATACCGACCGCAAACATTATGCGTTCCAGCAGCCGTATATCCTGCTGCCGGATATCCAGTCGGGCGATATCACTGACCCGCTGATCGAGGCAAAATACTATGCGATCTTCCCGCTGGCGCAGGGACTGACCATCACGGGCAGCTCCGCGACTGCGCTGCTGACCACGTCTGATGAAGCATTCAGTAAGGCGGCGGGCTTCCAGCTTGATACCTACGAAAAGGAAGACGGCGACACGGATGGACCGTTCTCGGTGGCCGTGTCGGTCGATACTGGAAACGACGGGCAGCTGATCTGGTTCGCGTCGAGCTACTTCCTCGACGAGATGTATAACGCCTACTCGTCGGGCGCAAATCTCGATTTGGCGATGAACGCGCTGTCGAGCCTGATCGGCGAGCGCGAAGCGGTGTCGATCCGCAGCAAGAGCCTGAGCTACAACTATCTGACGATCTCTGAGTCGGCGGCGTCGATGCTCAAGACGTGGATGATCGGCGTGATCCCCGGCGCGTTCGTGCTCTACGGCGTGTTTACCATCACTTATGACGAAGATGGCACGAGCATCTGCGCGGACGATGTGTACTTCACGGACGGCAAGCCGCTCGACACGGCTGTTATCACCGAGTGGCTGACCGCACTGCACGAGCTCGATCTGACAAACTACGTGATCTACAATGTGACCGACGAGGAACTTGCGGCATTTGGGTTGGACGAGCCCGCGCTGACGGTCACGCTCGACTACAGCAGCTCGGATGAAGACGGAAATGAAACGGATGCCGGCACGCTGGTGCTGCACCTGTCGCAGAACCCGGAGGAGCTGGCGGCGTATGAAAAGGCGCTGGCAAACGAGGAAGACGAGCTGCCCGACGTGACGTGCTACGCGCGGGTCGGCGAGTCGCAGATCGTCTATCCGGTCACGCAGGCGGAGTTTGACGCGCTGACCGCGGTGTCCTATGACACGCTGCGGCACCAGAAGCTTTTCACGGCGGACTTTGATACCGTGACCTCTGTGGACGTTACGCTGGAGGGCGAAACCTATACCTTCACCTATACGCGCCCGAGGACGAAGACGGCGAGGACGCGGAAGGGACTTGGACGTATGACGGCGTGGAATTTGACGTCTACGATCTGCGCACCGCGCTGCGCTCGCTGACCGCCGTCAGCTTCACGGACGAAGCACCGGCCGGGCAGGAGGAAATTTCGCTGGTCATCCATCTGGATAACGAAGACGTCCCGACGTTCACGCTGACGCTCTACCGCTATGACGGCGAGAATTGCCTTGCCGCCGTGGACGGCGAGCCGGCCGCGCTCGTCTCCCGCGCCCAGACCGTCGATCTGGTCGAAGCCGTCCGCGCGCGAACGCTCGGCGCATAACGAAAGCATTTCCCTTCAATACAAAACACGCTGCTTGCAAAGTCCGCAAACAGCGTGTTTTCCTTCTTCTGTATGCCGCTCCCGTCGGGGAGGATATGCTCTTAAAGGTTCCGGGAATCTTGACTTTATCGGCGGAGGTCCGTACAATGATAGAAAATGCGGTGTTTTCGCAGGATGGAGGTGCCGGGAGATGCGGTATTTGACGAAGGAATGGTATCTTGCCGGTCAGACCTGGCCAGTGGCGGCGGACGTGCAGGCGAGGCTGGACGAGACCGGCCGCGCATTCCGCGAGGCCCGGGCGCGGGAGGATCTGCCGCCGGAGCTGATGCGGGATTTTTCCTTTCACGACGGCGTCATTCAGGAAATTCATGTAGGCGAAGACCTGACGTTCTCCATCGACTCCCCATTTTCCGGCTATCATACGGTCATTTTCCGCCATGCGCGCGTGAAGCAGGCGCTGTTCGGCGAGGAAGAAGAATGGAAGAGCCTGCTGGAATACGATGGCCGGGGCGGTCTGGCTCTATGAGGAGCTCTACCGCCACAAAAGCGGAACCGGCTATGAAGCGCATATCCTGCTGGAGGCCCCGACGAGGTCCGGCCGCAGGAGACTGCAGCTTGCTGACCTGTTCGACCTGAAACTCATCTGCAGCGAGATCTGCTTCGCATAACCAAACAGCCGCCCTCCGGCGCACCGGAGGGCGGCTGTTTGGTTTGTTTACGAGTTTGCTTTTTGGGCGCGAGGGGCTCGGAAGCAGTTGGCGGCGGTGCTGGCCGGGGCCTGGGCTTACAGAGCAGTGCTTTGACGGTCTGGGCCCAGGCTTCGATCTGGGGTTCCGGGGTCTCCAAGCGGTCGCCGCCGTTGGAGTCGAATCTGACCTGCAGGTCGCAGGCAAACGCTGCGCCGGGGCAGGCCTTTTTCATGTCCTTGATGACGTGGCCGGGCCAGCCGCCGTTGGTCATGAAGGGGACGACGGTCTTGCCGGCTCGATCGGATTTCTCATCGTATCGTCTCGTTTTATCCTAAAAAAGGAAAACTCCAGATCCGGCGCTTCCGGCCGCAGGGGTCTCTATATCGGAAGGTCATGCTTCGCGGACTGCCGGAAATGATCTCACAGTTTGCAAACCCGATCATTTCCTTTTCCATGAACCGCATGCGCATTACCCACCTCGGCAATGCGGCGCTCAATGCCTTCTCCGTGATCGTCTATGCAAGCTCACTGTTCTCGTCTCTGATGTGGAGCGTTGCAAGCGGCCTGCAGTCGCTGTATGGTGTAAGCTACGGCGCGAAGGACGACAGGAGTCTGAAATTCTACTTCAAAAGCGGACAGACCATGGCGCTTGCCGGCGGCGTTGGGACCTTTTTCCTGACATTCTTTGTCGGCAGACCGCTGTGCGCGTTATTCGGCGCGGATGCGGCGTCGGTGCCGATCGTATGCGACGCGCTCCCGAAATACTGCCTGAACTATGTGTTTGCCGCGGCTACCGCGGTCATCGCATCCTATCTGTTTTCCACCAAGCGGACGCAGTACGCGATCGCCATCAATGTGTGCCGAAGCATTGTGTTCAATTTTGCCTGCATCAATTTTCTGCCGCTCATCTTTGGCTACGAATTCGTATGGTACACCGTGACGGTGTCGGAATGCATCTGCATGATGATCGCCATGGTACTGAGAAGAATATCCGAGAGAAACGGCATTATCTACAGATAATACAGGGAGGTAGGCCATGGAGATCAGAGACGTGATCTTCCGTATCGAACAGGAGCGGAAGGAACAGAACGCCATCTATCACGCCGCAGCCGCAAAATTCGGGCTGACGGACAGCGCGTTGTGGGTCTTTTACTGCATTTCCGAGTCCGATGAGGATCAGACGCAGCAGGATCTGTGCCGCCGCGGCTGCTACGCAAAGCAGACCATCAATACGGCGATCGCGGGACTGGCAAAGGACGGTCTCGTAGAATTGATCCCCGTCCCCGGCACACGGAACTGCAAAAAAATCCACCTGACCCCGAATGGCCGTGCGCTTGCGGACCGGACGGCCCGGCCGCTGAAGGCCGCCGAAGAACAGGCCTACGGCAGGCTTTCGGAAGCAGAGCTTTCCGCGTATCTCCAAACCCTCGGCAAGCTGAACGAATATCTTCGGGAGGAAACCGAAAAGCTGTAAGAAACGCAGCGGTCTGCGCTGCAGAGAAAGGAACGTTTTATGAAAAAAGTTGTGATCTTCGGAGCCGCCGGGCATACCGGCAAGTATCTGACCCGCAGAATGCAGTCTGTTGCGGACATTGAGCTGTCTGTTTTTGTCCGCAACCCGGCAAAGTTCGGGGATATGGACATGACCGGCGTCAATGTCATGCAGGGCAATGCGTTGAACGCAGAGGACGTGTGCCGCGCGATGGGCGGGCAGGACGTGCTGCTCTGCTCGCTGGAGGGCGACGTGCTGGCGATGGCGAAGAACATCGCAGCGGCACTTGAGAAAACCAGCGTGAAGCGCATCATCTGGATCACCGGCATGGGCATCCACCATGAGATCAGGGGCATCCACGACATCATGCTGAACCAGCTGGCGAAGAAAATGCCAGAGTATATCCAGGCGGCCGACACCATCGCGGCCAGCTCCGCCGTGACAACGCTTCTGCGCTGTCCGGGCATCCGGGACGGCGAGAACGAGACGTATGCGTTGACCAAAGAGGGCGAAAAGCCGGTCTGCTGGTTTGTCGACCGCGCCGCGATCGCGCAATGCATGGCGGATATGATCGCGGACGAGACGCTGGGCGCGAACGAGAGCCTCGGCATTACGAACGGGAGAGCGTAAAATGAAAAAGGTCCTGATCCTGGAGGGCAGCCCTCGCCGGAACGGAAACTCTGCGATCCTGAGCGACGAGTTCGCCCGCGGCGCAGAGGAAGCCGGGTGCAGCGTGGAAAAGGTCAAGATCGCGGGCAAGAAGATCGCCGGATGTCTTGGGTGCAACGGTTGCTTCCACAATGGCGGTATCTGCGTGCAGAAGGACGATATGGCTGAGATCCGGGAAAAGATGCTGGCGGCGGACGTCATCGTGCTGGCCTCGCCCATCTATTTCTACTCTATGACCGCGCAGATGAAGGCCGTCATCGACCGCAGCTACGCATTTTTTCAGCAGCTGGAGGGAAAGACCTTCTATTTCCTCATCACCTGCGGCGCGCCGGACGAAGCTTTTACCGAAACAATGCTCGCATCCCTGCGCGGCTTTACCTGCTGCATCCCAAACGCAAAGGATGGCGGCTACGTACTGGGCGTGGGGGCCATGGAGGCCGGGGAAATTTGCAGCACAAAGGCAATGACGGAAGTCTGCCAGCTGGGACGCGGCATTTCTTGATCGTTCGGTTTCAATTCTGTTTTCATTTGCTTTCACGGCAGCTTAAGAGCGGCTTTTATCATGGTATCGTCCAAGATAGAAGACGCTCTTATTTTGTCTGGAGGTAAGACTATGAAAGAAAAAATCATGCGTTGGAATTACAAGAAGGCGTTTGTCACGGTCGTCATTCTCGCTGTGGTGCCGGCGCTGGTCAGTGCGATCGTGGTGCCGCTGAGCCTGTCGCAGCAGATCCGCGACGCACACGCGTGGGAGCAGACTGCAAAGGCCGAACGGCTGCAATCCGGCGAAGCGAAATCAGAACACGATGGCGACCGGGAACACGGCGATTGGGGGAAAAATATTACGCCGCTCGGGACACTTCGTTCTGTTCGGTGGCCTCATCGTTTTGTGGCTGGCGCTCGGCGCGGTGTACTGGCTGCTGGTGATGGCGTGGCTGTACAAAAGCGCGGTCTGCGAGGGCATGAACAAATCCCTCTGGCCAATCCTTGGCCTGTTCTTCAATCTTTTCGCCGTGTTTGCGTTCCTGATCGTCCGCGACCGACCGAACCGCACGAAGCCGGAGGGTGCAAGCGCACAATGAGAAGCGAGGATCACTTAGCGCTGGGGCTGCATCTCCTGTCACGGGAGAACAGCCCGCAGCTTCGGCGGCACTGCATCGCGTTTTTGATCGGCTGCATCGAGCCGGACTACAACCAGTTCAGCGATCTGCGCGGCATCGTCCATCACCGCAAGTTCCGCGGGCACAATGCGGAAAACTCATTCGCGTTCCTGACGCGCTGCCGGAAGCATTTTGCGCTGCACGAAGCATCGAGCGCGTGGGATTTTTTTAAGCTCGGCACGATGCTGCACTATGCGGCGGATGCGTTTACCTGGCCGCACAATTCCTTCTGGCCGGGCACGCTTCTGGGGCACGTCCGGTACGAGAAGGCGCTGCATCCGGTGTTCGCGGCGTTTCTGCGCACAGAGCCTGCCGCAAGTGCTGCCTGCTTTGACGAGGCAAGTTTACATGAAGCCTACGCGAACGCGGAACACAGCATGGAAACGGACTGCCGGTTTATTTTCGCCGCCTGTTCGTCGCTTCTGCGGCAGGAGCTGGAGCGCATCCCGGCGGAAGCCGTGCAGCCGGACATATTTGAAGCACAGACCCGGGTATGGAATGTCTCTTTCTGAATGCGCGGTAAGGAGGGTTTTATGCTGGAACAATGGGTCTCTACGACGGCGTGGCCGATGACCCCGCCGTCGGCCTACGGGCCGTTTCATTTGCTGTTTTTATGCTTTGGTCTCGGCATCGGCGCCGCACTTGCGTATGGTCTTCGCAGGTGCAGCGCCGTGCGGCTGCTCACAAAACGCGTGCGGACATACGCGGCATAAAAGACGGGCAGAACGTGGTCGTGCGTTCTGCCCGGTTTGCTTACATATTATGCTTGATTCGGTTTCGATACGCTTCGATCGTCTCTGTCAAGGCCAGAAGCACGGCACTGATGCTGAAGATCAGAAGAAGTGTCGACGACATGGGGTTCGTCGAGAACGCCATCAGCGGATTATACCAGTCGAGGACGTGAAATACCAGAAACGTCAGCGCCAGGATCAGCGTCACGTGCCGGAGCAGGCACCGAAAGAGTCTCCAAAATGACATCATGCTCCCACCTTTCCTTCGCAGATCAGAATGCCGTCGCTGACGTCCTTCATCGGCTTGTACGGATGGCTGACGACCACGCCGTCCTTGACCATGAACGAGCAGTGCCCGCCGTCCAGATTATACGCCGCCTTGCAGCCAAGACTTTCAAAGAGCTTCGACAGTTCCGTCAGGAACATTCCGCGCGAATAGTCCTTCTGCCGTCCGTCCACCACCAGCAGGCAATAATGTCCCGGCTCGTAATAGCCGATGGCCGTGCGCGGATGGCTTTCGCGGATGTAGTTCCAGGTGATGAAGTCTGTCTTCGCCTTGCCGGCTTCGTCCAAGAGGCTCGGCCCGAAGACCCACGACTGCCACGCACCATCCTGGATTGCCTGCTGCGCGTCAAATTCGCTTGGCGTAAAGGTCTTCATCGTGCCGTCGCGGTACAGAACGCACGTTTCCTCGGTGGATGGCTGCGCCCGGTAGACGACGCCGTTGCGGATGATCGTGCCGTTATCCTTATGAGACGGCCCTTGCCCTCAAGGCCGAGGGCAAGATCCGCCATGTGGGCATCTCGTTCCATGACCGCCCGGAGGTGCTCGAGCAGATCCTGACGGACTATCCGCAGATCGAAGCCGTCCAGATCCGGTTCAACTACGCGGACTACGACGATCCCGCTGCCCAGAGCCGCGCCTGCTATGAGGTCTGCCGGAAATATGACAAGCCCGTCATCGTCATGGAGCCGGTCAAGGGCGGCAATCTTGTCCGGCTGCCTGAGGACGCGAAGGCCGTATTGGACGCGCTGCACGGCGGCAGCCCGGCAAGCTACGCCCTGCGCTTTGCCGCGGGCTTCCCCGGCATGCTGATGGTGCTCTCCGGCATGAGCAACATGGAGCAGATGCAGGACAACATTTCCTTCATGCAGGACTTCCGGCCGCTGAACGAAGCGGAAATGGCCGCAGTCGAACGCGTGCAGGAGATCTTCCACAGCAAGCACCTCATCCCCCTGCACCTCCTGCCGCTACTGCACCGACGGCTGTCCGCAGCACATCTCCATTCCCGACCTGTTCGCCATCATGAACACCAAGCAGACGGCCTACACCGGCCCTGCCGACGGCGCATCCTTCACCGCCCCGGCAGGCAACCGCTCCGTCACCTTCGTTTTCACCGCCGACAGCACCGTCCGCATCACCGCCGCGTCCTACGGCGGCACGTCCTCCGGCAGTCTGAAGCTCCACTACAAGCTCCTGCCCGAGGCCATCGCCGAGCGCATCCAGAACCTTTTCTCCGAGGGCAACGTAGTGCAGCGCCTGGTCTACTGTCAGGACGGCCTGAAACTCTTCCAGCGCAGCCCCCTTGTGGGCGTGGGTATGGGCGGCTTTGAAAACGGCATTTACAGCGTCCAGTCCTACCACTACGAGACGAAATACGTCCACAACCACTATATCCAGTCCCTGGTGGACACCGGCATCCTGGGCTGTGCCCTGTGGCTGGGGTTGCTGGTCTCCAGCGCCGCGGCCATACTCCGCCTGCGCCGTCAGGACACCGCCCCGGAGGCCCAGCCTCACCCCATGACCGCCGCCCTGGGTGCGGTGCTGCTGTTCATCCTCATCCACTCCGCCGTGGAGGTGGACTTCTCCGCCGGCTATTTCCTGCCCTTCGGCTTCGGCGCGTTCGCCGTCATCAACCTGCCCTGCGGGCAGCTCGTGCCCGTGCCCAGACTGGCTGAAAAGCCCCGCCGCCTGCTGGTGTGGGCCTCCGCCCTGTGTCTGGCCGTGTTCGGCGTGCTGCTGTGCATGAATATGCGCGCCGCCGTCATCGCCTCCCAGCGCGACTACGACGCCATCGCCCAGGCCGCCGACCTGGACCCCTACGAGTGGGCGGACTACAAGCTGTCCTACGTGGTCTCCGCCTCGGCGGAGGACGACCTGCCCGACAGCATGCGCGACACCATGGAGCGCTACCTGACCGACCTGGCAGCCCTGCACTCCAACTCCGTGCCCCGCTACCTGGCCCGCTGCTACTTCAACCTGGAGGACACCGCCCAGGGCTTCGCCATGCTGGAGCAGTACGTGGACTACACCCCCTCCAACCCGGAGACGTGGGAGAACAGCTTCCGCGTCGCCATGGAGTACGACGACGGCTCGGACGGCTTCCGTCAGGGCGTGGCAGCCCTGACCCAGCGCCTCAGCGACTGGAACGATGCCAACCTGGGCACGATCACCCTGCCTGACGACGTACAGGCATACCTCAACGAGCAATAAGCCACGGCGGCAGACGCGAAGGCGCGTCTGCCGCCTTTTCCCTGCGCCGCCTCCTCCATCCTGTCATTCCGAGGCGCACAGCGCCGTGGGAATCCGCGCTCCTCAAGACGCAGACCCGCGCAAAACCTGTCTGCCGTCTTTTCCCTGCGCCGCCAAAGGAAAACGGTTGCTTTTGCCGAAACTCGTTGCTATAATAAACGAAGAAATACTTAGGAGGCCCGCTTATGCCGTCCGTTCTCTATACCGCGTCCACCTTCTCCCATATCGTCAGCTTCCACCTGCCCTACCTCCGCCGCTTCCGTGAGCTGGGCTGGCAGGTGGAGGTGGCCTGCGGCGGCCCCGTCCGCGACATCCCCTTTGCCG
>ERZ779877.3391-NODE-3391-length-10418-cov-3.484802_pt1 | contig 10418 bp, 8 predicted proteins | sample MGYA00511556_ERZ779877 | MGnify/ENA primary metagenome ERZ779877 (study PRJEB29588, sample SAMEA2159338) | human gut metagenome | biome: human gut; feature: human-associated habitat; material: faeces | place: Denmark | collected 2008/2010 ... | reverse complement strand
TTCTTCCGCCGGGATCCGCGGCAGCTGGATCTCGTCTGCCAGCGCCAGCACTCCCTGCTGCATAGCGTGATAGGCGGCCTGCTGGGGCTTGTTCATTTTCTGATAGTAATATGGTTCCATGGTAGTTTCCTATTCTATTGTTTTCATCTATCTTATTTTACATTTTAACAGAAGGTTTTTCTTTTGGGTGGGTGTTTTTGATATTTTTTTGATATTTTTTGAAACTTTTGCAGCAGATGCATAGTCTAACCATCAGAGACCTGTAAGATATGATTTTATTTAAGAGAGGAGTTTTACTATGAAAAACAAAATGATCTGTGCACTTTTAACTACTGTGATGGTATTATCTTTTGCTGCCTGCGGCAGTGACGGAAACGGAGCTGCTGCCTCTGCGGAAAGCACCGTAGCTTCCGAAAGCCAGGTTACAGAAAGCAACACAGAAGCCAATACTGAAACCGCATCCACCGAAAGCACCTCTACGGCGGAAGGAGCCTATGAAGACAACTTTGCAGTTCCCACAGAGGATGCTACCGCTTTCGCTAAAAAGATCCAGGATGCCGTAGCCGCTGAAGATCTGGATGCTCTCGCTGATCTGGTCAATTATCCGGTCTATGTTGCTCTGGGCGATGGCAGTGTGATCGAAACCAGGGAAGATCTGATTGCCTTAGGTGCAGACAAAATCTTCACCCCTGAGCTGAAAGATTCTATGGCTAATGCTGATCTGTCCGAATTAAGCCCCAGCATGGCAGGCTTCACCCTCTACAGCACCGGTGACGGCCCCAACATCACCTTCAATGTCCAGAACGGAGTACTCGGCATCAGCGGTATCAATTACTAATTTCTACTTTGAACCATTAAGGGGAGCCCATGATCAGGCTCCCCTTACTCGTGTCGAAACAACCGTTTTCAACGGTACCATAGTGATATCTATGTTCCCGTCTGTCTTCCTCGTGATCAGCGTAGCTCCCCGCTGGATATATTGCTTCGCGATGCCGGAATATCCCAGATAATCAATGGACATTCCGTAAGTCATGCGGATACCTTTATAGGTCAGTGACAACGTATTCAGATGATCGTGTCCACAGAAGATCCATTTCAGCCAGCCGTTATCCACCGCTTTTTCGAAAAAATGAGGTGGTCGGTTCGATATTCCGAAATACTCATCCTTTTCTCCGATACTGCCGTGTTCATAGATCACGCTGTGATCGCCCAATTTCATTTTCTCATAAGCTTCCTTAAATTCTGCGGGCGGCATGTGGAAAAATGCCATGGCAGGCACTTTTCTCTCGTTCAGTTTTTCCATGCACCAGTCCGTCTGGTCCTCATGAATGCAGTCGAAACCGCTGAAAAACCAGCCGTCGCCGTACATATTGGAATCCAGCATGATCAGCGGAAGTAACGTTTTTCCTTTGTCATCTATGAGATCTAACACAAAATTTCCCACACCAGCAATGGGATTCTGAGGGCTGTGCTCATATCTTCCTTTGGTAAAAACCGCATATTTTCCCGTGGCAAAAATCTCCGCCAGCTGTTCCTTATTGCAGGCGGAGCCCATTTCACAGTCATGGTTACCAAAGACCAGAGTATAGGGAATCTGAAAACCATCCAGAAATGCCAGCAGTTTTTCTGCCTGCTTTCGGTTGTTCATAGTACCGCTTTTCGGGAAAAACGGGAAAACAGAATCTCCGGTCAGGACCATCAGATCCGGTTCCGTCCGGTGGATCAGCTCCGTCACCGCTTCCAGAGCCAGTTTGTCCTTTTTCCCGGAAAAAAGGCCGAACCCAAGGTGCAGATCCGTCAGCTGCAATATTTTATAATCTCTGTCCGTCGGGATGCAAAGGGAAAAAGTCTCTTCGTCCCGGATCTGAAAGTTTTTGGAAGTATACATAAGAATCTCTTTTCTTTTTGGGGATTAACTCAACGGGATCAATGCTCCTATTGCAGAAAGTACTGTTGAAATCACCATCAGCACCTGAAAAGGCACCGTGCCGATCACACCGCAGATAGGACTGCTGCCCGCCTTTTTTCTGGATTTACCGTATGTCAGCACCAGTATGATGCTCACCAGTACCACTACACCGCTCATAATCCGGGTCAGAACAATAAAGCTGTTCACGCCAAACACCGCAAACAGGATGCAGGGAACTGTGGCGATCAGCCAGCTGATGCGGTTGCCGCTGCCGATCTGCTCATGGACCACATCGCGGAGGGCGAGAGTATTGCTCCAGAACGTGGTAAGTAAAGCAAACAGGGAAAATACGCCTGCCAGGATCATCGCCCAGGTACCGATACTCTCCCCCAACTGCATGTATGCCAGTTCTTTTTCCAGCGCTCCCTTGGTTCCCAGGAGAACCGTGCCCGTTACGATCAGGACAAACACTGAGGAAAGCCCAAAACCGATGAAAATGGAGCGGCGGATCTGTTTCGCGTTGCCATCCAGACCTTTCACCACCTGGATCACCGCCTGATTGGCCGGCACATAATCTCCGCCGTACTTCACGGCGGCGGACAGGCCGAACACATGGTCGTCCTCGTTTATGGTGCCGCCGACCGCACACAGACTGTTGTGGCAGTTTGTCAGCACATAGGGCACCGGGAACTCCGTCATGCCGCTGGCCTTGGCGGTCTGGATAACTCCCACATAGGTGATATCGTGGGAAATAAGGCTGTCAAATGTCAGGTGCATCAATCCGTCGCCGGATGGCCTGTCGTGGCGGCGGAGGATCTGATAAGCCATGGTCTTGTCCCGGCCGGCCGGAAATGCGGCTTTTGCAGGTGTCGGCACGCCGCCCTGCAGGGTGACGCCCTGGTTATGAAGCTTAATCATATGGTCACGCTCCTTTTAGGAGAAATTTTGTATCATACAATGTATCAGTATAGCAGATAATTTTCGGATTGCAACCGCAAAATGAAAGTTAAAAACAAAATTATTGCATTTTCGCCTGTGAGCGCCGCGACTTTGCGATTATTTTTCGCGATTTATGCATTTTGCAAAATTTTTTCTTGCAAAGTGCTCTGCTGCGCGCTATAATCAGGCCATTGAATATCAAAACTCGCAGGCACTGCGGAGGGAAAGGAAGGCATCATGGCTGAAAAGGACACCGACATTCTGGAGCGTTATACGGAGCCGCTGAGCCACCGGATCGAGAAAGAATATGCCATTGGCGAAGAGTTTTATCACGGCGAGGTCAAAAAAGGCCTGCGCAACAGCGACGGCACCGGCGTGCTGGTCGGCGTCACCAAGGTCGGCAGCGTGCAGGGCTACCTGCTTCAGGACGGCCAGAGGGTGCCGACCCCCGGGCGGCTGTATTATCGCGGCATCGAGCTGAACGATATTGTGGAGGCGCACCGCAAGGCCGGCACCTTCGGTTTTGAGGAGGTTGCGTATCTGCTGCTTATGGGCTATCTGCCCACGCAGGATGAGCTTGCTCGCTTCAACGGCATCATGAGTCAGGCCCGTAAGCTGCCGGACGGCTTCACCGAGGGCATGATCATGCGTCACCCCAGCAGCAATATGATGAACGAGCTGGCACGCAGCGTGCTGAGCCTGTATTCCTACGATCCCGATCCGGACGACACCTCCATCGAGAACCTGCTTTTGCAGTCGGTTAAGCTCATCGGCTGCTTCCCGTCGATCGTTGCCAATTCCTACGCGGTGAAGCGCCATTATTTCCACAGCGACTCCCTGCATATCCATTTCCCCGTGCCCGAACTGTCCACTGCGGAGAATTTCCTGCGCATGATCCGGCCGGACACCAACTACACCGAGGAGGAAGCGCATCTGCTGGACATGATGCTGATGGTCCACGCGGAGCACGGCGGCGGCAATAACTCCACCTTTGTCTGCCGCGCCATGACCTCCAGCGGCACGGATACTTACAGTGCGATCGCAGGAGCTGTCGGCTCGCTCAAAGGCCCTCTCCACGGCGGCGCAAATGCCAAGGTCATGGAGATGTTCGGCTATGTCAAGGAGAATGTTGACCCTCATGACGACGGCTCTATCCGCGACTATCTGGTAAAGCTGCTGAATAAGGAAGCAGGCGACCGCTCCGGAAAGCTCTACGGCCTGGGTCACGCGGTGTACACCATATCCGACCCCCGTGCCGAGCTGCTGAAGAAATACGCGCAGCATATGGCGGAGATCAAGGGCTACGCCGAGGAATTTGCCCTTCTGCAGAAGGTCGAGGAGCTGGGTATTCCGCTGCTGCAGGAGCGCCGCCGCGACGCAACGCCCATGTGCGCAAATGTGGATATGTACTCGGGCCTTGTGTATACCATGCTGGGCATACCCCAGGATGTATTCACGCCGCTGTTTGCCTCCGCCCGTATAGCCGGCTGGTGCGCAAACCGTATGGAGGAGCTGCTGACGTGCAGCCGCATCATGCGTCCTGCCTACCGCGCCGTCAGCATTAAAGGTCACTATATACCGATGGAGCAGCGCAAGTCCCATCTTCCGGAGAACGCGTAAATTTTATGCTTGCGCCTGTGTGAAATGAAATGAAAAAACAGACCCGAGGCGCATTTCGCCGCCTCGGGTCTTAGACTGTCAAAAAACTATGCTGCAAATGAGAGATAATAGAGCAGCAGGGGAGCTCGAGGGGGCAAAGGCCCCACTCGTGATTGGATTAATAGCCATCAAAAATGCCTGATTTATCAGGCTTTTTGACGAGCGTAGCGAAATTTTTCGTGAAAACGTGTTTTCACAAAAAATAGCACCCCATCGGGGTGCTATTTTTTGTGACTTTATTACTCTTCCCAGTTGTGCCACACGTTCTGGACGTCTTCATTATCCTCGAACATGTCGAGCATTTTCTGCATGTTCTTGATATCGTCCTCATTGGTGAGCTTTATGTAGCCGTTCTGGGGCAGCATTTCGACCTGAGCAGACAGGAGCTTGTATCCGGCCGCGCTGATCTTCTCGGCAACGGGGGAAACATCGTCGGGAGCGGTGTAGACAACGAAGGTCTCGCCGTCGGGCTCAAAATCGTCAGCGCCGGCATCGAGAACTTCCATCATCACTTCATCCTCGTCAAGCTCTTCATCCTCGTTGTCGATGACAATGACGCCCTTCTTATCGAACGACCACGAAACGCAGCCGGCGGCACCCATGTTTCCGCCGTACTTGTCAAAGTAATGGCGAACATCGGACGCGGTGCGGTTGCGGTTATCGGTCATGGCGTCCACGATGATGGCGACGCCGGAGGGGCCGTAGCCTTCGTAGGTAACTCTTTCGTAGTTGTCGGTCGCGCCGCTGCCGAGCGCCTTTTCAATGGTACGCTTAATGTTGTCGTTCGGCATATTGGTCGCCTTCGCCTTGGCGATGACCGCCGCGAGACGGGAGTTGTTCGCCGGATCGCCGCTTCCGCCTTCCTTAACGGCAACGATCATTTCACGGGCGATCTTGGTGAACGCCTGTGCGCGCTTGGCGTCCTGGGCGCCTTTGGTTTTCTGTATGTTATGCCACTTGGAATGTCCGGACATGCTGTAATTCCCCCAAACAAAAATACGTTTAAAGAAATTATAGCACTTTCGTTGCCGGATGACAAGGGGGTTCCTTATCTCCCGTGCGGAATAAGGATCAGATCCCCCGGGTTCACCGGCCCGGGATTCGCCGATTCGATCAGCTCGCGCGTAGAGCCGAATTTCTTTGCGACCGTCCAGAGCGATTCCTCGCCGAGCCGGATCACGATCAGGGACGGACGCTCGGTCTCGTCCGCGGTGTCTGTCTCCTCCAGTTCCATTTGGCTCACATAGGTGAGCTCGGAAACGTCCGCCGCGTCGAGTGAGAGCTCGACCGGGCAGCGCAGCTCCACAGCTCCGTCTCCGGCGGCGGCGTACACCTCGCCGAAGCGTGCTGTTTCCGGCAGCGTCATCCCGGTTGTCCCGCCGCCCTCGAACGTGAGCGTGAGAACGCGGCTCATGGACGAGAGACTGCCGCGCTGGGTGCGATAGAGCACGCGGACGCAGATGTTTTCCGAAGCGCCGTTCTCCGTCCGGACAGGAAACGCCGCCGTCACGCGGGTATACACGATCTCCTTCGGGGAATCCGGTGCTTCCAGCGTATCACGCACCGACTGCCGAAGGACCGACGCTCGCGCCGTATTCAGTGTGCGGATGACGTCTGTTTTCAGGCGGCAGACGTTTTTGAGACTGTAGGCGTCCGCGATATACCGGATCTCCGTCTCGCTGCGGCAGAGCGTCTGCGCGCACAGGTGCAGCTCCAAATGCAGCGAGGTTATGCCGTCGCTGCCGGAGAGCGGTTCCAGATAGCACCCGCCGGAGGTCAATATCACGGTGGAAAGCTCCGCTTTTCCGTTCGCTATGTCAAGGATCTGGGAGAATGGGATGCGAAAGCTCTGCTGCTGCGGCGCATCGTCTCCGGCCGTCAGATACAGCGTATCGAGCCGAACCATTCCCTGCAATATCATCTTTCCGCCGACCTGCTTGAGCTCCTCCACGGTCTCCGTATGCGAATAGCAGAGCAGTTTTTCCATCGGCGGGCATCCGGCGGGAAGCTCTGCCTCGTCGGATACAAGAAAGCTCTTCTCCTCGATGCCGAAGAGAAAGCTGACCGTCTTTGTGTCGGTCAGCGTATAAAGTCCCGGCGTCGGCTCCGCCTCTGTCGGGAGCTCCGCCGTCACGCTGCGATACGCCGCGACCGCGGCGCAGACCCCGACGCGAAACTGGATCTTCCGCGGGTTTAAAAGCCTGGCGTCCGCCGACGATACGCAGAGATTCGCGGCAAGTATATCGGTATCCTCCGTGCCCTCTGCCTCCGCGGAAAAGCTGACCGGAAGCTCCGCTTCGATCCTTTGCAGCCGCTCCGAATCCTCGCCGATATAGAGAACCGTTCCGCGGATGCTTCCCTCGATCCGGATGCTCCCCTGCAGCAGCGTTTTGGAGCGCAGATACACCGCGGCATCTACGTCCAGAATACGGGCGACGTCCGGCAGCGTATCGGAAACGACCGTTTCGAGCGTCTCCTCGCGGCTGAGTGTATCGGAATAAACAGGAGTACAGTATTGAATGGCTTCCCGTTTCAGATTGACTTCCATAGACATTCCTCTCCTTGTCCGTTTTCAATATACCGTATGAGGAACGCCCGAAAAATATGTCACAGCTTCGAAAGCATCCGATACAAAAATCCCGGAAGCCGGATATAAATGACCTTCATATACATATACGATCCTCCTCAACAGCAATTTCGATTGATACATATGCCGACGCCGATCAGACACGCGCCGAGCAAAAACCACCAGAACCCCTCCGGCAGGATCTGTGAGAGCAGGACGATGACCCCCACCGTTACGATGATCCACCCTACCGGTTTTTTTCGCCGATTTCCGCGCCGCATAAACAGTCCCCCGATGCGCACCTTGTTTATTCCATAGTACGCACCGGGGGACCATATGTTCTTATTCCGTTTGGCGGACTTCCCAGCCCTTTTTCCGGTTCGCCTGCTCCCACAGACGGCGGTAGGAGTCGAGCCGCGAGGGATGGATCGCCCCCTCGTCCGCCGCGGCGTTCACGGCGCAGTCGGGCTCGTTCCGATGCGTGCAGTCCGTGAATCGGCACGCCCCGAGATAGGGCTCAAACTCCGGGAAGCAGTATTGGAGCTCTGCCGGGCGGATGGATTCCATCTGCTCGATATCAAATGAGCCAAAGCCCGGCGTATCGGCGACGTACCCGCCGTTCGGCAGAGCAAAAAGCTCCACGTGGCGCGTCGTGTGGCGGCCGCGGCCGAGCTTCTGGCTCACCTCGCCGGTAAGCAGGGAAAGCTCCGGCGAAAGCGCGTTCAAAAGGCTGGATTTTCCGACGCCGGAGTTGCCCGTAAATGCACAGACTCTTCCGGCAAGCCGCTCGGAAAGCTCCGAGAGCCCTTCGCCGGTGACGGCGCTCGTCCGCAGCACGGGGATGCCTGAGGCGGAGTAAATGGAGAAAAGCTCGTCGCCGGAATCGAGATCGGCCTTATTGATGCAGAGAAGAAAGTCGCAGGAATGATGTGCCGCGAGCGCGGATACGCGGTCGATGAGGAACGGGTCCGTGACCGGATTGACCGCCGCAGCGAGCATCACCATGAGATCGATGTTGGCGACAGCCGGACGAATGAAATAATTCCGCCGCGGGAGAATCTCCCGCACACTGCCTGTGCCGTCCGATGACACATCCAGACGCACACGGTCGCCGACGAGCGGGCTCGTTCCGTCGAGACGGAACTTTCCCCGGGCGCGGCAGGTGACGAGCTCCGCGCCGGTATCGACATAGTAGTAGCCGCTCAGCGCCTTGATGATCCGTCCTTCCATGCGCGTCACTCGGCGTTCGGATCCTGCGTCGGGACCGGCGAGGGCGAGGGTGTCGGCGTCGTTTCGGGTCCGAGCGAGATCTGCAGATAGATCTTGGAGTACGCGGGGATCTCCGTCCCGGCCTCGACAGTCTGGTTGACAACATAGTCCACGGGGATCGTGTTGTTGTAAACGTAGCTCACGGAAACGAGCGTCAGCCGCGCCGCGGCAAGCTCTGCTTCCGCTGTGGCATAGTCCTTGCCGACGAGATACGGCATGATGACCGTTTCAGTCTTGGCTCCCTGGCTGATCGTGAGATAGACCGTCGCGCCCGCGGGGAGCTTCTCCCCCGGCGAGGGGCTGATCTGCATTACACAGTCCGCCGCGACATCGTCGGAATCGGCAAACGTTTTGTCCACAACAAAGCCGAGCTTTTCCAGCTCGCTCGTCGCTTCGCGATAATCGTAGTTGAGAAGGTTCGGAATTTCGGTTAACATAACGCCAGTGCTCACCGTAAGCGTCACATGGATGCCGTCCGAAGTCAGCATATAGCTCTTTCCCGCGTCGGGCGACTGGCCGATGATGATGCCGCGCTCGACGTTCGGGTCGATCTCGTAAATGAGATCAAAGTTGTATTTCCCCTTGAATTCTTTGCTGTTGATGATGGTCTCGTAGTTGCTGCCGACAAAGTTCGGGATGGCGACACGCTGGTTGACAACGAATATATCGCTCAGAAAATAGTTCCAGAGAAAGACAGCAATGATCAAAATGGCGGCCATCACGCCGAAAAAGCCGGAGAGCATGCTGACGCGGTGGGCGCGGCGGCGGCGGCGGACATAGTCCTCCCCGCCAAGCTCGCCCGCCGTGCTCAGCGGCGCAACGTTGCCCTCGATCCTGTCAAGTGAGCCGGTGAGCGATTTCTGCAGCGCCTCGAGATCGGCGGCAAGCGCGTCCGCCGTCTGATAGCGGTTATCGAGCGAGGCTTCCATTGCCTTCATCACGATCTTTTCGAGCGCTTCCGGCACCGACGGCGCGATCTCGCGCAGAGGCGTCGGGACCGCCGAGAGGTGCTTGAGCGCAACCGTCCGGTCATCGTCGCCATCAAACGGCAGCTTTCCGGAGAGCATTTCGTACATGACGATGCCAAGCGAATAGATATCGCTCCGTCCGTCCACCGGAAGGCCCCTGGCCTGCTCCGGTGAGATATAATGCACCGAGCCGATGGCTTCGTTCTCCACGTCCGGCACTTCGGACTGAAGGTTGGCGATGCCGAAGTCCGCGACCTTGATGACGCCGTCATTGACGACAAGGATATTCTGCGGCTTGATATCACGGTGGACAATGCCTTTCCCGTGCGCGTGGGCGAGCGCCCGCGCGATCTGCAGCGAGAAATCCACTGCCTGCACCGCGTCAAGCGGGCCGTGGTCCTGCAGATACTGTTTGAGCGTGATGCCGTCCACGAGCTCCATAACGATGTATTCCACATGATCGGTGCGGCTCACGTCGTACACGCCGACGATGTTCGGGTGGCTGAGCTTTGCGATTGCCTGCGATTCCGTCTGGAAGCGGCGGCGGAACTTTTCGTTCTTCGCAAGCTCCGGACGCATGATCTTCACCGCCACATAGCGGTTCAGCCGGTGGCACATCGCTTTATATACGACCGCCATACCGCCGCTGCCGATCTGCTCTATGAGCTCATACCGGCCATCGAGCATCATGCCGCGGTATTTATCCTGATTTTTCGTATCCATATCATTCCCCCGTAGGTTCATCGGCGCACGAACGCCAGCGTGACGTTGTCCGGCGCGCCGCGGTCGAGCGCCATGCGCAGAAGCTCACGGCAGACCGCATCGTCATCCGAGGACGCCAGAAGAAGGGATTCCATCTCCCCGGCGTCAACAAGATTGATGAGCCCGTCGGAGCAGAGCAGCAGCGCGTCGCCGGGACGGATGTCCAGCCGGAAGATATCGCTGCGAATGGTTCGTTCCAATCCGACGGCCCGCATGATCACGTTCTTTCGCGGATGGGAACGAGCCTCATCCTCGGTGATCAGCCCGCGGTCGACCATGCTCTGCACGAGCGAATGATCCCGCGTGACCTGCTGGAGCTGGCCGTCCGCCAGCCAGTAGCCCCGGC
>ERZ779877.3390-NODE-3390-length-10420-cov-4.934588_pt1 | contig 10420 bp, 12 predicted proteins | sample MGYA00511556_ERZ779877 | MGnify/ENA primary metagenome ERZ779877 (study PRJEB29588, sample SAMEA2159338) | human gut metagenome | biome: human gut; feature: human-associated habitat; material: faeces | place: Denmark | collected 2008/2010 ... | reverse complement strand
TTTCAAATACGCTTTCTTATAAGCACTCTCACTCGACTTACAACCAGTAAGCGCTAATGCGGCACAAACGCCGACACACAAAACCACATTTTTTTTCATATTCATATTAGTTATTAATTATAAATTCGTCAAAAATTAATATTGTGCGAAATTACAAAATATATTATAAGTATAAGAAACTTGGGCACATAAAGTTTGTTAAATACTATTTTACCGGTATTTTTAACAAAAAATGGCAATTAAAACAATACGTCATACGCATCTTTTTCTTATATTTGCTCATAATTAAAACGAACATTGTTGAACTAAAAACTTTAGAAAAATGAAAACATTGGGTTACATCGGCGCATTTTTAGGAGGCGCTATTGCCGGAGCCGCTTTAGGAATCCTCATGGCACCGGAAAAAGGCAGCGAGACTCGTACTAAGATAGGAGACGCAATAGACGATTTCTGCAAGAAACACAACATCAAACTGAGCCGCAACGAAGTAGAGGATCTCGTTGACGACATTAAAGACGCTACAGAAAAAGCCAACGGATAATAGCTGACATGTTTTCGAACGATAAGAACATAGAAACCATCGGACAGCTTATCGAGGCGATAAGACATTACATCGGGCTTCAAACAAAATACGCGAAGCTCGATGTAATTGATAAGATAGTGCGATTGCTGACGGCATTTGTGATGATGATCATACTGACCGTATTAGTCATGCTTATGCTAATCTATGCATCATTTGCGGTAGCTTACGCTCTCGAGCCACTTGTAGGTTCGGCTGTAGCATTCTGCATCGTGGCCGGTGCATATTTTGTGGCACTGATATTATGCGTCATCTTCAGAAAGCAATGGATAGAACGTCCGCTGGTAAAATTCCTGGCCAGTGTTTTAATGCAATAACAATATATGATTGCACCAGATAAAAACATCAAAACATTCAGTTCTCTGTCTGAGATTCGTGCCCGTAAGGAAGAACTGCAGAAAGAGATATATGTAGACGAAGAAAAAATAAGCGGACTTTGGAATGATTTGTTCTACAAACGCGAATCGGAAGAGCCGGCGACGCCTGTACAACGCATGTCAAATATGATAAACATGGGTGCAGGCGTGATTGACGGTGTTATTCTCGGATGGAAAATATACCGCAAATTCAAAGGCAGCCGCTCTATATTTAAAAAGAAGAGACGTTGATTGTCATGCCATCATATCCTAACTTTACACCGTCAGGCAACTTTGCCGATGCTTCGGTGTAAAGGCCTATGTGATGGCACACATGAGTCAGATATACATCCTCCGCTCCAATATCATGAGCAAAGCGTATGGCATCCTTCACCAATTGATGAGAATGATGCTCCTTTGTGAAACGCAAAGCATTGACAACAAGTGTTTTCACACCAAAGAGATATGGTAATTCAGTATCTTCAATTCTTTTCATGTCCGTTATGTATGCAAACTCACCGAACCTATAACCAAGTATAGGCATATTATCATGCATCACTCTTACAGGAAAAACATCTATATCACCCACCTTAAAAGGCTCGTGAGGTTGTATGACATGCAGATTCAACAAAGGAACTCCCGGATATAAATCGTTTCCGAAGCAATAAGGCATCACACGCTTCACACATTTTGCCGTGGTCTCATCCGCATAAATATCAATTGCGCCAAACACACAGAATGGACGCAAATCATCTATCCCTGCCACATGATCATAATGGCAGTGGGTTAGCAACACGGCATTAATAGGCTTAAACGGCAACGGAAGCAATTGTTCACGTATGTCAGGCCCGCTGTCTATCAGCACTCGCGTAGTAGCTGTTTCAAGAAGAGCAACACTGCGTCTGTGTTTGTCTCGGGGATCCGTACTACGACATACTTCACAACCGCACCCTAAAGAGGGGACACCACCCGACGTCCCGGTACCAAGCAACGTGACTTTCATAATATATCAAGTTAATTGGAATGTCTCACAATAATAATTATCGAATAATATTAACCTCAGGATAAATGTCTATACCGAACTTATTTCTCACATCAGAACGTATCCTCTCGCAAAGAGCCACAATCTCCTCGCCCGAAGCATTACCACGATTGACAAGAACAAGCGACTGTTTCTCATAAACTCCGACACGACCTAACGAGCGGCCTTTCCATCCACAGTGCTCGATAAGCCACCCTGCCGGTATCTTCACTCGATCGTCGCCAAGAAAATAATGCGGCATGTCAGGATATTCCTTACAAAGAGAATCATATTTCGCAACCGGCACAACAGGATTAACAAAGAAACTTCCTGCATTTCCCAATTTAGCCGGGTCAGGCAACTTCGCGTTGCGTATTGATATTATAGCATTCCGAAGACTGACGGCTGTAGGATGATCTATTCCCTCCGATTCGAGATACGATCTGATATTACCATAGTCCAAACGTGGCTTAAATACCTTTGAGAATCTGTATGTGACATAAGTTATCACATAACGGTTTTTCCACTCATGCTTGAATTTGCTGTCTCTATAACCATAGCAACACCCTGAAGGTGCGAACCGGCGAATATCTCCTGTATGCGTGTCCACAGCCTCAATCTGAGCTATAAGATCCTTCACCTCTGCCCCATAAGCACCTATGTTCTGCACCGCAGACGCACCCACATCGCCCGGTATAGCCGAAAGATTCTCTGCACCATACATTCCATTAGATACGGCATAGTCAACAACATCGTCCCAACATTCGCCAGAGCCGCAACGCAAGCATATGTCATCACCATCCTCAAAGGGTTCAATGCCTTTTATCCCTGAATGAAGGACTGTGCCATTGAAATCACCGACAAACAGCATATTGCTGCCTCCGCCAAGAATAAGCAATGGCTTTGGCAGTTTATCCATGCCGGAGATTATGACACGCAACTCATCAACGGAATAAAATTCCAAAAATCTGGCACACTTGACATCCATGCCAAACGTATTATGACTCAATAAGCTGTAGTCTTCTGAATCCTTCATCCTTATACAATATTATAATATTATACAATCAGTTTTATCAACTTCCACTTTCCACCTTTCCTACGGAAAGTAAGCTCAGTCTCAAGTCCGTTGGATATTCCACGTATTACAAAAATTTTCTGGCTTCCGCCTGCTCTCTTGTTATTGTCGTACTGGATGTTATAAATCATGCCGGCCGGCAATTCTGGAGCGAAAGAGAGCCATTGTTCCGGAGCGAGGAATCCGCTCGTTGTAGCGAACTCATCATCTGAACTTGGACCAGAAAAATCCAACGGATCATTTATGCTGCTGATTTGGAAAGCCGAATCGGTGGCGAACTTATTATAGAAATTAAGGAACGACCAGTTACGGTTCTTTCTCATTCCTTCATATCTTATCGCCGTCATCATCCATTTTCCGTACATTCTGTCAAACAGATATTGCTTTACAAAATGGCGCTTCAGATAAATTTTCTCAACAATCACATGGTGTATGGTCGTGTCCTTTACGACATTCATCTGCCTTGCATTATCGAATATCAGCGTATAATAATCCTGATGCATGAAGAAATGTTCCGTTTTCCATGCCGTGGCTTTTATAAATGTTGTATCACGACGAATGACCGGAAGCGGGAACTTTATTCGTTTTTTCTGAAGTTTACCGTTGGCTGCAAAATTGAAAAAGAAATCATCAAACAGCTCATCAGCAGCCTTTGGCATTGGCGTTTCGGCAATAATTGTTTCCATTGTATCTGTTGCAGCCGTATCTGCCGTCAGAGAGTCACCAATGGACATGGAGTCTGTCATAGAATTCTTTTTATCCGAACAACCCATTGATGAAAAACTTATTACGCTGACAAAAATAAGCAGCATAATAAAAATAGCACATCTTTTCATATACATATTGTAGGACTTATCATTCCTCAAATTTTCCGCAAAAATACAACTTTATTTCTATATATTTCTTATTCTAAGCTAAAAATATTACCTTTGCAATGATTTAAAAAACTCGTCATGACATAATAATGAGCCCAAACACCTTTATCAATTGTCATGTCTATAAGCAACCAAAATAAATCAACGATAAAATTATGATATTGGACAAAATAGACCAACTGATTAATGAGGTAAACAGTCTTTCGGCAAAGAATGCTGAAGAAATAGAGCAACTGCGCTTGAAATATCTTGGCAAGAAAGGTGAGATAACTGCTCTTATGGCAGATTTCCGCAATGTTGCTCCTGAAGACAAAAAAACTGTCGGAATAAAAATAAATGAGCTGAAACAACTCGCAATACAAAAGATAAATGAGTTGAAAGAAAATGCGGAGACAAACACTGATGCCGCAAACGACATTGACCTTACGCGCTCCGCATATCCTGTACAGCTCGGTGCCCGTCATCCGCTGACGATTGTAAAGAATCAAATCATCGATATCTTCCAGCGCATGGGCTTCACCATCGCTGAAGGTCCGGAAATTGACGACGACCTGCACGTCTTCACAAAGCTGAACTTTGCGGCCGATCACCCGGCACGTGATATGCAGGACACTTTCTTCGTAGAGACAAATCCGAATGATGTCACAAAGAACATAATACTACGTTCTCACACGTCAAACGACCAAAGCCGTGTGATGGAGCATCAGCAGCCTCCTATCCGCGTGATATGCCCGGGACGTGTTTATAGAAACGAGGCAATCTCAGCACGCGCGCACTGCTTCTTCCACCAGATAGAAGGACTGTACATCGATAAGAATGTGTCTTTCACCGACCTGAAACAGGTTCTTCTGACATTTGCCAGAGAATTGTTCGGCAACGACACACAGATACGTCTGCGCCCGAGCTACTTTCCATTCACAGAACCGAGTGCAGAAATGGATATTTCGTGCCATATATGCGGAGGAAAAGGTTGCGCCTTCTGCAAACATACCGGTTGGGTAGAAATTCTGGGATGTGGAATGGTCGATCCTAATGTCCTCGAAGCATGCAACATCGACAGCAAGATATACAGCGGATATGCATTTGGACTGGGAGTTGAGCGCATAACAAACCTCAAATATCAGGTTGCAGACTTGAGAATGTTCTCTGAGAATGACGTCCGCTTCCTCAACGAATTCATATCAGCCAACTGATTGATATTCCACTTAAAATCAGTATGATAAGAGAATGTCATATTTCACGGACATTCGTCTGATTTTGGCAATATTCTTTATTTTGATTAAACATATTTGTCGTGCCATAAAAACAATGGCACGACAAATTCTTCTAAAGACAACGGTCAAGCATAATAACTGTCATAAAAATTACATTATAATACGAACAAATACAGACGAAAATGTCATACGGCTTAAAATAATGTGAATAAGGCAATATCAGACACCGAGCTTATAAGAACGCCCATATCGGCTTACAAAAGAGCCGATTTTGAGCCCTAAAACAGCCCATTTCAGGGTCCGAAAAAGCCCATATCGCACTCTGATAAAGCCCATTTCACAACTCAATAAAGCCCTTATCGCAGCGGGTGTAACAGATAATGGATGTGAACATGACAAAAAAGGCAAATCATAATGCCGTAAATTTCACATCTGACACATCTCAAAACGACAGACACAACAATTACACCAGCACCGCATCAAGACCGACTTCAGACATGCCGCGCGACATTTCCATTTATGATAATATTTAAAATGTATCTAAAACATATCATATTAGTATTATTCACCTATTGCATCTGCATATCTGTCTGCGCACAGACAAGCGACTCACTTGTTGTAAACGATTTACGTCAGTCGGGCATAAAGTTCTCCAAAAACAACAGCGTGACACTATTGATGAACGGACAGGAGAAATTTGATGATATGTTCAAAGCCATCCGACAGGCACGAAGCAGCATACATCTTGAATATTTCAATTTCAGAAACGACTCCATTGCCGGACTTTTGTTCCAGATACTCGCAGACAAAGCCAAAGAAGGTGTTGAGGTGAGAGCCTTGTTCGACGGATTTGGAAACGACTCAAACAACCGCCCGCTCCGCAAACGCCATTTGAAGGACATACGCGACAAAGGCATTGAAATATACGAGTTCGACCCTATTCGCTTCCCGTGGATAAATCATGTTTTCCACAGAGACCACCGCAAGATAGTCGTCATAGACGGGAAAATAGCATACACGGGCGGAATGAACGTTGCCGATTATTACATAACCGGTACTGAGCAAGTTGGCAAATGGCGTGATATGCATTGCCGTATAGACGGAGACGAAGTAAACACCCTCCAGGCTATTTTCCTCAAAATGTGGAATAAAGTCACCGGACAGAATGTTCATGGCGCACAATATTTCAGAGGCTGCTTTCCCGCCACATATTTCAATGACCTTAAGCCGGACACCTGTGCTTCAGCCGGAAAGAAAATGGTAGGCATAATCAACCGCGAACCGCGCATAAGCAACAAGATCGTACGCACATTCTACGAAAGCGCGATAAACAATGCAAAGGACAGCATAAAAATCATAAACCCGTATCTCACGCTGAACAGGAAACTGAAAAAGGCGCTGCGCAAAGCGGTAGAACGCGGAGTAAAGGTGGAAATAATGGTCTCAGCGCACGGTGACAGCCCGATAACCCCTGACTGTGTCTTCTACAACGTACATAAACTGATGAAGCATGGTGCCGACATATACATATATAAGCCGGGATTCCATCACACAAAGGTCATCATGGTTGACGGACGTCTATGCACTGTTGGTAGCGCAAATCTTGATGCCCGCAGTCTGAACTTCGACTACGAAGAGAACGCTATCATAATCGATAAATGCACGACAAAAGAGCTTTCCGACATGTTTGAAACCGACAAGAACGACTGTTTCAAACTGACACCAGAGAGCTGGGATGAATTCAGAACAGGATGGCAGAAGTTTGTAGGATGGTTTGCTCATCTGCTCACCCCGTTCCTTTAATATTCAAATGCTGTTTATATCGACGAAACCATTCATCACAGCATAAGCAGTCAGAGAAGCAACGCTTCTCAATTTCAATTTCGCCATCAGGTTCTTCCTGTGTGTTATAACAGTCGATATACCGATACCCAACTTGTCGGCTATCTCCTTGTTGATATATCCCTTGACAATCAACGACATCACCTCAACTTCTCTTGCCGACAAAACCGATTGACGCACACCATCATCCGTACCCGGCAAATTCCGTCCGTTGGCATGAGCATAATGCTCAAGCATGAGAAGTGATTTCAGAAGATGATTTTCAGAAAGACTGACGCATATATTGTGAAAGCCCTCCGCAAGAACGGAAGGCTCACTGAAATGTGACAACACTATAGTCTTTTTCTTATGCCGGACAAAGAAGTCCTTATGTTCCAGGACGACATTGATGTTGACGAAATAATGGAAATAATGTTCCGGTCTGTTGGCTTCAAGCTCGGCAAACGACCGGAAATTATCCACATCCATTATCGGCATGACGTTCTGCAACATATTCTTCAGCCCAAGGCCGGCAAACGTATTCGAATCTACTATAACAACACAAGGTCTCTCCATACAATAAAATAATGTTTAGTTCATGGCGTTTTTCCAAAAACGATATGTGATATCGGTAAAATCATCTCCCGACACACGCTTGTAAAGACGCTGATTGGTGGTCTGGTCTTTAAGACAACCGAGATGCTTTATGTACGGACCTACCTTTATATAGTCAAAATCCGATTTCCTTACCTTCGACGGAATTCTCTGTCTTCCACTATACCACCCAATTTTATATTGCGGATACTCGCGACGCAGAAAACGTGCCAGAACATTGACATACTCAGGCTCCGCATCACCTCCCATGAAACATATACACGTAATGTCGTTTCCATATTCGCGTATGAAGTTCTCAAGTACGATCGGTGTAAGCGGCACACCTGTATCCTCCCACAGATAACTGCTGTGGCATCCCGGACAATGGCATGGGCAGTTCGATATGTTTATCGAAAGCGTAACCTCGTCCGGGATTTCCTGAAAGACTATTCCGTAATTGATATATTTCAACATATATATGCAATACTTATTTATCGACTCAAGCCTCAACCATCTTCGTCTTATCAGCATAATATCTGCGGGCAGCCTCCTGCTGACGCGCCTGTGAGAAATTGCTCACGCGTTTCAGATAGCCGATGATACGTGTGACGTAATCTATGTTCTTGCTGTGGCAGTGAGGACATTCCTTCAGATAGCGTTTGTCTATGTGTCCACAGTCATTACATACCGTGTTCGGAATATTGAACGTGAAATAATTGCAGCCTTCAACAGCGGCAACCTTCAGCAGATGACGGTATTGAGGTTTCGATAAGTGCTCGTCCAGATTCATGTGCAGAGCCGAGCCACCGGTCAGATGCTCAATGTATGGCGCGCCGTGCAGCTTAAACTTATCCATTATATTCAGGCTGTCGTCTTCCACAACATAGAAATAACTGTTATAACAATCGCGCGGGACAAAATATCCGTCTTCCCTATCCCACTTCGCATGCTTCACTCCTACATTCTCAGCAGGTATCATCTCACAGTTGAACATCACTTCTTTAGTGCGGTATTTCTTGTTATAGTCCTCCACAATACCGAGAACCGACTGCACGAAATGCAGATAGTCAGGATTGTCGTTTATCTTCAGCCCGAGGAACTCAGCGGCTTCCACCAGACCGTTCACACCGATAGTAAGATACTGACGGCTCATGTTTATGTATCCCGCATCGAAGAGAGGCAACATCTTATGTTTCTGCAACTCTTTCAGATTTTCATTATAAGCAAGCTGAACCTTATGACACAGATCCACTACCTCTGCCAGGAACTCCTTATAATCCATCTTATTGTTGACAGCATATTGTATGCAACGGTTCAGATTTATCGTAAGCACACTCTTCGAACCAGTCGAGACACCTCCTGCTCCAAGAGTATAACTGAATCCGTTGTCCTGTATCTCATTACGCAGACGGCAACAAGAACTGAGCGAGTCGGCATTATCACTCATATATGTAAAGAACGAATGGCCTTCCGAATACATTTCAGCAGTGAAATCGGCCCACTCCTTGTCAACAGCATCACCGTCCTTTGTCAGCAGCGCCATTGTCTCCACAGGGAATGTAAGTATTGTTTTCGTACGTTCCTTGTTAAACCATTTCATGAATCTTTTCTGCAACCATGAAAGTCCGTCCCAATCCGGCTTAGATCCGTCAGGGAAGCGGAATTCACCGAAAAGGCTCTCGAAGTATGGTTTGTCATAATAAGCCACGTTCCAGAACACAGCCTGATAGTTGCGCGCTCCTGTCGGTTGGTTGATTGAATACACAATCTGCTCGAAACAGTCTGTTATCATCTTGTCTATCGTGCGCTGCTTCAGCGACAGATCCACAACCTTGTCGGGTTCCTTCCAGTAGTCCTTACCGTATTCCAGACCTATGAAATAGTTAAGATACATCAGAAATTCCGGAGTCGCGCACGCACCGCTGAGCATACTTGAAACCATAAACACCATATTCACAAAACCTCCACAGAACGATTTCAGATTTGTCGGCGCAGTAGAATTTCCACCTATCGACATGGTGCCACCGATCAGCCACGGATACATGGTTATAGAAGCACAATAGTTTGCAAGACTCGTCTCATCATTCTTATATATGAAATGATGCGTCAGCTTATCAATGTATTCGTCGGCAACTTCCTTGCCATACATTTTCTTTATTCTGTCTGTAAGCAGTCGTCTGTTCAGACGTATGAAGCCGGACTTCGGCAGCTCACCTATGAGGGTGGCGATATTCTTATGCTCAACATTTGCATTTGCGTCATACTTGGATCCTGTTGCGGCATTCGAGGCATTGCAATACTCCGTAAGGAACTTGAGCTTTTCCATTGTCTCACGGTCCTCCGTATGTCTTTGTCTGTAAAGCATGAACGATTTTGCAACCTTATAATATCCTTCCTGCATTAATGCCATCTCCACCTGATTCTGGATATCCTCCACCTTTATGCCATCATGCATATCCAGGTGGCTTAGGATTTTAGATAACGAACACAAGTCCATTTCTTCATTCACCGAATTGAACGCCTTTATTATTGCGTTCATGATTTTGTCAAGAGAGAAGCGTTCGCGAGAACCATCTCTTTTCATGATTGTAAATTCTTTCATACTTTTAGTCATTCTTCTTTACCATTACGGACAACTTTTTCCATATTACTTTTGAAAAAGTTTTCCAAAACGGATAACTTTTAAAAATTATCCGTAATGATAGTTACACATTTTATTCATTAAAAACAGGTGCAAAGATAGACAAAATTATATAATACCACATCATTGCATAATTGTTTTTTTCAATAAAAAAGCAAAAATTTTTTACAGTCTTACGGTAGAAATATGGTTCATCCGACATTTCGAGTGATATGACAATCATGAAGAGCAAACAGCCTTAGC
>ERZ779877.3389-NODE-3389-length-10421-cov-2.531352_pt1 | contig 10421 bp, 12 predicted proteins | sample MGYA00511556_ERZ779877 | MGnify/ENA primary metagenome ERZ779877 (study PRJEB29588, sample SAMEA2159338) | human gut metagenome | biome: human gut; feature: human-associated habitat; material: faeces | place: Denmark | collected 2008/2010 ... | reverse complement strand
TCCTCCTCTATGATTTCTGCACAAATGTCCACGCATTCATCACAGATATATGCACCGTTTGGTCCTGCAATCAGCTTGCGCACCTGATCCTGTGATTTTCCGCAAAAGGAACATCTGATTTTGTCCTCGCTATTTCTTCCTGCCATCTTTCCACCTCGATTATTTCCATCTATCTTTTCTAAATCCTTCGTAAAAAAGGTAAAGGCTGCCCGTAGTCGAATTCCGCATATGTGCTTCGGATAATCCGCCCAGAGACAGCCTCTTTCTTATTTCTCTTATCTTGCTGTAATTACACCGTCAATCAGGCCATACTCCTTTGCCTCTTCTGCGGACATATAATAGTCACGCTCTGTATCTGCGGCAATTACATCATATGGCTTTCCGGTATTTGCAGCTAAAATCTCGTTCAAACGTTTCTTGGTCTTTAAGATATTCTCTGCTGCAATCTGAATCTCAGTTGCCTGTCCTTTTGCTCCACCGGAAGGCTGATGTATCATAATCTCTGCATTTGGTAATGCAAATCTCTTTCCTTTTGTTCCACCGGACAACAGGAATGCACCCATGCTGGCTGCAAGTCCGATACAAATTGTAGATACATCACATTTGATATACTGCATGGTATCATAAATTGCCAATCCGCCTGTTACAATTCCACCCGGAGAATTGATGTATAACTGAATGTCTTTTCCCGGATCTTCGGACTCTAAGAATAAAAGCTGTGCCACTACCAGACTGGCTGTGGTCTCATTTACCTCTTCACCAAGGAAAATAATTCTATCCTTTAATAATCTGGAGTATATGTCGTAACTACGCTCTCCTCTGCTGGTCTGTTCAATGACATAAGGTACTAAACTCATATGATAACCTCCATTTCTACCATACATTCTGCTGCAACTTTATCTCTGGTTCAAGTGGTTTGCGTAAAACAGACCGACCTGATTCCAAGTCAGTCTGTCTCTTTACGTGCTTCTCTTATGCTTCTGCGTTAGCTGCTGCTTCTGCCTCTTTTTCTTTTTTAGTCTTAGCTTTTGCTCTTTCTTTTACATTGTCCATGATGAACTGAACTGCTTTTTCAATTGCAATATCACGTTTCATGGATTCTTTCTCGTCATCGCCAACATACTCTTTGAGCTTATCAGCTTCCATTCCGTATGCTTTTGCCATCTTCTCGATTTCAGCATTTACATCATCTTCTGTAATCTCGAAGTTTTCTTCTTTTGCAATCTGTTCTAATACTAAGCTGCTCTGGATTCTTGTTAATGCTTCCGGACGAACCTGCTCTTTCGTCTTGTCCATAGTCATTCCAGAGAACTGCATATACTGGTCAAAGCTTAATCCCTGCTGGGCAAGTCTCTGAGCGAATTCCTGAATCATATTCTGTACCTGGGATTCAATCATTGCATCCGGGATTTCCATCTCAGATTTTTCGATAATCTTCTTGATTGCTTCATCCTCTTTGGTACGTTTTGCATTGTTCTCTTTGGTCTCTTCTAAGTTCTTCTTCACGCTCTCTTTGTATTCTTCTAAAGTTTCGAATTCAGAAACATCAGATGCGAACTCATCGTTTAACTCTGGAAGTTCTTTTGTCTTAATCTCGTTAATCTTAACTTTGAATACTGCTGGTTTTCCAGCTAAGTCTTCTGCATGATATTCCTTCGGGAATGTAACGTTTACTTCTACCTCATCGCCAGTGTTCTTTCCTACTAACTGATCTTCGAATGTATCGATGAAGGAATGGGAACCGATCTCTAATGGATGATTCTCTCCTTTTCCACCTTCAAATGCGACACCGTCTACGAATCCTTCGTAGTCGATAACTGCTGTATCACCTTCTGCAACAGGTCTGTCTGTTACAGTTACAGTTCTTGCATTGTTATTTCTTTCTCTCTCTAATGCTTCTGCAACTTCTTCATCAGATACGGATGTGTCAATCTTTGTTACAGTTACACCATTATATTTGCCAAGTTTAACTTCTGGTCTCTTTGCAACTTCTGCTGTAAAGATGAATGGTTTTCCTTTTTCTAACTGAACGATGTCAATCTCCGGCTGGGAAACAACATCTTCACCGCTCTCTTTTACTGCTGCTCCGTATTCTTTCTGGATTAAAAGATTTGCTGCATCTTCATAAAAGATTTCCGGTCCATACATTTTCTCTACCATGTTTCTTGGCACTTTACCTTTACGGAATCCAGGAAGACTGATTCTGTTTTTCTGTCTGTTGTATGCTTCCTGTAAAGCTTCCTCTAATTTCTCGGCAGAAACTTCGATGGTAAGTTTTGCCATGCTCTTTTCGAGATTCTCTACCTGTACACTCATGATTACAATTTCCTCCTTATATATAAATACGATGTACTTCCATGCTTAAGACTGCGAAAAAGGACAGAAAGCTGTCCTTTTAGCAGTCATTTAGAAATTATAGCACAGTGTCAGGAAAAATACCAGTTTTTTTTCAAACTTTATTTACTTTTCTGCACATCACGAATCAAATCATAGTTAGAATCCTTACCTTCTACGAATCCGGTTACCGGAGTGGTCAGACCGTTGAAGTCGTGGAAGTTCACAAATGCATCTTTGATCGTCTTCATCAGTTCAGGATCTATCTTGTTCGAGAATGCAATTGCATCCTTCTGAATGTTACCGGTCTTAGAAATAATTCTAATCTTAGACATATCGGCACCATTTTTCTCTGCTTTCTCATAAGCCTCGTTGTAAGTTGCACCTGCATCGTACTCTCCGCTCAATACACCTGCGATAACCTGATCATGGCTTCCTGCAAATGTAACTTCGCCGAGGAAGTTCTCCGGATCATGACCATCCTGCTGGATGCTGTATCTTGCATAAAGATATCCTGATGCACTTCCTTTATCTACATATCCGAAATGCTTTCCTTCCAGATCACTGATGGAATTAATTCCGGAATCTGCTCTTGTAATAATATATCCGTTGTAATAATCTTTACCGTTTACTTTTGGTGTTGCTACCGGTGTAATGTCTGCAATCTCACATGCAGTTGTATATGCCATTGGTGAGAACCATCCACCATCTAAAATACCGTCTTTGATATGAACACCGAGGGAATCGTAGTCCTTAACAATCATAACTTTTGCTTTCTTGCCAATGGATTTAAAAATTCTCTCTAAGATCGGAGCATACATCTGTTTAATGTCTTCCGGAGAAGTAAACGGATTGATTCCGATCGTGATCTCATCTTTATCCTTGATCTCACACATCAGATACTGCAGTTTCTCGCACATGTTGTTCAAGTTATCACAGCCTTCTAATAAGGAATCATTCTTTGCCTGATGGCTCTCGATCATCGCAATGGATTCTCTTGTCTCATTATCACTGGATGAGATGTGATCCACTAAATCATTCAGTGCATTTTCCATATCTGCGGACACACTTACGTTTCTGTTAGAAACATTGGTAAGCTGTGCCATGCTCTCTTTCATATTATCAACAGAGCCCTGTGTCTGGTTTAAAACCTCTACGGTCTTGCTCATCATATCATTCAGACGATTGATGGAATCTCCTGAATGTTCGATGGACTGATGTGCACTGCTGACATTTTCTTCTAATTTCTTGACGATCTGCTCGATCTCTCCGATAAAGCTGTCTGTCTCATTTGCAAGTTTTCCTACCTCACCTGCTACAATGGCAAATCCTTTTCCATGCTCACCTGCGCGGGCTGCTTCAATGCTTGCATTTAAGGATAACAGGTTGGTCTGCTCTGAAATATTTTTTATGTACTCTACAATCTTCTGGATGCTCTTAGAGGATTCTAACAGATTTTCATTGGTCTCCTGTGTTACCTTAAAAGTATTATCTAATTCTTTTAAGATCTCATAAGTCTCCATGACGGTATTACGTCCGCCATTTACCTGATCCAGTGTCTTGTCAGCCTCTGCCTCAACCTTGGTAATACTGCTGTTGATCTCTTCACTGCTGCTGCTAACCTGACGGATGCCGTTCTCTACTTCTTCTACTTTCGTCAGATTCTCATTTGAAAATTCTGCAATCTTATGGTTTTTCGTTACGAGTGTTGCAAAGGCTTCTTTGTTCTTCTTTGCAAGCCAGGAGAGCTGCTGGGTATCAAAACCAATTGTCTCCATCATATGTCCCATTTCACCATAGATCTTTTGGTACTTTTCTAACGCTTCCCCTGTATTTCCAGAACCCGTATGCGCTTTTGAACCGGCATTTTTATTTCCAAACATACTAATTCCTCCTTTATGCGTACACTTTCTCTTATATATATTGCCTTTATTATAATACATATTTGTGATTTTTCCAAGATAATTTAGCTTTTTTTTGTATATTCTTGTCAATAAAATATCTATTTTTGATAAATCCACGCTTCATCATGCGTTTTTCTTTTATAAACACAGAACAAAATTATTTTCTTTCAAACAAAGAAGTCCGAAATATGGGTTTCCACATTTCGGACTTCTCATCACTCCTCTATCTTCCGGACATCTGCTCTTCCTGCTTCATGATCATTTTCTTGACCATCTCGCCTCCGATAGAACCAGCCTGTCTGCTGGTTAACTCTCCGTTGTAACCCTCTTTTAACGGTACTCCGATTTCGGATGCAACTTCCTCTTTAAAACGTTTCATTGCTTCTTTTGCTTCTGGCACTGCCATGCTGCTTGTGTTAGAACCTGAACTTGTATTTGAGCTCATAGGTTTCACCTCCATAATTTTTACTGTAATCTATTCTAAGACTGCGTTGCCGCTTGTCTTGATACTAGTATGGTTGTTTACAATAAAAATATGTTGGTAAGTTTTTACAAATTCAATTAATAGATCATATGTGTTCTGACATCTGCAACAACTTCGTCATCCATGAAGTAGCTGACAATGGCAAGTCCGAAGTCAAATGCCGTTCCCATGCCGCGGCTGGTAATGATATTTTCATCCACTGCCACATTTTCATAAATGACGTTGGCACCTTTCAATTCGCCTTCAAATCCCGGATGGCAGACAGCAGTCTTTCCCTCTAAGATCCCTGCTGCTCCTAAGACACTCGGTGCGGCACAGATTGCAGCCACCAGTTTTTTCTGCTCTGCAAATTCCCGGATGATCCCGTTCACTCTTTCGTGATCCCCTAACTGCAATGTTCCCGGCATTCCGCCCGGCAGGATCACTCCATCTAATGTATCAAAATCCACATCTTCAAATACCGCATCTGTCTGGAATTTGATCCGATGGGAACCAGCCACAATATCTCTTCCCATAATGGAAATGGTCTCTATTTCTAATCCTGCTCTCCGGCAAATATCCACAACAGCAAGTCCTTCAATTTCTTCACAACCGTCCGCAAAAAAGATTCCTACTTTTGCCATGCTCTTTCCTCCTGTACTGACTTTTTTATTTTCTTCATTATAGACTGTCCCCTTTTGTTTGTCCAGTTATGCTTCTTTGATTTTACAGTTGTTTCTTTGATGCAAATTCATTATAATAGAGTCGTAGCATCAGACAGATAATTCAGAGAAATGGAAAGGTGATTTATGGGTACGTTTATCATATGGCTGGTTATCGTAGCTTTGATTCTTTTAAGATCAACTCGCCAGAATAAACAGGAAAAAGCAAAAAATGCCAAAAATACGAAAGGCTATACTTATCCAAAAACACATCCAACCGAAAGTTACCCGAAATCTTCCCCTGTATCCAGAAAACATTCTAAACCGCAGGAACCAAAGGAAAATGTCTTTACGAGAGCAAAACGAAATGTCTCTGAAGATTTTTCAAAAGACAAACTTTCAGATCCGACAGAATTTTCAAAAGATGTCCCGCAGAATATGGATACTAAGGTTACGAAGACCGTTACAGTTCCGGTCGCTGACTCTTCCGGGAATCCGACCATGAACTCCGTACTTGCTGACTCCACAACTTCTGATGAAACCTCTGAAGACCTGATGCGTACTTTAGATGATCTGATGGTCAAAGGCTATGAACCGCATCTTACGTTTGAGCGGGATTTTGTAGCAGAGGGCATGGAACTTCTAAACAGATATTAATTATTAGAAAAGCAGGCATGATTTATGGAAAAACAATTACCACAGCCCGGTTGGAGATACCGGCACTTTAAAGGTGGGCTTTACCAGATTGTTACACTTGCCCTGAACACAGAAACAGGCGAGGATATGGTAGTCTATCAGGCACTTTATGATGATTTCAAAGTCTACGTCAGACCACTTTCAATGTTTTTGAGCGAGACAGATTTTGTAAAATATCCGGACAGCACACAGCCGATGCGTTTTGAGCGGGTAGATGCGGAGGATGACCGGAACTTTCCAAAGCCTTTGGAAACCACCTCTTGTGAACCTTCCTTTGAAGAAACTACAGAAGAGCTTCCGGATGGCATTTCTCCAAAACTGATAGCTTTCTTAGATGCAGATTCTGACGAAGAACGTTATACTATTTTAAATGAAATGGAAGACATTGTAGATGACCACATGATTGATACGATGGCGGTTGTATCGGACCTTGTCATTGAAGACGGTCCGATCAGTCAGCGTTTTCAGGAACTAAAACGCTGCATCCGCACCAGAATCCAATATGAATCAAAAAGATTCCCACGTCACATTTCCTGACGTGGGAATCTTTTTAGTTCTTCTTATATGATCTTTTACTTATTTCTTTTTTCTTTTGCTTAAGGAACTGTTCTGGTATTGACCGGAAAATGTCACATCCTCACCGAACCACTCCGGTGCCTCAAATGCTTCCGCCTCTTCTTTTGTCGGGAACTCCACTTCTGCAAGCTGCAAAGATGCTAATTCTCCTTCAAAAATATCCAGTTCGATCATATAGCTCTGATAGGGTATCTTATAGCGTTTTTTTGTGATAAGAATACCGTCTGCCTTTGGCTTTAGATGTTCATATGCCTCTTTGGTCAGTGGCAGATTGTATTCCTCCCGTACTAACAGACCTTTTCCTTTATAGGTCAGTGTGTAGGTATCGTCGGAACGTCGGATACGCACGACCGGCTCTGTACACAGATAACCCTGTTCTAACTGCCGGCATTCATATTTTTCTAAATCCTCCGGCAGCTTTTTGACTAAAAACTTTCGTTCGATTTCAAATGCTTCCATCTTTATTTCCTGCAGATATCAATATAAGATTTTACTACTTCCACCAGCTTTTCATAGCTCATGGAGGTGGTGTTTAGGCAGAAATCATAATTTCTGGCATCGTTCCACTCTTTGCCCGTATAGTATCTGTAATACTCTGCACGGTATTTGTCGGTCTTTTCGATTTTTTTGATGATCTCTTTTTCCGGTTCACTGGAAATCTCCTGCACACGTCTGATGCAATCCTCGCGTGGTGCATAGAAGAACAGGCTGATGACATGGTCAAATTCCTTCAGCACATAATCTGCACATCTTCCTATGATAACACAGGACTCTGCCTCAGCAAGCTGTCTGATCACCTTTGCCTGATAGTTAAACAGGTTGTCATCGGATACGAACTCGCCGCTTTCCGGTGGAATGATCTCCCCCCGATATGTCCTTTTTACGATTCTGAAAAGCGGGGATTTTTTTAATTTTTCATCCACCTCGCCAAATAAAGCTTCATTGATTCCGCTCTCATCAGATGCCATACGGATCAGCTCTCTGTCATAGTAGTTGATCCCCAACTCTTTTGCGAGAAGTTTTCCTAACGTTCTTCCGCCACTTCCGTAACTTCTTGCAATTGTAATTACCGTATTGCTCATACAAACACCTACTCTCCTAAATATGCTTTTTTAATGGATTCATCATTCAAAAGATCTTTTGCATCTCCCTCAAGTACGATCTTTCCTGTCTCAAGTACATATGCACGGTCTGCAATGGAAAGTGCTTTTTTGGCATTCTGCTCTACCAGTAAGACAGTCGTACCTTCTGCTGAAATCTCTTTGATGATGTTAAAAATCTCTTCTACAAAAATCGGTGACAATCCCATGGAGGGTTCATCCATCAACACAATTCTCGGTTTACTCATTAACGCACGTCCCATGGCAAGCATCTGCTGCTCACCACCGGAAAGAGTTCCTGCTAACTGATTCTTTCTTTCCTCTAAACGAGGGAAGCTCTTGTATACCCGCTTTAAGCTCTCTTCGATCTCGGTCTTATCTTTTCTGGTATAAGCTCCGAGCTTTAAGTTCTCTAACACGGACAACTGTGCAAATACACGTCTTCCTTCCGGAACGTGTGCCATTCCCATAGATACGATCTTATGTCCCGGGATCTTTGTAAGCTCCGTTCCTTCAAACCGGATGCTTCCTGCCTGTGCATTCAGCATTCCCGTAATGGTCTGCAATGTTGTGGTCTTTCCGGCTCCGTTTGCTCCGATCAGTGCAATGACTTCCCCCTCTTCTACATGGAAGGAAATTCCCTTGATCGCCTGAATCACTCCATAATATACTTCTAAATCTTTTACTTCAAGCATTGACATTTCAAATTTCCTCCTATTCTCCCAGATATGCCTTGATAACTTCCGGGTTATTCAGTACATCACTGGTTTTTCCCTGTGCAAGCACCTGCCCGAAGTTGAGCACCGTCAGTTCCTCACAGATACCGGAAACCAGCTTCATGTCATGCTCGATCAAAAGCACCGTCATGTCGAATTTATCTCTTACAAAACGGATGGTCTCCATCAGTTCTTTTGTTTCATTCGGGTTCATTCCGGCTGCCGGCTCATCTAACAATAATAATTTCGGGTCTGTTGCTAATGCTCTTGCAATCTCTAATTTTCTCTGTTTTCCATAAGGCAGATTAGAGGCAAGGATATCTGCTTCATCCTGAAGGTCGAACACCTCTAACAGCTCCATTGCCTTTTCATTCATTATTTTTTCCGTCTTACGATAGGACGGCAGACGCAGGATTCCGCTGAGTGTGGAATAAGTATGCTCATTGTGAAGTCCGATCTTCACATTATCAATTACACTCTGCTGATGGAACAGACGGATATTCTGGAACGTTCTTGCGATTCCATGTTTGTTGATATCGATCGTCTTTTTACCTGTGATATTTTCTCCATCTAAAAAAATACTTCCATCGGTTGGTTTGTATACACCGGTCAGCATATTGAATACCGTGGTCTTGCCGGCACCGTTTGGTCCGATCAGACCGTACAACTGACCTTTTTCTATTTTCAGATTAAAATCATCTACTGCCCGAAGTCCTCCAAAGGAGATTCCAAGACTTTTTACTTCTAATAATGCCATCTTATGCTTCCTCCTTTGTCTTTTTTAATTTGCTCTTCATGCGTTCTCTGAACACTCTTGCTCCCGGTGCCCAGTTAAAAAGCATCATTGCGATCAACAGAACAGAGTAGATCAACATACGGTAATCGCTCAGTCCTCTCAATAACTCCGGTAATAAGGTTAAGATCACTGCTGCAATGATAGAACCTCTGATATTTCCGATTCCTCCAAGTACTACAAATACCAGGATCATAATGGACATATTGTATCCGAAGTTTGCCGGAAGCGCCGTCAGTGTTGACAGGTTATGTGCATAGAGCACACCGCCGGCTCCTGCAATGGCTGCTGAAATCGTAAAGCTCATCAGTTTAAATTTGGTTACATTGATTCCAACAGATTCTGCTGCAATACGGTTATCACGGATTGCCATGATCGCACGTCCGCTTCTGGAATTTACCAGATTGTATACAACGATCAAAGAGAGAATGATCAAGATCACACCGATGGTAAATGTGGACTGGTGTGGTGTTCCGGTAATTCCTTTTGCACCATTAACGATCAGTTCACCGTCTGTATCCATGTTTAATGCTGTTGCATCCTTAATGGAAAAATGAAATCCTTTTGAATCACGTCCTACATAAAGTACGTTCATAACGTTTTTAATAATTTCACCAAACGCCAGTGTTACGATTGCTAAATAGTCACCACGCAGACGCAACACCGGAATTCCGATCAGGAATCCGAAAAATGCCGCAAACACGATTCCGATCAATAATGCAATGATAAAACGAACGGTCGGGTTCATGGATGAATCCTCCATACATTTTGTGAAAAATGCACTGGAAAATGCTCCGACACACATAAATCCTGCATGACCCAGACTCAATTCTCCTAAGTAGCCGACACAGAGATTCAATCCGATCGCTACGATAGAATAGGTACAAAGCGGTACTAACATTCCCTGCATCAGACTGGACATGCTTCCGGTTGCTACCAGAATCTGTACTACGGCAAAAATGATGATTACCATAGCATATGTAATCAAATTACTCTTTGTTGTCTTCTTCATTGTTTTTAAATTCATTTTCCTCATTTCTGCCACCTACACTTTCTCCTGGATATTCTTACCAAGAATTCCAGTAGGTTTTACAAGAAGTACCACGATCAGAACTGCAAATACGATTGCATCTGCAAGCTGTGAAGAAATGTATGCTTTTCCGAGAATCTCAATGAT
>ERZ779877.3388-NODE-3388-length-10424-cov-4.288263_pt1 | contig 10424 bp, 11 predicted proteins | sample MGYA00511556_ERZ779877 | MGnify/ENA primary metagenome ERZ779877 (study PRJEB29588, sample SAMEA2159338) | human gut metagenome | biome: human gut; feature: human-associated habitat; material: faeces | place: Denmark | collected 2008/2010 ... | reverse complement strand
TTATTTTATATAAAATCTTCTTTAATTTTAAAAAGAATATTGACAATATGGCGACGACGTGGTATTATTTCCTTGTAAGGATAAGGGGAAATCAGCTGATCTATTATTCATTTTATGCTTACAGGTACATTAACATTTACTAGGAGGGTAACTATGAAACGATTTATTTCCATTTTATTAGCATTCATTCTTTTGATTTCTTTATCAACAAATGTTTTTTCGTCAGGATTTACGGCAGAAATCTCGGGATTTTATGTAGAAACTGCTGATGTGCCAAGCTATATAGATGAATACGCTACATATGTATTTTCTAATATAGGCATTGATGTCATATCTAAATTTCTTATACCATACACGAACACAGACGAGATTACTCTTTCACAGGGATTTAGGATGATCGATGTCGATACTATGGAGTATTCTGATATCGCTTACTATTATCTGATCTACTCTTCAAATGGCGCTTTAGGAATTATGACTATATCAGATGATAATGGTAAATTAGGGTATCAAATAGAAAGAAATCAACTAGCCTTTGATATTTTTTCTGCATTAAAAGACGGTTCTGAGCCATATAAAATCTATGTTTCTGATGATGCGTATTATTTTGCACGCGGTAACAACGTAACGCATGTTTCTTATATTAGTAGCATTCAAAAAGAACTTGATACGGCGAGCAAAAAAAACTATATTAAAGTCACAGATATCTCTTCGAAACAGCCGACAGTTACATCATATCCGTCTAAAAAAATCACGAATCCATTAGCAACACGACAATTAGATGTTAATAACATCAGTATTAACAGTGCAAATTCGTCCTCATCATACGGAGATATACTAACGATTGTTCCTGTAGACAATGCCGCGATTTATGTTAATGGGGAATCACATTATACATGCTGGGCATCTGTAATTGCAGCTGTAAGCTATTATTACAAAACAGGATGTTCTAATACCTATTCTGATGATGATATTAATGCAGCATCCTTGTTAAGATATGGCGTTATTGCAGAAAGATTAAATGATACAAACAACGACCCTGGAACAAGCATCGCTGACACCGTGTATTATGTTAATGAACGGATTTCTGAATACGGATATGGATTTTTATCTTATTATTATAAGCCATCAAAGCTGGACATAATATCCATAATGAATAGCACAACAAATAGACATCCATCTATAACAGGGTGGTATTCTACCAGTAACAATATCGGTCACGCAATGGTTTTGTGTGGTTACAGTTACGATTCGTCGACAGCCCTCTACACAGTTTTCTTGAGTGATCCAAACTCTCAGCCTGTTGAGGTTTCCCCCGGTATAACTATACATCCTGTAGCTATTTGCGGCTACGATAGTTCCTACGTAATAGGTTCAAACCTATATGTATGGAATACTACTGCATGTGTGAACTGGTATTAACACAAAATAAGTATATGGTGGTGAACTCAAATGAATCTTAGAAAAATAGCGGCAGTTTTACTTCCGGCGGCAATTATTGCAGTAACAAGCGCCAGTCTGCTAAATGCTGTGTCTGCGGAAGATTCAGACGATGCTCCCGTGGGCTTTGTCTCTCAATCCTTTATTGAAGCGGACAACCTAAGCGACTACTCTGAAAAGCTCTCGTCCCTGACAGATGAGGACATTGTCCCCGCAATCATGTGGGACGTCAGCGAAGAGGAGGCGAAAAACCTCAATCTGTACGACAAAGTTATGGAAAGAATAGATGCAGGACTTGATTTTCTGTTCGCCCCTGATATCGACTGCGAGCTTACCGATATTAAATCGGAGCTTGTAACATACGACGACAAAATGTACCGCGAGATAGTTACTTCGGTTGACAACATAGCAATTTCAAGCAGCTGCAAATTCAACTACAACGGAATAGACTACTATTATTCGGAGGGTGCAAGCACCGTGGGCACAGACACGATAGATCTGTACGGTATGCAAGTATCATACATGACATACGGAAGTGAAGAAAGCGGCGGAACATTCTTATGCTTCTCGAACGGAACACACAACTTCGCTATAAGTGTAAATTCAGCCCTGACTTTAGAGCAGATAGAATCACTTCCGGAGGGAATGTTTAATCCGGTTGCTCTGAGCATCAAGGACATAATGAACGGCGACTACCCCGACAGATATTGCAGCACGACCGAAACCGAAGCAATCAATATAGACGACCCGAAAGAATCTTATGTTGATTGCTTTGCAGAACTTGAAACCGTAAAATAACAAAATCCTTCTTGACTTTCGCCTCTGCCGAAACTGCCGGCAGGGGCGGATTTTTTGCGCATGCACTTTGCATTTTTGACGTCGGCGCTGCAATGACGCGCTTGGCTGAAAGTATTTTAGCCTATTGACATAATTTTTTTGAAAGCAGTTGAAATAGTGAACGTTTTAATGTATAATGAAAATGCATTGATGTGTTCATAATGTAAAACTATATTGGAGGTATTATTATGATAAACATTCCAAATGTTAAGCTCGGCATTGTTGCCGTATCGCGTGACTGCTTCCCCATTCAGCTTTCCGAGAAGCGTCGCGCAGCTATCGTTGAAGCATGCAAGAAAAAGGGCCTTGATGTTTACGAGTGCAAGACCACCGTTGAAAACGAGTTGGACATGCTCAAGGCTGTAGACGAGGTTAAGGCCGCAGGCTGCAACGCTTTGACGGTATTTTTGGGCAACTTCGGCCCCGAAACTCCCGAAACCCTCATTGCCAAGAACTTTGACGGTCCCTGCATGTTTGTAGCGGCTGCCGAGGGAGACGGCGACATGATCAACGGCAGAGGCGACGCATACTGCGGTATGCTCAACTGCTCCTACAACCTCGGCATGCGCAAGCTCAAGGGCTACATCCCCGAGTATCCTGTAGGAACTGCTGAAGAGATCGTTGACATGATGGATGAATTCGTTCCCATCGCAAGAACAATCATCGGTCTTAAGAACCTCAAGATCATAACCTTCGGTCCCCGTCCTCAGGACTTCTTCGCCTGCAACGCACCTATCAAGGGTCTTTATGAGCTGGGCGTAGAGATCGAGGAAAACAGCGAGCTTGACCTTTTAGTATCCTACAAGGAGCATGCGGGCGACCCGAGAATTGCGGACGTTTGCGCTGACATGGCTAAGGAAATGGGCGAAGGCAAGTACTACCCCGAGCTTAGCGCAAGAATGGCGCAGTTCGAGCTTACACTTCTTGACTGGGCAGAAAACCACAAGGGCAGCAGAAAGTACGTTGCATTTGCCGACAAGTGCTGGCCTGCATTCCCCAGCCAGTTCGGATTTGAGCCTTGCTATGTAAACAGCCGTCTTGCATCACGCGGAATCCCCGTATCCTGCGAGGTTGATATTTACGGAGCGCTTTCCGAGTACATAGGAATCTGCCTCACCGGCGACACCGTTACTCTTCTCGACATCAACAACAGCGTTCCTCAGTACATCTACGACGAGGACAACATCGGCGGCATGGGCTACAAGCTCACTGATACATTCATGGGCTTCCACTGTGGAAACACACCTTCGTGCAAGATGTGCAGTGACAGAGCTATCAAGTACCAGCTCATTCAGCACAGACTTCTTGAGCCTCAGGGCAGCGATCCTGATTTCACAAGAGGAACTTTGGAGGGCGACATCGCTCCTTCCGAGATCACATTCTATCGTTTGCAGTGCGACAGCGAGGGCAAGCTCAGAGCATACATCGCCGAGGGCGAAATACTCAACGTTCCCACTCGTTCATTCGGTGGAATTGCTATCTTCGCTATCCCCGAGATGGGCAGATTCTATCGCCACGTTCTCGTTCAGAAGCGTTATCCTCACCACGGCGCCGTTGCTTTCAAGCACTGCGGCAAGCTGATGTTTGAGGTTATGAAGTACCTTGGAATTGAGGACATCGCCTACAACCAGCCCAAGGGTCTTCCTTACCCCACCGAGAATCCCTTTGCTTAATTGATATAATTTCAATTCGGCATTATAGTTTTACATCGCAAAACAAGCGGCAGATATCTGCCGCTTGTTTTTTCTTTAGTATTGTTTTTTTGCATATATGCGCTTTCTCTTATATGCGCTCTTTGCTCAGGTAGTCTTTAAGGTGCTTTATTGCTGCGACGTATCCGTCAAATCCCATGCCCATGTACGTCGCTATGCAAGCCATTCCCGCGTAGGATACCTGACGAAAGCTTTCTCTTTGGCTCACGTCCGAAATGTGCACCTCTACGGCCGGAATCGCCACAGCCTTGAGCGCGTCGAGTATCGCAACACTTGTATGGGTGTACGCCGCGGGGTTAATGACTATCCCGTCAAACACGCCGTACGCCTGCTGGATTTTATCCACAATCGTGCCCTCGTGATTAGACTGAAACATCTCGTACTCTATGCCCTCGTCGCGGCAGGTCTTGTCAATCAGCTTTTCAAGCGCTGCATAGTTCTTTGTTCCGTATATGTCCGGCTCCCTTAAACCCAAAAGATTTATGTTGGGGCCGTTTATAACAAGTATTTTCATCGTTACACCCTCTTGTTTATGGCGGATATTATGCTGTTCACCGTCTGTGAAACCGTTCCGTTGTTGTCTGCGGCAAAGTCGGAAAAGCTGCTGTACATGTTCTCACGTTTTGCGTACAGCTCGGCCAAGTCGCTTTTTTGAGATATGGGTCTGCCGTCTTTGGGCAGGCGGCTTAAATCCCTTTGCAGCCACACTATGACGCCGTTCTGATGAAGATATCGGTAGTTTTTGTCTACGGTCACGCATCCGCCGCCGGTCGATATCACCGCACCGGAGAGCTTTCCTAAATCGCTGAGCACCTGCGACTCAAGCGCTCTGAAGCCCTCTTCGCCGTCCCGCTCGAAAATCTCCGGTATGCTCATGCCCGCACGTTCCTCTATCATCTCATCCGCATCAAAAGCCTGCCTGCCGAGCGCCTGAGCCAAACTGCGTGAAATCTCGCTTTTGCCGCAGCCCGGCATGCCTATAAGAACTATATTTTGCTGCTCAAGCTCTATTTTACGGCGTATATCCTCAATTGCGCTGTCCGGTATAACACTGCCGGTAAACAGCTCGCTGCTCCTTTTCGCCTGGGCAACAAGCATGTGCAGCCCGCTCATGCAGGGTATTCCCCTCTCCTCCGCCTGAATTATAAGCTCTGTTCTCAACGGGTTGTATATCAGATCCATCACTCCGGTGCAGCAGGGAAAAGCATCTAAATCGACGGCTGAGCGGCCGTTGGCGGGATACATGCCGACCGGAGTTGCGTTGACAATTATGCCGGCATCGGAATGAATGTACAGGTTCGTATAGTTGCTCTGACCGCTCCGGCTTATCACAACGGGCTTTGCACCGAGTTTTTTAAGCACGGCGCAAGCGGTGACGCTTGCTCCGCCGCTTCCCAAGACCAAAGCTTTCTTGCCCTCAAGCTCTATCCCGCTTTTTTGAACCATGCTCATGAATCCGAAGTAGTCGGTGTTGTAGCCGTATATTTTGCCGTCCTTTTTCACAAGCGTGTTCGCGCTTGCAAGCGTTTTGACAATCGCCGACACCTCGTCGCACATCGACGCCGCAAGCTTTTTATAGGGTATCGTCACATTCAGCGCATCCCAATCGCCGTCTTTTAAAAAGCTCTCCACTTCTTCGGGCTTTTTTTCGTAAAGCCTGTACTCGTAGCTGTCAAGATATGCATGTATCTGAGGGGAATAGCTGTGCCCGAGCTTTTCGCCCAAAAGCCCGCACTTAAGCATCAGATCACCTCGCTGTAGCTTCCTAAGTAGCTGAACTCCTCGCATATGTCGCCTATCTCGCCCATGAGCTGCAAGAACTCCTGAGAATAAACCGGCGTATCAAGGTCGAAGTAGAACATGAATTCAAACTCACGCTCGGGCATCGGGCGGCTTTCAAGCTTGTTGAGGTTTATGCCGAGAGCATAAAGCCTGGACAGGAGCTTGTAAAGCGATCCCGGCTTGTCCTCAAGCACCGCCATAAGGCTTGTGCGGTCTGCTCCGGGGTATATCTCAAGGTCCTTTGATATGCATATAAAGCGGGTGTAGTTGTTGTCCTTGTCCTGAACGGAGGCTTTGAGGCAGCTGAGGCCGTAGAGCTTCATGCACTCCCTTGAAGAAAGCGTGGCTATGTCGTTTCTGTCCGACTCTGCAACCATCTTTGCCGCAACTGCCGTGTTCTCACAGGGAATGATTTTGACGTTTTTAAGGCTCTGCAAAAATCCCGCGCACTGGCTTATCGCCTGCTGATGAGAATAGATCTCCTTTATATCCGATATCTGCGTACCGGGCTTTGCAAGGAGGTTGTGCTCAACTTTTAAGCGTATGCTCCTTACTATGCTGAACTTGTGCTTCGTCATGAGGTCGTATACCGTGTTGACAGAGCCTGCCGTGCTGTTTTCGAGCGGGACGACGCCATAGCGGCAAAATCCCTTTTCTACAGCGGAGAACACCGCATCAAAGTTTGAAAAGTACATCACGTTGGGAGCTTTGAAGAGCTTGTCGCATGCAATCTGTGAATACGCGCCCTCAACGCCCTGGCATGCAACAGCTTCTCTCTCCGGGAAAAGCTTCGGCGTGTTCTCAATGGCGTCCTTTATCTTTGACACAAGCGGTGTGCCCTTTCCTATGAGCTTGTTCTGGTAGCTTCTGCTCAGCTCAAACATAAGCGAGTACAAAACCGACGTGTACTCCTTGATGTCGTCGGGCGAGCTGTCTACAACAGCCTTGAGCTTGTCACGCTCTCTTTTTACATCGAGAACCGGCAGGGACTTTTCCTTTTTAAACTGCGCAATCTTTGAAGAGACCTCCATTCTCTTTGCAAAAAGCTTTACAAGCTCATCGTCAATAAGATCGATCTGCTCTCTGAAATCCTTCTGATCCATTTAAAACATCCTTTCTCTTTTCGGCGTCAACCGCTGCCGACGTCAAAATCAGCATTTAATTTTCAGCAAACGGGATTGTCAATCCTCAAAAGTAAACTCTTCTTTAAACCTCTCCTTGAATATTTCAAACACCGCATTCAAGGTCTGCTCGTCTTCTACGGCGACATATGACTCAAGGTCCTCGTCGTCAGTCTGCTCAAGCTTTAAAATCACAACCATGCCGTCGTCGGCGGTTTCGTCGCACGGGAGCATGACAACGTATTCCTCGCCGTTGTACTCCACAAGATCCAAAAGCTCAAACTCCACTTCATTTCCGTCCTCGTCATTTAATACGACTTTGTTTGACATCTCATCCATTGTTGATTTCCTCTCTTTACGATTTATTTTTTATGTGAGCAATCTGCTTCTGCCTCTCAAGCCACGCATCATACACGGCTATTGCGGCAGCCGCCTCTATGCATGCCACAGCTCTTGGAACAATGCACGGGTCATGCCTTCCCTTTGTCACAAGCTCCTTTTGAACGCCGTGAACCATGTCTACGCTCTTCATCGGCTTTGCAATCGACGGCGTGGGCTTTATCGCAACTTTAAACGTAAGCGGCATGCCGTTTGTAATTCCGCCGAGTATTCCGCCGCAGTTATTGGTGGTGGTGATTATTTTGCCGTCGCGTATGTCAAACTCGTCGTTGTTTTCACTTCCGCGCAGGTATGCGCCGCCGAATCCCACGCCGAACTCTATTCCCTTTACAGCCGGCACGGCAAACACCGCTTTTGAGATCCTGTTTTCCATTCCGTCAAACATCGGGTCTCCTATTCCTGCGGGAAGTCCCATCACCGCACACTCAATAACGCCTCCGACAGAATCGCCGTCCGCCCTCACCTCGTTTATCTTTTTTATCATCTTTTCGCCTTGGTCGTCGCTCACAACGGGAAAGCTCTTTTTTGCCGTGGACTCCGTCAGCTCGCCGACGTCGCTCACATCCCCTATCGATGCGATTCTCGATATGACGCTTATGCCCATCTTTTGAAGCTGCTGAATTATTATCCCGCCGGCTATGCACAGCGGCGCGGTAAGCCTTCCCGAAAAGTGCCCTCCGCCCGCATAATCACGGGCATCTCCGAACTTGACCATTGCGGTGTAATCCGCATGCCCCGGGCGAGGCAGCGTTTCAAGCTCCGAATAATCCCCCGAGCGGGTGTCGGTGTTCCTTATTATTGCCGTTATAGGCGTTCCGCATGTGACCCCGTTCTTCACTCCGCACAGAAACTCCGGCTCGTCAGCTTCTTTGCGCGGTGTAGAATAGCTGTTTTGACCGGGCGCACGCCTTTTTAAAAATTCCGACAGCTCCTTAAAATCTATCTTGCATCCCGCAGGCATTCCCTCTAACGTCATGCCTATAGCCGCGGAATGAGACTGTCCGAAAATGGTGAGGTGTATGTTTTCACCGTAGCTGCTGCTCATATAAACATCCCTTTCGCTTTATTTTTCACACGCAAGCCTGCCAAAGTCGTCCCAAAACGCAGGGTAGGACTTTGAAACGCATTCGCTTTGACTGAGCGTGACATCGCCGCGGCAAGCGCATGCCGCCACAGCCGCAGACATGGCTATTCTGTGGTCGTTATATGCGCTCACATGCCCTCCCGAAAGCTCCTTCACTCCGTTTATCACAAGCCCGTCCGGCAGCTCCGAAACATCAGCCCCGACAGCTTTAAGGAGCGCAGCGGTGGATTCAAGCCTGTCCGACTCCTTTATTCGCAGCCTTGCGGCGTTGACAATCCTCGTCTGTCCCTCTGATACCGCCGCCACAACGCTTAAAACGGGAATTATGTCCGGTATCTGTGAGGCGTCTATCGTCACGCCTTTGAGCTTGTTTTTCCTGACAGTTACCTCATCGCCGCTCACGCTCACATCGGCGCCGAAGCTCTTTATCACATCGATCACTGCCCTATCGGGCTGAGAAGTATTAAGGTTCAGCCCTCTTACGCATATTCCCTTTTCGGAAAGCGCACCCATGCAGATGTAAAACGCCGCGCTTGAAAAATCGCCCTCCACCTCGAATACCTGCGGCATTTTCAGTGGGGCGCCGCCGGTGATTTCGTATGATGTGGCGTCGCCGCCGACGTTAATTTCTACGCATGCTCCGGCAGTTTTAAGCAGGTCCTGTGTCATGGTTATGTAGCTTGCGGACTCAATTTTTCCGCTCACCCTTATGACGCTTTTTCCGTCCACGAGCGGCAAAGCCATCAAAAGCCCTGAAATATACTGTGACGACACGTTTCCGGGCAGCTCATACTCCCCCGAGCGCAGTTGTCCCTCGAAAAAAATGCTGTCGCAGGTTTTGGTTATCTTCATGCCGTGAGCCGTGAGGCATTCGTCAAAGGGCGCAAGCGGTCTTTGCATCAGTCTGCCCTGCGGCAAAAACCTCCCCTCAGCTCCGAAGGCGCCGGCAAGCGGCAGCATAAACCGCAGCGTTGAACCGCTTTCGGCGCAGCGCAGCTCGCACGGCTTATCGCGCTTTTCCTCTCTGTCAATCGGCGTAACGGATATCTCGCCGTCAAAGATGCGTATGCCCGCTCCCAAAGCTTGCAGGCAGTCCGCTGTCGCCTGTATGTCCTTTGATATTCCGTCTAAGATTATCCTGACAGGCTCCTGAGAAATCGCAGAGAGTATAAGCGCCCTGTGCGCCTGGGACTTTGATGCGGGGATTTTTACCTGTCCGCTCCTTACGCCGTGTTTAATAACTCTGTCCATAATGCGCCGTCCCTTCAATCGGCTATTCCGCCCGCTCTCATGATGCCTATAAGCTCTTCTTTTTTTATCTTTTCAATTTCAACACCACTTTGTCCAATAATCAAACCAGGTTTAGCAGCGTAGATAAATATTTCACATCTTTTAGGGTTTCTTTCAACTACGATTTGTGAAATACCAGCATTTTTAAACTTCTTATTTAAATACTTACGAATTTTATAATCATTATTTAAATATTTAGCAAAGTCGTTCTCAGCATACCACTTAGATTCCCAGTCCTTATTGATACCAATTCTAAGTCCTGTTGGACTAACCTTTTGTCCCATAAGTGTCCTCCTTCTTTATTTTTCAGCCACGATTACTGTGATGTGACTTGTCTTATGATCGTTTCTACCAGTACGACCTCTTGAATCAAATTTGATTCTTTTAATTACTAATGCTTCATCTACGAAACATGTTTTAACATAAAGATTTTCTTCCTTCATGCCAAAATTATTAGTAGCATTTGCTATAGCAGATTCTAATACTTTAGAAATAACTCTAGATGCTCTTTGAGGTTGGTTAGCAAGAATAGCTCTTGCTTCATTAACATTTTTACCTCTAATAAGATCAATAACCAATCTAGTTTTTCTAGGGGAAATTCTAACAGTTTTAGCTACAGCCTTAGCTTCAGTTCTTTCCATTTCTAATTCCTCCTCTTAAGAAAATTATTTCTTGTCTGATCCGTGTCCGCCAAACTTTCTAGTAGGAGAAAATTCTCCTAATTTATGTCCAACCATATCTTCAGTTACATATACAGGA
>ERZ779877.3386-NODE-3386-length-10426-cov-1.929419_pt1 | contig 10426 bp, 4 predicted proteins | sample MGYA00511556_ERZ779877 | MGnify/ENA primary metagenome ERZ779877 (study PRJEB29588, sample SAMEA2159338) | human gut metagenome | biome: human gut; feature: human-associated habitat; material: faeces | place: Denmark | collected 2008/2010 ... | reverse complement strand
CTACACCGACGGGGCCTGCTCCGGCAACCCCGGCCCCGGCGGCTGGGGCGCCATTCTGGAATACAACGGCATCGAAAATATTTATCTGAATGGAACGATGATCGGTTTTTCTGAAAAAGAAATTGATGAAAAGCTGCAGGATATCCTGGATTTTGCGGATATCGGCGATTTTGTCTATCAGCCGGTAAAGACCTATTCCAGCGGTATGTTCGTCCGCCTGGCGTTTGCAGTGGCGATCAATATCGAGCCGGAGATCCTGATCGTAGATGAGGCTCTGAGCGTCGGTGATGTATTTTTCCAGGCAAAATGTTATCATAAATTCGAAGAATTCAAGAAGATGGGCAAGACCATTGTGTTCGTCAGTCATGATCTGAGCAGTATCAGCAAATATTGTGACCGAGTATATCTGCTGAATCAGGGAAATATCCTGGGCGAAGGCAGTCCCAAGGCTATGATCGACACCTACAAGAGGGTATTGGTGGGACAGTATGACGGCCCAGAGAGTGTGGGAGAAGAGACTGCCAATCTGCTGGATGATGAAGACCTGCAGAGAGCAGCTGCCCAAAAAGCAGATGAGAAGGGGACCGATGCTTTCCAGGCTTCCATGGAGGCCAAGGGGCAGAATCCCAATGCCCTGGAATACGGTACGAAGCAGGCACAGATTGAGGAATTTTACATTACGGATGACAGAGGGGTCCCCACCAATGCGATCCTGAAGGGCAGTATGTTTACCATCCATATGCGGGTTCGTTTTATGGATCATATTCCGGCCCCCATTTTTGCTTTTTCTGTAAAAAACGTCATCGGTGTGGAGATCACCGGTACCAATACCATGATCGAGAAGGCGTTCTTAGACAGTGTGGAACCAGGTGATGTGAAAAATGTGACTTTTACACAGAAGATGAATCTGCAGGGCGGAGAATATCTGCTGTCTCTGGGAGTGACGGGGTACAATCAGGATACCTTTGAGGTCTATCACAGACTGTATGATGCCTTGAATATTACGGTAGTATCGGACAAGAACACCGTAGGATATTATGATATGGATTCCGAAACAAAAGTATGGGATGCGGAGGAGAAGTAAGGAATGACAGAGACCATCGGGAAGATCACACTGAATCTGGATAAATATCCCGGCGAGGATTATTATTGCGACGGCAGTGTGGAGGACGAGATCTTAGACATTGTAAAAAAATACAGTACGGTGGAATATGACAGGATCATTGCGGAGCGAAAGAGCTGGCCGATCCTGTATCATTTGTCTGCTCTCCGGGAAAATATCGTGGATTTCCTTCCCATACAGAAAACAGAGAAAGTGCTGGAAGTGGGCAGCGGATGCGGAGCCATCACGGGTGCACTGGCAAGAAAAGCCGGGGAAGTGACCTGTGTGGATCTTTCGAAGAAGCGCAGCCTGATCAACGCCTACCGCCACAGCGAATGTGAAAATGTGACGATCCATGTGGGCAATTTCACGGATGTGGAACCGGAACTTCCAGCAGACTATGACTATATCTGTCTGATCGGTGTTTTTGAGTACGGACAGGCTTACATAGGCGGCAAGACGCCTTACGAGGATTTCCTTAAGATCCTGCAGAAGCATCTGGCACCGGACGGCAGGATCGTGATTGCCATTGAGAACAAATACGGATTGAAATATTTTGCCGGATGCAAGGAAGATCATCTGGGCAGCTGGTTTTCCGGCATTGAAAATTATCCGGAGGGCGGTGTGGTACGCACGTTTTCCAGGAAAAAGCTGGAGCGCATTTTCGATGCCTGCGGTGTGGGAGAACGCAGTTTTTATTATCCGTATCCTGATTATAAATTTATGACCACAGTCTATTCCGATGCTTATCTTCCAGGACGTGGAGAGCTGTCCAACAATCTGCGGAATTTTGACCGGGACAGAATGCTGTTGTTCGATGAGAAGAGTGCTTTTGACGGAATTGTGGAGGAAGGATTGTTTTCCGTTTTTTCCAATTCCTATATGGCGGTGATCGGAGCACCTCTGGATCTGAAATATGCCAGATATTCCAATGACCGTGCGGAAAGCTTCCGGATCCGCACCGAGATCCTGCGGGACAAGGAAGGCTGTAAGACGGTCCGAAAATATCCGCTGACAAAAGAAGCGGAAGCCCATGTGCGTCATATGCCGGAGGCTTATGAAAAATTGAAGGAACGGTATGCGGGAAGCAGTCTGGATGTCAATGTCTGCCATCTGGGAGAAGAGAACGGCATACCTTATGCGGAATTTGAGTTCGTGCCGGGCAGACCGCTGTCGGAACTGATGGACGAATGCCTGGACAGACAGGATGTGGAGGGATTTCACAACCTGTTTGCAGAATATCTGGAGAGAGTGGGCTACGGGGAGGATGTGCCGGTGGCGGACTTTGATCTGATTTTTGCCAATATTCTGGTGGATGGTGACCACTGGACACTGATTGATTATGAATGGACTTTTGACCGTCCCATAGAGACCAGAGCTCTGGCCTTCCGGGCTGTATACTGTTATGTACTGGAAGATGAAAGACGTAATGCACTGGAACTGGATCGTATTCTGGATCGTCTGGGCATCACGGAAAACGAAGCCAGACAGTACAGAGAGCAGGAGCGGGAATTCCAGAAATATGTCACCGGACAGAAATTGTCCATGGGTGAGATCCGCAATCTCTTAGGCGGCGAAATTTATAAGCCCACGGAATGGATCGGACGGTTTCGTCAGACGGAGGGAGAACTCAGGGTACAGATCTATGAGGACAAGGGACAGGGATTTTCCGAAGAAAATTCTTATTTTCCGGAGAACGTCTATGCAGAGGAAAAACAGGCGGAATTTACGGTGAATTTCGATGGAAATGTCCATTATTTACGGCTGGATCCGGCCATGTGCGCCTGCGTGTGTAAAATCCGGGAGCTTACCATGAACGGACAGCCGGTTCCTGTGCAGGACAAAAAGATCGTTACCACCAATGGAAAAATCTTAAAGTCCGCAGACGGTGCGGAGCATCCCAGCGTGGTATTTCCCACGGAGGATCCGAATCTGACGATCCGGGTGGATGCATTGGACAGAAAGGCAGAGAACATCCTGACTGTGAAAATGGAGATCGTGCAGATTCCCCTTGCTGTGGCAAGTGACATGGCGGGAGCGGTGAAAAAATTTTTCTAAGGAGACAGGAAACTTGAGCATTCGGACGTCAGTAAAGCAGATGCTTGTCAGACAACAGGATAAAAAGTATGAAGCAGAACTGGCAAAGCTGCGGGTGACCTACGCGCAATGGGCTGCGGAGCAGGAAAAAAAGATTGCGGAAACAGTGGTCACAGAGATCGGGGAAAGAGCCGGTCTTGCGGGATTCGTGATCTACAGGCAGCAGAAAGGACAGCTGGCGGAAAATGCTGTGGAGCGGATCAATGCGTATTTTGTGAAGCATCCGGAGGCAGAGATCGTCTATGGAGATGAAGATCTGCTGTCAGAGAACGGAGAGCGTGTGATCCCCTGGTTCAAGCCTTGCTGGGCTCCGGATACCTACCGGGCTTTCTTCTATGTGGGAAGCGTCGTGGCAGTGCGGAGCAGACTGTTGCAGAAACTGGGGGAGCCCGGGGCTGTGACAGAAGGAGAGAGCACCGGCAGGGAAATAGTATTTTCGAAAGCGGAAGAGATCCGTCCCCTGATGGACCGGCTGTTTCTGGCGGCCGGTGGATTTGAGAGAGGCTGTCATACCATTGGACATCTGGAAGAAGTGCTGTTTCACGGCACTTTTGGTACTGCTGGAATCGGATTGCAGGGACCGGCAGAAACCAGCCGGGAGAAAGCGGAAGATGAGCAGAACCCCTGGGAAGAGTACCGGACGGCAGCGGAATCCGCAAAACTGTCCGTGGAACTGGCGGCCAAAGCGGCAGAGGAAGCCAGAGAACTGTTCGCCAGAGAGCTTAGGGTCTCTGTGATCATTCCTTCCAAAGATAATCCTTCCGTACTGGGAAAATGTCTGCGGTCGCTGACGCAACGTCCGGAGGGCAGTGTTCCAGTGGAAATCCTGCTGATAGATAACGGAAGTAACGAGGAAAACAGGAAAAAAACAGAACAGCTGGTGGAAGAAATCCGGACAGCCGGAACACCGATCCGGTATGTATATGAGCCTGCGGAGTTCAATTTTTCCGCAATGTGTAATCGTGGCGCAGAACTGGCAGATGGCAAGCTGCTGCTGTTCTTAAATGATGATATTGAATTATGTGAGAATGACTGGCTGGATAAAATGGTGTCCAGAGCCTTGCAGCCTTATGTGGGCAGTGTGGGACTGAAACTTTATTATCCGGATTCCGTGAAGATCCAGCATGACGGCATTGTCAATCTGCCGGTGGGACCGGTGCATAAGCTACAGTTTATGGAGGATGACAGAAGCTACTATTTTGGACGGAACCGTTTTACACAGGATTGTGTGGCCGTGACGGGAGCCTGTCTCCTGATCCGGACAGAGGTGTTCCGGGAGGCCGGAGGATTCCGGGAAGTGTTGCGGGTAGCCTATAATGATGTGGAACTGGGCTTCCGGCTTCTGGAAATGGGATACTACAATGTGGTGTGGAACGACCGCTTTGCATATCACCATGAATCTCTCAGCCGGGGAAGCGATGAAAGTCCTGAGAAAATGCAGCGTCTGGTACAGGAGAGAGAACTGCTCTACCAGATGCATCCACAGTTCCGGGGAGAGGATCCTTTTTACCCGAAGGGGCTGAACCGGGAGGGACTGGACAGCCGTGTGGTTCCGGCATATCTGACAGATCGGAATGTTTTACAGGAGCCTTTCTGGAAAAGGGGACTTCCTGGCGGAGAGGAATTACAGAAGATCCGCAGGGATAACTGCCTGATGGCCAGAGTAGAGACAGCGGGACCGGAGCGGATCCAGGGATACAGTGTAATTCTGGGAGACGATAATGCCTGCTATGAAAAACATCTGTTGCTGATTCCCTGTGGGGAAACAGAAGGACAGGGTGTGTGGTCCATGCAGTTGATGCCTGCCTACCGACAGGAACTGGAGGAAAATCTTCCGGATCAGAAAAATGTGGCATTGGGCGGCTTTTGTGTCCTCAGAGAAGGAGAACAACTGCCGGCGGGAAACTATACGATCGCTGTTCTTGTGGTGAATCGTGTCAGCAAGCTGAAACTTTGGAATACTACGGGAAAATATCTGACCGTAGAGCTTCCGGCAGCAAAAGAATAAAACAGATGCATGATCCGCTAAAATGCGGTGAAAGCATCACGGAGGAGACATATGTCAGAGAGCAACACCGAGATCAATTATAAGGAAGCCTACGAGAGAGAGCATGAAAAATGTGCGGATCTGGCGGACAAGATCGTAGTACTGGAATCGGAGAAGGAAGATCTGCAGTTCAAACTGGACCGAATCAAGAAAAATAAATTCTGGAAGGCTACAGGACCTGCCAGAAGTGTGATCCATTTTGCCCAGAGACAGAAGGAACGGCTGTCTCATTGCGGTGGTCCCAAAGATATTCTGCGGAAGATCCGTAACAAGAGTCACCAGAAGAGCCTGATGGAATCCTACGGTACCGGAAGCTTTCCCGACGCGGAGCAGAGGAAGAAAGAGGAAGAAACGGTATTCCCCTATATGCCGAAGATCAGCATTCTCGTGCCGTTGTGGAATAACAAGAGAGAGTTCCAGATACAGATGCTGGACTGCGTCATGAACCAGACCTATCAGAACTGGGAACTGTGTCTGGCGGACGGTTCCGATGCGGAACATGCTTACATCGAAGAACTCTGCAAGGAGTACGCGGCGAAATCAGATGGCCGTATTGTATATAAGCACCTGGACCATAACGGAGGTATTTCCTACAACACCAATGAGTGTTACAAGCTGGCCACCGGAGACTATATCGGACTGTTCGATCAGGATGACATTCTGCATCCTTCCGTATTGTATGCCTATGTCAAGGAAATCAATGAACAGGGTGCGGATTATCTGTACTGTGATGAGACCACCTTCCAGGAGGACAATATTAATAAAATGCTGACCATGCATTTTAAGCCGGATTATGCACCGGATAATCTGCGGGCCAACAATTATATCTGTCATTTCAGCGTCTTTTCCAGAAAACTTCTGGAAGGCGAGGAACTGTTCCGTACGGCTTTTGACGGTGCGCAGGACCACGATATGATCCTGCGTCTGACGGACAGAGCACAAAAGATCGTACATGTGCCCAGACTGATGTATTACTGGAGAAGCCATGCGGGCAGTACCGCCGCCAGTATTGACGCAAAGCCCTATGCCATCGAGGCGGCAAAGGGTGCCGTGGCGGATCATCTGAAAAAGCATGGATTCAAACATTTTCAGATCACCAGTACCAGAGCCTGTGCCACAATTTTCCGGATCCGCTATCAGATTCTGGGAGATCCGAAGATCTCCATCGTGATCGCCAACAAGGATCACGTGGAAGATCTGAAGAGATGTATTACTTCTATTCAGAAGAACAGCACCTGGAGCAACTACGAGATCATCGTGGTGGAGAACAACAGCACCACACCGGAAATCCGGGATTACTATTCCCAGCTGCTGGGATTGTCCGGCAATGATTCCTACGCAGAGAGATGCAAGCTGCATACCGTCTGCGGTCATGACGGCGGGATTCTGCACAGCGAGGACGGCCGGATCTCTGTGGTGACCTATCATGGTGACTTTAATTATTCTGCTGTAAATAATCTGGGAGTATCCTATGCCACCGGAGATTATATCCTTTTGCTGAACAATGATACGGAAGTGATTACTGCCAACTGGATGGAAGAGATGCTGATGTATGCCCAGAGAGAGGATGTGGGTGCCGTAGGCGCCAAACTGTATTATGCGGACAAGACGATCCAGCATGCCGGTGTAGTCATCGGACTGGGGGCACATCGCACCGCAGGACATACCCATTATCGTATTCCGGTACAGAACCTCGGCTACATGGGACGCCTGTGTTATACCCAGAATGCCACGGCAGTGACCGGAGCATGTCTGTTGGTGAAAAAGAGTCTGTATGAGCAGGTGGGAGGACTGGACGAGAGCTTTGTGATCTCTCTGAATGACGTGGATTTCTGCCTGAAACTGCGCAAACTGGGACTGCTGAATGTATGGACCCCTTTTGCGGAACTGTATCATTATGAATCTATTTCCAGAGGTCTGGATGATCAGGGAGAGAAGGCGGAGCGTTACAACAAAGAATCCGAGCATTTCCGTGAAAAATGGAAGGCAGAGCTGGAAGCAGGAGACCCCTATTACAACCCGAATTTCTCTCTGGATCGCAGTGACTACGCGCTGAGAGATCCGGTTAGCGGACGTTAAATTGCTCTTTTCAGTAAAGGTAATCTATGGTAAAATAATGGCGGAGAGCGTTTACTGAAGAAAGATAAAGATAGCGATAAAACAGGAGGATAGGAAAATGAGTTATATGGACGAACTGAATTTCTGGTTGAATGATGATTATTTTGACCAGAAGACCAAGGATGAACTTCTGGCAATCCGTAACAACGAGGCAGAAGTGGAAGATCGTTTTTACAAGGAACTGGAATTCGGTACCGGCGGTTTACGTGGTGTGATCGGTGCGGGAACCAACCGTATGAACGTATATACCGTTCGTAAGGCAACTCAGGGTCTTGCTAATTATATCATTAAGCGCGGCACCCAGAGCAAGGGTGTGGCTATCGCATTTGACTCCCGCCGCATGTCTCCCGAGTTTTCCGATGAGGCAGCAAGATGTCTGGCAGCCAATGGCATCAAGGCATACATTTTTGAATCTTTAAGACCTACCCCGGAACTGTCCTTTGCCCTTCGGACGTTAGGATGCACTGCAGGTATTGTAGTTACCGCCAGTCACAACCCTCCTGAGTACAACGGCTATAAGGTATACTGGGAGGACGGCGCACAGGTAACCGCTCCTATCGATAAGGACATCATTACCGAAGTACAGTCCATCAAGGATTATCATACCGTGAAGACCATGAGCAGAGAGGATGCTGTGGCAGCAGGACTCTATGAAGTGATCGGCAAAGAGATCGATGACAAGTACATGGCAGAGCTGAAGAAGCAGATCATTCATCCTGATGTGATCAGGGAAATGGCAGATGACATCAAGATCGTATATACTCCGTTATGCGGTACCGGTAACAAGCCGGTAAGACGTATCCTGTCCGAGCTGGGATTTAAGCACGTCTATGTAGTTCCCGAACAGGAGAATCCGGATCCTGACTTTACCACACTGGATTACCCGAACCCTGAGGATCCCAAGGCATTTACCTATGCGCTTCGTCTGGCGAAGGAGAAGGATGCGGACATCGTTCTGGCAACCGATCCCGATGCAGACCGTCTGGGTGTGTATGCCAAGGATACCAAGACCGGCGAGTATGTGGCATTTACCGGTAACATGTCCGGTATGCTGATCGCAGAATATATCCTGAGAGAGAAGACTGCTACCGGCGCTATGCCCGAGAATCCCGCACTGGTAACCACCATCGTTACCACCAATATGACCAAGCCCATCACCGAAGCTTATGGTGTAAAGCTGATCGAAGTACTGACCGGCTTCAAGTTCATCGGTGAGCAGATCAAGTTCTTCGAGCAGACCGGCAGCAACAATTATGTATTCGGTCTGGAAGAGAGCTACGGCTGTCTGGCAGGTACTCATGCAAGAGATAAGGATGCAGTTGTAGCAGTTATGTGTCTGTGTGAAGTGGCGGCTTACTGCAAGAAGCACAACATGACTCTGTGGGATATGATGGTATCCATGTATGAGAAATACGGTTACTTCAAGGAGACCCAGTACACCATTACCATGAAGGGTATCGACGGTGCAAGACAGATCGCCGAGATCATGGATAAGCTTCGTAAGAATCCGCCCAAGGCATTCGGTGACCTGAAAGTGGAGAAATTCCGTGACTATCTGAACGATGTAGTCATCGACATGGAGAGCGGCGAGAAGACCACTACCGGACTTCCCAAGTCTAATGTCCTGTATTTTGAGCTTCCCGACAATGCATGGTGTTGCGCCCGTCCTTCCGGAACCGAGCCCAAGATCAAGTTCTACATGGGTGTTAAAGGTAACAGCATAGAGGATGCACAGGCCAAGGTAGAGAAGCTGACCGAGGATGTAAAGGCTGTACTGTAACCACCATGAGCAAATAGCATGATGTCGGGGTCAAAATCCCCACAGAGGCAGTTCTGCAAATGGGGCGCTACGAAGGTTATAAAGAAGAACAGGACGGAAGATCGTCGCTTACAGGCGGCGATTTTCTTGTGTAGAGACAGGAGAAACTTATGAAAAATAATATTACTCTGATCGGCATGCCGGGTTCGGGAAAAAGTACGGTAGGCGTGGTTCTGGCAAAGCGCCTGGGCAGACGTTTTGTGGATTCGGATCTGGTGATCCAGGAAAGACACGGTAAATTATTGCATGAACTCATCACGGAACACGGCGTGGAGGGCTTCTGGCAGATCGAGAGCAACGTAAATGCCTCTCTGAATCTGGAAAACAGCATCATTGCCACCGGCGGAAGCGCCTGCTACGAGCCGGAGGGCATGCAGCATCTGCGGGATATCAGCACCGTGGTATATTTGAAGCTTCCTTATGAGGAAGTGGAACAGCGGCTGGGAGATCTGAATGCCAGAGGTGTGACCCTGCAGCCCGGTCAGACATTGAGGGACCTGTACGAGGAGAGAACCCCTTTGTATGAAAAATATGCGGATCTGATCATAGACTGTAGCAGAAAAATGCTGCGGGATGTAGTGGCGGAGATTGCTGAGAGATATAAGAAACAGCCCTGACAAGATCACATAACCGTAAAGCAGCAAGGAACGAAAAATATAAGGAATGGAAAATACAACTATGGAAAATACGAGAACAAAAACTACGAGAAACAGCCTGATCCTGCTGTTAACGGCTGCCATCTGGGGCATGGCGTTCGTCTCCCAGAGCAAGGGCATGGACTATATGCATCCGTTCACCTTTAACGGTGTCCGTTCCCTGATCGGTGCCGCCAGCATTCTGGTGTATATTCTGATCAGCAGAAAGATTGCAGGGGACAAAGCTGCGCCCCTTGACTGGAAACTGAATGTGAAAGCAGGATTTTTGTGTGGCATTTTCCTAACGATTGCCAGTACCTTGCAGCAGTTCGGTATTAAATACACCAGTGTCGGTAAGGCGGGATTTATCACAACGCTATATATCATTTTTGTCCCCATGTTCGGTATCTTTTTGAAGAAAAAAGTGGCTCCGGTGGTCTGGGCGGCAGCAGTCATGGCAGCCGTGGGCATGTATCTGCTCTGCATGACCGAGTCCCTGCGTCTCGGAGCCGGAGATATCATGGTATTTTTATGTGCCATTGCATTTGCCATACAGATCATGACCGTTGACCATTATGCAGCAAGAATTGACGGAGCTGTGGTATCCT